>Ga0255338_1002429_pt1 | contig 27286 bp, 24 predicted proteins | sample MeOH1_35cm_T4_19_FD_203715 | JGI IMG/M metagenome (GOLD analysis project Ga0255338, IMG submission 203715) | Sandy soil microbial communities from University of British Columbia, Vancouver, Canada - MeOH1_35cm_T4_195 | ecosystem: Engineered > Artificial ecosystem > Sand microcosm > Unclassified ...
TCGATCCGCTCGTGAAGCTGCTGAGCGAGGCCCCCGAGCTTCCCCAGGCACAGCAGATCCTGACGATGGCGAGTTCGCGTGGCGGCGTGGGGCTGCCGCCGCTTCCCGAGGCGCGCCGGTTGACCTGGATCGATGGCGCGCCCGCGCGGCTGCGCGCGAAGAGCATCAAGAGCGATATGGTCGCGGGCGAACTGGCGATCCGGATGCAGCCCTATGTGAAGGCGGATGACGGCGTTTCCGCCCAGGCGTTGCTGGAATCGATGCAGGGCCTTTCGCCGGACGCGCTGACTGAATGGCAGCAGAAGGTTGCCTGGATGTATTTCCTGTCGGGCGACGACAATAACGCCCGCACCATGGCGGCCAAGGCATCGGCCGGAACCGGCGACTGGGCGGTGCAGGCCGAGTGGGTCGCCGCGCTCGCCGCGTGGCGCCAGCGCGATTGCGGTGCGGCCGGACAGGCGTTCGAAACCGTCGCCGCGCGCGCCAACGATATCGAACTCAGGGCGGCGGGCCTGTACTGGGCGTCGCGCGCTGACATGCAGTGCGGTCGCCCCGATCTGGTCGAGGGCCGGCTGAAGAGCGCCGCGCAATATCGCGAAACCTTCTACGGTTTGCTGGCGCGTCAGGCGCTGGGGATTCGGGACGCGGCGGCCCATCCGACCGATACGGTCCTGGCAAGCGACTGGCAGACGCTGGCGCGTCGCCCCAACATCCGCGTAGCCGCCGCGCTGGTCGAGATCGGCGAGAACAACCTGGCGGATGAAGTGATCCGGCAGCAGGCCCGGATCGGCGACGCGTCCGAGTTCCCGGCGCTCGTACGCCTGACCGGCGCACTCAATCTGCCCGGTACCCTGGTGTGGCTCTCGCACAATGGCCCGGTCGGTGCGACGCCGCCGGTCGAGGCCCGCTTTCCCGCGCCGAACTGGACGCCCGATGGCGGCTGGCGCGTCGACAAGGCCCTGGTGTTCGCCCACACGCTGCAGGAGTCGCGCTTCCGTACCGACGTGGTGAGTTCCGCGGGCGCCTATGGCCTCATGCAGGTGCGGCCCGGTGCCGCGACCGATATCGCGCGCCGGCAGGGCCGTGTCTTCGACCGCGCCGCGCTCACCAGCCCGGGCACGAACATGGAGGTCGGCCAAAGCTATCTCGAGCAACTGCGCGACCAGCCCTGCACCGGCGGCCTGCTGCCCAAGGTGATCGCCGCCTATAATGCCGGCCCGGTGCCGGTCGAGGCGTGGAACGCGCAGGCCCGCGACGGCGGCGATCCGCTGCTCTATATCGAGTCGATCCCCTATTGGGAGACGCGCGGCTATGTGACGACGGTGCTGCGCAACTACTGGATGTACGAAGGCCAGACCGGCAAGACCGCCTCGCCGAGCCGCGTCGCCCTGTCGCAGGGGCTGTGGCCGCGTTTCCCGGGATTGCCTGGCGCCAGCGCGGTGCGGCTCAGCTCCAGCGCGATGAACCCCAATGCCCTGAGCTCGAACACGATCCCGGCATCGGTCGCCAGTGCCAATTGACGAAAATGCCGCGTTCCTGCCGGTCAGGATCGCGGTGCTCACGGTATCGGATACGCGGACCCTCGCCGACGACCGGTCGGGCGACACGCTGGTCGGGCGCCTGCGCGACGCCGGCCATGTGCTGGCCGACCGGGCCATCGTGACGGACGACGTCGCCATCATCGTCGAGCGGCTCCATCGCTGGATCGAGGATCCGGAGGTCGACTGCGTGATCACCACCGGCGGCACCGGCGTGACCGGCCGCGACGTCACCCCAGAGGCGATCGAGCGCGTCCAGGACAAGCCGATCCCCGGCTTCGGCGAATTGTTCCGCTGGCTCAGCTATCGGACGATCGGGACCTCCACGGTCCAGTCGCGCGCCTGCGCCTGCGTGACGCGTGGCACCTATATCTTCGCGCTCCCCGGCTCGACCGGCGCCGTCAAGGACGGCTGGGACGGCATCCTGAAGGACCAGCTCGACAGCCGGCACCGGCCGTGCAATTTCGTCGAGCTGATGCCGCGCCTGCTGGAACGCTGAGCGCCGCTCGGGACAATCGGCCGCCGTCCGGCCTGGCGCGCAGCGTTCCGGATCAGGGCTTGCCGCTGCCGGCAGCCTCGCGCTTGTCCTTGATGAACGCGCCGAGCTGGCCATCCATCGAGGCGTACCAGTCGATATAGTCCTTGAAATTGTCGAAGGTCATGTTGCCGAGCGCCGAGACATAGACCGACTCCGCCAAATTCCCGTCCTCGTCGACCGCCACCTTCAGGAACCGCGACTTGACATTCCACTCGTTCGCCATGGCGGTCGAGAAGAAGGGTTCCTTGTCGTAATAGCCGTAGAGATCGAAGGAATCGCACCCGGCGTCGTTCTTGCAGCCGTAAAAGATCACCATGAATCCGCCGCCATTGGCACCGCTCTCGATATAGCTGCTGCCGTCCGGGGCCTTCTTGATTTCTGCCTTGTATCCCGCCTCCTGGAGGAGGGCAGCGACATTCTTCGCGTTGCTGACGTCCACCACGCGATCGGCGGCCATTGCCGCCGAAGGGGCGGTTATCAGGGCGAGCGCCAGCGCCAATAGTCGAATCCCCATGTTCTTGATCTCCCCTTCTCTGATAAGCATCAATCCGATCGTAAAATACCCGGGCGCGATGCGCTGAGGCGCCGTTATGCGTGTGCGTCAGCCTGCATCGCCGCGAGCTCGTGGCCGGCGGGATCGCGAAAATGGAAGCGCCGTCCGCCGGGAAAGGCAAAGATCGGCAGCGTGATCGTGCCGCCGGCGGCGCTCACCGCTTCCTCGGCCGCCTCGAGATCGTCGACCTCGATCACCGGCAGGAGGTGCGCGGTCCATTGGGACGAATCGCCATTGAGGCCCAGGTCGGTGTCCCCCGTGGTCGTCGCGGCATAGTCGGGCCCGAAATCGGTAAAGGCGCAGCCGAAAGCCGATGCGTAAAATGCCTTGGTGGCCGGCATGTCGCGCACCGGCAGCTCGAGATAGTTGAAGCGCGCCATAAAAGCCTCCCGGATCGGTGCGTTCTTGCTATGTTCTGCTTGATTGACTAGGTTCAGTCAATGCCAAAATCCGAGGCGAAGTCAGGAGCGAAATCCCGCCCGGTCCGGGGGGCCACGCTCAACCGGGAGAGCGTCAGGTTCAACCTGTCCCAGCGCGAGGCCGACGGCGACTGGCTGGACGATCGTGAACTGCTCGACGAGGCCGCGCCTCCCCTGCGCACCACGGTGACGGTAGAGACGCCGCGCACGATCATCACCCGCAATACCTCGCCCGACATCGGCTTCGATCGCTCGATCAATCCCTATCGCGGCTGCGAGCATGGCTGCATCTATTGCTTCGCGCGGCCGACCCATGCGTACCACGATCTCTCGCCCGGGCTCGATTTCGAGAGTCGGCTCTTCGCCAAGCCGGATGCACCGGCCCTGCTGCGCGCCGAGCTCGCGCGACGCGGCTATGTCGCGCGCCCGATCGCGTTCGGAACCAATACCGACCCCTATCAGCCGATCGAGGCCGATTGGCGGATCACCCGGCACTGTATCGAGATTCTCGCGGAGACGGGGCATCCGCTGACCATCACCACCAAGTCCGATCGCGTCACCCGCGATATCGATCTGCTCGCGCCGATGGCTGCCAGGGGCCTCGCCGCCGTCGCCGTGTCGGTCACCTCGCTCGACCCGCGCATCGCCATGACGGTCGAGCCCCGCGCCCCCGCACCGGAGCGGCGGCTGGCCGCCGTCCGCAAGCTGGCCGATGCCGGCATTCCCACTTATGTCTCGATCGCTCCCGTCATTCCGGCCATCACCGATCATGAAATGGAGCATCTGATCGAGCGCGCCGCCGAAGCCGGCGTCCATGGCGTCACCTTCATTCCCGTGCGCCTGCCCCATGAGGTCGCGCCGCTGTTCAGGGCCTGGCTCGACGCGCATTTTCCCGACCGTGCCGGCAAGGTCATGGCGACGATCCAGTCGATCCGCGGCGGGCGCGACAATGATCCGAGCTTCCACACCCGGATGCGCGGCAGCGGGCCCTGGGCCGAACTGCTGCGGACCCGCTTCAGGATCGCCTGCCGCAAGCACGGTCTGACCCGGGAATGGAAGCCGTTGCGGACCGACCTGTTCCGCCCGCCCGCCGGCCCGCAGGGCGAGCTGTTCGGTTGATCGGGCGCTGGGACTCGGCCGGGGCCGCGCCCTGAGTGGAATTGCTATCCGCGACCGTGACGCGGGCCTGAAACCAGGCCTCGGCAAGGCGCGATTCCGAGGTGGCGAGCGGCGACGGAACAATGATCAGCGGCGGTGCTTTCCCTTGCGGTCGCTCCGCCCGACGGCGCCGGCGGAGATTTTCGGCAACTCGGCGCGCTGGATCATGCCGTCGCCATTTTGATCGAGCATCGCGAAGCGCGCTTCGGCCGCCCGCTGGAATTCGCGCTCGTCGACGCCGCGATCGAAATTGGTATCCGCGACCATGACCGGCTCGGGAAAATCGAAATAGCTGAAGCGCGCCGCCCCGAGCCGGACGTGGCCGGCATGGCTGTGCGATCCGCCCTCGCCGCCTTCGCCCCCGTCTCCGCTATCGGTGTCGGGCCTGTCCCCCTCGTCCGCCTCGACGCGAATCTCGGGCACCAGCTCAGATTCATAATAATCGATATCCCCGGGATCGATCGCGCCATCATGGTTGCGGTCGAGGAGCGCGAAGAAGCGCGCGGCATCCTGCTTGAACTCTGCGAGGCTCAGCGCGCCGTCATGATTGGCATCGGCCTGGTCGAACCACAGATCCTGCGGATCCCGGTCGCTGCGGAACGGCTCGCCCATCGGGCTGATGAAAAGCCGGCTGTGCCCGTCAGCCGTGGCGCCCGGGCCGGCCGGGGCCGGCGCGGAGGCCTGAGCGCCCGAGGCGCCCGCCACCATCAATGCCAGAGGCGCCAGCAGGATTCCGACCATTGCTCACCTGTTCGTTCGAGTCGTCTCCCGGACCTTCATCAACGCCGTGTTTCACCCGTATTTCAAGGGCGTGCGCCAACGCTTGCGCCGGTCCGGTCGCCGCGCTCGCCGGGACGTTACGGCTGCGTCAGGATCACGCCCGTGGTGCCCGGCTCAGCGCCGGTCGGCCCGGCACTTCATCAGCGGCTGGATGCGCGTGCCGAAATTCTCCACGCCCTCGAGGAAGTCGTCGAAGGTCAGCAGCACGCCGCCGGTGTTGGGCACGTCGGACATCTCGTCGAGCATCCGGGCGACGCTCGCATAGCTGCCCACCAGCGTGCCCATGTTGATGTTCACCGCCCCTTCGGGTGCGGCAAGCTGCCGCACATTGGTGGTGGCATTGTGCTTGTCCGCCGCACCCTGGTTGGCGAGCCAGGCGATCGCCTCCACATCGACGCCGTCATTGTACGACTGCCACTTCGCCATCGCCTCCTCGTCGGTCTCGGCGGCAATGATCATGACGAGGACGAACACGGAGACGTCGCGGCCGGTCTTCGCCGTCGCCTCGGCGAGCCGCTCGTTGTTGAAGGCGAACGCCCTGGGGGTGTTGACGCCCTTGCCGAGGCAGAAGGCATAATCGGCCCATTTCGCCGAGAAGGCGAGGCCCTCGTCGGACGAGCCGGCGCAGATGATCTTCATGTCGCCGCCCGGGGTCGGCCGGACGCGGCAATCCTCCATCTGGTAATAGTCGCCCTTGAAATCGGAAACGCCGGTTGCCCAGAGTTCACGCAGGATATGGGCATATTCGTCGAGCATCTGGTAACGGTTGCGAAAATGTTCGTCTCCCGGCCACATGCCCATCTGGCTATATTCCGGCCGCTGCCACCCGGTGATCAGGTTCAGCCCGAAGCGCCCGTGGCTGATCGAATCGATCGTGTTGCACATCCGCGCCGCAAAGGCCGGCGGGATGACGAGGGTCGGGCAGGTCGCGTAGATCTTGATCCGTTCGGTGACCGCGGCAAGGCCCGCCATCAGCGTGAAGCTCTCCAGGCCATATTCCCAGAATTCGGTCTTGCCGCCGAAGCCGCGCAGCTTGATCATCGAGAGCAGGAAATCGAGTCCGTGCTTCTCGGCGCTCAGCGCGATCGCCTTGTTGAGATCGAAGCTCGGCTTGTACTGCGGGGCATTCTCCGAGATCAGCCAGCCATTGTTGTTGATGGGCACGAAGACGCCGACTTGCATATCCTGGCTCCTATTGCGGTGAGTCGCCGGCGAACCACGCCAGCACGGTCTGGTTGAAACTATCGGCGCAGGTCACGTTGATGGCGTGCCCGCCGGTCGGGCACAGGACCAGGCGGGCATTGGGCAGGCCGTCGGCGAGGCGCCGCGCTGCGTTGGATGGCACGAGCATGTCGTCGGCCGAAGCCATGACCAGCACCGGCGCGGCGATCTCGCCCAGCCGGCCGGCGGCATCGAAGGCCGCCAGCGCCGCGATCCGCTTCTCCATCGTCTCCCGCCCGGGAAACTGCGCAAGCTGATGCGGCAGTTCGGCATCGAGTTCGGCGTTGTGCTCGGATATCCAGTTGGCCGGGAAGAGGAAGATCGGCTGCGCGCGCAGATAGGCCTCCGGGCCGGCACCGCGCAGCAGGGCCAGCCGCGCGTCGAAGCAACGGAGGAAATGCGGATCGGCCTTCGCCCAGCCATTGACTACGGCGATCCGGTTGACCCGGGCCGGTGCCTTGAGCGCCAGTGCCAGCGCCGCGATCCCGCCGGCGGCATGGCCCATGACGTGCGCCCGTCCGATCCCGAGCCCGTCCATCAGCAGCAGCATGTCGTCGGCGAACTGCTCCACGGTCACCGCATCGGGCAGCGCCCGGTCGCTCCGCCCGGTCCCGCGGTGATCGTAAAGGATGACGCGGAAGCGCTCGGCGAGGGCGGGCAGGTTCGGCAACCAATAATTGCCGGATCCGCCGAGGCCGGCCGAGAGGATCAGCGGCTCGCCGCCCTCCGGGCCGTGAAGCCCATAATGGAGACCCGCGATGTGCGGCATCAGCCGATATGCGCCACGCTGGCGATCTCGACCAGGCAATCGGGCTTCACCAGATCGCACCTGACGCAGTAGCGCGCCGGCTTCGCCCCGGGGAAATACTCGGCATAGACCGCGTTGAAGGCGGCATAATCCGCCAGGTCCTTCAGGAAGATGTGGTTCATCGCCACGTCCGCCAGAGTGGCGCCGGCTGCCTCGAGCGTGATCCTGATGACATCGAGCACATGGCGTGTCTGCGCCGCCGCATCGCCGACATGGAGGACGGCGCCGCCCTCCCCCAGTGCCAGCACGCCCGATACGTAGACGGTGTTCCCCGCCTTCGCGCCGGCTGAATAGGGGGCGATCGGGGTCGGGAACTGGGGCGGATTGATCGGTTCGAAGGGCATGGGCTACTCCTTGGGGGCCTGGCCGAAACTGCCGCAGAAATCGGCGACCGTAGAAACCCAGCCGAAGAATTTCTCGACATTGTAGACAGTCGCCTGCTGCATCGGCTCCGGGCCGAGATGATGCGTCGCGTCCTCGAGCATCACGCCGAAATATTCGAGATGAAAGCCGTCGCGCAGGGTGGATTCGACGCAGACGTTCGTCGCGATGCCGACGAACACGATCGTGCGAATCCCGCGCGCGCGCAGCGTGCTGTCGAGCTGCGAGTTGAAGAAGGCGCTGTAGCGGGTCTTGTGGAGCGAGATGTCGCCGGGCCGCGGCTTCAGCGCGTCGACCAGTTCATAATCCCACCCGCCCCGCGCGAGCAGCTTGCCCGCGAGTTCGGGCCGCTTGCGCATCGTCTTCAGCGCGTTCGACTTGTGCCAGTTGGGAGAACCCGGACCGCCCGCCTCGACATAGTCGGGATCCCAGCCATTCTGCAGGAAGATCACCTGGACGCCCGCGGCGCGGGCGGTCTCGATCACCGTTGCGATCTTGCCGATCGTGCCCGCCGCGCCCGCAATGTCGAACCCTGCCTGGTCGACATAGCCGCCGGGAGACGCATAGGCATTCTGCATGTCGATCACCACGACAGCCGTTTCGGCCGGCGAGAGGCGTAGCGCCTCGGGCCGCGCGGGCAGCGTCACCGACCCGGCTGGGCTTCCCACGTCGATCGTCCCGCTCTCCTCGGCCACCCGCCAACTCCCTGAATCCAGCCGGGTAGCTTGGACCAGTCCGGGATCGCCCGCAAGCCGGGCTTGTTCGCCGCCCGCGCTTTGCCCATGATGGGCGCGGGTCGCTTTCCAACGAGGGAGCGCACGCATGTTTTCGACCGAAAGCCTGATCCTGCAATTGAGCTATGCGCTGCTGATCGCAGCGGTTCTGGCACGAACCCCGCGCCGCATGCGCCTCCTTGTCGCCGCGGCGGGCCTCGTCACGCTCGTCCACGCTGCGATCGCGCCACCGGCCTATCCGGCGATCATCTGGATGGCGTTGTTGCTGGGGGCCTGGCTGCTGATGCTCTGGGCGGATCACCACGCAGGCACGAGGATACGCTTCAGCGATGCCGAGGAGGCGATGCGGCGCACCTATCTCGCTGGGCTTCCGCGCGGCGCTGCCCGCGAGTTTCTCGACCAGGGCCTGTGGCTGCGCGGGCAGGCCGGCGACCAGCTCACGTGCGAGGGCGCGCCGGTTGCGAACCTCTATTATCTCGTCAGCGGCGAGGCATGCGTGATCAGCCAGGGGCGGCAGGTCGGCACCTGTCGCGCCGGGGATCTGATCGGGGAAGCCACCATCCTGTCCGGCGATGCCGCGACGGCGAGCGTGACCGTCAGCGCGCCTGCCGAATTCTGGTGCGCGCCGACCCCGGCCTTGCGGCGTTTTCTCGACGATCACGAGGGGCTGCGGAGCGCGATCGAGCGCAGCTTCTCGAACGCCGTCAAGGAAAAGCTGCGCGCCGCCAACCTAGCGATCGCCCGCCGGCCTGAGTGAAGGGCCCGCGCGTCACCGCGCCGGTGCGGACGGCGCCCCGTCAGGCAGCGGCCAGCTTGTAATCCTTGAAACGGGCGCGCAGCTCGGTCTTGAGCAGCTTTCCGGTCGCGGTATGGGGCAGGTCGTCGACGAAGTGGATTTCGTCGGGCAGCCACCATTTGGCGACATGGCTGGAGAGGTGGGCGGTGATCTCCGCCGGCGTGACCGTACTGCCCGGCTTGCGGACTACGAGGAGCAACGGGCGCTCGTCCCATTTGGGATGATAGATCCCGATCGCCGCGGCCTCGCCGACGCCAGGGCACCCGAGCGCTGCGTTTTCGAGTTCGACCGAGCTGATCCATTCTCCGCCGGACTTGATCACGTCCTTTGCACGGTCGGTGATCTGCATCGTCCCGTCGGGGTGGAGCACCGCGACATCCCCGGTATCGAACCAGTTGTCGGCGTCCACCGCGTCGCTGTCGGCCTTGAAATAGCGCTTGATCACCCAGGGGCCGCGAATCTGCAGCCGGCCCGAGCTCACGCCGTCGCGCGGCAGCACCACGCCATTGTCGTCGATGATGCGAAGTTCGACGCCGAACGGAATCTGCCCCTGCTTGGCGACATGATCGAGCTGGTCCGACAGGCTCATCTCGTCCCAGTGCGGCGGTGGCGCACCGGCGGTGCCGATCGGCGACGTCTCGGTCATGCCCCACAGGTGCTTGACCGTGACGCCCATGCCCATGATCCGCTCGATCATCGCGCGCGGCGCAGCCGACCCGCCGATCGTGACCTGCTGAAGATGCTGCGGCAATTCGCCGGTCGCGTCGATGTGCTGGAACATCGACAGCCAGACGGTCGGGACCCCCGCCGAATGCGTGACCTTCTCCTCGTTCATGAGGCGACAAAGCACTGCCGGATCGTTGACTGCGGAATAGACGAATTTCGCGCCGGCCAGCGCGCCCGCGAAGGGCAGCCCCCAGGCGGCCGCGTGGAACATGGGCACGACGGGCAATACCACGGCGCGCGACGACAGGTTGAACACCGCCGGCGCCACTTCGGCCATCGCGTGGATCAGGGTCGAGCGATGCTGGTAGAGCACGCCCTTGGGGTTTCCCGTCGTGCCGCTGGTGTAGCACAGCATGCAGGGATCGCGCTCCGGGCCTTCGACCCAGGCGTAATTGCCATCCTCCCGTGCGATCAGCGCCTCGAAGCCGTCGGGCCCGTCGCTGTCGAACACGATATAATGCTCGATGCTCGTCCATTCGGCCTTCAGCCGGTCGACGATCGGCTGGAACGCCCGGTCGTAGAACAGCACCCGGTCTTCGGCATGATTGGCGATATAGACGAGCTGTTCGTCGAACAGGCGCGGGTTGAGCGTGTGGATCACCCCGCCCATGCCGATCGCGCCATACCAGGCGACGAGATGACGGCTGTGGTTCATCCCCAGCGTCGCGATCCGGTCGCCGGGTTTGCAGCCCATTTTCTCGAGGGCTCGCGCAAGTTTCCGTGCGTCACGGGCGATACCGGACCAGCTGGTCCGCGTCTCGCTGCCATCCGCCCAGACGCTGACGATCTCCCGGCCGCCATGCTCGCGCTCGGCATGATCGAGCAACCGCGGCACTCGCAACTCGAAATCCTGCATTCCGCCCAGCATCAACGCACTCTCCCTATCGGCTCAGCCGACCAGCGCCAGCCTCGTCTCGGAGGTCTTCAGCGCAACATTGCTAATATCCTGCAGATTCTCGATGCGGGTCGCAAGCTCGCCATCGAGCAGGAAGTCCCGCCCGAGCAGGATCCGGGCGGTTCCGCCATCCGGCAGCGCCGCGTTCACCCACACCTCGCCCCGGGCGCCACGGACCTCGGCCAGCACGGCACCGAGCGCTGCCATGCCCGCCGGGGTCGCGACGGAGAGTTCCAACACGAAGCGTGCGGTATTGGCCAGGCTTTCGAACGGCTGGATGCGCTTGACGGTCACGCGCGGCGTTTCCTCGCCCGGCCGGCGATCGAGTTCGACCGTCACCAGCCCGCACCCGCCGTTGCGCGCCGCCTCCTCGAGGTCCGCCGCGACCGCATCGTCGAAGCAGGTCGCGATGAACTGGCCGGAAGGGTCGGACAGCGTCGCCATCAGATAGCGCTTGCCCCGCGCCGAGGTCCGCCAGCGCGCATCCTCGACCAGCGCCGCCATCATCGCGCCCGAACGCGAACCGTCGTCGGGAATCGAAAGCTCGCCCAGCGCGGCGTAGCTGCGCGCGCCGTGCATCTTGGCCAGGTGCGAATGGCGGTCGACGGGATGGGCCGAGAAATAGAAGCCGAACGCCTCCTTTTCCTGTTCCATCCGCTGCGCCAGCGTCCAGCGCGCTGAAAGCGGGAATTTGATCGGCGGCTCGGCGGCATCGGCGCCCCCGAACAACCCGCCCTGCCCGCTTGCCTTCATGTCATGGACCCGCGCCGCCGTGGCAAGGATCGTTTCGGCCGTCGCGTAGATGCCCGCGCGGTTGGGATCGATCGAATCGAAGGCGCCGGCCGCCGCCAGCGTCTCGAGCTGGCGCTTGTTCATGAGGCGCGGATCGACGCGCCGTGCAAGCTCGTCGAGCGTCGCGAACGGGCCATTCTCGTCGCGCTCGGCGACCAGCTTCTCCATCGCGCCCTCGCCCACGCTCTTCAGCGCGGCCAGCGCATAGCGCACGGCATGGCCATTTTCGGTCGCCTCGACTGAAAATTCGGCTTCGCTGCGATTGATGTCCGGTGGCAGGCACTCGACGCCCATGCGGCGCATGTCGTCGGCGAACACGCCGAGCTTGTCCGTCAGCGTCATGTCATAGCACATCGAGGCGGCGTAGAATTCCTCGGGATAATGCGCCTTCAGCCATGCCGTCTGATAGGCCAGCAGGGCATAGGCGGCGGCGTGCGACTTGTTGAAGCCATAGCCCGCGAACTTGTCGATCAAGTCGAACAGCTCGTTGGCCTTGTCGACGGGGATCTTGTTGACGTTGGTGCAGCCCTCGACGAACCCGGCGCGCTGGGCATCCATCTCCGCCTTGATCTTCTTGCCCATCGCGCGGCGCAGAAGATCGGCCTGGCCGAGGCTGTAGCCGGCCAGGATCTGCGCCGCCTGCATCACCTGTTCCTGATAGACGAAAATCCCATAGGTCTCGGACAGGATGCCTTCGAGCAGCGGGTGCGGATAGGTGATGTCCTCCCGCCCGTTCTTGCGCGCGCCGAAGCTCGGGATATTGTCCATCGGGCCCGGCCGGTAGAGCGAGACGAGCGCGATGATGTCGCCGAAATTGGAGGGGCGAACGGCTGCGAGCGTGCGCCGCATGCCCTCCGATTCCAGCTGGAACACGCCGACCGTGTCGCCTTTCTGGAGCAGCTTGTAGACGCCCTCGTCATCCCATTCGAGTGCATCGAGGTCGACGATGATATTACGATTACCAAGAAGTTGCACGGCTTTCTTGAGAACCGATAGCGTCTTCAGCCCGAGAAAGTCGAACTTCACCAGCCCGGCGCCCTCGACATATTTCATGTCGAACTGCGTCACGGGCATGTCCGAGCGCGGATCGCGGTAGAGCGGCACCAGCTCGGCGAGCGGGCGGTCGCCGATCACCACGCCGGCGGCATGGGTCGAGCTGTGCCGCGGCAGGCCTTCCAGCTTCATCGCAAGGTCGAGCAGGTGCCTGACCCCGCCATCGCTCTTGTACTCGGCGCGCAGCTCCGAAACGCCGTTCATCGCGCGCTCGAGCGTCCAGGGATCGGTGGGATGGTTCGGGATGAGCTTGGCGAGCCGATCGACCTGGCCATAGCTCATCTGCAGCACGCGCCCCGTGTCCTTGAGCACCGCGCGCGCCTTCAGCTTACCGAAGGTGATGATCTGGGCGACCTGGTCGCGCCCATATTTTTCCTGGACGTAGCGGATCACCTCGCCACGCCGCGTTTCGCAGAAATCGATGTCGAAGTCGGGCATCGATACGCGTTCCGGGTTCAGGAAGCGCTCGAACAGCAGGCCGAGCTTCATCGGATCCAGGTCGGTGATGGTCAGTGCCCAGGCGACGACCGAACCGGCGCCCGAACCACGCCCCGGGCCGACCGGAATGTCATGGTCCTTCGCCCATTTGATGAAATCGCCGACGATCAGGAAATAGCCGGGGAAGCCCATCTGGATGATGACGTCGAGTTCGAAATCGAGCCGCGCGACATAATCCGCTTCGGTCTTGCCGGCAGCCATGCCCTTCGCAAGCCGCGCCTTCAGCCCGGCATGGGCATCGCGCCGCAATGCCTCGGCTTCGGCGGCCGGATCGCCGGCGAGGCTCGGCAGGATCGGCTTGCGATAGGGCGCCATCACCGCGCAGCGTTGCGCGACGACCATGGTGTTCGCGATTGCCTCGGGCAGGTCGGCGAACAGCAGCTTCATGTCCTTGGCCGGCTTCATCCAGGCGTCGGGCGAGCTGCGCGGGCGATCGGCGCTTTCGATATAGGTCGAATTGGCGATGCACAGCATCGCATCATGCGCGTCGCCGAAATCCTGATCGGCATAGCAGCACGGATTGGTGGCGACGATCGGCAGGTTGCGGGCATAGGCGAGGTCGAGCAGCCCCGCTTCGGCCTTGCCCTCGGTCTCGTCGAGGCGGCGGACCAGCTCGATATAAAGCCGATCCGGAAACAGCGCCTGGAGCCGATCGGCATAGGCGATCGCCCGATCATTCTGGCCCTCGGCGATGAGCCGGGTAAGCCCGCCCTCCCCGCCCGCGGTCAGCGCGATCAGGCCATCGGTTCGTCCTTCCAGCGCTGCGAAATCGACATGCGGAAGCAGTTCGAGCGGCCGGTCGAGATGCGCGCGCGAGACGAGCGCGCAGAGATTCTGATAGCCGGTCTCATCCTGGGCATAGAGCGCGAGCCAGTCGAGCGGCACTTCCACGCCCTCCGGCATGTCCGGTCGCGCCACGCCGAGCATCGTCCCGATGATCGGTTGTACGCCCGACGCCTTGCACCCGTCCGAGAAGGCCATCGCTGCGTAAAGGCCATTCCGGTCCGTCAGCGCGGCTGCGGGAAAGCCAAGCTCCTGGGCACGCTTGGCGATCGCCTTTGGCTCGATCGCGCCGTCGAGCATCGTGTAGGACGAGAAGATACGCAGCGGGACGAAAGCGGAATGCATGGGGCGACTATGGGTCCCCTGCCCGATTCTGGAAAGCTTTTGCTACGAAAATCGGTCGAAGCGGTGACTCGGCCTGCCGTGCGGTCCGCCGCGGATGAAACGCCCCCGTCAGCGCCACGCATCCGGTCGCGATCGGAGCCATGAGATACCGGCAGGCGCCGCATTACCGGCAGCGGGCGATGCCATCCGGGAAGGATTTTCCACATTGTCAGTGCCTTGCTCCACCGGCACCAGCCTTGCTCGGGGCCGTCATGAACCGCGCAAATGCGGCCTCCCTCAGGGAACGCAACGACCCCGCCATGGCGTTGACTTTATTGTCGCGACAATGTAATTCATTGTCATGTCAACAAGTATCCACAGCGACGCCGATCGCATGCTCTACTGGCATGATCGGGTGTCTCAGGCGGTGGGGGCCGATCTGGAGCAGCGTTTTGCGGTCCACGGCGTGACGCCGTCGCAGTTCCGCCTCCTGGCGGCCCTGGCACGGCGCGATTCGGATACGGTTCGCGGGCTCGCCACCGCATTGCGCCTCGATGGCGCCGCGGTAACCCGGCTTGCCGACCGGCTCGAAGCCAAGGGCCTGGTGCAGCGCGCGCCCGATCCCAAGGACGGGCGCTCGGTCCGGCTGTCGCTCAGCGCCGCCGGCACGGCGATCGTGCCCCTGCTCGATGCCGAGGCCATCGCCCATGAACGCGCCTGGTTCGGGCCGCTCAGCTATTCGGAGCTTCGGCAGTACAAGCTCACGCTCGCCAAGCTGCTCCAGCGTTCGGGCGGCGGGCCGGACGAGGTGTGGCTGCGGCGCGAATTGTACTGAAGCATCGGCGTGCCGATGCGGCCGGCCCTTGTTCACGAGCCCAAGACAGGGCTTCGTGCCAATCACCAACCCCAGTGATCGTCGGCCCGCGCTTAGGGAAAGACGGCCTAGGTCTTCGCTGTTGGCTTAGGTTGGATCGCCGACTCTGGCTGGTCATATTGATCTGATATTAGCTTCCCAAAATGTCAGTGAACCGCATGACATTTGGTCGCCGCGCTCATGATTCACTCGATTCGCAGGCTGGCGTAACGCGGCGCCGGGATTCCGGTCCCGACGCTCTTTCTCAATCCCGGAGCAATTTCTCGATATCGGCCTCGATATCCTCGGGCTTGGTCGTCGGCGCGTAGCGGGCCACGGCCTTGCCGGTGCGGTCGACCAGGAACTTGGTGAAGTTCCACTTGATCGAGGTCGAGCCCATCAGGCCGGGCGCTTCCTTCCTGAGTCGCACGAATAACGGATCGGCATCGGCTCCGTTGACGTCGATCTTGGCGAAGACGGGGAAGGTCACGTCATAGGTCAGCGTGCAGAAATTCGCGATTTCCGCCGCATCGCCGGGCTCCTGCCCTCCGAACTGGTTGCAGGGAAAACCGAGAACCTCGAAACCGCGCTCCTTGTACTTGCGGTGCAGCGCCTCGAGTCCCTCATATTGCGGGGTGAAACCGCATTTGGACGCAGTGTTGACGATCAGCAGCACCTGGCCGGCATAGGCTGAAAGATCCGCGACGCTGCCGTCAGCCGCCGTGACGCTCATCTCGGTGATCGCGCTCATGCCCCGTTTCCCTCATCCCGTTTCGTGCGGGGCATCGTATCGCGCCCGGCGCCAAAACGCCACGGCACGGCGATCAGGCCAGCTTGCCCTCGTGCAGCCGCACCACCCGATCCATCTTCAGCGCCATCCGCTCGTTGTGCGTCGCGACCAGGGCGGCCGAGCCTTCGCCCCGCACGAGCCGGAGGAACTCGGCCAGCACGATATCGGCGGTCGCTTCGTCGAGGTTGCCGGTCGGTTCGTCAGCCAGGACGAGCGCCGGCTTGTTGGCGAGCGCACGGGCGACCGCGACCCGCTGCTGCTCACCACCGGAAAGCTGGCTCGGCCGGTGAGTCAGCCGGTGGCCTAGGCCGAGCGCGGTCAGCAGCGCTTCCGCCCGCTCGTCGGCCTCGGCGCGGGTGCGGTCGCGGATCAGCTGCGGCAGCACGACATTCTCGGTCGCGTTGAAATCGGGCAGCAGGTGATGGAACTGATAGACGAAGCCGAGATAATCGCGGCGGACGATCGTCCGGCCGTTCGCGTCGAGCCGCGCCGCTTCCTCGCCGGCAATCCTGATCGAGCCGCCAAAGCCGCCCTCGAGCAACCCCACCGCCTGGAGCAGCGTCGACTTGCCCGAGCCCGACGGGCCGAGCAGCGCGACGATCTCCCCCTCGCCGACGGTCAGGTCGACGCCGCGCAGGACCTCGATCGTCGTCTCGCCCTGGGTGAAACTGCGGGTAAGGCCGGAAACGGCAAGGACGGGCTTACTCATAGCGCAGCACCTGGACCGGATCGGTGCTCGCCGCCTTGAACGCCGGATAGAGCGTGGCGAGGAAGGTGAGCAGGAAGGCGATCAGCACGATCGCGATCATCTCGAACGGGTCGGTCTTGGAGGGCAGGATCGTCAGGTAGCGGATTGTCGGATCCCACAAATTCTGGCCGCTGACCCATTGCACGAAATCGACCACATTCTGGCGGAAGACCAGGAAGGTGAAGCCGAGGATCAGGCCGGCGACGATCCCGAGCGTGCCGATCGTCGTCCCGACCGTCATGAAGATGCGGATCATGCCGCCGCGACTCGCTCCCATGGTGCGCAGGATCGCGATGTCGCGCGTCTTGGCGCGCACCAGCATGATCAGCGACGAGGCGATGTTGAAAGCGGCGACGAGGATGATGATGCACAGCACGCAGAACATCACCACGCGCTCGATCGCGAGCGCCTCGAACAGCTGGGCGTTCATCTGGCGCCAGTCGGAGATGACGGCCCTGCCCCCGACCTTGTCGGCGAGCGGCTGGAGGATCGGCCCGACGCGGTCGGCATCGACCGTCTGCACTTCGACCATGCCGACCGAATCGCCCATCAGCAGCAGCGTCTGCGCGTCCTGCATCGGCATGATCACATAGGATTTGTCATAGTCGTAGATGCCGATCTCGAAGATCGCACCGACCGTGTAGGACACGATTCGCGGCACCGTGCCGAACGGCGTGGTCTGGCCCTGGGGGCTGATCAGCGATATCTCGCTGCCCACCTGCGCCCCCAGCGCCTCGGCGAGGCGCGATCCGATCGCGATCCGGTTGCTGCCGGCGGTGATGCTCGCGAGCGATCCCATCACCACCTTGGTGCTGATCGTCGGGTTGTTGCGGATGTCGGGCACGTTGAGGCCGCGCACCAGCACCGCCTCGACCCGCCCGTTATAGCTGGTCATCAGCGGTTGCTCGATCAGCGGCGTCGCGCTCGTCACCCCGGGCGTGGCCTTGGCGATCTCGACGATTCGCCGCCAGTCCGGCAGCTGGCCCCCGATGCCCTGCACCACGGCATGGCCGTTCAGCCCGACGATCTTGTCGAACAGCTCGGCGCGGAAGCCGTTCATCACGCTCATCACGATCACCAGCGCCGCGACGCCGAGCATCACCGCGCCTAGGCTGAAGCCGGCGACCAGCAGGATGAACGCCTCGCCCTTGCCCGGCAGCAGGTAGCGGCGGGCAATCATGCGTTCGTAGCGCGACAGGATCATGGTGATCGGAACAGCCCGTCCGGAGAGGAATATCGCCCACGCTCTAGGCCCAGCCTGCGTCGCTGGCAACCGAACGCGCGTGTTGCGCAATCGCCACAGGGTCGCCGCAATCCGTTCCGGGCTGCCACATTCACCGGTGACAAACGCCGGGCCCGCACCTAGCACTTCACTTACTGAGACACAGGCAACGGCCGTGGTTCGGGGAATGCCTTCAGCTCCGCGCGTTTACGAACGCGGGTGAAGCGAAGGCGGGACAAGGGGGCTGACGAGCAGTCGTCACGCAGGCGCCCGGGCTGGAAAACGGCCCGGGCGTTTGTACTTTCAGGCCCACCCGGCAAGGCCTCCGTCGCTTTCGTCAACACCATGGCGCGGTCCGCAACCCCGGCATGCCAGGGTTGCGGACCGCGCCAGGTCGTCAGAACGACTTGGCGATGGTCAGTCCATATGTCCGCGGATCGCCCGGCTGGCCGACGATCAGCCCGGTGCTGCCCGACTGGGTCGAAAGCAGTTCGAAATAATCCTGGTTGAAGGCGTTCCGCACCCAGCCGAAGACGTTGAAATCGTCCTTGCGATAGCCCGCGCGGAAGTTCGACAGCGAATAGCCCTCGATCCAGGTATAGGCCGAAGGCGACGGGTTCGACGAGAAGCGCGAACGATAGCTGCCATCATAGCCGACATAGATCTGGCCGCCCGATCCGCCCACCGGCACATTATATTCGCCGCCATAGGAGAAGGACCATTTGGAGATGCCGGGCAAGACCTGACCCGAGATATCGCAGAATGGCCGGCTGCTGCCGCCCGCAATGCCCGGCGCGCTCGGCGTGCCAATGATATTGCCGTTCGCGTCCAGCCCCAGCACCGTACCGCCCGAAAGCTCCGGCGCGCACGGCGCATTGGTGAATTTGACATATTTGGCGTCGGTATAGGCCCCGCTGGCATACAGGTTGAGCCGCTTGCTCGGCCGGAAGCTGGTATCGAATTCCACCCCGCGCGACCGGACTTTCCCGGCATTGGCCAGATAGCCGCGGATCACGTTGATCGCATTGTTGTTCACCGTCGCCTGATAGTCGCTGATGTCGGTCCAGAACCCCGCCAGATTCACGGTCAGGCGACGATCGAGGAACTGGGTCTTCAGGCCCACTTCGAACGCGTTGACCTTTTCCGGCTTCACCGTTTGTGTCGTGAGATCGACACCGGTGCTCGTCGAATTCAACGGCAGGCCCGACAGGTTGATACCGCCCGATTTGAAACTACGGGAATAGGTGGCGTAGCCGTGAACGTCCCGCGCGAAATCATAGGACAGGGTGATGTCCCCCGAGATGTTCCACGCGCTGAAGCGCGGACTATAACGCTGCGGCGCCAGCGTGTTGATCTGGTTCAGGAATGTGGTCCTGCCCGCGCTCGGGTTGGAAAAGGCAGCCAGCATCGCCGCGACATTGTCCGCCGTGGTGACGAAATCATACTGGCTGTTATGGATGCTGACGACGGATTCGTAGAAGCCGGATTTCTTGTCATAATTGACGCGAACACCGGGCTGGATGTGGAGATTGTCCGTCAGCGCCCAGTTGAGCTTGCCGAACACGGCGAAGCTCGTGTTGTCGAAGCTGATCGTGTTGGTCGATGTAAGGCCGTTCAGGATATTCGGGTTGGAAGCATCGGTGCTCGACAGCAGCCAGCGGCTCGCAGCCGCCCCCTGAACCTGCGACCCTTGGGTGTTGATCGTCTGGTGGAACAGGAAAGCGCCGACGGTATAGTCGAGATTGTTCCTGCCGTTCGAAGCAAGGCGGATTTCCTGCGAGACCTGCTTCTGCTGCGACGGATTCTGCGAAACCGTGGTGATCGGCAGCCCGATGAAATCGCGATCGTTCGCCGGCTGCCAGTCCCAATAGCGCCACGCACTCACCGAGGTCAGCGTCGCCGGTCCGAGATCCCAGTTGGCGACCAGCGAGGCGCCACCCACTTCCTGGCGGGAATTGATGGTGGCATCGAGATCAGTCACGCGGTCGAACGGATTCGTGCTGGGGGGCTTGTAGCCAAAGGCGCCCGCGAGCGCAGCATATTGCCGGTTGAGCGCCCGCTGCGTGGAACCGACTCGCGCATAGATCTGCACGCAGCACAGCGGGTTCTGGACGTTGAAATCGCCCGAAAGGTTCAGCGAAAGCGAGTCGGTGGGCTTCCACAGCAATTGACCGCGCAGGCCGAGGGTGCGCTGGCGGTGCAGATATTCGTCGCTGGTGACATCATAGATCGTCCCCTTGCGCGTGGTGGCCGATGTCGACAGGCGGATCGCCAGATTGTCGGTGATCGGGCCCGAGGCCGAGGCCTTGGCCTGGACGAAATTATAATTGCCGCCGCTCAGTTCGGCCTTGGCTTCGGGCGTGAAGCTCGGCGCGCGGGTCGTGACGTTCAGCGCGCCGGCCGTGGTGTTCTTGCCATAGAGCGTGCCCTGCGGGCCGCGCAGCACCTCGACGCGCTCGACATCGACGAAGTCGAAGGTCGAGGCACCGATGCGGCCGATATAGACGCCATCGACATAGAAGCCGACGCCCTGCTCGATGCCGTCGTTCGTCAGGCCGAACGGTGCCCCCAGGCCGCGGATGTTGATCGCGGTGTTGCGCGGGTTGCTCGAATAGAATTGCAGCGAAGGCTGTTGCTGCTGGAGCCGGCTGACATTGAAGGCGCCGCTTTTCTGCAGGTCGTCGGCACCGATCACCGACATCGCGATCGGCACATCCTGGATGCGCTCTTCGCGGCGGCGCGCGGTGACGACGACATCACCATCGCTTGGAGCCGCCTGCGCGGCCTCGCCCGCCGTCGCATTCTCGGCTGCAACCGGCGCCGCAACGACAGGTGTTGCAACAACTTCCGCACTGACGGTCTGGGTGCTGAGCGCTGTCTGCGCAAGCAGCATCATGGGCAAGTGGGCGAGCATATATATCCCCTTCTCTCTCGGTCGCTCCGAGTCGCCCACATAATTCCCATCAAACAACTATAGTTTCATCCCCCTAGAAACTTGGGCCAGCCATAGATTGACTTTCATCCGCGAAAATCCGCCGATCCACCACTTGAACCGACGATGGGACGCCCCAGATTTGCGGTACGCGGTGCCTGCGGGGCCGCGTGAATCCCGGGCGTTGCGCTTCGGCGGGCGCCCATGACGACCATCTCGCTTTGTGTTGAGGAGACTTTTTATGCGTCAGTTTGATTTGACCCCCTTCCGCCGCTCGACGATCGGCTTCGACCGCTTGTTCGATATGCTCGAAACCAGCGCGCGCCAGTCTGCGGTGGACAATTATCCGCCCTTCAATCTCGAGAAGATCGCTGAGGACCGCTACCGGATTACGCTGGCCGTAGCCGGCTTCGGCCGCGATGAGATCGAGATCACCGCTCAGCAGAACCTTCTGCAGGTTCGCGGCAACAAGGCGGAAAAGGAAGGCAGCACCAGTTCCTTCCTCCATCTCGGCATCGCCAACCGAAGCTTCGAGCGCCGCTTCGAACTCGCCGATTTCGTGCGGGTCGACGACGCCCGGCTCAACGATGGCCTGCTGACGATCGAGCTCGTCCGCGAAGTGCCTGAGGCGATGAAGACCAAGACCATCGCGATCAAGACCGGCGCACCGCTCGCCGCGATTGAAGGTGGCAAGGAGAGCGAGGCGGCCTGACGCCGTCGCGCTTCACGAAAAGACGGGCGCCCGGATTAGAGCCGGGCGCCCTTTTTTGTGGCACGAATCAACGAGGATGTTCGGTACTGTTCCATAGCGCGGAGGCGGGCAGCGCCGTCACCAGCCGCTGCGTCGCATTACTGGCACCCTTGGAGACGGCATCGCGGACGCACATCGGCGTCCGGAACAGGTCAGACGAGCCTGCTCTGCCGCACGGCAGCTTCGATGAAGCTCGCGAACAGCGGGTGGGGATCGAACGGCTTGCTCTTCAGTTCGGGATGGAACTGCACGCCGACGAACCAGGGATGGTCGGGGCGCTCGACGATCTCGGGCAGCATGCCGTCCGGGGACATGCCCGAAAAGAACAGGCCGCCCTTTTCGAGGGCCTCGCGATAGCCCGTATTGACCTCGTAGCGGTGGCGGTGGCGCTCGGAAATCTCGGTGCCGCCATAGATCGAGGCCACGACGCTGTTGCCGTCCAGCTTCGCTTCATAGGCGCCGAGCCGCATCGTGCCGCCAAGATCGCCGCCCGCTTCGCGCTTCTCGATGCCGGCCGACGTCATCCATTCGGTGATCATGCCGACCACCGGTTCGTCGGTCGGGCCGAACTCGGTCGAGCTCGCCTTGCTGATGCCCGCAAGGTCGCGCGCGCCTTCGATGCATGCCATCTGCATGCCGAAGCAGATGCCGAAATAGGGAATTTCGCGCTCGCGCGCAAAGCGGACGCTCGCGATCTTGCCCTCCGCGCCCCGCTCGCCGAAAGCGCCAGGTACCAGGATCGCATGCAGCGGCTCGAGCTTGGCGGCGATGTCGCTGTCCTCCGCCTCGAACAACTCGGCATCGATCCACTCGATATTGACCTTGACGCGATTGGCGATGCCGCCATGCACCAGCGCCTCGTTGAGCGACTTGTAGGCGTCCTGCAGGCCGACATATTTGCCGACCACGCCGACGGTTACCTCACCTTCCGGATTGGTGACCCGATCGACGATATCGGCCCAGCGCGACAGGTCCGGCGCCGGCCCCGGCTCGATGTCGAACGCGCGCAGCACTTCGGCGTCCAGCCCTTCCGCATGGTACTGGATCGGAACGGCATAGATGCTCTTGGCGTCGAGCGCCGGGATCACTGCTTCCTTGCGGACATTGCAGAACAGCGCGATCTTGGCGCGGTCGCTCGCCGGGAGCGGCTGCTCGCAGCGGCAGACCAGCACGTCCGGCTGCACGCCCAGCGCGGCCAGTTCACGCACGGAATGCTGGGTGGGCTTGGTCTTCAGTTCCCCGGCCGCGGCGATATAAGGCACAAGGGTCACATGGATGCTGACTGACTGGCCGCGGCCCAGATCGTTCCGCAACTGGCGGATCGCCTCGATGAACGGAAGCGATTCGATGTCGCCCACGGTGCCGCCAATTTCGCAGAGCACGAAATCCAGATCCTCGGTCTCCGCCTGGGCGAATTCCTTGATCGCGTCGGTCACGTGCGGGATGACCTGGACGGTCGCGCCCAGATAGTCGCCCTTGCGCTCGCGCGTGATGATCTGCTGGTAGATGCGGCCCGACGTGACGTTGTCGGACTGGCGCGAAGCGACGCCGGTGAAGCGCTCGTAATGGCCGAGATCGAGATCGGTCTCCGCGCCGTCGTCGGTCACATAGACTTCGCCGTGCTGATAGGGCGACATCGTGCCCGGATCGACGTTCAGATAGGGATCGAACTTGCGGATGCGGACGCGATAACCACGTGCCTGCAGGAGAGCCGCGAGGCTCGCTGCCATGAGACCCTTGCCGAGCGAGGAAACCACGCCGCCGGTGATAAAAATAAACCGCGCCATGGGAGAAAAGGCCTAGCGTCGTTATGGGCCGCGCGACAAGCGCGCGACTCCGTATTCGTTACAAAAAAGTGGCGAGGTGGCCGCGCTTACTGCGCGAGCGGAACCGCGCCGTTGCTTGCGGGGGCCGCGACGTTGCCGCCGCCGGCGGCCGGGGTCGGTGCGGCGGGTGCCCCTGCCGCCGGAACCGGAGGAGCCTTGGTGGCCAGCGTCGGATCGATCTTCGAAGTATGGCCGATCGAGGCATACACAGCGAGAACGATCGCGAGTCCGACGAACAGGGTCGCGAGGATCGAGGTTGCGCGTGTCAGGAAGTCGGCCGCGCCCCGCGCCGACATCAGGCCGGAAGGGCTGCCGCCCATGCCAAGACCGCCGCCTTCCGAGCGCTGCATCAGGATCACCGTCACCAGGCTGGCAGCGATGATCGCATGGAGGACGAGAAGGAACTTGAACATGAAGGAACGCAACCTGTGGCTGGGGAAGGCGGGCACATAGGCGAGGCGGCGCGTCCAATCAACCGCAACGCGCGCCCGGTGGAGGACATTTCGCCTCCGCACTGAAACCAGCAGCGATTATGATCGTTATATGACCGGAGCCCCATCGTGCGGGGCCCAGGTAAAAGTTGGAAGTTTTCGTGGCGACAATTCCGGATCAATCGCTGGGCGGCTGGATGCGAACGCTGGTCGATTATGTGCGCTCGGGCGAACCCGATCTCACCAATCGACAGATGGCGCTGCTGATGGTGGTATATCTTAATCCAGGGCCGCATACGGTGCGCGGACTCGCCCGTGTGCTGAACGTTTCGAAGCCCGTCGTGACGCGCGCCTTGAACAGGCTCGGTTCGCTCGGCTATCTGCGCCGACAACGTGACGAAACCGACAAGCGCAACATCTTCGTCGCGCGCACGTCTGAAGGGGCAGAATTTCTTGAAGAGTTTGGCCAGTTTATCGGTGACGCCGACCAGCCAGTCGCCAGGCGGGCCTCCGCGTAGGAGCTTCGCGCTTCTCGGGCCATCGGTCGCGATGGATCCGTTGCACAATGCCGTTCGGCGCGACGTCGCCGATATCCGACTCGCTGAGCGCGTGTTCGCGCCGCATTATGCCGCCCCGATGCCGCGCCGTGTGGTGGTGGAAGCAGCCTTGCTCGCCACGGGTGACGACGACGCCGCGGTTTTGACGATGGTTCGGCCGGGCGAGATTTTCGAGGTGCTCGATCTTGCCGGGGGCAAGGCCTGGGGAATCGCCGTGGCGCAGAACCTGGTGGGATATCTGGACGATGCAGCCCTGGAGGCCGCACAATGACGATCACTGTCTTTATCGACGGAGCCGCCGGCACCACCGGCCTGGAAATTCGCGAGCGGCTGGCGGGCCGCCCGGATATCGAATTGCTGACACTGAGCGAATCGCGCCGCAAGGATGCCGCGGCGCGCGCGCGGCTGCTCAATCAGGCCGATTTCGTCATTCTCTGCCTGCCAGATGATGCCGCGCGCGAAGCGGTCTCGCTGATAGACAACGATCGCACCCGCGTGATCGACGCCTCGACGGCGCATCGCACCACCGAGGGCTGGACCTACGGCTTCCCCGAGCTCGAACCCGGCCAGATGGCGGCGATCGCCGAAGCCGCGCGCGTCTCCAATCCCGGCTGCTATCCTACCGGCTTCCTTGCACTGGTCAGGCCGCTGGTCCGCGCCGGGCTGGTGCCGGCCGACTGGCCGATCACGGTGAATGCGCTCTCCGGCTATTCGGGCGGCGGCAAGTCGATGATCGCCGAATTCGAAGCGGCCGACCCCGCACCGGCGGCGCGCACCTATGCGCTGAACCTCGCCCACAAGCATGTGCCCGAGATGCAGAAGCATGCGCGCCTCGAACACCCGCCCATCTTCGCGCCGACGGTGGCCAACACCTATCGTGGCATGATCGTCGAAGTGCCGTTGCCGCTGCACATGTTCGTCCGCCGCCCAACCAAGGCAGCCTGCGAAACGGTCCTGCGCGAGGCATATCGGGAGTCGCCGATCGTCACTGTCGCGGAGGGCGATGTCGACACCATCGCCATCGGAGACGATGCCGGGACGGATCGGCTGACGCTACGGGTTTGCGGGAATATCGAAACCGGCCAGGCCCGCCTGATCGCGACGCTCGACAATCTCGGCAAGGGTGCGGCGGGCGCGGCGGTGCAGAATCTCAATATCATGGCCGGATTCGACCAGACTGCCGGATTGACGCTTTAAACCGGCGGCCTGACTACGTATTCACCTTGGCCCGGCGGGGCCGCGTCTGTTAGGCGCTCCGGCCAAACAGGCATCCAGGAGATATTATGCGCGACCCGGTGGGCAAGCTGCTGCTGTTCGGCGCAACGGGCGACCTTGCGCAACGCATGCTGTTGCCGTCGCTCTACGGTCTCCACGCCGACAATCTGCTGCCCGAAGGCCTGACGATCACCGGCACGGCGCGGTCCGAGCATGACGATGCGAGCTATCGCGAGTTTGCCAAGCAGGCGCTCGACCAGTTCCTGCCGGAAGACCGCAAGGGCGAGAAGGCGATCGCAAGCTTTCTCGACCGGCTCGGCTACCAGGCGCTCGATGCGACCGATCTGAACCATTACAACCTGCTCGCCAAGAAGGTGGGCGACGTCTCGGGCGGCCTCGCCATCTTCCTGTCGACCGCCCCGTCCCTGTTCGAGCCGGTCATTCGTGGCCTCGATTCGGCGGGACTTGCGGGCGACACCGTTCGCATCGGCCTGGAAAAGCCGCTCGGCTACGATCTCGCTTCGAGCCGCGAGATCAACGACACGGTGGCAACCGCCTTTCCCGAGAACCGGACCTTCCGGATCGACCATTATCTCGGCAAGGAGACTGTCCAGAACATCCTGGCGCTGCGGTTCGGCAATTCCTTCTTCGAGCCGGTGTGGAATGCGCAGGGGATCGACAATATCCAGATCACGATCGCGGAAACGGTCGGCCTGGAAGATCGCGCCGGCTATTACGACACGGCAGGCGCGTTGCGGGACATGGTCGCCAACCATATGCTGCAGCTCCTCGCGTTGATTGCGATGGAGCCCCCGGCCCGCTTCGACGGCACCGCGATCCGCGACGAAAAGGCCAAGGTGTTCCGCTCGCTGCGCAAGATCCGGCCGGAAGAAGCGCCGAACGCCACCGTGACGGGTCAATATGGCCAGGGCGCGGTCAATGGCGCGATTGTGAAGGGCTATATCGAGGAGCTGGGCAAGCCATCGACGACCGAGACCTTCGTCGCGATCAAGGCACATGTCGACAATTGGCGGTGGCAGGGCGTGCCTTTCTACCTGCGCACCGGCAAGCGCATGGCGACCCGGCGCAGCGAGATCGCGATTCAGTTCAAGGCAGTGCCGCACTCGATGTTCGCCAGCCGTGGCGGCCTGTTGCAGCCCAACACGCTGATCATCCGCCTGCAGCCGGAAGAATATATTCAGCTGCTGGTCATGGCGAAGGAGCCGGGGCTTGATCGCGACGGTATCCGTCTGCGCGAAGTGCCGCTCAATCTGAGCCTCGATGCCGAGTTCGCGGGAACGCGCCGGCGCATCGCCTATGAGCGGCTGCTGCTCGACCTTATCGAGGGCGATCCCACCCTGTTCGTGCGCCGCGACGAGGTCGAGGCGCAGTGGGAATGGATCGACGCGATCCGCGAGGGCTGGACGGCCAACGACGTGAAGCCGAAAAGCTATGGCTCGGGCACATGGGGCCCATCAGCCGCGATCGCGCTCACCGAGCGTGACGGCGTTACCTGGCAGGATGACTGAGGTCCTGCATATCTCCGCCGGCGAGGCGGACTGTTTTTCCGGCCCGAGCCGAAGCGAACGAATGAAAGTTGAGCAATGAGCGAAGAAATCGAATGGTGGGAATATGACGACGCCGCCGAAATGGCGGCCGCAGTCGCGGGCGACATCGCCTTCGTGATCGAGAGCGCGATCGACGCGCGCGGTGCCTGCGTGATCGCCCTCGCCGGCGGCAAGACTCCGCTGCCGATCTACGAAAAGCTCGCAGCGACCAAGCTCGATTGGAAGCGCGTGACCATCATCCCGACCGACGAGCGTATCGTGCCGCTGGGCGATCCGCTGTCGAACATCACCGCCATCGGCAAGGCCTTCCTGCCCAAGGGCGCCCGGGTGATCCCGATCGTCAGCGAGGCGGCGAAGGACTATCGTGCCGCCGGCAAGGCGGCGGATGCGCGACTT
>Ga0255338_1002430_pt1 | contig 27278 bp, 20 predicted proteins | sample MeOH1_35cm_T4_19_FD_203715 | JGI IMG/M metagenome (GOLD analysis project Ga0255338, IMG submission 203715) | Sandy soil microbial communities from University of British Columbia, Vancouver, Canada - MeOH1_35cm_T4_195 | ecosystem: Engineered > Artificial ecosystem > Sand microcosm > Unclassified ...
TACAACAGCCCGTACTACAGCGGCCTCAACCCGTACACCGTGGGTTTCCTGATGTTCCAGGACCTGCGCCGCATGTGCGAGAACCCGACCGAGGAAGACTATCGCTGGGCTCCGGAATTCGCCGGCAGCGACTGGCGCAAGACGCTCGATTTCGCCATGCGCAACTTCAAGGACGAGAGCTTCCTGCTGCAGTTCCTGTCGCCGCGCGTGATCCGTGAGCTCAAGCTGTTCTCCGTGCTCGACGACGACCGCGAAGGCAAGCTGCGCGTGACCGCCATCCATGACGACGAGGGCTACCGGAATATCCGGCAGTTGCTGGCCAACCAGTACGACTTGTCGAATATGGAGCCCAATATCCAGATCACCAACGTGGATGTGGGTGGCGACCGCTCGCTGACGCTGCGCCACCTGCAGAACGACCGCCGTCCGCTGGCGCAGAACTTCGATGAGGTGATCCGCCACGTCACACGGCTGTGGGGTTTCACGGTGCGGCTGGAGGTGGCCTACGAAGACGGCCGCCGCGAATCCAAGTACGAATGCAAGCCGGAACGCCGGCATCGCAAGGCCGCTTGATCGCTTCGTTGCCGCGCGGGCGGCCGCTGTCGGTTGTCCGCGCGCGGCGTCACGCCGGCCGCGCGCCGGCCCGCGCCGCCGCCTGAAGCGTCCGCACGATGGCCTCCGCGGCCCAGTGCCCGGTCGCCGCGGCAGCCTCCGTGAAGGGCGCGTTCATATAGTCCCCCGCCAGGAAGACCCGTTGCCGTGGTGCAGGCGGACGGCTGCGGTACGCCTGCACATCGGCGGCGCGGCCGACCGGCACGGCGGGCATCGCCTGCGCCCAGCGCGTGACCAGGCAGTCCTCTATCTGACGCGAAATTCCCGGCAGGTGGCGCTCGACCTCGGGCAGCACGTCGGCGATGATTTGCGCATCGCTTGCGCCCAGCCGGTCGGCGGCGGCGCGGTCTTCCAGCATGACCTGGATCACCTGTCCGTGTCCGCTAGCGGGGTCGCCAAGGTGATGCTTGCCCGCATCCAGTGCCAGTGCGGCCACATGGCGGCGCTCGGCACGCGGCACCAGCACGCCATAGGCGCCCGCCAGGGCCCGCGGCACACGAAAATCAGGCCGCGCGAGCAGCGACAGGTTGATGGTGCGGCTGTAGCCGGTGGCGAGCAGGCGGCGCTCCAGCGCATCCGCGCCCGGCCAGGCTTGCCGGGCGAATGGCGCCGGCAACGCGCACACGACAAAGTCGGCGCGGGCTTCGAAGCCCGCACCGCTCACCACCACGCCGGTGTCTTGCTGGCGGATGGCATCGACACGCCGTCCTGTTTCCACATGCAGCGAGCGCGCCAGCGCGCGCGGCAGGCTCTGCATGCCGCCGGCCAGCGAGGTGGTGCTGCAGCGGCGCGCGCCGAAGCCGCTGGCCAGCAGCATCAGCGCTGCGGACGACGTTTCCGGCGTGAGGAAATAGAAGCCCTGCAGCAATGGCTCCGTGACGTAGGCGAGCGCTTCGCCGCAGCCACGGCGGTCAAGCCACTCGCTGGCGGATTCCTCGTCGTAGCGAGCCCATTGGCCCAGGTCGTTGAGCGGCAGCGTGCGCAGTACGTGGCCTTCACGGCCCAGCGCCAGCCCCAGGCGCAGCCAGGCTGGCAGTCCCAGCAGGCCGCTGCGCAGCGGGTCCAGCATGCTCTGCGCGCGCACGCGGCGCGGGCGGCCTTGCCGTATCACCGCGTTGACCTGGCTGGCTGCGCGCAGGCCGCCAGCCAGGCCTAGCTGCCGCGCCAGTGCCGGTAGCACCGTATAGCCGGTGGACAGGAACTGCGCGCCGCATTCGATCACATGCCGTCCGAAGGCTTCAGTGCGCATGCGGCCGCCAGCCTCCTGGGCGGCTTCGAACACGCGCACCTGCACGCCGGCACGCGCGAGTGCATCCGCCGCGCACAGGCCGGCAATGCCGGCGCCGGCCACGATCGCGGTAGGCGCGCGGTGCACGCCGGGAGAGTAAACCGGCTCTGTCGATGTTGGTAGAACGGGTGACGGCAAGGAAGCGGCATGCATGATCTGGGACCTGTCTTGATGACCCGTGCGTGACGGGCAGCGTGCGACAATCTAGCCGCTTACCGCGTTCCGGCCAATTCGCTTTCCGCTCAGATTCCATCATGCCCGCCGCCACCGAACCGCCCAAGCGCCGCCAGCCCTCGCAGCAGCGCGCGCAACATACCGTGCAAGCCATCCTGCAGGCTGCGGCGAAATTGTTCGCGGAACACGAGATGCGTGGCCAGCCCGAACCCACCACCGAGCAGATCGCCGCCCTGGCGGGCGTATCGGTCGGCTCGCTCTACCAGTACTTCGCCGACCGCGCGGCCATCCTCCGGGCCTTGATCGAGCAACAGCGCGACGCCGCCATGCTCGCGCTGGAAACGATGCTGGCCGAGCGCATGGCGGCGATGCCGGCCACGGCGGGCATGCCCGGGAAGGAAGCCGCCCGCGCCGCGCTGCGCGCCTATGTACAGGCTTATGCGCTCAGTTTCGGCGGGTACGATGACCACACCCGCGCGCTGGCCCGCCTGGCCTGGCGCCACGACCGCGACGAAGACGCCGTGGCGGCGCTGCGCATGGCCAGCGAACGGATCGGCGCGCAACTGCAGGCGCTCGGCATGGGCGCGCTGCGGGTGCCTGCCCCGGCCCAGATGTTTGCGCTGACCCGCGCCTTGTTCGGCGTGGTGCGGGCGGCCTCGCTGGAGCGCTCGCCCCTGCTCGGCGGCCCTGCGCTGGAGGACGAACTCGTTCGCCTGTGCTGGGGCCTGCTGTAGCGCGAGCCGGAAGCCGGCTAGGCCGGTTTGGCCGGCTCTACGGTTCAGGCCGCGTCGGTACTCCAGCCACGCACCGTATCCACCACACCTGGCCCGGCCAGGCCGCACACCAGTTCACCCACCACCCGCCCCCAGTACGTTTCCGACCCGTCCGCCAGCCGCCAGGCATGCAGGCGGCGCGTATAGAGTTGCAGGTCGTATTCCTCGGTGATGCCGATGGCGCCGTGCACGGCATGCGCGATGGCAGCCACTGGCGTGACGGCCTCGCTGGCGTTGAGCTTGCCGATGGCTGCGCGCAGCGGGTCCGGCCGCCAGCCACCGGCGGCGCAGGCGATCTGCGCGGCCATGCGCGCGGCGGTGACGTGTTCGGCCATGATGCTGATCTGGTGCTGGATGGCCTGGAACTTGCCAATGGCACGGCCGAACTGCTGGCGGTCGTTGGCATATTGCAGCGTCATCTCGAATACATGTGACATCGCGCCAGCCAGTTGCGCGGCATGCAGGCAGGCGCCGGTCTGGCGCAGGGCACCGGCCGGCAGCGTGAAGGCGGGCAAGCCATCGCGCGCGGGGCGCGGCAGGCTCACGGCCAGGTCCGCATGGACACCGGTCGCGCTGGCCTGTGCCTGGGCGCGCGGCAGCAGCACGCAGCGCGTGTCTTCCTGCACCAGGAACCACGCCGCCTGCGCGCCCCCGGGTACCGGCGCGGTATCCGCGCCGCTGTCGAAGCTCGCGAGCGCGATGGGCTCGGGCGGCACCGCCAGCCCGGCGGCATGCAGCAGCGCGCGGGCGAACAGTGTCTGGCCCAGCGGCAAGGGCACCGCATGACGGCCCAGCGTAAACAACACCGGCGCCAGTTCGTCCAGCGGCAGGCCGGCGCCGCCGGCGTCCTCCGGCAGCAGGCAGTCGGCAAAGCCGCTGTCTTGCAGCGCCTGCCATAGCGGCTGGTGATCGTCGCCGCGTTCCACGGCGCGGACTGCGGCGGGCGTGCAGCAGTCGCGCAGCACGGTATCGAGCGCGTCCGAGTAAGCGTTATGCATGTTGGAACTCCGGTTCAGCGCAGGCCTAGGCCCCGGGCGATCATGCCGCGCAGGATCTCGCGCGTGCCACCGCGCAGCGAATAGGATGGCGCGACCTGGCTGACATAGGCCAGGGTGCGGTACAGGCCGGGATCGGCGGCGAGTTGCGGGTCGGCGCCCAGCGCGGCTTCGGCCAGCGCGGGGATGGACTGCTCGAACTCCGTGCCAAGGTCCTTGACCAGCGCGGCTTCCACCACCGGGCTTTCGCCAGCGGCGAGCCGGGCGGTGACCGCCAGCGACATGGCGCGCAGCACCGCCAGCCTGGCCACCAGCCGGCCGATGGTGACGGTGTCGCGCCGCGCCTCCGGCACGCGCCGCAGCGCCGCGATCCAGGTATCGAGCAGCACCACGCTGGAATACAGCCGCTCGGGCCCGCTGCGCTCGAAGGCCAGTTCCGCGTTGACCTGTTCCCAGCCGCTGCCTTCGCGGCCGACCAGTGCCTGCGCGGGCAGCATCACGTCCTCGAAGCTGACTTCGGAGAAGTGCGCATCGCCCGCCATGTCATGGATCGGGCGCACCGTGACGCCTGGCGCGGACAGGTCGACGATGACTTGCGACAATCCGCGCTGGCGGTCCTCGGCATTGCCGGAGGTGCGCACCAGCGCCAGCATGTAGTGGCAGCGGTCGGCATTGGTCGTCCAGATCTTGCGGCCGTTCAGGCGCCAGCCGCCGTCCGGCTCGGGCACGGCGCGGGTGGCGACGCTGGCGAGGTCGGAGCCGGAGTTGGGCTCGCTCATGCCGATGCAGAAGAAGGCCTCGCCCTTGCAGATGCGGGGCAGGTAGAAGGCCTTCTGCTCGTCGCTGCCGTATCGCAGGATCAGCGGCCCGCTCTGGCGGTCGGCAATCCAGTGGGCCGAAACCGGGGCGCCGCAGGCCAGCAGTTCCTCCACCAGCACGAAGCGCGAGAACGGATCGAGTCCGGCGCCGCCGTATTGCGCGGGCAAGGTGATGCCCACCCAGCCGCGGCCCGCGAGCGCGCGGCTGAAACCGGCGTTGAAGCCCATCCAGGAGCGCGCGCGCTTCTCGGGCGGCAGTTCGGGCAGATGTTCGGCGAGGAAGGCTTTCACCTCGCGCCGGAAGGCGGCAGCCGCCGGTGGCAGGGCGGTGAGCTGGAAGGTACTCAGCAGGGAAGTCAAGACGGTTCTCCGTGACAGGCGGTGCGCGCGATGGGGAAGGGGCGGATCATTCCAGCGTCACGCCGGAGTCCTTCACCACCTTTTGCCAGCGCGTGATTTCCTGCGCCAGGTACTTCCCGTAGGCTGCGGGGCTGTTGCCGCGCGGCTCGGCGCCCTGCGCGGCCAGGCTGGCGCGCACGTCCGGCGCGGCCAGGGCCCTGAGCGTGGCGGCATTGAGCTTTTGCACGATCTCGGGCGGCGTCCTGGCCGGCACCAGCATGCCTTGCCAGGCGCCCACCTCGAAGCCCGGCATCACGGTCTCGGCCACGGTCGGCACATCGGGCAGTTGCGCGCTGCGCGTGATGCTGGTCACCGCGAGCGCCTTCATGCGCTTGTCGCGGATAAACGGCAGCGAGGAGTTGATGGTGTCGGCCATGAACTGCACCTGGCCGCCGGCCAGGTCGGTCAGCGCCGGCGCGCTGCCCTTGTAGGGCGCGTGCACCGCCGACAGGCCGTTGGCCTGCAGGAACAGGAAGGCCGCGAGGTGGGTCACGTTGCCGTTGCCGGCCGAGCCGTAGGTCAGCTTGCCGGGGTTGGCCTTCAGGTACTGGATGAACTCGGCCAGGTTGGAGGCCGGCACCTGGGCGTTGACCTCCAGCACCAGCGGCACCATCGCCGTCATCGCCACCGGGGCGAAGTCGCGCTGCACGTCGTAGGACAGATGCTTGTACAACGCCGGGCTCAGCGCGATCGACGAGGTGTTGTAGAGCACCGTGTAGCCATCGGCCGGCGATTTGGCGACCAGCTCCGCGGCGATATTGCCATTGGCGCCGGGCCGGTTGTCCACGATCACCTGCTGGCCCAGTTCCTCCGACATCTTCCTGGCGATGACGCGCGACACCAGGTCGGTGGGCCCGCCCGGCGGAAACGGCACCACCAGCTTGACGGGGTGGGCTGGATAGCCGGCGGCGCGGGCGGGGGTTGCGAATGCGCCGAGCACCAGGATCGCGGGGGCCAGCAGGGCGAGCCGGCGGCTGCGGCGGCCAATCGCCACGCTGGTCGTTTTATCGGTCTTGTCGGTCTTGTCGTTCTTCTTGCCTTGTCCTGGCATGTAGTCTCCTCCGGTGTTGGCGGCTTGCGCCGCCGGCTAACTGAGCCAACGGGCTAACGGCCGGCCAGCAGGCGCCGGGCGGAATAGGTCATGACACGTTCATGGCGCTGGTTAAAGACCTCGATGTCCGAGTCCACCACGGCACGGCCGTTGCGCGAGGTCGGGCGGATGCCCGTCACGGTGACGGTGGCCCAGATCGTGTCGCCTACCACCACCGGGGCCAGGATCTTCTGGGTCAGTTCCAGCATGGCCAGCCCGGTGCCCTGGATCATGGTCTGCAGGATGAAGCCCTCGATCATCGCGTAGGTCAGCGCGGCGGGCACGGGCCGGCCATGAATGGCGCCGCCGTCGTAGCCCGCTTCGATAAAGATGGCCTCCAGCATGCCGGTGACCGAGATGAAGTTGACCAGGTCGGTCTCGGTCACGGTGCGGCGAAAGGTCTGGAAGGCCTGGCCCTCCTTGATGTCCTGCCAATAAAAGCCCTGGCCGAGGCGGGGAAGTTGGGTATGGGGCACGGCGTCTCCTGGTGAGGGCCGCCATCGGCGGCCGGCTTCCTTTATGTTAGGAGCGGGAATGGGGCAGGGGTTAGGCGTCGGCGGCCGGGGGCGCGCAAAAGGCTGCGCCGTCCCGTCCCAGCTCGTCGATCTGCCGGGTGGTCAGGCCCGCCTCGCCGAGCAGTCCGCGGGTGTGCTCCCCCAGGCGCGGCGGCAGTGCCGGCGCCGCGCGTTCGCCGTCGAACCGCACCGGCGCGCCGGGAAAGCGCAGCGTGCCCATGGCCGGGTCGTCCAGCATGTCGAAGAAGCCGGTGGCGCGCAGGTGCGGGTCGTCCACCAGTTCGGCGAGCTGGTTGACGCGCGCGACCGGGATCTGCAGCGTTTCGCACAGCGCCAGCCAGGCGTCGGTGGTGCGCGCGCGCACGATTTCGCCGGTCAGTTCGTACAGCGTTTCGATATGCTGCGTGCGCGCGGCGATGCCGGCGAAACGCGCGTCGGCCGCCAGCTCGGGACGGCCCGCGGCGGTAAAGAAGTCACGCCAGTGCGCATCGGTGTACGGCATCATGCAGACGTGGCCGTCGGCGGTCTGGTAAGGCCGGCGCAGTGGCGCCAGCACGCGCGGATAGCCGGCAGGCCCGCGCGGCGGTTCGAAATGCTGGCCGTACAGATGTTCAACCAGGTTGAAGGCCACCATCGACTCGAACATCGGCACTTCCACCAGCGCGCCCTTGCCGCCCTGGCGCTCGCGCCCGGCAAGGGCGGCCGAGATCGACAGCGCCGCCACCAGGCCACTGGTCTTGTCGGCCGCGATGGTGGGGAAATAGCGCACAGTGCCGGTTTGCGCCGCCATCAGCGCGGCGTTGCCGGACAAGCCCTGGATGATGTCGTCGTAGGCCGGGCGGCCGCCATAGGGACCATCCTCGGCAAAGCCCAGCAAGCTGACGTAGACCAGGCGCGGATGGCGCGCCATCACGGCGGCGGGTTCCAGTCCCAGACCGCCCAGCTTCTGCGGGCGCATGCTGTGCACGAACACATCGGCGCTCGCCAGCAGGCGCTCCAGCGCGGCCTGGGCCGCGGGCAGCTTGAGATTGAGCACCACGCTCTTCTTGCTGCGGTTCACGCCCAGGAAGATGGCCGACATGCCGTCTTCGGCGGCGGGGCCGGTGCGCCGCGTGGAATCGCCTTCGGGGGGTTCCACCTTGATCACTTCGGCGCCGAGGTCGGCCAGCCACTGGCTGGCGTACGGGCCCATCACGACCGTGGATAGGTCGATCACGCGGATGCCTGAGAGGGGCAACATGCCTGGAGGTCTCCTGTCTGTTCTTGTGCCGGTTGCCGCTTGCGGCCGGGTGTGGCCGTGCGAATTCCGATGGTCACAGGGTAGAACAGGGCAATCGTTTGCGTCTAATATTAGATTTTTAGGATCCGATATTCAGCGGATATCAACGTGGACCTTCGTCAACTTCAGCAGTTCGTTGCCCTGGCCGAGACCGGGAACTTCCATCGCGCGGCCGAGCGCCTGCACATGGCGCAGCCGCCACTATCCATTTCGATCCGCAAGCTGGAGGATTCGCTTGGCACGGCGCTGTTCGTGCGCACGTCGCGCGGGGTGCGGCTGACCCAGGCCGGCGAGGCCGCGCTGCACGATGCCCGGCGCGCGCTGTTCCACGTGGCCCAGGCGCGTGCGGCGGCGCTGGCCGCGGCGCATGGCGAACGCGGCGCGTTGCGCGTGGGCTTTGTCGGATCGGCTACCTATGCCTTGCTGCCCAGGCTGATCCCGGCGTTCCGCGCGGCCCACCCTGGCATCGAGCTGATCCTGCATGAATCCACCTCGGCGGCGATCCTGGACCGGCTGGAGCGCCATCAGCTCGATGCCGGGCTGGTGCGCTTTCCCATCCTGAGCAGTGGCGGGTATACGCTCATGCCGCTGGAGACCGACGAATTCGTGGCCGCGGTGCCGGCCGACAGCCGCTTTGCCGCGAGCGATGCGATCGCGCTCAAGGCACTCGCCGGCGAGCCCTTCATCATGCATCCGATCGCGGATGTGCCAAACCTCCAGGCGGTGGCCATGATGCTTTGCCAGCAAGCGGGCTTCGTGCCGCGTGTGACGCAAGAGGCGGTGCAGGTGCAGACCATCGTCAGCCTGGTGGAGAGCGGCCTGGGGGTGGCGCTGGTGCCCAGCGTGGCGGCGCGCTATACCAACCGGCGCGTGCGTTTCCTGCGGCTGACCAGTCCGCGGCCGGCCGCGCGCATCGGCATTGCGCTGGCCACGCCCACCGACAGTGACGATCGCCAGGTGCAGCGCCTGCTGGAGGTAGCTCGCGCCGCGGCCGGCTAGGCCGGGCTCGTGGCCTGGATCAGATGGACGCCCGGCCGCCACGCGGCGTGCCGGCGCGTTCCAGCGCCACCCCCGGCAGCAGGTGGAGCAGGCGCACCAGTTCGCTTTGGCGGTGGGTGCCGGTCTTGCGCAGGATGTCGCGGATATGCACGCGTACCGTATGCGGAGAAACAAACTCGCGTTCGGCGATTTCGTTGAGGGTTTCGCCGGCCGCAAGGCGGATGGCGACGATGCTTTCCTTGCGCGACAGGCCGAACAGCGAGGTCAGCACCGAGGTGTCGAGCACCGAGCGCGATTCCGAGTTGCCCATCAGCACCATGGCGAACGGCAGTTGCCACGGGCCTTCCACCGGCTGGCGCGCCACCAGCGGCAGCACGATGATGGGCACGGGCTGGCCGCCCGAAGTGATATGCATCCACGAGCCGGCCGCCGCCTCGCCACTGCGGGGATGCATGGCGCGCTCCAGCAGCTTGTGCAGCGTGACGTGCAGGTTGGGATCGTGGGCGGTGAGCACACCGTTTTCCAGCGCCAGCTGGCTGTCGGCCTGCACCAGCGCTTCGGCCCAGATATTGGCGTAGCGCACACGCATGTCGGCCTGCAGCACCATCACGCCGAAGTCGAGCGAATCGAGCCCGGCCAGGCCAAGGGCGGCCAGGCCGCTCAGTTCGAAGTTGCGCTGCTGCATGCGCGCGGCGCGTGCCCAGTGCGGCAGCACGCGCGCCAGACGCCGGCTGCGGCAGGCCGAGGCGTCCGTGCCACCGAATCCGGCGCCCTGCCGGCCGTCGCGGCCGGTGCCGCCCATCAGCACGCAGACCTCGGCGGTATCGAGCAGGCGGATGCCTTGCTCCAGGTCGGCGCCATGCGCCGGCGCTCGCCAGGGTGCTTCGTCCTCGCCTTCGCCCGCGTGGGCGACGGCGAGCGTGCGCGCCGGCAGGTTCGCCAGCGCGTGCAGGCCCTCCGGGACATGAGTGCCTTGCGCCGAGAAGCAGCCGTGCGGGGTGACGCCGAGGCGCGCCTGCCCGGACAACTTGTCCCATACCAGGTAATGCGGGCTGTCGGTGTCGGTGTAGCTGGAGAAGAGACCAAGCGCGGCAGGCATGGCGGTGACATCAAGCGCCGACTCATAGATCGAATCGATCAGACGATGGAAGTCTTCGTCCGCCGATGGATGGTGGCCCATATTGTTTTTCTCCCCGGTGGCTTTCGCCCGATTCCGCTTTGCGCTTTTTCCTGGCTAGCTGGTACGGCTGGCTCGCGATGGCCGGCTCCGATCTGGCGTGCGCCACCGGACAGGATCGGGTCGCCCGTTTTACAGGGCGCCGTTTCTCTGCATTACCGCTGGCGGCATTATGCGCATCCGAGCATAACTTCGCAAACGGCAGTGTTGTATAAGCAATTGTTTTGCCGATTATTTCAAAATATTTCAGCGCTGAAATGCCGCCGACCGACACACGGGCCGGCAAGGCGTACCCGTTTCTGCGTGCGTCTTGTGCATCCCGCCGCAGGCTCAGCCGGCGGCGGGCGCGCCTGGCGCGCGGGCGGCGGCGCCAGCCGCCAGGTCATCGGCCTGAACTGCCTGGCCGGCGGCGAGTGTTCCGCTTTCGACCTGCACCGTCACCCGTTGGGTGGCCATGCTGATGCCATGCTGGTCAAACTTGCGTTTGAGCCGGAGGTTGAAGGCGCGCGTGATTTCCGCCTGGGTCAGCGGCCGGGTCTTAAACTGGGCCAGCACCACCGACCCGCCAGGGTCGAAGCGATCGAGGCCAAGGATATCGAGGCCGGACAGCAGGTTGCGGGCGTAACGGAAATCGCGCGCTACCTCGTTGCCGGTCTCGCGGATCAGTTCGATGGCGCGATCGAGATCGCTGCCATAGGCCACGCCGATGTTGAACACGGCATAGGCATAGCCGCGCGACATGTTCTTGATGGCCTTGATCTGGCTGTACGGCAGCACGTGGAGCGCGCCCTTGCCGTCGCGCAGCTTCACGGTGCGGATGGTCATGGCCTCCACCGTGCCGGCATGGTCGGGCAGTTCCACCGAATCGCCGATCGCGATGGAGTCTTCCACCACGATAAACAATCCGGTGATCAGGTCCTGCACCAGGCTCTGCGCGCCGAAGCCGATCGCCAGGCCGACCACGCCGGCGCCGGCCAGCAGCGGCGTCACATTGACACCGAGGTTGGCCAGCACCACGATCAGCGTGATGACCAGCAGCGCCACGAACAAGGCATTGCGTACCAGCGGCAGGATGGTCTTGGCCCGCAGGCTGGGCTCCTGGCCGCGCCCGTAAGCAGGCGTCAGTGTCTGCGTGATGGCTGTATCGATCAGCAGCCACAGCAGCCAGGACAGCAGCACCGTGCTGGTCACGCTGAACACCGCCTCGCCGATGCGCTTGGCGACAGGTGTCGATTCAATCAGCGAGAGCAGCGATATGCCCCAGATGCGGCTGGCCAGCTCGAAGTAGGCGAACCAGATCACCACCCGCACCAGCGCCACGGCGAAGCGTCCGAAACGCGCCAGGTAGACCGAGCGCTGGCGGTCGCGAAAGCGTGGTGCGCGGTGCGCGGCCTTGGGCGAGCGGCCGGTGATGAGCGTCAGCAGCAGCGCGGCGACGAACAACGCTACCGAGCCCACCGTGCGCCGCAGGAAGATGTCGGCGTGGCCGGTGGCCAGCACCGTGCCGGCCACCGAGGCCACCACCACCGCCAGCACCGGCAGGTGCCAGGTCGAGCCCACCAGGCGCAACAGATCCATGATGGCGGGATGTTCCTGGCGGAAGGCGAGCGGCCGGTTGCTGATGATCTGCCCGATCTGCCGGCGAAAGCGCAGCGTGAAACAGCCGATCAGCAGCGCCGCGGCGATATTGGCCACGGTGGAGATCAGCGCCGAGAGGTTGGTGCCGAGCGAGGCGATCACCCGGGCGTCGTTGGTGACGTCGCCCAGTGCCGCCAGGACGCCGGTGGCGAACAGCAGCCCGCGCGAGTGCAGCAGCAGGTCATGCACCGCGTGGGCGCGATGCGCGGACCTGAACAGCGCGAAGATGACCTGGCACACCGCACCCATCACGGCTCCCGCGACCACCGAATAGGCGATCACCATCCCGGCCACGCTGGCGGGCGAGCGCTCGAACATGCTGCTGGAGAGCAGCATCGCCAGGACGAAGGCCGCGACCCACGGCGCCACCCTGCGCAACATGTACAGCCCGACGTCGATCCAGGACGGCACTGTCGGCAACTCGTGGCGCACGGCCGGCCGGATGCGCCGGTGGCGCACCCGCCTGACGACCTCCAGCAGCAGCCATCCGGCCAGGAACCAGGCCGAGAGCACCGTGCCGAACTCCCGCGCCGATTGCCACGGCGAGCGGGTCCCGTTGACGGTCAGCGCGGCCTGCCACTCCTCGCCGGCGAAATCGATCCGCCAGCGCCAGTAATGCCATGGCCCCTTGTCCTTGCCCAGTGTCGCGTCGAGGTGGTCCACCGCTTCGGCAATCGCCCCGAGCAGGCCCGGCTGCGGCGCCGACGCCGCGCTGGCCGCATCGACACCCTTGCGCAGCGTCTGCAACTGCTCCACCAGGGCCTTGCGATCCTTGTCGCTTTGCAACGTGGTGATGACCTGATCAAGCGACTCGGCAAGCGGCTCGCTGGCGGCGGGGTGCGAGGCCGGCGCGGCGTCGGCCTTGGCGGCTGCCGCCAGCTTGGCCAGTCCGGGCGGCGCCGCGAGCGCCGGGCGCGCCAGCAAGGCGCCGGCCAGCGCGAGCCACAGCCCAAGCAGCAGCGGAACCAGTGCGGCGCCACTGGCGCGCCGCGCCATGAGGGCGGGCCACGGGCAGGGCTGGGAAGCACCGTGGCGGGTAGTGGCCATTGGCGTTTTCGGGGACCTGTTCAGGAGCGTCATCGCATGCACGTAGAGGGCTGCCGGTCCTAGCCGGGGAATGCCTGACACTGTAGCGCATCGCGGATACCGCACCCCTGTTCGGCCGGCGCTTTGCCGTCATGGGCATTCAGAGGCACATCGCGCGTGTGACCGGTCCCTCCCAAAGCTGGGGCACGGGTGCGCTGCGGGGGTCGCGGTCAACGCAGTTGCGATGCGGGCCGTTGAGTGAGGTATTGCGTGTCGGTCGGGTTGCGGCTGTCTGCAGCCCTGTCGTTTCCTTGTCCCCTTGGCATTGTCACCGCAGGAGCCTGTCATGAATGCTATGAAAGCCGTCACCGTCTCGCCCGCCATGTTCAGCCGGCGCGTCGGCTTGCCCATGCTGCTGGCCGCCGCGCTCTTCGTCTCGATCCCGCACCCGGCGCGTGCCCAGGCCGCGCCGGCGGCTCCGGCCGCTCCCGCGGCTGCCCCGCCGATGGCCAAGCCTGCCGCGCCCGCCACCACCGCACCGATGGCCAAGCCGGCCGCGCCCGCTGCCGCCGCGTCCGGTGCCGCCGCACCGGGTGGCGGGCCCGGTCAGGTATGGGTCAACAAGAGTTCCAAGGTCTATCACTGCCCCGGCACGAAGTACTATGGCAAGACCAAGAGCGGCGCCTACATGAGTGAAGTCGATGCTACCGCGCAAGGCTTCCATGCGGATCACGGCAAGGCATGCAAGTGAGCAACGAACATCGCTGCCGGGGGGCATGACATGCACTTGATCTGGGTCGTTCTAATCGGCTTTCTCGCCGGGCTGGTTGCGCGCATGCTAACGCCGGGCCGCGGACCGAGCGGTTTCTTCCTCACCGCCGGCCTGGGCGTTGTCGGCTCGCTGGCCGCGACTTTCCTCGGGCAAGCGCTGGGCTGGTACCGGCCTGGACAGTCGGCCGGCTTTATCGGTGCCGTGGTGGGCGCGGTCATCCTGTTGCTGCTGTATCACCTGGCGACGAGGCGCTAGGTTCCGGGGCACACGCGCATCCGTTGGTTCGTCGGTTCATTATTTCGTCCATTCGTCCATTCGTTCATTCGCAAGGCCGCAGCAAGCCGTTGCGCACGGGAGCATCCCGTGCGCAACGGCATCGGCGCTGCCATGCGGCGTCCGGTGTGTTTTCATGCATTCGTCGCTTCCGACGATGCGTGCCGCGCCGCCATCCCCGAATCTCTATACCACGCTGGCCGGGCCGCTTCGCGGCCTGCCGGACGCAGGCATTCCGCCGCCCGCGCATCGCCGCGCGCCGACGGGAATGATTCAGCAGATACGGGAAAACGTGGAGAAGAGATGGAACTCGATGCAACGGTAACGGCAGTCATCACGGGTGGCGCCTCGGGCCTGGGCGAAGCCACCGCGCGCGCGCTGGCGGCGCACGGCGTGCGCGTCGCGCTGTTCGACATGAATGCGGAAAAGGGCGAAGCCGTGGCACGCGAACTGGGCGGCGTGTTCTGCCAGGTCAACGTGACCTCGGAGGCCGAGGTCGAAGCCGGCTTCGCCAAGGCACGCGCGGCGCTGGGCCAGGAACGTATCCTGGTCAACTGCGCCGGCACCGGCAACGCCATCAAGACCGCATCGCGGGCCAAGGAAGCGCCGGACCAGATCCGCTTCTTTGCCTCGGATGCGTTCGAGCGCATCATCCAGATCAACCTGATCGGATCCTTCCGCTGCCTCGCGCGTTCGGCCGCCGGCATGCTGACACTGGATGCGCGCGACGGCGATCGCGGCGTCATCATCAACACCGCCTCGGTGGCGGCGCAGGACGGGCAGATGGGCCAGGCCGCGTACTCCGCCTCCAAGGCCGGCGTGGTCGGCATGACTCTGCCCATTGCGCGCGACCTGTCCGGCGAAGGCATTCGCGTCAACACCATCATGCCCGGCATCTTCAATACGCCGCTGCTGCAAGGCGCGCAGGAGCACGTCAAGGCAGCGCTGGCCGCCTCGGTGCCGTTTCCGAAGCGGCTCGGCGCGCCGGAAGAGTTTGCCTCGCTCGCGCTGGAGATGTGCCGCAACAGCTATTTCAACGGCGAATCGGTAAGGCTCGACGGCGCCATCCGCATGGCGCCGCGCTGATCTCTCACCCCAAGGAAAAGGACGCGCGCATGCAGCAGGACCGAGAGAAGGAGGCACTGATGGATTTCAGTTACCTGACGACATTGCCGCACGCGTTGCGTCACTTCGCGCAGCGGCGGCCCGATGCCGTGGCCTATGCCTTCGAGGGCAGGCTCACGACGTACCGCGAGTTCGACCGCCACACCGACAGCGTCGCCCAGGCGCTGCTGGCCGCGGGTATCGGGCCGGGGGACCGCATCGGCTATATCGGCAAGAACTGCGATCACTATTTCGAGTTGCTGCTGGGCGCCGCCAAGATCGGCGCCGTGATGGCACCGGCAAGCTGGCGCCTGGCGCCCCCGGAGGTTGGCTATATCGTCGGCCACTCCGATGCCGCGCTGCTGTTCGCCGGGCCGGAATCGGTGGAACTGGTGCGCAAGCTGCTGCCGGCGTTGCCGCTGGTGCGCGGCGTGATCGCCATGGAAGGCGGCGAGGCGGACTGGCCCGCCTATGCCGCGTGGCGCGACGAGCATGCACCCGTGCCGCCGGCGCACCAGCCTGCCGCGCACGATGTGGTGCTGCAGCTTTACACCTCCGGCACCACGGGCCGCCCCAAGGGCGCCATGCTGACCCATCGCAACCTCACCGCCGGCACCGAGGCGAGTGAGCGCGAGGATATCTCGTGGTCGCGCTGGACGGATGACGATGTCTCGCTGGTGGCGATGCCGGTCGCGCATATCGGCGGGTCCGGCTGGGGGTTGCGCAGCTTGCTGGCGGGGGCCAAGGGTGTGGTCGCGCGCGATTTCGATCCTGCCGCGGTGCTGGATTTCTTCGAGCGCGAGCGCGTCAGCAAGCTGTTCCTGGTGCCTGCCGCGATGCAGTTCGTATTGCGCGATCCGCGTGCGCGCAGTATCGATTACTCCCGCCTGAAGACCTTGCTGTACGGGGCTGCTCCGATTCCCGCGGCGTTGCTGCGTGAAGGCATCGAGGTATTCGGGTGCGGCTTCGCGCAACAGTACGGGATGACCGAAACCACCGGCACGGTGGTGGCGTTGCCGCCGGAGGACCATACGACCGAGGATGTGCCGCGTATGCGGGCCGCGGGCAAGCCTTTGCCCGATGTCGAGGTGGTGGTGGTGGACTGGGAAGGCCGGCGGTTGCCGCCCGGGGAAGTCGGGGAGCTGATGATCCGGTCGCCGCAGAATATGGCGGGGTACTGGAAGCAGCCTGATGAGACTGCGCGGACGATCGATGCGGACGGGTGGTTGCGGACCGGCGATGCGGGCTATCTCGACGCCGAGGGTTATGTCTATATCCACGATCGGGTCAAGGACATGATCATCAGCGGGGGGGAGAACGTCTATCCGGCTGAGGTGGAGAGTGCCATCTATGGCCACCCGCAGGTGGCCGACGTGGCGGTGATCGGGGTGCCCGACGAGAAGTGGGGCGAGGCGGTCAAGGCGATTGTCGTGCTGAAGACGGGGGAGGTTGCTGACCGCGATGGCATTGTGGCTTGGGCGCGGGAGCGGTTGGCTGGGTTCAAGATTCCCAAGAGTATTGAGTTTGTGGATGCGTTGCCGCGGAATCCGTCGGGGAAGTTGTTGAGGAGGAAGTTGAGGGAGCCTTATTGGGAGGGGTTTGAGAGGAGGGTTAATTGAGAGGGGGGCTTTAAAAGCCTAAAAGCCTACAAGGCTGAAAACCTAAAAGCCTGAAGTCAAAGGCGGTTTCACCCCCCTGCGGGGGGCGACCTACTTTTTTGTCTTGCCAAAAAAGTAGGCAAAAAAGGCGCGCCGGATGGGGCGACACCCCCTCGGGATCCGACGAAAAGAGCGGCCGGGACCCAAACTCGCATCGCCTTAAGGCGATACTCAAACATGGGTCCCTCTTTTCCGCTCTTTTCGTCGGATCCCGAGGGGCCCCATACGGCCTGGTACACCTTGACGGCTCGCTTCGCATCGCGCTGGGGTGCGGCCCGCCCTTGGGGGCGCTTCGCACGGCTACACCGAATCGTTGGCTGGCGGCACGCTGTCTTTTTTGTTCCAGGTTCTCGGACGTTCTGGTTTTCGCGTGGTGACATTGACCGGTCCGCCGGTTCGCTCCCCTCTCCCGCTTGCGGGAGGGGGCTCGGGGGAGAGGGCGGGCGCTCGTTATGTCGTCGCGCTGGAGAGGCCACCGGATTTGCTTCCGGTGGCTCGTGTCCGCGGTTCGTGCGATTGCTGCGCGGCTCTTAACCTTAGAGCCCGAGCACCAGCTTCGCGATGATGTTGCGCTGGATTTCGTTGGAGCCGGCGTAGATCGATGCCTTGCGATAGTTGAAGTAGCGCGGCGCGAGCGGTGCGGCGTAGTCGGGGCCTATCTGCGGCCCCGCGGGGCGTCCCTGCTGTTCGGCCCATCCGTCCTGGACGAAGGGCAGCGCGTAGGGCCCGGCGGCTTCTACCGCCAGTTCGCTGATGGCCTGGATGGTTTCGGTGCCTGCCAGCTTGAGCATGCTGGAGGCGGCGCCGATCGAGGTGCCCGACGCTACGCTGGAGAACAGCCGCAGCTCGCTCGCTTCCAGCGCGGCGGCGCGTACGTGCAGCTCGGCCAGTTTGCGGCGGAAGCCGGGATCGTCGAGCAGGCGGCCGCCATCTTCGCCGGGTTCGTTCGCCGCGATGCGCGCTACCTTGGTCAGTTGCTGGCGCAGCATCGGACCATAGCTGCCGCCGCGTTCGAATTCGAGCAGGTACTTGGCGTAGGTCCAGCCGAGGCCTTCTTCGCCGATGCGGTTTTCGACCGGCACGCGCACGTTTTCAAAGAAGACCTGGTTGACTTCCTGCTGGCCCGCGACCGGGCCGTCCAGCGTGGGCAGCGGCGCTACGGTGATGCCGGGCGTGCGCATGTCCACCAGCACGAAGGAGATGCCGTCCTGGCGGCGTGCGTCGCGGCTGGTGCGTACCAGGCAGAACATCCAGTCGGCCCACTGCGCGTGCGTGGTCCAGATCTTGGAGCCGTTGAGGACATAGTGCTCGCCGTCCTGGTCGCGCCCGCGCTCGGCGCGCATCTGCAGGGAGGCCAGGTCGGAGCCGGAGTTGGGTTCGGAGTAGCCCTGGCACCACCAGATGTCGGAGCGCAGTATGGGCGGCAGGAAACGCGCTTTCTGCTCGGGGCTGCCGTATTTCATGATCACCGGCGCCACCATCTTCAGGCCCATCGGCGATACGGTCGGGCAGCCGGCGGCGGCGGTCTCGGCCTGGAACAGGTAGCGCTGCGCCGGCGTCCAGCCGGGGCCGCCGTATTCCTCGGGCCAGTTCGGGGCGGCCCAGCCGCGCTCGAACAGTTTCTTCTGCCAGCGCACCTGGCCTTCCTTGTCCAGGTAGCCATTCTTGGTGCGCGCCATCAAGGCCTTGAGGCCGGGGTCGAAGGCCTCGGTGATCCAGGCGCGGACCTCGTCGCGGAACTGCAGTTCTTGCGGGGAGAAATCGAGATTCATCGGTGGGCCTCGGGATGTTCGTCAGTGCGGGCAGGGTTGCGTGCGCTCACGCGGCAGCTGGATACAGCAGGTCGGCGTAGCGGCGCAGGTGATGTTCGGCCGAGCCAAACTGCAGGTCGATGGCGGTGACGCGCTTGAAGTAGTGCCCGACTGCAAGCTCCTCGGTCACGCCCATGCCACCGTGGATTTGCACCGCGGCCTGGCCCACGAACTTGCCGGCCTGTCCGGCCTGCGCCTTGGCGGCGCTGGCGGCCAGCGCGCGCTGTGCGGGATCGGCGCCTGCCTGCATGGCGGCGACCTGGGTCAGCGCCACGGTTTGTTCGAGCTGCACGTACATGTCGGCCATGCGGTGCTGCAGCACCTGGAAGGTGGCGATCGGCACGCCGAACTGCTTGCGCTGGCGCGCGTAGTCGACCGTATCGGCGAGCATCCGGCTCATCGCGCCGCCGGCTTCGGCGCACAGCGCCACGGCGGCGTCGTCGCTCAGGCGCTCGATCAGTGCCAGCGCGTCGCCCTCGGCGCCCAGCAGTGCGCTGTCCGGCACGAAGACGTTGTCGAGCAGGATGTCGGCGGCGCGCGAGCCGTCCACCGTGGGGTATTCCAGCAGCGTCACGCCCGGCGCATTGCGCTCGATCCAGAACAGGCTGATGCCGGCGCGGTCGCTGCGCTGGCCGGCGGTGCGCGCGCTGACCACCAGGTGCGTGGCCCACGGCGCGGCCACCGCCACGGCCTTGTGCCCGCTCAGGCGCCAGCCGCCTTCGCCACGCGTGGCGCTGGTCGCGACGTCGTGCAGGCAATAGCGGCTGCGCGGTTCGCCGTGCGCCCAGGCTACCGTGGCTTCGCCGCCGATGATGGCGGGCAGCCAGTTGGCCGCCAGCGTTTCGCTGCCATGCAGCAAGGCGCCGCCGCCAAGCACTACGGTTGACAGGTAGGGCTCTACCACCAGGTGGCGGCCAAACTGCTCCATCACGATCATGTGTTCGATGGCGCCGCCACCCAGCCCGCCGAAGCGCTCCGGGAACGCCGCGCCGAGCAGGCCCAGTTCCTGCGCCAGCGCCTTCCAGCACGCCGGCCGCCAGCCCGCCGGAGAGCGGAGCGCCGCCTGGCGCGCTTCGAAGTCGTAGTGATCGGCCAGGTAGCGCGCGAGCGTGTCGCGCAGCATCGATTGTTCTTCGCTGAATTGGAAATCCACTGTGGGTCCTCGGCGCGGTTGCTTTAGGGCACCTGCCATTATGCGAAGCAGCTGCGGCGCTGCATCGTCCGATGCGACGAATCGTCCCCGGCGCGCAAGCGCGCCTGCGCATCGATTGCGGCACCGCGTCAAGGCGCGTTCGTCGCTTCGGACGATGCCCGGGACGGCCGCGTGTCCGGACAATGTGGGTCGTCGTATTCCATGCCGGATTCCGCGGCATCCATCCAGTCAGCCAGTTCTGCCACACCCACTTCCAGGAGGGTCAGTCATGCACCCGCATGTTCACGCGCAGCGCACCCCGGACAAGCCGGCCATCATCATGGCGGGCGGCGCCGTCGTCACCTACCGCGAGCTTGACGAGCGCTCCAACCAGGTGGCGCGCCTGTTCCGCGATCACGGCTTGCAGCCAGGCGACCGCGTGGCCTTCCTGCTGGAGAACCATCCGCGCCTGTTCGAGTTGTGCTGGGGCGCGCAGCGCTCGGGGCTGATCTACGTCTGTATCAGCACGCGGCTCAATGTGGACGACGCGGCGCACATCGTGGCCGACAGCGGCGCCAGGATGCTCGTCACCTCCCACGCACAGGCCGCGGTGGCGCAGGGGCTGGCGGCCAGGGCGCCGGGCCTGGGCGCGCGCCTGATGATGGACGGCGCCGTGCCCGGCTTCACCGCTTATGAGACCACGCTGGCGCAATACCCCGGCTGGCGCATCGAGGACGAATGCGCGGGCACGGACATGCTGTACTCCTCCGGCACCACCGGCCGTCCCAAGGGCGTATTCACGCCGCCGGCCAACCCGCAGATCGACGTGCCGGGCACGCTGGCGCTGATGTGCCAGTCGCTCTACCAGTTCGGCCCGGACATGCGCTACCTCTCGCCCGCACCGCTCTACCATGCGGCGCCGCTGCGCTACAACATGGCGGTGCAGCAACTCGGCGGCACCTCGGTGGTGATGGAGCATTTCGACGCGGAAGCATTCCTGCGGCTGGTGGCCGCGCACCGCATCACACACACCCAGGTCGTGCCGACGATGTTCTCGCGCATGCTCAAGCTGCCCGGAGCGGTGCGCCAGCGCCACGATGTTTCCTCGCTGCGCTTTGCCGTGCATGCCGCCGCGCCCTGTCCGGTGGCCGTCAAGGAGCAGATGATCGAATGGTGGGGCCCGATCATCTGGGAGTACTACGCCGGCACGGAGGGCAACGGGTCCACCGCGGTCGGTTCCGCCGACTGGCTCAGCCACAAGGGCACGGTGGGCCGCGCGTCGGTGGGCGAGTTGCGTATCTGCGACGACAGCGGCGCCGTGCTGCCGCCGGGCGAGCCGGGCATCATCTACTTCGCCGAGGGGCGCAGCTTTGTCTACCACAACGATCCCGAGAAGACCGTGCAGTCGCGCCACCCCGTGCATGCGGGCTGGACCACGCTGGGCGACGTCGGCTACGTGGACGAGGACGGCTATCTCTACCTGACCGACCGCAAAGCCAACATGATCATCTCCGGCGGCGTCAACATCTATCCGCAGGAGGCCGAGAACCTGCTGATGACCCATCCCAAGGTGATGGACGTGGCGGTGATCGGCGTGCCCAACGAGGACTTCGGGGAGGAAGTCAAAGCGGTGGTGCAGCCACTCGACATGGCGCACGCCAGCCCGGCGCTGGCCGACGAATTGCTCGCCTTTTGCCGCACGCACCTCTCGGCCATCAAGTGCCCGCGCTCGGTGGATTTTGCCGACGAACTGCCGCGGCTGCCGACCGGCAAGCTGCTCAAGCGGCTGCTGCGCGAGCGCTACTGGGCGGGACGGGAGAACAAGCTCGTCTAGGCGGCGGCACCCGGCGCGCATGGGTGCGCCGGGTGCCAGGCGGTCGTTTACGCCATAATCAGCCGTTCGATCCCTGGCGCATGTGGCGCCAGCAGCCGGCAACGATAAGCCGGCGCCGATCGCACGGCATCCGCCCGGCGTGGATGCCGCCGCCAACAGGAAGACACGGCGAATGGCAATAATCGAGGAGACCAGCGCGGGCCACGGGGGCGCAGCCCGCGCTGCCACGCTGGTGGCAAAGCTGCGCCCGCCCATGCTGACCCCGTTCCAGGTGGAACGCCGCGCCATTTGCGACGCAGTGTGCGCGGCCGGCTTCGTCAAGCTGGTGCTGGTGCGCGCGCCGGCCGGTTTCGGCAAGACCACCGCCATGCTGCAATGCCGCGCGCGGCTGGATGCCGACGGCGTTGCCACCGCCTGGCTCACGCTGGACCGCGCGGACAACGACGCCACGCGGTTTCTCGGCTCGCTGGAAGCCGCTTTCGAGCTGGTGCTGCGCAAGGGGGGCGCGCCGCTCGCCGCCAGCCAGCCAGCGCCTCGGCCGGTGGGCGAGCAGGCTCTGGCGCTGATCGACCGCATGGCGGGCCACGACCGCCCCTTTACCCTGTTCCTGGACGACTTCGAGGCCCTGCAGAATCCCGCCGTTGCCGGCCTGGTCTGGCAGGTGGTGGAGCAATTGCCGCCTGGCGGCCGGCTGGTGGTCGGCACGCGCTGGGTGCCGGATTCCGGGCTGGCACGCCTGCGCGCGCGCGGCGAACTGCTGGAGATCGAGCCTGCCCAGCTGCGCTTTACCGCCGACGAAACCGATCATTTCCTGCGCAGCGCGCGCGGCCTGGCGCTGCAACCCGCGGCCATCTCCACGCTGCACCGCCGTACCGAAGGCTGGGCCACGGCGTTGTGGCTGGCCTCGGTGGCGCTGGAGCGGCGCGGCCAGCCGGATGCCTTCATCGCCGGCTTTTCCGGCTCCAACGCAGCCATTGCCGATTACCTCGTCGAAGACGTCTACCTGCACCTGCCCGATGCGGTGCGTGCTTTCCTGCTGCGCACCTCCATCCTCGACCAGCTCAGCGGGCCGCTGTGCGATGCCGTCTGCGGCACCGCCGACAGCGAGGAAATCCTCGCCTGGCTGGAGCGGGCCAACCTGTTCCTGATGCCGCTGGACGGCGAACGCCACGGCGGCGCCGAGCGTCCCGCCCAACCCAACGCGCGCTGGTACCGTTATCACAGCCTGTTCTCCAGCTTCCTGCGCGCGCAGCTCCAGCAGGGCATGCACGACGAGGTGCCGGCGCTGCAGATGGCCGCCTCGCGCTGGTATGAGGCGCAGGGCCGCCCTGTACCCGCCATCGAACATGCGCTGGCGGCCGGCGCGGTCGGCCACGCGCTTCCGCTGCTGGCGGGCTCCGTGGACGACCTGCTGGCGCAGGGGCGCATGCGCCTGCTGACGCGCTGGCTGGACGCCGTGCCGGCCGGCGCGCTGGCGGCTTGGCCCAAGTTGCAGATCGCCCATGTCTGGGCCTTGTCGTTTACGCGCGGACCGGCCGACGCCATCGCGCTGCTGCAGACCATCCCGCTGGCCGGCGCCGAGGGCGACCTGCTGGCCCACGTGCGCGCGCTGCGCCATATGCTGCTGAACATGATGGACCGCTTCGACGAGGCGCGCGCCTACAGCCGCGACGATCCGCTGCCGCTGCCGATGGGCTACCCGTTCCCGGATTCCATCCTCGCCACCTCGATGGCGCGCATGGCCGCGGTGACCGGCGACTACCGCGAGGCGCGGCGGCTGCTGGGCGTGGCCCGCCAGGTGGTGCGCGGTTCCGACAGCAATTTCAACAAGATTTTCTCGGAATCGGTGGAAGGGCTGATCGACCTGCGCCAGGGGCGACTGCAGCAAGCGCTGGCGCGTTTCCGCATTGCCGCCAGCACCATGCTGCCGAACCGCTACGGTCCCACCAACGGCAACGCCATGGCCGGCATCCTGCTGGCCGAAGCGCTCTACGAGATCAACGAGCGCGAGCGCGCGGAGCGCCTGCTCAATGTGTACGTACCGCTGGCACGCGACCTCGGCCTGCCCGACCAGATCATCACCGGCCATACCGTGCTGGCCCGCATCGCTTGCGATCGCGGCGACGTGGACGGCGCGCACGAATGGCTGGCCGCGCTCGAGCACCTCGGCCATCATCGCGGCCTGCCGCGGCTGGTGCTGGGCGCCATGCTGGAGCGCGCCCGGCTGGCCCTGCTGCAGGGTAACCAGCACGCTGCCGAGGAGGCGCTGCTGCATGCCGCGGACCCGGCACTGTGGCGGGCGCGTCCCGGCGTCAGTGCCGTCAGTTCCTTTGCCAACGACGTGGAAGACGTGCCCATGGGGCGGCTGCGGCTGGCACTGTTCACCGAGCCCTCGGCCGCCACGCGCGAGGCGATCGAGAAAGAACTCGCTGCCGCCGAGCGCGCGCAGCTGATGCGGCGCGCGCTCAAGCTGCGCATCCTGCTGGCGCTGGCCTGCCAGCGCGGCGGGGATGCCGCGCGGGCGCTGCTGACGATGGGCGAGGCACTGCGCTTCGGGGCGGCGGAAGGCTTTATCCGCATCTTCGCCGACGAGAGCGCCGAGATCCGGCGGCTGGTGGGCGAGGCCTGCGTGCGCCAGGGCAGCGCGCTGCCCGCGGGCTACGTCGAGCGGTTGCTGCAGGCTTGCGGCGGCGCCCCGGAGCCGGCCGACCCCGCCGCCATGCAGGCGCGCCACGGCCTGCTGGAGCCGCTCACGCCCAAGGAGCAGAAGGTGCTGCAGCTGCTGGCCGAGGGCTTCTCCAATGTGGCGATGGCCGACCGGCTCTTTGTCTCGGAGACCACGGTACGCACCCACCTGCGCAATATCAGCGCCAAGCTGCGCGCCAGCAACCGCACGCAGGCGGTGGCTATCGCGCGGCAGCTGGGTTTGCTGTAGCGATCCTCAGGCGGCGCCGCGCGGAAGCAGGGCCACGGCGTCGTCATACAGCGCGCGCGGGATGAGCACGCCATGGCGCAGGCTGGCTTCGCGCGCCCGATAGCGTCGCTGCGAAGGCAGCCGCGCCCCTTGTCCGAGCATCGCCTCGAACAGGCTTTCCGCCCGCGCCAGCTCCGCCTCGCACTGCGCGCCCAGAAAGCGCGCGGGATCGATGGCGATGATCAGCTCGCCCCCCATCGGCGACGACTTCGTGCCCGCATCGTAGACCAGCGAATCCATGCTGGTCATGTCGGCGATCAGCGGACCGGCGAGCAGTTCGACCATGGCGGCAAGGGCCGCGCCCTTGTGGCCGCCGAAGGTCAGCATGGCGCCGTGGTCCAGCACGGTGGCGGCGTCGGTACAGGATTTCCCGTCGGCATCGATGCCCCAGCCTTCGGGGATCGGCTTGCCCGCGCGGCGATGCAGTTCGATCTCGCCGCGCGCCACCGCACTGGTGGCGAAGTCGAAGATGAAAGCGGGCTGGCCGGCGCGCGGCCAGCCGAAGGCCAGCGGATTGGTGCCGAACAGCGGCTTGCTGCCGCCCGCGGGCGTGACCCAGGCATGGCTGGGCGTGCAGGCCAGGGCGACCAGGCCGGCATCGGTCAGTGGTTCGATGTCCGCCCACAAGGCGGAGAAATGCACGCAGCGGTTGATGCCCAGCGCCGCGATGCCCTGCGAGCGGGCCTTGCCGATCAGGTATGGCAACGCCGTCTTGTAGGCCACTTGCGAGAAGCCGCGCATGGCATCGACCCGCAGCAGTGCGGGCGCCATTTCGTGCAGCTTGGGCATGGCGTCCGGCGACACCTTGCCGGCCCTGAGCGTGGCGATGCAGCCGAGCAGCCGGTAGAGGCCATGGGAAGCGCAGCCGTCGCGCTCGCCGGCGACCAGCGTATCGGCCACGGCCTCGACATGCGGATCGCTGAACCCGTGATGCCGCAGCACGGCGGTGGCCAGCGCGCGGACTTCGCGCAGGGAGAGGCGCTCGGTGGCGGTGCCGCGCGGCTGCCTGTGCCGCCGTGGGGCGATGGGATCGTTCATCGGGGCTCCGGGTTGAGGTGGAGGTGGAGGGTAAGGTTGAGGTTGAGGCAATCGCTATTCGTCATCGTCACCGCCGAGATCCATCAGCGCGGAAGGTATGCCGGTGCGGGCGCCCCAGCCATAGATCCCCAGCGCGACAAGCGCCACCAGCGCGGTGTCCCACGGATGGCCGATCGCGCCGATGCCGCCGAAGGAGCCCAGGTAGGAGGCCACGATGATCAGCACATAGAAGGCGATCAGCCATAGCGAGGACTTCACCTGTTGCGCCAGGCCAAGGCGATGGGTGGGTACCGCGCGCCTGCAAAGCAGGTAGACCAGGAACATGGCGATCTGCAGTCCCAGCAGCCAGGACACCGTGCCCCAGCCGGACCAGTACACGATCAGCGCGGCGACGATGAACGAGAGCGGGCCGAGCACGGCCAGCCACCGGACCCGGAACGGCCGGCGCAGGCCGGGCGCGTTGCGGCGCAATGCGGCCACCGTGACGGGCGCGACCGCGTAGCTCAGCACCAGCGCGGCCGACACCACGTTGATCATGGCCTCCCACGAGGGAAAGGGCAGGGTCCAGAACACGGACAGCGCGAAGGTCAGCCACAAGGCCGGCCGCGGAATCCCCGAGGCCGCGTCGATACGCGAGAACAGCTTGAAAAAGGTGCCGCCGCGCGCCCAGCCGTAGACCACGCGGGGCGTGGCATTCATGTAGATATTGCCGGTGCCGCTGGGCGAGATCACCGCGTCCGAGACCACCAGGAAGGCCAGCCAGCCCACGCCGAGCGCCAGCGCGATATCGCGGTAAGGCAGCGCAAACGCCTTGCCGACGCCACGCCAGCCGTCCGACAGCGTCTCGGCCGGCACGCCGCCGAGGAAGGCGATCTGCAGCAGCACGTAGATCAGGGTGGACAGCAATACGGACAGGATCAGCGCGATGGGAATGGTGCGCTGTGGCGAGCGGACTTCGCTGGCCACCGAGATGATCGGCGTCAGCCCGAGGTAGGCAAAGATGATGCCCCCGGCGGAAACGGCGGCCTGGATGCCGGACAGCCCGAACGGCGCGAAGCCATGCACCTGCAGATTGGCCGGCTTGAAATGCGTGAACAGCACCACGATGACCAGCAGCGGCACCACGAACTTGAACACGCTGACGATGTTGTTGGCGCGCGCGAAGGTCTTGACGCTGTAGTAGTTGAGCACGAAGAACAGGCACAGCATCGCGAACTGCGCCGCCCAGCCGAGCGGGGTGGGACGGCTCGATCCCGGCTGGCTCAGGAAGGGGAACCAGGCCGCCGCATACTGGCGCGCAGCCACGACTTCGATGGCGATCAGGCTGGAGAAGGCGATCAGCGTGATCAGGCCCATCAGGTAGCCCATCAGCTCGCCGTGGGAATAAACCGGGTAGCGGATGATGCCGCCCGCGCGCGGCAGTGCCGCGCCCAGCTCGCAGTAGACGATGCCGAGCAGCAGCACGGCAAAACCGCCCAGCAGCCAGGAGACGATGCCGGCCGGCCCGGCGATGGCGGACACGTGGCTGGCGGCGAACAGCCATCCCGACCCGAAGATCGCGCCCAGGCCGATAAAGGTGAGATCGGTGAGGGTGAGCTGCCGCTTGAACTTGCCTTGCACTGGAGACATGGGGACTCCTTGGTCATCGGGGGATGGCGGCCGCGCGGGCCGGCGGCGCAGTCTCAGGCCCGCAGGCCGACGTCCGGCAGCACCGGGCGCGTGGCCATGGCCTGTGCGACCACTGTCATCACCTGTTCCAGTGCCTCGCCCTGCAGCGGCAAGCGCGGCGGCCGCGTGACGGCGCTCCCGCGCCCGGCGAGTTCCTCGCACAGCTTGATGCACTGGACCAGGTCCGGGCGCGAGTCCAGGTGCAGCAGCGGCATGAACCAGCGGTATAGC
>Ga0255338_1002431_pt1 | contig 27236 bp, 27 predicted proteins | sample MeOH1_35cm_T4_19_FD_203715 | JGI IMG/M metagenome (GOLD analysis project Ga0255338, IMG submission 203715) | Sandy soil microbial communities from University of British Columbia, Vancouver, Canada - MeOH1_35cm_T4_195 | ecosystem: Engineered > Artificial ecosystem > Sand microcosm > Unclassified ...
GACACCCTGGAGCGGATCGAGATCATCCGCGACCTGCGGCTCGGCGCCTTCGACATCCTGGTGGGCATCAACCTGCTGCGCGAGGGCCTGGACATCCCCGAGTGCGGCCTGGTCGCCATCCTGGACGCCGACAAGGAGGGCTTCCTGCGCTCGGAAACCAGCCTGATCCAGACCATCGGCCGCGCCGCCCGCAACGTGGACGGCCACGTGATCCTCTACGCCGACAGCATCACCGGCTCCATGGAACGCGCCATGGCCGAGACCAAGCGCCGCCGCGAGAAGCAGGAGGCCTACAACCTCGAGCACGGCATCACGCCGGCCAGCATCAAGTCCTCGATCAAGGACATCCTGGCCAGCCACTACGAGCGCGACCACGTCACCGTGCCGGTCGGCGTCGCCGAGGACGGCAAGCCCTTCATGGGCGACAACTTCAAGACCACGCTCAAGGACCTGGAGGCCCGCATGCGCGAGGCCGCCGCCAACCTGGAGTTCGAGACCGCCGCCAGACTGCGCGACGAGATCAAGCGCCTGAAGATGCTCGACCTGGAATTCGCCAACGAGATGCTCACCCCCGAAGGCCAGACCGCCGACAAAGGCGCCGTCAAACGCGTCAAGGCCGAAGCCCGCGCCGAAGCCGCCGAACGCTTCCGCAAGGGCCGGCTCTAAAATTCCTCCCCCTGCGGGGGTCGAAGGCGAAGGACGGTCCGGGGGACTGTCCGACGCCGTAGCGGACCGCGAAGCGGTGGAGGGGGCTTCCGCTCAAAACGCTCCGCCGCACACGCTCCGGCGCCGGCAGCAGGCGCCGCTTCAAGTTTTGAGCGGAAGCCCCCTCCGGCGCTTGCGCGCCACCTCCCCCTACGGGGGAGGAATTCCTCAGTCGAACACGTCCGCCACCGTCGCCGGGTTCTCCACCCGCAGCGTGTAGATCGTCGCGGTCATGGCGTACGCCGCCAGCGAGAACGCCGCCGTGCCGAACTGCAGCACCACCAGCGTCAGCCCCCGCGCCTCGCCGCCGGCCGCCACGATCGGCGCCATGGCCGCGCCCGCCACCACGATCAGCGGGATCAGCAGCACGAGGTAGCCCAGGATCAGCCCGCGCGTCGCCTTGCGCATCAGCCGCCACGACCTCGCCGCCGTCACCTCGGTCCGTCCGGTGAGCCGGCCCACCGGCCACAGGGTCAGTTTCAACGAGACATAGGCCGCGGCGATGTAGGCGATCCCCACCCCCAGGCCCGCCACCCCGGCCGCCGCCGACGCGGGACCCATCGCCGTGGCGAACCCCGTGTAGACGGCGCTGATCGCCAGGAACGCCAGGGTGAGCGCCGCCAGCAGCCCCGCGCACTCCACGAACCGCCGGTCGAAGGTCAGCCAGGCCGCCCGGCCCTGGACCAGCAGCCGCAGCGCCCAGGCGACCCCGGCGCCGCCGACCATGGCCGAGACCAGCGCATAGGCCGGATACCAGCCGGTGGCCTGCGGCGCCGCGGGTCGCACCCCCAGGGCCGCAAATCCGATCTGCACCGCATAGGCCGCCCCGCCGATCGCCAGCCAGACCACCGCCGCCCGCCATCCGGCCGCCCGCAGCCGGGCCACCGCGCCCTTCAGCACCGTGATCGTCCCGATCCGCTGGCCGGGCCCGATCCCGCGCCGCTCGCCGTCCGTCGTCATCGCCGTCATGTACGCCCCCACCTCACCAGCGCCGACTGGACCAGCCGCCTGCCCGGCAAGTCAAGGTTGCGGCGCCGCTCGTCGCGCCCACCTTGACAGTGGCCCGCGCCCGCCGCGACGGTGGCGTCACAAGTGACAGGGGCTTCCCACATGCAGACGTCGATCCGAGGCCCGCTCGCGGCCGCCCTCCTCCTCGGCGCCATGCCCCTGGCCGCGCCCCTGGGAGCGAACGCCGCGACGGCGCCGGAGGCCCAGCCGGTCTCGGTGACCAACACCCAGGCCGCCCGCGTCGCCTACTGCACCCTGCTGGTCGACGGCCGCGCCCGCACCAAGCTCGCCATCCGCCCCGGCAAGACCTGGTCCGAAGCCTTCGCCCCCCGCCGCGAAATCCTCCTCGTCTGCGACCGCGCGACGTCGCTGAGGTTCGGCCCGCTCAAGGCGGGGATGAGCTACCGGCTGGTGGAGACCGAGGGGGCGAAGATCCAATTGGCGGAGGGGGCGGGGGCGTAGGGGCAAGTAACGGATCACCTGGACCGCTGTCGATTTGACAGGTCCGCCCAATCCACCACAGATTGCGATTGATGAGTCCGCTGACCCTCGCGCTAACCCAAAAGTCTCCACGCGAGAAAGCTGGTGCCCAAACTAGCGCGAAGTACAACTTTCAGTGGAATTTCACTCTCCTAAAAGTAATCGCGCTACATAAAACCGATACGGACTACCGAATCTTGCTTGAGCATTTTGACGATTTTGTTGTCCTGGTGCCCTCGAATGACCCAACGACTGCTGAGTCTTTTCAAATCAAAGGCAAGGCAACCGGCCGTTGGACCGCAAACGCACTCTCCAAAGCCGAGAAGGATGCAACCGCGCCAAAGAGTATAGTTGGCCGAATGTATCACAATATTGATTGCCTCGGCGAGCCCCTCACCAGGGCACACTTTGTATCAAACGCCAGCTACCGGATGACTCTTGTCGGCGGACAGAAAACAACGCCAGACTATACATCCATTAGGTGCGATCAACTCCACGATGATGATCGAATCGCGATAACTTCAGCTATAGATGACGATTTTCCACCGCCTCGATTGATTAATCATGAACTCAAATTTGTATTTGAGACTACCGAACTGGGTCTAACGGGATATGAAACATACGTAAAAGGAGCACTCGTCGAATTCTTTTCTGCCACTGGTGATAACCCGCCCATAGTTGCGCTCTATGAGACGCTTATCGCCACAATATCCGCGCGTAGCAGCGTCTCTACCGAAGCACTGACGGCAGCAGAACTATTCGAAACCAAATCGTTGAGCCGCGACGATATTCAGAGCACGTTCGATGCGGCGCTCCATACGTCGCGAACGGTGCTAGACTCATGGAGTTTGGTAGAGAAGGACTTCTCGGCGGATGGCTGGTCCTCACTAGGTATAGCTCGCCTCAATGCGAACTGCTTGCAGTACATTCGAAGCAGAATCCGCGGCGACAACATACCTGCGCAACTCCACGCCGCCTGCCTGACCGCGAGCCCAGGCCTCGCCGTAGGTATTGGATCGGCGAAGACATTTCGGGAAATCACAAACCTCCTACGACCGGAAGTGGCGCAACATGAGAGCAATTTCGACGCGCCACTCTTTGATGCCGCCCTATTGGTTGAAGGTTTTGAGGTCTGGAATGCAGCGAGATGAAACAAAAGAACTGCGCCGACTTATGCGCAGCATAGGGGGAAAGACTAGTGCGCGAACTAACGTTCTCAAGTCTCTCTTTGATATCCGAGAAGGAGGAGCGCGCGCTCTCGATCAACTTCGGGAGCGAGTCAACGGTCCTCGAGGCACCCAACGGGTCGGGAAAGTCAGCGATAATGAAGAGCCTATATGAGGCTCTAGGCGCATCGCCACATAAAGTTGTTCCCGAGTGGCAGAATGCGAATGTCACTTCACTATTGAAGTTTGAAATTGATGGCAAGCATTACTCTGCCTTGAGAGCATACGGTACGTATGGAATATTCGATGATGCAGATAATCTCCTCATACGCACACAATCCATCACACGAGAACTTTCCCCCTTCCTCGCCCGACTCCTGAACTTTCACCTAGTGATGAAAGATCGACGCGAAGAATCTCTAGTTCCCCCACCCTCATATATATTTGCGCCATATTACATTGATCAAGACAGTAGTTGGTCTAACGTGTGGGAAAGCTTTTCCGATCTCTATCTTCCGCGCAGCGGCCTTACATTGGCAGAGTACCATTCCGGAACAAAAGGAAACGCCTACTACGAGGCACAGGCGCGAATTGACGAGTTGAAGCGACAAGAGGCACCTCTTCTCGCAACGATGAAAGCGCTCTCGGATGCGCTTCGCGAAATCCGCGACATCGCGCCCGACGTGAACATTCAGTTTGATCCCATGGAATTCGCGGCGGAGCGCGAGCGTTTGTTGGCTGAAGCAAAGAATTTGTTCCAGCAGCAGGCGACGCACCGAGGTATCTTGGCGCTTCTTCATGAAGAGCGCTATGTTTGGCAAGAACAAGTCGAGCTGATATCCGCGACACTTTCAGAAATGGGTGAAGATTTAGATGTCGCAAGCAAATTACCGGTGGACGTTGAATGCCCAACCTGCGGACACCATCACGACAATTCCATTTCCGCTCGCTTTGGAATAGTCGAGCATAAAGATACCTTACTTTCGTCCATGTCAGTGGCTACTGAGAAGATTCGAGAACTTACTCACCGAATAGATGCTGCAAGCTCTGCACTGTCTGTGTTGCTGGAGACGTCTGAGCGCCTAGCTGCCACGCTTGGGATTTCGAGAGATGATTTGCGATATGAGGAGATCGTAGCGGCCGAAGGCCGACGCGAGGCTGCCAAGATCTTGGGATCAAAGTTGAGCGTAAACGACTTGGCGATGGCCGACATCGAGAGGCAGATTTCCCATCAGAATGACATGAAGCGTGCTGCGACAGACCGAAAGCGGTCCGTCGCAATAAGGGAGTTTTTCAATCAGAAGATGGCGGCGTTTTCTGCGCGCCTCGATGTGCAGATCGATGATCGTAGGAGCACGCCCTTACACATGGCGGGGAGATCTCGGGGAAGCGAAGGCGCGCGCGAGTTGGTCGCTTATTACTATGCATTTCTGCACACTGCGCGCGCATACGGCAGCTCAGTTTACTGCCCAATCGTCGTGGACGCTCCCAATCAGCAGGGCCAGGACGCCAAGCATCTCCCGCAAGTGCTGGAGTTTCTCGCCAAGAATCGGCCGCGCTCCGCCCAACTGATCATTGCGGTGGAAGATGCGGGTCCTATTCGCGCTCGGCCCGACGTTACGGTGATCAAGGTCGGCATTTCGAGCCGCCAGGTGCTCGATGCTGCGCAGTATGTGACTGTGCGAGCGCTCGTGGCCCCCTACGTCGACCAATTGCTAAGGGCCTAACGCCCCCCACTCCTTCCACCCCGGCAACACACCTCATCCCCGCGGTTAACTACACACCGTGACCCAGAATCCCCACCTCTCCGAACAGCAGAGTTAACTGGCGCCGTTCATGCTGGAGACAGGGAACCTCTGCTGTGTTTGGGACGTAAGTTCTCACAGCAAGGTCGGTCGTAAGTGATCCGAACGGGTCCGGCGGCCGTAACGACCTTGGGGATCACAATGAGGTACATAAAGATGTCTCCGTCTCTCTCCGTTGTCGCTGACAACGACCTGAAACTGGTTCCGCCGCCGAAGGCCGAGACCGTGTCCGAGCGCGTGCGCCGGCTGCAGGCCGAGGCCCGCCAGCTCGCCAAGGACCACATCAAGTCGCTGAGCGCCGCCATGGTGGATCTGGAACAGCTCGCCGCCGAGATCGCCGAGGGCGGCGACGCCTATGCGCCCGGCATCCGCGAGGTGGCCCGCCAGCTCGTCGAGGACCTGGACAGCCGCGTCCAGACCCTGGAAGCCATCGCCGCCCGCACCTGAGCGGCCGCATCTTCAAGGCAGTCCGGTAATCCGGCCATCGGCGGGCGACGATCCCCCGCCGGCCGAGGGGCGATACCGGACAACCTTCTGGGTTAACTCCCTTTCTAAAGCTTACCCGCGCCGCCCCGGCCTGGCCCTGGGCGGCGTCGTTGTGCCGGGAACCCGGCGCCATTCTGGAACAGGGTGTCTCGAACGCCGTTCCCCCGTGAGCCCGAGGGACCCAGAATGGCCGCCCTAGACCCCGACCTCGCCGCCGTGGTGGCGGCGAACGACAAGCTGCTGAAGGCGCTGATCGGCCTCCTGGCGGTGAAGGACCCGCACCTGCTGGGCGAGATGCGCACCATCTTCGCCATGGCCAGCCGCCCGGCCGCCACGGTCACCGCGTCCGAAGCCCGCACCTGGGACCGGCTGCGCCGCGAGCTGGACCTCATCACAGACATGGTCGAGGGCGACGACTAGGGCGGTGACCCGATCACCCCATTGAAAATAAAGCACTCTCGTCATGGCCGGGCTTGGAAGCCTGCCCTCGGGCGGGTCGCGTCGCGACACGACCCGGGGGGCCACCCAGATGCGCGGGGCTTGCCGGGTTGGCGTCGGCGCTGCCTCACGCAACCTTCCAGCGTCGGCGCTTCTAGGTGGCTGGGACAAGCCCGGCCATGACGATCGAAGAAGGATGCATGACGATCAAAGAAGGATGATTGAGCCACCAAACTGAGCCCCCGGCCCATGCGATGCGAACAAGCTTGACGACCGCCCGAGGTTGTGTTCTCTTTTTGTTCTCATGTCGTCGGACGCCCACATCCCCGATCGCGGTCAGCAGATCCTGGCCGAACTCGCCGAGCTCGACCTGGCGCTCGCGCGCAAGGTCCACGCCTGCGCGATGGCGACCGACGACCCCGATCAGCTGGCCAACCTCAGCCGCGCGTACCAGCGCGTCAGCCGCTCGGCGCGCCAGACCCTGGCGCTGAAGGCCAAGCTGGCGCGGACGGAGGCGGAGGATCGCCGCCGGGCCGAGGTGCTGGCGTTCACGCGGCCCCCGCCCCCGCGCACGCCCGTGGAGCGCCGCGTCGACGACCTCGCCGTCGCCGTCAGCCGGGTGATCTGGTCGGAGCGGGAGTGCGAGACCCCCGAGGAAGAGGCCGAGGAATTCGAGCTCTATGAGCGCATGGACGCGCGGCTGGCCGAACTCGCCGACGTCGAGGGATTCGAAGACCGTGCGCTGGACGAACAGGTGGCCGAGATCTGCGCCGAACTCGGCCTGAATCCCGCCAACGTCGCCCGCTGGCGCGACCTGGAAGACCCCGACTTCAGCACTTACGACGAAGCCGAAGCGCTGCGGCGCAGCTCCGCCTGACGGTCCGCTCCGCGCCCGCGCGTCAGCGCCCAGACATCTGCCCACGAACCACGCGAACAGTCAGGACCGCCCCGGCTCCAGCCGGCGCGCCTGCACGTTCGTGTGGTTCGTGTGGTTCGTGGATAGTCCAACAGCGGCTGCGCCGCCCTACCCGATCAGGTCCTTGTACTCGGAACTCCGCCGCAGCCAGGCGGCCGCATAGCCGCAGATGGGCGTGATCTTCAGCGCCTTCGCCCGGGCGTCCGCCGCCACCGCGGCCATCAGCCGGCCCGACGCGCCGGTCCCGCGCAGGGGCACGGGGCTGAAGACGTAGTCGATGTACATCCGCTCGCCGTCGCGACGGTAGTCGGCGTAGGAGGTGAGGCCCGCCTCGTCCATCTCGTAGCGTTCGCCCGTATCGCGCAGTTCGGACATTGATCGGGCTCCTTAGACCGTTACGTTCGGAACCTGGGGAACGTGTTCGGAGAGATCAAGATGCGTGTCATGGCGGTTCTGGGCGTCGGCCTGCTCACCCTCGCGGCCTGTTCGAAGAAGGAGGACAAGGCCCCCGCGGCCGAGGCCTCGGCGTCCGCCTCGGGCGGGAACGCCAGCGCCACGGCCGGCCCGGCAGCCCTGCCCAAGCGCAAGCCCGGCCTGTGGAGCCACACGATCGCCGCCTCCGGCGCCAACCAGACGATGCAGATCTGCATCGACGCGGACACCGACGCCAAGATGAGCCTCTGGGGCCAGGCGGTCGGCAAGGACATGTGCTCGAAGAACGCCGTGACCGCCGTCCCGGGCGGCTATGCGTTCGAGAGCGAATGCGACATGGGCGACATGGGCCACGTCGTCTCGAAGGGCGCGGTCACCGGCGACTTCGGCTCGGCCTACACGGTCAAGACCACCAGCACGACCACCGGCTCGTCCATGCCCCAGGCCAACACCACCAGCGACATGACCCTCACCGCCAAGTGGGAAGGCGCCTGCCCCGCCGGCATGACGGGCGGCGACATCACCCTGCCCGGCGGCGTGAAGATCAACATGGAGACGATGACCGCGAAAAAATGATCGCGACCGTGTCGGGGCGCGCGGGGGCGGCGCGTCCTTGGGGCGACAGAGGAGAGAGGCCATGGCCACCAAGATCGACATCGCCCCCAACAACGACAACGAACTGGTGCTGGCGCGCCTCATGGACGCCACGCCCGAGCAGCTCTACCGCGTCTGGACCGACCCGGAGCGCTTTCCGGAGTGGTTCTGCCCGAAGCCGTGGCGCGCCGAGTGCGCCAAGATGGACCTGCGGCCGGGCGGCGCCGCCGAGACCACCATGTATGGGCCGGACGGCGAGGTGTTCCCGAACCGCGGCGTCTATCTCGAGGTCGTGCCCAACCAGAAGATCGTCTTCACCGACGCCTTCACCGAGGGCTGGGTCCCGGCGGAGGACGGCGGCATGATGACCTGCGTGCTCACCTTCGAGGCCCGCCCCGACGGCAAGACCCTCTACCTCGCCCGCTGCGGCCACCCGACCGCCGCCAAGAAGGCCCAGCACGAGCAGATGGGTTTCCACGAAGGCTGGGGCGTCGTCGCCGACCAGTGCGAGGCGCTGGCGAAGACGTTGTAGACAGCGTCATCCCCGGCCAACGGAGCGGCGAAGCCGCGAAGGCCGAGCCGGGGATCCAAGCGGAGTTGGCCAATTGGCGATGCAGCTTGGGTCCCCCGGTCCGTCCTTCGGACGGCCGGAGGATGACGAGCTTGGGTTGGTCAGACCAGCTCCACCGCCATCGCCGTCGCCTCGCCGCCGCCGATGCAGAGGCTGGCCACGCCGCGCTTGCCGCCCCGCGCTTCCAGCGCCGACAGCAGGGTGGCCAGGATCCGCGCGCCCGAGGCCCCGATCGGGTGGCCCAGGGCGCAGGCGCCGCCGTTGACGTTGAGCTTGGCCCGGTCGAGGCCGAGGTCCCGCTCGGCGATCATGGCCACCACGGCGAAGGCCTCGTTGACCTCGAACAGGTCGACGTCGTTCACGCCCCAGCCGGCGCGCTTCAGCGCCTTCTGGATGGCGGGCACGGGGGCGGTGGTGAACAGGCCGGGCTCGTGGGCGTGGGCGGCGTGGCCGGCGATGCGGGCCACGATCTTCATGCCCAGTCGCCTGGCGACGCTTTCGCGCGTGAGCACCAGCGCCGCGGCGCCGTCGCTGATCGAGCTGGCGTTGGCCGCCGTGATGGTGCCGTCCTTGGCGAAGGCGGGCTTCAGCGTCGGGATCTTGGCCGGGTCGGCCTTCAGCGGCTGCTCGTCCTTGTCGACCACCGTCGAGCCCTTGCGGTCGGTGACCGTGACCGCGACGATCTCGCGGGCGAAGGCGCCGGTCTCGGTGGCGGCCCTGGCCTTGGTCAGCGAGCCGATGGCGTATTCGTCCTGAGCCTCGCGGGTGAACTGGTAGGACTTGGCGGTCTCTTCCGCGAACGAACCCATCAGCCGGCCAGGCTCATAGGCGTCCTCCAGCCCGTCCAGGTACATGTGGTCGTACATCGTATCGTGACCGATCCGCGCCCCAGCGCGGTGCTTGGTCATCAGGTAGGGCGCGTTGGTCATGCTCTCCATGCCGCCCGCGACGATCACGTCCACGGAGCCCGCGGCCAGCGCGTCGTGCGCCAGGATCGCGGCCTGCATGCCCGAGCCGCACATCTTGTTGACCGTCGTGGCCTCCACCGACTTGGGCAGCCCCGCGCCCAGGGCGGCCTGGCGCGCCGGGGCCTGGCCCAGGCCCGCGGGCAGCACGCAGCCCATGACGATCTGCTCGATGGCGTCGGGCGACGCGCCCGAGCGCTCCACCGCCGCGCGGACCGCGGCCGCGCCGAGCTCGGTGGCCTTGGCGCCGGAGAGCACGCCCTGGAAGCCGCCCATGGGCGTGCGGGCATAGGAGGCGATGACGACGGGATCGGAGGAGGTCTGGGTCATGGGCCTAATCTAATTTCACGACTTGCTGAAAACCAGCGTCCGCTACGTCAGCATCAGACGGCGCGGACCGTCCCTTGGATGAACCCGCCGCCCAGCACCCGGCTCGGCGCCTCGGGTGCGTAGAGCACGCACGCCTGGCCCGGCGCGACGCCCTCCTCGGCCGTGTCGAACCGGAGGCCGGGCACGCCGTCCACATGAGCCAGTCGACCGGCGACAGGCTCGCGGGTCGAGCGCACACGGGCCAGCACCGGGCGGCCCGCGTCGCAGGCGGCCTCGAACGACGGGCCGTCGCCGATCCAGCTTCGTTCCCCAAACGTCAGGGCCGCGGTCAGCAGCGCCTCGCGCGGCCCGACGATCACCTGGCGCGCGTCGGCGTCGATCTTCACGACGAACAGCGGATCGCCCACGGCCACGTTCAGCCCCCGGCGCTGGCCGATGGTGTAGCGGGTGACCCCCTCGTGGCGGCCCAGCACGCGGCCATCCTGATGCACGATGTCGCCCGGCTCCGCGCCGTGCGGACGCAGGCGGTCGATCACCGTGGTGTATCGGCCCTCGGGCACGAAGCAGATATCCTGGCTGTCCGGCTTGTCGGCCACCGCCAGCCCCAGCTCCAGCGCCGCCGCCCGCACCGCCGGCTTCGGCAGCGCACCGAGCGGAAAGCGCAGATAGGCCAGCTGCTCCGCGGTCGTCGCGAACAGGAAGTAGGATTGGTCCCGCGCCGGATCGGCCGCGCGGTGCAGCTCCGGTCCGGCCGGCCCGACCTCGCGGCGCACATAGTGCCCCGTGGCCATGGCCTCGGCGCCGAGGTCGCGGGCCACGTCCAGCAGATCGCGGAACTTCACCGTCTGGTTGCAGCGGATGCAGGGGATCGGTGTCTCGCCGCGCAGGTAGCTGTCGGCGAAGTCCTCGATCACCTGCTGCTTGAAGCGGCTCTCGTAGTCGAGGACGTAGTGCGGGATCCCGATGCCCTCGGCGGCGGTGCGCGCGTCGTGGATGTCCTGGCCGGCGCAACAGGCGCCCTTCTTCTGGATCGCCGCGCCGTGGTCGTAGAGCTGCAGCGTCACGCCCACCACGTCGTAGCCGGCCCGGGCCAGCAGGGCGGCGGTGACGGTGGAGTCCACACCGCCGGACATGGCGGCGACGATCCGGGTTCCGGCCGGCAGGCGCACGGCGTCACGCGCGGCCTGGATCAGGCCGTCGCTGAGGCGGTCGGGAACGAGCACCGGGGCGTTCATGGCGGCCTATGTAGCGGTTAGGCCGCGGCTTTTCGAGACTAGCGCAGCAGATTGATCAGCGAGGATTCCTGCAGCGACTGGAAGACGTAGGCCGCCGACTGCACGGCGAGCTGCGCCTGCTGGAGCTGGGCGGCGGCCTCGGCCATGTCGGCGTCGGTGATGTCGCCCAACATGCCGGCCAGCGAATTCTGCCGGGTCTGGATGTCGCCCGCGATCGTCTCAAGGCGCTTCTGGTTCACGCCGTTGTAGGCCGTGGTGGTCGTGACGTCGGACCGGACGCTGTCCCAACTGGCGAGCTGGCCCTCCAGGAAGGTCTGCTGCGCCTGGGTGAGCGCGCCGGTGAACGGCGTGCCCTGGTTGAACGTCTGGAAGGTCTGGAAGGCGGTGAGCATGTCCGTGCCAAGGTCGTTGGCGAGGAGACCGGTCGTGACCGTCGTGGCTTCGTCCAGCTTGGCGGTGACCTTGAACTGATCGTTCTGGAAGAAGCTGGCGATCGGCGGACCGGCGGTGAGGTCGGTCAGGGTGGTCGCCGTGACCGGACGGGTGTCCACCTGGCCGCCCGCGAACAGGTACTTGCCGCCGTAGCGGGCGTTCATCCCCTCGACCGCATTGCGGAGCTCGGCCTCGACGTCTTCGACCAGGGTGTCGGCGCGACCCGAGGCCAGCGCTTCCGAGAAGATCTGGCGTACGGCCTGGGCGGCGTCGGCGACACGGGTCAGGGCCGTGTTCTGGGTGTCCAGCTTGTCGGTGAGGAGCTTGTTCTGGTCCTCGTACACGCCCAGCCGGGTCTGCACCGAGCGCATAGCCGTGAGCAGCTCGGAGGACTTGGCGTAGTCCTTGAGGTTCTGGCCGTTCTTCTGGGTCGAGACCTTGTCCCCAGCCTCCATCTGATTGCGCTGGGCCGTCAGGAGGTTCGCGAGGACTGCGGAGTAGTTCCCAGGCGTGGTGACGCGGGTGACCATGGCTGGCTTCCTCAGATGATATTGATCAGGACGTCGTAGAGCTCGGCGACGGCCTGGATCATGCGGGCTGAAGCGTTGAACGCTTGTTGGTAGGTGGTGAGGTTCACCAGCTCCTCGTCGAGGTTGACGCCTTCGACGGACTGGCGACGGTTGCTGGCTTCGCTGGCGACGGCCTCGGAGCTGGACTGGCGGGTCTCGGCCGCGGCCGCGCCCCGGCCGATCGCCCCGCCGAACTCGGCGGCGTACCGCGACACCGTCATGCTGACCTGGCCCAACGAGCCGGCAGCCTGGAACAGGGTGCTCACGTCGCCGGCGTTCGAGAGGGCCAGCGCGCCTTGGCCATCGCCCGGCCGCACCGCGACCTGGCCGACCGCGACGCTGGCGTCCAGCTTGCCCATCGACATCTTGGTGGGGTCGGAGTTGAAGATGGGCGAGACCTGGAAACGGCCGGCGCGGGTCGAGCGCTCCTGGACGCCCAGTCCGAAGAGCTGGCTGATCGAAGGTCCGCCCGCGCCGCGCTCGGTGTCGTCGGTGACCACCGAGACCTTGGCGTCGATGGCCGGCGACGAGGTGAAGCTGAGAACGCCGTTCGCGTCGAGCGCGTACGAGCCGTAGAGGCCAACGCCCGTCGCCGGGCTGTTCAGGGAGGCCAGCAGGTCGCTCATGTTGGCTGCGGCCGGCACCGTCACGGCCACCGTGGCGATCGGCCGGCCATCGCCGTAGGACAGTTGCAGGCTGATCTGGTCGCCGGGCGTGAACCCGTGCGGGCTCGCGTTGGTCAGGCCCGTCGCATAGTTGGTCTGGCCGGTTCCCTTGACCAGGTCGTTGAGACCGAAATAGTGCGAGAAGCCGCGCCCGGTCTTCTGCGAGGTGCCCTCGTCGATCGCCAGACCGTTGCCGCCAGCGGCGTTCAGGGTGAGCGCGCCGTTGGCGAAGGTGGCCGTCCCCGAGGCGCCCAGCGCGGTGTTCAGGTCGGCCAGGAAGGTCGCCGGCGTGAACGGCGTCCCCGCCGCGCCGTTGACCGACATCGTGCCGGCGGTGAAGTCGATGGCGATCTTGCGCTGGAGCACACCCGCCGGGTTGACGATGGCGATCGTCGACGTTCCGCTGAAGCCGGTGGCGGCGGTGGTCAGGTCGAGGCCGGTGTCGCGGCCCACCATGCTCGTCGGGCCGGGATAGGCGGCTGCGTCGTTGTTGGCGGCGTTGAGCTGGTCGACGGCCTTGCTGACGAACTCGCCCAGTTGATCGTAGATCTTGGGCAGCTCGATATCGCGCAGCTCCAGCAGGCCCTTCAGTTCGCCGCTGGTGATGTTGATCGCAGGGGTCGAGGTGCTGCCGGCCGGCTGGGCGGTGATGTAGCCCGGCGTGGAGTCGGTGGAGTGGTAGACCAGCTTGGCTGGATCGTCGCCGGCCAGCAGGACGCCTTCGACCGAGCGCACGTCCACCCCGCCGCCCTGACGCGGCGCCACGCGCACGTTCATAAGGCCGGCCAGTTCGTCGAGCAGCTGGCTCTGAATATTCTCCGAGCCGGAGGCGTCGGCGCCCACCAGGCTGGCGCGGTTGATGTCGGCGTTCAGCTTGCTGATCTCTTCCAGCAGGCTGTTGGCGCGATCGACGTCGGCGGTGATCCGCGTCTCGACCGTGGAACCCAGAGCGACCAGCTGGCCGTTGATGCGGTCGGCTTCGGTGAGGAAGTCCTCGACGTTCGACAGCGCCTGGCTGCGCAGCAGGGTCGAGGACGGGTCGTCGGCGGCGGTGGCGAAGGCGGCGAAGGCCTTATCGAGGCGGTTGAAGAAGAACCCGTCCTTGCTGGGGTCGCCGAAGAGGCTCTGGGCGTTGTCCAGATATTGCGCGACCGCGCCCCAGCGCTCCGCGTCCGATGACGCGGAGAGCGACGCCATCTGCAGGTACTGGTCGGTGATGCGTTTGACGCCGTCGATCTTGACGCCCATGCCGGCGCCGTCGACCACCAAGGCGCTCTGGACGACCTGCTTGCGCACGTAGCCGGGCGTGTTGACGTTGGCGATGTTGTCCGAGACGGCGCGCAGGGAGGCCTGTGCGGCGTTGAGGCCGGACGACGCGGCTTTCAGGGTGGCGGTTAGCGACATCGATTAAGGCTCCGCCCGGCAAAGGCTGACGCATGACCCGGCGGATTCTGCCGGGGCATTGGTGAACGCGCACGCGTCAGGCCGGAAATTCTTCAACAGTTTCAACATTTGGCCCTCTCAGGACCCGATGAGTTCAAGAATGGAAGCGCAAGTCCGGCGCCAGTTCGGAAGGCGGCAGCCGACCGGCAGTCTGCAGGGCCACGGTTAGGGTTTTGGTAAGGCGGCAGGGAACGCCCCATCGGCGCGCCGACGGCCCGGCAAATTCATCCGCGACGGCGCTGGCCGACCAACCCAGATCCAGCTTTTCATCCAATAAAACAATGCACTGACAAACTGGCCCAAGGGTTGCTGAGGAGTGGTCCGAATGAGCCCGGCGCAGGACGCGCTTCCCTCACACTGAAGCTAGCCACCCCAGCCCATGACAGCGTCCGCGCTCAACACAGCCTCGATCGCTCCCGCCGCCCAGCCCGGCGCCGGCGCCTCCGCGAACACGGCGGGCGCAGGGGCGGTCGCGGGTTTTGAAGCGTTGCTCGACGCCCTGTTCCCGCAAGCCGATCCGATCGCTGCCGCGCCGAGCACAGCCCAACCGGCGACCCCTGCAATTCCGGGCGCACCCGTGAAGGGCGAGGCGCTGGTGGACGGCGCGGACGAGGCCAACACCGACGCCGACGCCGACGCCGACGCCGCGACCGAAACCCCGGCCGCCGACGCCACGCCCGCCGGCGACGCCGCCGCCGGACTCGCGGTCTGCCTGTTGGGGGCCCATCCGGCTGCGGTGGAGGCGCCGGTCACCACCGGCAAGGACGCGAGCGCCAGCACGCCCCACGCCTTCGGCCGGGATAAGACCAAGGGCGCGCCGGCCGCGCCGGCCCTGCTGCACGCCAATCCCAACGCCCGACTGGCCGAGAAGGCCGAGCTCGCCCCGGAAGCGCAGGACACGGCAACGTCCGCCGTCGACACCCAGGCGCCGGACGCGCCCGACGCGCCGCCCACTCCGCAGCCCGCGCCGCAGGCCCGCAACAGCGCCTCCCCTCCGGCCACCCCCGTCGCACAGGCCCCGCCCCCGGCCCCGGTCGCACCGCCGCCGGCCGCAACGCCACCGGCCGCCCCGGCGCCGGACGTCCAGCCTGACGCGGCCCTGGCCGCCGTGGTGGATGCGCCGGTCGAAGCGCCGCCTGTCCAGACGACCGCCGTGGCCGCGGGCCTCACCGCCCGTCCCGACGCCGCGCCCGCTCCGGCGCCGAACGGCCGTCCCGCGAAGGCGGAGCGCATCAAGGCCGCGAACGACCCCTCGGCGGCCGCGACCGACGCCCCGAAGCCGGCTGGCGCCGCCGACAAGCCCGTCCACGCCAAAGCCGCCCAAGCGACCGCCCAGGGCGCGGCCAAGGATGCGTCCGACAAGGTGGACGCCGCCGAGGCCAGGCCTGAAGACACCGAGGCCGCGCCCGAGTCCCTCGACGCCACCGTCCCCGCAGAGGCCCGCGCCGCCTCGCAGGCCGGCGCGCCGTCCCACTCGACCGCCGGGGTCCGCGGCGGGCCGGAGACGGTCGCCAGCCTGGCCGCCCAGATGGTCAAGAGGCTGGGGGACAAGATCAGCCACTTCGACGTCCAGCTCGACCCGCATGGGCTGGGCAAGGTCGACGTCCACATCGAGATCAACGCCCAGGGCCGGATCAGCGCCGGCATGACCTTCGACAACCCGCAGGCCGCCGCCGAGGTGAAAGCCCGCGCCGCGGAGCTGCAGCGCGCCCTGGAACAGGCCGGCTTCGACCTCTCGGGCGGCATCTCCTTCGACGTCGCGCAGGACCGCGGCCAGCAACAGCAGAACCAAGCCTGGCAGGACCAGGGCGACGCCGGCCGCGCCTTCCAGGGCCGGGCCTTCCGCGCGGCGCTCGAGACCGCGGGCGATGCGGCCGACGCCGCCAACCAGGGCGCCCTGCGCCTGCGCCGGGGTGTGAACTCCGGCCTCGACCTCAGGATCTGACGCCATGGCCGTCGACGCCGTCACCAACACATCAGCCGTCAGCGGCACGGGCCGGGCCCGGCTGGCGGAGAACTTCGACACCTTCCTGTCGCTGCTCACCACCCAGCTGAAGAACCAGGATCCGCTGGCGCCGATGGACTCGACCCAGTTCACCCAGCAGCTGGTGCAGATGACCGGCGTGGAGCAACAGCTCCTCACCAACGACCTGCTCGAGAAGCTGGTGTCGAACACCGGCACGGGCGTCGCCACGGCCGTCAGCCTGATCGGCAAGGAAGTCCGCACCGATTCCAACCTGGCCTCCCTGAAGGATGGCAAGGCCGAGTGGAACTACACCCTCGATCGCGCCGCCTCGGACGTGACGGTCGAGATCTTCGACTCCAAAGGGCGCGTCGTCCGCACCATCGCCCCTACCGACAACAAGGCCGGCGACCACAAGCTGACCTGGGACGGCAAGGGAACCGGCGGTTCCGACCTGCCCGACGGCGTCTACGGCATGAAGATCACGGCCAAGGACAGCGAAGGCAGCACCGTGACCTCCAAGGTCTACCTCGACGGCAAGGTCACCGGCGTCGAGCAGCAGGAAGGCTTCACCTACATCACCGTCAACGGCGTGCTGGTCCCCTGGGACAAGCTCGTCAGCATCCGCCAGCCGGAAGAAACCGAAGAGGCCCAGACGGCGCTCACGGACACCGGTTCAAACAACAACACGGACGACAAAACGTCGTCTCCAGCGGCGGCCTAGGGCCGAACCACGCAGCACGCGAACCCGCTTCAGGAGAACGGATCTAAGTCATGTCCATCAATTCAGCACTGCTCGCCGGCGTTTCCGGGTTGGTCGCCAACTCGTCCGCCCTCGCGGCGATCTCGGACAACATCGCGAACGTCAACACCGTCGCCTACAAGCGCAACCAGGTGAACTTCGCCAACGTCGTCACCGCCCAGGCGGTGAAGGGCAAGTACTCGGCCGGCGGCGTCCAGGGCGTCACGCGCCAGTTCGTCAGCACCCAGGGCCTGATCCAGGCCTCTGGCTCGTCGACCGACTTGGCCATCTCCGGCGACGGTTTCTTCGTGGTGTCGAACAAGAGCACCGGCCTGACCGCCGCTGACCCGCGCTCGTTCACCCGCCAGGGCTCGTTCAGCGTCGACCCCTCCGGCTTCCTGCGCAACGACTCCGGCCTCTTCCTGCAGGGCTGGCCGGTGCAGTCGGACGGCACGTTCATCGCCAACCCGTCCGACCTGACGGCCATGGCCTCGATCAATGTCAAGAACCTGGGCGCTGCGGTCTCGCCGACCACGACGATCGGGATCAGCGCCAACCTCGACAAGGTGGACGCGCTCCAGCCCGAGCCGATCGACGTCAACATCGTGGACGCCGCCGGCGGCAAGCACACGCTACGAATGGCCTTCACGCGCACCGCCATGGTGAACAACTGGACCATGGCCTTGACCGTCGAACCCACGCCGGCGGACGCCACCATCACGCCCGGCCCGCTCGCCATCCCGGTGACCTTCAACACCGACGGCACGCTCAACCAGGTCAACGGCGCGGCGCCCAGCGCCTTCACGGCGAACCTCGCCTGGGCTGCGGCACTGGGGCTGCCGGCCCAGGACATCGCGATCGATCTGACCAAGATTACCCAGTACGACGAACCGTCGGCCCTGGGCTCGATCACCCAGAACGGCGCCGGCGCCGGCAACGTGGTGGCCATCGAGGTCGACGAGGACGGCGTGGTTTCGGCTGTCTACGACAACAACCAGATCCGCAAGGTCGCCAAGGTCGGCATCGCCACCTTCCCGAACGCCGACGGCCTGGCCCAGGTCAGCGGCAACGCCTACCGCCCGACCATGGAGGCCGGCGAAATGGTGGTGAAGCAAGCCGGCACCGGCGGCGCAGGCCAGATCTCGCCGTCCAGCCTGGAAGCTTCGACTGTCGACTTGTCGGCAGAGTTCACCGGCCTGATCCAGACCCAGAAAGCTTACTCGGCTTCGTCGAAGATCATCACGACAGCCGACCAGATGCTTGAAGAACTTATCAACATTAAGCGATAGTACTGAGCGTTAACCGAGTGAGAAACTTCTACCTGAACTCATCTGTATTAAAATGGTACACGGGGGAGCCCATGGTTAGGTGTTTCTTTACTAAGGCGATTCAGCGGCTGTTAGGAGCCGTTGGGTATGCTTCACGCCGAACAGTGATGGTGAGGCGCTAGAAAGCCCATGCTTCAACAACAACAGACGCGCACGAACAGCCGCGGCGAATCCTATGTGATTGGTCCGACGGGCGCGCCCTTGACCAAGAACGATCTGCCGCCTCCGAACACCGGCCGGTGGGTCATCCGCCGCAAGGCCGAGGTGGTCGCCGCCGTCCGCGGCGGGCTGATCACCCTCGAGGAAGCCCTGGAGCGTTACTCGTTGACCAACGACGAGTTCCTCTCCTGGCAGCGCTCAATCGAGCGCCACGGGATGGCCGGCCTGCGGACCACCCGGCTGCAGCAATACCGCTAGACGTCTCCGGACGATCTGGCGCCGAAGCCGGCCGCGCCCCCGCGCGGCCGGTTTTCGTTTGCCGGCTCAGAGCTTCCGCACCACGACGGTGATCCGTTCGCGTTCGCCGGGGCGGCGCTCGACCAGCAGGCGGGCGACCTGGGCGTCGTCGTGGAAGGCGTAGCCCTTGATGGCGTCCAGGATCGCCTTGGCCAGGTTGTCGAGGTCGAGCCAGGGCGGGTCGCCCACGTACTCCATCCCGATCTCCACCGAGAAGTCGCCCCAGGTGGGCCGCGATCCCCGCCACGCTTTGCGGAAGAACTCGTAGATCAGCGGCTTGTAGTACTTGGCCTGGGTGGTGAGGCCATCGACCGTCACCTCCAGCAGCCCCTCGGCCTCGCGGGCGCGCACCTTGCCGTGCTGTGTCCAGGCATCCGTCATCCAGGCCGTCATAGCGGCGCGCAGCCTTGCAGTCTCCCGTCCAGGCGGTAAACCGTGGGCCGCCTGCAGCCTGGGGAACTTCCGATGAGCGCGACCCGCACCGAGACCGACACCTTCGGCCCGATCGAGGTCGCCGCCGACCGCTACTGGGGGGCCCAGTCGCAGCGCTCCATCGGCAACTTCAAGATCGGATGGGAGAAGCAGCCCAAGTCGGTGATCCGCGCCCTGGGCATCGTCAAACGCGCCGCCGCCGAGGCCAACACCGAACTGGGCCGGCTCGATCCCGAGATCGCCAAGCACATCATCGCCGCCGCCCAGGAGGTGATCGACGGCAAGCTCGACGACCATTTTCCGCTGGTGGTCTGGCAGACCGGCTCCGGCACCCAGTCGAACATGAACGCCAACGAGGTGATCTCGAACCGGGCCATCGAGATGATGGGCGGTCATATGGGTTCAAAAAAGCCGGTCCACCCCAACGACCACGTCAACATGAGTCAGTCGTCCAACGACACCTATCCGACGGCCATGCACATCGCCTGCGCCGAGCAGGTGGCCAAGGAGCTGATGCCGGCGCTGGAACACCTGCACGCGGCGCTAAAGGTCAAGGAACAGGCCTTCGCCAAGATCATCAAGATCGGCCGCACCCACACCCAGGACGCCACGCCCCTGACGCTTGGCCAGGAGTTCGGCGGCTATCGCCAGCAGGTGGCCAACGGCGTCCGACGGATCAAGGACAGCCTGTCTGGCCTCTATGAGTTGGCCCAGGGCGGCACCGCCGTCGGCACAGGCCTCAACGCGCCGGTGGGCTTCGCCGAGCTGGTGGCCGAGAAGATCGCCGCCATCACCCGCCTGCCCTTCATCACCGCCCCCAACAAGTTCGAGGCGCTCGCCGCCCACGACGCCATGGTCTACAGCCACGGCGCGATCAACACGGTGGCGGCCTCGCTGTTCAAGATCGCCAACGACATCCGCTTCCTGGGAAGCGGCCCCCGCTCGGGCCTGGGCGAACTGGCCCTGCCGGAGAACGAGCCCGGCTCGTCGATCATGCCGGGCAAGGTCAACCCGACCCAGTGCGAGGCCCTGACCATGGTCTGCGCCCAGGTGTTCGGGAACCAGTCGACCATGACCTTCGCCGGCGCCTCGGGCCATTTCGAGCTGAACGTCTTCAACCCGGTGATGGCCTACAACTTCCTGCAATCCTGCCGCCTGTTGGGCGACGCGGCGATCTCGTTCACCGACAACTGCGTCGCGGGCATCGAGGCGCGCGAGGATAACATCAAGGCCGCGCTGGAACGGTCGCTGATGCTGGTGACGGCGCTGAACGGCAAGCTGGGCTATGACGCCTGCGCCAAGATCGCCAAGACCGCGCACAAGAACGGCACCACGCTGCGCGAGGAGGCCGTCGGCGGCGGCTACCTGACGAACGAGGAGTTCGACGAGTATGTGCGGCCGGAGAAGATGATCGGCCCGGGCTGAGCCTTGGACCTGGAGGCATTCCGGCGTGACGGGGCCCTGCGGATCGCGGGCCTGTTCGATTCGGCGCGTCTGAAAGCCCTTGAGGCGTTCGAGGTGACGGGTCCCGGCGTGCGGCTGCAGCACGCTCGCCTGGCGGGGTTGATCGGGCCGGCGACCTCGGCGGCGTGCGAGCTCCTGGGCGCCCAGGCCTTCCCCGTCCGCGCGGTGCTGTTCGACAAGACGCCGGGGGCGAACTGGGCGGTGGCTTGGCACCAGGACCGCACAGTCCCCGTGCGCGTCCGGGTGGAGGTCGAAGGCTTCGGCCCCTGGTCGCGCAAGGACGGCATCCTGCACGTAGCGCCGCCGGTTGCCGTGCTGGAGCGGATGGTGACGCTGCGGATCCACATTGATCCGGTCGGGCCGGACAATGCCCCCCTCGTCGTGGCCCTGGGCACACACAGAATCGGCGTCACGCCTGCGACCGAGGCGGCAAGCACGGCCGGCCGATATCCCCAGGTGAGCTGCTTGGCCACGCCCGGCGACGCCTGGGCCTATTCGACCCCAATCCTGCACGCGTCCGACAGGGCAGCCACTCCGGACCGCCGACGGGTGCTGCAGGTCGATTTCGCGGCCGACGATTTGCCGCACGGCCTCGAGTGGAGCGGCGTGGCCTGAGCGCCATTGACCCCGCCGCCGAACCGGCGCGTGAAGAGGCATGGCAAAGGAAACCGTCTACATCATCCAATCCTACGTCGCCGGACGGGGGAAGTCGCTGAAGGCCGAGCAGCAGGTGGGTTGCAAGACCGCCGAGGAGGCGCGGCGCAAGGCCGAGCGCCTCGGCCCGCTGCGTCCGGCCGTCGTGGCGTTCTCGGCGACGGCGGACACCGAGCTCGGCGACTATGACGAGAACCCGGTGATCCTGTTCAAGTCGGGGCCCGTGCCCTACCCGTTCGCCGACGCCTGACCTGTTCCGCCGCGTGGATGGCGCCACGATCCTGGCTCCCGCCCGCGTCAAGGCCGCGATCCGCGCCCTCTTAGGACGATCTAAAGGCGTCTGAACCACACTCGCGCGCCGTGACAACGACAGCGCTCACCCCACAACCGGACCGCTTCCGGACGTTTGCGCTGGCGGCCTTGCTGGCGGTGTTCGCCTGGCGCTGCACCGACGTCCTGGGCCTCCTGAACCAGCAGTCGCCGGGGCCGGACTTCTCAGCGCTGTGGGCCGGCGGTCGCGCCGCCCTGTCCGCGCCGTCCCGGATCTACGACTTCGCCTATGTCACGGCGCTGCAGAACTGGCCCTTTGGCGAACACCTGCGGCCGTTCGTCTATCCGCCGTCGGCGCTGCTGCTGTTCGCCCCGCTCGGAGCCCTGCCGCTTGGCGTCGCCTACCCGCTGTGGACGGTGGCGACCGGGGGCCTGTTCCTATGGGGATCCCGGCGGGTCGGCGCACCTTGGTGGATCGCGCTCTTTCCGGCCGTCTGGCTGGTCGCCTTCTGCGGACAGACCACCTTCGCGATAGCGGGGCTGGCCGCGCTGGCGCTGGCCTGGCGCGAGCGGTCGATCACCGCCGGCGTGCTGCTGGGCGTCGCCGCGGCGATCAAGCCGCAGCTGTTGATCTTCATGCCGATCGCCCTGCTGGCCGAATGGCGCTGGCGCAGCCTGATCTCGGCGGGTTTCACCGGCCTGCTGCTCTGCGGGGCCTCGGTGGCGATCTGGGGCCTCGAGCCCTGGCAGGCCTGGTTCGCGGCGCTGCCGCGCTTTCAGACTCTGTTCGAGACCACGCCCGGCCTGATCGAGGACGCTATCACCCCCTACGCCTGGCTACAGCGGAATGGATGGTCGACCGGCCCGACGCTGCTGCTCGCGCCCGTCGCGGCGGCCCTGGTGTGGCTGACCGTCCGCCGCAGCGACCGCCCGGCCGATCGGCTCATCGCGACGTTCGGGGGAGCCTTGCTCGTCTCGCCCTACGCCATGCCCTACGAGGCGGCGCTGCTGGCGCCCGGGGTCGCGGTCTACCTGGGGACGATCACCCACCGGCGCTGGCTCGCCTACGCGACCGCCGCCTGCTTCTACACCGTGGGCCTGGTCCACGGCCCGACCTCCGTGCTGATGGCGCTCGCGCTGCTGGCCGAGCCCCTCTGGCTGAGTCGGCGCCCGACCGCCTAGACCATTCGCCGCTCAGGTCGGTTCGGTCACGGTACGGCGAAGGGCTGTCTTCCAAGCCAGGTCCTGAGCGATCGCCGGTTCAAGATCGCCCTAGGCCCGGCGCAGGACCGCGAAATCGGCCAGGTCCTGGAGGGCCGGGCGCCAGCTGTTGGAGCCGTAGTCGCCGATCGCGGCCTTGGCCGTCTCGGCGTAGCGGGCGGCGAACGCCAGGGTGTCGTCCAGCGCGCGGGTCTCGCGCATCAGGTCGCGGGCGTGCTCCAGGTCGCCGTCCTGCTGCTCGCGGCGATCGACCGTGCGGACCCAGAAGTCGCGCTCGGTGGCCGCGGTGCGCTGTATGGCCAGCAGCAGCGGCAGGGTGACCTTGCCCTCGCGGAAGTCGTCGCCGGGGTTCTTGCCCAGGGTGTCGGCGTCGCCGGAATAGTCCAGGGCGTCGTCGATGAGTTGGAAGGCGAGGCCCAGGTCCTGGCCGAACTTGCGCAACGCGCGGCAGCGCTCGGGCGAGGCGCCGGCCGAGACCGCACCGGCCTCGGCGGCGGCGGCGAACAGCTCGGCGGTCTTGGCCTTGATGATCTCGATATAGACGTCCTGGGAGAGCTCCAGGTCGTGGCTCCGGGTGAGCTGCAGCACCTCGCCCTCGGAGATGACGCGGCTGGCGCGGGCCAGGATCTCCAGCGCCGGCATCGAGCCCGCGCCGACCATCAGCTCGAAGGCCCGGGCGAACAGGAAGTCGCCGACCAGCACGCTGGCCGGGGCGCCCCAGATCAGGTGCGCCGCCACCCGCCCCCGGCGAAGCTGCGAGCTGTCCACCACGTCGTCGTGCAGCAGGGTGGCGGTGTGGATGAACTCCACCGCCGCCGCCAGCTTCAGGCAGCCGTCGTCGCGGGCGCCGCACAGGCGGGCCGCCGCGATGGTCAGCAGGGGCCGCAACCGCTTGGCGGAACCCGCGATCAGGTGGTCGGCCAGCGCCGGGATCACCGGCACCGGGCTGTCCATGTGCTCGCGGATGAGCGCGTCCACCGCACGCATGTCCGGACCCGCGAGCTTCAGCAGCAGGTCGATGGACGGCGGAGCGGCGATAGCCTGGGCGGCTTCCAAGGGTAGTCCATTCCTATATCGACCAAGGCGTCCGGGCCCTGACCGGTCGCCATTCGCCGGGACAATGGTGACGCGACAGGGCATGGTCAAGCGACCACAGCCGAACACGTTCAGTCCCTTCTACACCAAGGTCAGCCCGATGGATGCAATCACCGAAGACGGGCTGCTGAACGGACGTATCCGATTGCGGCAACCCGCGCGTGGATACCGGGCCGGCCTGGACGCCGCCCTGCTGGCGGCCGCCTGCGACGCCAAGCCCGGTCAGCGGGTGATCGAGGCGGGTTGCGGCGGCGGCGGCGCCCTGCTGGCGGCGGCGGCGCGGCGGCCGGAGGCGATCTTCACGGGCGTGGAACGCGACCCCAAGGCGGTCAGGATGGCGCGGGAGAATATCGAGCTCAACGGCCTGGGCGAGCGGGTGAGCGTGGTGGAGGGCGACGTGGCCACGCGGTTCTCGGCCCTGGAGTTGGCGCCCTTCGACGCGGCGTTCGCCAACCCGCCGTTCTTCGACGATCCCGACAGCCTGCGCGGCCCGGCGCCCGAGCGGCGCGCGGCCTGGGTGGCGGACGACGGCTTGGAGGCCTGGATCGGCTTTCTGTCCAAGGCGGTGAAGGAGGGCGGTTCGATCACCGTGATCCACCGCGCCGACCGGCTGGGGGACCTGCTGGCGCTGCTGGCCGCCAAGGCGGGGTCGATCCAGATCCTGCCGATCCAGCCCTTCGCCGACGAACCCGCCAAGCGGGTGCTGGTCCGCGCCATCAAGACCGGCAAGGCGCCGCTGAAGCTGCTGCCGGCCCTGGTGCTGCACGACCGCGACGGCGGCAAGCATCGGCCGGAGGTCGAGGCGATCCTGCGGGGCGAGGCGGCGTTGGGCTGGGGTTGAGGGGTTCAATTCCCTTTCAACTGATCGTCATCGCCCGGCTTGTCCGGGCGACCCATGAACACCGAGTCTGTGCAACGAGGCGCGGCAGCGCCACAGCAAGCCTTCGAACGCGGAGATCGTGGGTGGCCCGGACAAGCCGGGCCATGACGAGATTTTTGTTTCGAGATCTCTGTCGAACCTGACCTCACCTCGCCGAGTAGACCACCTTCGACAGCTTGGCCGTGTCGGCGAGCAGGCGGTCGACGGTGGCGGCGGTCGATTGGACGATGGCTAGATCCCCAGCTTGGCCTTGAAGCTGTCGTGGACGATGTCGTGCCACTCCGGATGCTTCTGGATGTAGGCCGACATGAAGGGGCAGGTCGGGATCACCTTCAACCCGTGCTCGCGGGCATAGCCCAAGGCCGTCCTGGCCAGGGCGCTGGCCACGCCCTTGCCCTCGAACGCCTCGGGCACCAGCGTGTGCGGCAGGATGATGCCGTGTTCGACGAGGTTGTATTCGGCGAAGGCGGTCTCGCCGTCCAGCGTCACCTCGAAGCGGTGCGCCTGGGTGTTGTTGATCACGTCGACGTCGGCCATGGCGGTCTCCTGTTCAGCCCCTTCTTGACGCGGCGCGGGCCGCCCGCCAAGGTCCGCGGCGTTCTGGCGAGGCCATCACAGAGGAGAGGTTCACATGTCGCCCATTGCTCGCGCAGCCCTCCGCTGCGTCGCCCCGTCGGTTGGCTAAACGCCAGCATCCCCGCGAATGGGGATGATCCGCGGTCGACGCCTGACTGGCTCTCGACATCAAGGACATCCCCATTGCTGACCTCAGCACTCACCGACTACGGCTGGACCGACGCGCTCCAGGCCGACTTCGAACCCTTCGCCGCCCAGGGCCTGATCCCCGGCCGCATCGTCGTGCAGCAGCGCGGCGGCTATCGCCTCGTGACGCCTGACGGCGAGATGGACGCCCGGGCCTCCGGCGCCCTGATGAAGGCCACCGCCGAGGACACCCGGCCCACCGCCGGCGACTGGGTGGCGGTGGAGGCGCGGCCCGGCGAGACCACCGCCCTCGTCCACCACATCCTGCCCCGCCGGACCGCCTTCATCCGCAAGGCCTCCGGGCCGCGGGGCGGCGCCCAGGTGGTGGCGGCCAATGTCGACGTGGCCCTGCTGGTCGCGTCGCTGAACTCCGACCTCAACCTGCGCCGCCTGGAACGCTACCTGGCCACCACCTACGAGAGCGGCGCCGAGCCGGTGATCGTCCTGACCAAGTCCGACCTGGCCGGCGACTATGCCGAGCGGGTGGCCGAGGTCGAGGCGATCGCCTTCGGCGCCCCGGTGCTGGCGCTGTCGTCCAAGACCCATGAGGGCCTGGAGGCGCTGGACGCGCACCTGCGGCCCGGCCGCACCGCCGTGCTGCTGGGCTCGTCGGGGGCGGGCAAGTCCACCCTGCTCAACGCCCTGGCCGGCGAGCAGAAGATGGACACCGGCGTGATCCGCGAGGCCGACGAGCGCGGGCGGCATACCACGACCCACCGCGAGCTGGTGCGGCTGGCCTCGGGGGCGCTGATCCTGGACACGCCGGGGATGCGGGAGCTGGGCCTGTGGGACGCCGACGCCGGCGTGGCGCAGACCTTCGCCGACATCGAGGCCCTGGCCGGCCAGTGCCGGTTCGCCGACTGCGCGCACGGCCGCGAGCCGGGCTGCGCGGTCCGGGCCGCGATCGAGGCGGGCGAGCTCGATCCCAACCGGCTGCGCAGTTTCGAGAAGCTGCAGGCGGAACTGGCCTTCGAGCGCCGCAAGGAGGACCCCCGCGCGGCGATCGAGAACAAGAAACTGTGGATCAGCCGCCACAAGGCCGGCCGCGCGCGAATGAAGGCCAAGCGCGGGGAGGACGACGGGTAGTCGCCGGGCGCCCCGCGAGCCTTAGGCGCTGTTATCGACCACGGACCACACGAACGGGAGCGCCGCCGGCGAGGCCTCGCGGCTTCGAGCGCGTGTTCGTGGGGTTCGTGGTTCGAATGACGGGCGCTGATGCGCCGGATCCTCAGCCCCTTCACCCTGCTCGTCATGGCCGGGCTTGTCCCGGCCACCCAGACACGCAGGCGTCGAGGCAGGACGCGCGGCGGCGCGGCCTCGCGAACTCGCGATTCCTCGGCGCTTCTGGGTCCCCGGGACAGGCCCGGGGATGACGAGCATTTGGGGTGGGGATTTAGGCGTCAGCCGGAGCTGTAGCGGAAATAGGGCTCGGGCGGTGGATCAGGTGGCGGCATGGCAGGCGGTTCGCCGTCGGCCCTGTCATCCGGATCATCATCGTCCGGACCTTCGTCGTCCTCCACCTCGCCGAAGGTGGGCGGGGAGAGGCCGAGCTCGTGGTGGAGGTGGGCGATCACCTGCTGGAACGGGGCGAGCGCGAAGTCCTCGTCCAGCACGTGGTCGTCCAGGCGCTCGTAGAGGTCGTACAGCCGCAGCTCGGCGGTCTCGATGTCGTCGGGGGTCTCTTCGCAGATGGCCCGCTGCATCCACGTGCGCACCTGGACCTTGCGGC
>Ga0255338_1002432_pt1 | contig 27232 bp, 27 predicted proteins | sample MeOH1_35cm_T4_19_FD_203715 | JGI IMG/M metagenome (GOLD analysis project Ga0255338, IMG submission 203715) | Sandy soil microbial communities from University of British Columbia, Vancouver, Canada - MeOH1_35cm_T4_195 | ecosystem: Engineered > Artificial ecosystem > Sand microcosm > Unclassified ...
GCGGCCCCCGGCGCTCCCCGCATTTCCAGCGTTCATGCGCTCAACCGCTTGCCACTGTTCCTGCAAACATCGCTTGCGCAGAGCACCACGCTCGCCGGATGGTCGAGGACGGCGCGACTGGTAGGCGGCAGCGCGGGAATCGCCGCGGTACTGCTCGGCCTCCTCGCCGGCATACTGGCCCGTCAATCGCAGCAGCACGAGAGAGACAAGCAGCGTCTGCGGGAGCACCAGGAGCTGCTCCAGGAAGCGCAGCGCATCGCGCACGTGGGCTCGTGGTCGTACGATTCGCGCACCGGGCTCGTGCAATGTTCAGAGGAGACGCGGCGCATCCTCGCGCTCGAGCCTGCGGCGGCGTGGCGACGGCACGAGGTGCTCTCGCGCGTGCATCCGGCCGACCGCAGCCTGCTGGTGCATGCGGTGCTCACGTGCCGGCGCGGCGGGCAGGGCGACGTCGAGCTCCGTGTGGGCTTTCGCCGGCATTACGAGCGTTGGGTCCTCGTACGCACGGCGGTGCCGCAGGACCCGGGTGCCGAGATCATCCCCGGCGCGCTGGTCGACATCACGGAGCGCAAGGCCGCGGAAGCCTCGCGCGCGCAACTCGCAGCCATCGTCGAATCGACCGAAGACGGCGTGATGAGCATGTCGCCCGAAGGCACGATACTCGCGTGGAACCGCGCGGCGCAGCGGCTCTTCGGCCATGCGCCGGCGGAAGCGCTCGGGCGCAACATCAGCAGCCTCTTCCCCGCGGACCAGGCCTCGGACACGCACCGGCTGCTCGGCATCGTCGCCGCCGGCCGCAGCATCGAGCACTACGACACGATCCGGCGCTCCAAGCACGGCGACGACGTGCACGTTTCGCTGACCGTGTCGCCCATACTCGACGAGCGCGAGCGCATCACTGCCGCATCGTTCATGGCGCGCGATATCACGGCGCAGAAGAAAAGCCAGATGCGGCGCAACGTCGAGCACGCCGTCATGCGCGCGCTGCTGGAGGCCGAGTCCACCGACCGCGCGATGCTGCGCGTGATTCGCACGCTGTGCCAGGCGCTGGGCTGGGATTACGGCGCGCGCTGGTCCCGCGACCCGAGCGAGCAATGCCTCGTGCCGGTGGAATCGTGGTGCAGCCCTGCGCTCGAAGCGGCCGGGCTGCCCGCCACGCCGCAGGACGCGGGAGAGCTTTATCCCCACCTTGTGCAACGCGTGTGGGAAACCGGCTGGACGATACTGCGCCCCGATCTGGGTCACGCGGAGCTTCCCGCCCCGCCCGCGGCGGCCGCGGCCGGCCTGCGCAGCGCGCTCGTATTTCCGATCAAGAGCCAGAGCGGGCCCGTCGGCGTGCTGCAGTTTCTCACGCGCGAGCTGCGCGACACCGACGACGAGCTGCTCGAGACCACCGAGATGATAGGCAGCCAGCTCGGTCAGTACATCGAGCGGCAGCGCGCCGAGCAGGAGCGGGCGTGGGCCGACGCGCGCCTGCACCGCATCATGGCCAACATTCCGGACGTCGTGTTCCAGTACAAGCGCGCGCCCGACGGCTCGTTCAGCTTTCCCTTCATCAGCGAGCGGGTATACGACCTCTACGGCGAGCACGCCGCCGACGTGTTGCGCGATCACATGCTCGTCTTCGCGCCGGTACGCGAGGACCAGCGCAGGGATCTCGCCAAATCGATGCTGCGCTCCAAGCGCACCGGCATGCCGTGGTCGTTCGAGACGCTGGTGCGCTGCAAGACCGGCATACGCCGCTGGATCCGCGGACAGGCCTCGGTGAGCTACGCCGCGGACGGCTCGGTGTACTGGGACGGCGTCCTCACGGACATCACGCCGCAGAAGCGCGCCGCCCTGGAGATACTGACGCTCAACGAAAAGCTCGAGCAGCGCGTCGCCGAGCGCACGCACCAGCTCGAAGCCATCAACCAGGAGCTCGAGGCCTTCAGCTATTCGGTCTCGCACGACCTGCGCGTGCCGCTGCGCGCCGTGGAAGGCTACACGCGGCTCTTGCAGGACCAGTACGCGCCGCAGCTCGACGAGAACGGGCTGCATTATCTCGACCGGGTCGGACACGCGACGCGACGCATGAGCGAGCTGGTCGACGATCTGCTGCAGCTCGCGCGCATCAGCCGCAGCGAGTTGAAGTCCGGCCCCGTCGACCTCTCGCGAATGGCGCACGAGATATTGCACGCGCTCTCCGAGGACGCGCCGCAGCGGCATGTCGCGACCCAGGTGGAGGACGGCGTGCAGATGCAGGGCGACGCGCGGCTGCTGCGCATCGTCCTCGAGAACCTGATCGGCAACGCGTGGAAATTCACGCAGCGCACGAGCGATGCCGTCATCGCCTTCGGCCGCCAGGAGCTCGACGGCGACGAAGTGATCTACGTGCGCGACAACGGCGCGGGCTTCGACATGAAGCGCGCGCACAAGCTGTTCGGCGCTTTCCAGCGCCTGCATCGGAGCACCGACTTCGAAGGCAACGGCATCGGGCTCGCGACCGTGCGGCGCATCATCACCCTGCACGGCGGCAAGACGTGGGCGACGGGCGCGATCAATGAAGGCGCGACCTTTTATTTCACGCTGTCCGGCGCCTACCGGCCGCGCTGACGAGCGGCGGGCGCGAGCCGCGTTTGAGGGCTCCTGCCGCATGTCATATACTACCCGCCCCACATAGTCTCCGATGAACATGCAATCCACAGGGCAAGGACGCCGGCTGCTGCGCGTATTGCTCGTCGAGGACTCTCCCGACGACGCCGAGCTCGTACTGTGCGAGCTTGCGGCAGCGGGCTTCGAAGTCGAAAGCCGGCGCACCGAGACCGCGCAGGAGACACAGGCCGCGCTCGCGGAGAACGACTGGGACATCATGCTTTCGGACTACAACCTGCCGGTGTTCAGCGCGCAGGAAGCGCTCGAGTCCCTGCAGGAGAGCGGCAAGGACATACCGTTCATCATCGTATCCGGCTGCGTCGGCGACGAATCCGCGGTAGCCATGATGAAGGCCGGCGCCGAGGATTTCGTGATCAAGGGCAGCTACGCCCGCCTCGCACCCGCGGTCAATCGCGCGCTCCTCGAGGCGAAGACGCGGCGGCGCTATCGGAGCATGCAGGAGGAATTGCACCGGAACGAAGCGCAGCTGCGCGCGCTGGCTTCCAACATACCGGGCATGGTGTTCCAGCTGCAGCTCGAGCACGGCCGCCTGTGCTTCACCTACGTGTCGGAAGGCGCGCAGGCGCTGTTCGAGCTCGATCCGCGCATGCTGCAGGAGAACGCGAGCCGGCTGCTCGATCTCATCGCGGAGGAAGACCGCTCCTCGTATCTGCGGGCGCTCGACGTCTCGGCCGCGCAGCTCGGCACGCTCGACTGGCAGGGACGCATACAGACGACGCCCGCCGGGCAACTCAAGTGGATCGCGATCAAGGCCGTGCCGCGCGCCGCCGAAGACCGCACTGTGATCTGGGATGGCATCACCACCGAGATCACGGCGGCGAAGGTGGCCGAGCAGCGCATCCGCGAGTCGGAAGCGGAGTTCCGGCGCCTCTCGGCGCACGTGGAGACCGTCAAGGAAAAGGAGCGCGCCCGCATCGCGCGCGAGATCCACGACGATCTGGGCGGCACGCTCACGGCGATCAAGATCGATCTCATGTCGCTCGCGAACCGGCTCTCGCCGCGTTCCGGCGCGCTGAAAGAGAAGGTCGCGAGCGTGGACCGGCTCGTCGATGTCGCCATCCAGTCGACGGTGCGTATCGCGGCCGATCTGCGGCCGGGGGCGCTCGACTGCGGCATCGTGGCGGCGATCCAGTGGCAGGCGCGCGACTTCGCGCGGCGCACCGGCATACGCTGCATCGTCCACACGAAAGAAGACGACATACTGCTGCCCGCGGAGCCCTCGGTCGCCGTGTTCCGCATCTTTCAGGAAGCGCTCACGAACATCGCGAAGCACTCGCATGCGACCGCCGTCGAGATTCATCTCGAGCAGACGGCGAACTGGTTCACCCTCGCGGTGCGCGACAACGGCCAGGGCATCGCTGACGCGGACCGCCGCAAGCGCGCTTCGTTCGGCATCCGCGGCATGCTCGAGCGCTCGCGCGATCTGGGAGGTCAGGTCGATATCTCGGGCGCACCGGGCCATGGTACGACCATGCGCCTGAAAGTGCCTCTCGCAGCGCCTCAGACGGCAGGCGAGCTGGAGCACCAATATCGCCTGCTGTGACGGAAAACGTAGCGCATTCCCTCCGATGCGAGTAAACACGTAACCAAGAAGACGCGAGCCCCCCAGGCCTCGCCGACAACAGCAAGACAAGGGAACACGCACCATCATGATCCGGGTCTACATCACGGACGATCATGCCATCGTCCGCCAGGGTCTCAAGCAGATACTCGCCGACACGCGGGACATCTCCTTCGCCGGAGAGGCGGAGACCGGCGCGGACGCGGTGAAAGGCGTGCGGGACACGCCGTGCGACGTCCTGCTGCTCGACATCTCGCTGCCGGACCGCAACGGCATCGAGGTGCTGAAGCAGATCAAGCGCGAACATCCCAAGCTGCCGGTACTCATGCTGTCCATGCACATGGAGCGCGAATTCGCGATCCGCGCGCTCAAGGCGGGCGCCGCCGGCTATCTCACCAAGCAAAGCGCGCCCATGCAGCTGGTTGCCGCCATCCGTCATGTTTCCGCAGGGAAGAAATACCTCACGCCCAGCATCGCCGAGGAAGTGGCGAACGCTATCTCCGGCGATATGGAAGAATCGCCTCATAACTCGCTCTCCGACCGCGAATATCAGACGCTGTGCCTCATCGCGTCGGGCAAAAGCCTGTCCGACATCGCAACCGAGCTCGTGATCAGCCCAAAGACCGTCAGCGTCTACCGGGCGCGCGTGCTGGAAAAGTTGAGCCTCAAGAACAATTCCGACATCACCCGCTACGCGATCCGCAATCAGCTGGTGGAGTAGCTCGCTTCGCCGTGAGAGTCGCTGTCGCGGTGACGGTCGCGTTGCGGTGACGTGCGGCTGCGCCGGTGACGGCCTTTCACCCTCGCCCCTCAACGTCCCTCAAGACTTTCCCGCTCCCGCCGTTATCAAAGTCGGATCCGTCTGAAAGGCGGCAGACGGGCATGCGCCGAATGCGGCCATGGTTCCGGCCGCTCCCACGTGAAACGGAAAGTGACTACGCCTGCACAAATCGCCCGGGAGGCGTTGCGGCAACTTGCCACGAACAGGGTCGCGCCCACCCCGGACAACTATCGCGCGTTCTACAAGCAGATCGCAGGCTCACACGCCGGCGAACCTGCATTGGAGGCGCCTCGCGCGGAAAGCGCGACGGCCGCTGCCCGCGCGACCGCTCCCGCGCAGCCCGTCCTGCAGGATCTGCTCGCGCAGGTGCTCGACAGCTTCCAGCTCGTCCTGGCACGCACTCCGCGCCTGTGCGACGACGTCGCCGCAGCCGCGCGCGCGGCGCGCTTCGCCGCGACCGAGGACCTGGTGCGCGGCCTGACCGCGCGCATCAACGAGCTCCTGCCGCGGCTGCGCCATGCGGCCTCCGAGCGCGAGGCGCTCCACGATGGTCTCGTGCGCCTGCTGCAATTGCTTCTGCGCACGACGCGCGACATGGCGGTCGACGATCCCGGGCTCGACGCCTTGATGGCCACGCTCGAGCGCCTGATGCAGCAGCAGCTCGATCTGCACACGATAGAGCAGGCGGAGCGGAGTCTGCGCGACGTACTGGTGAAGCATGGCGTGCTCAAGCAGGGCCTCGAGGACGTCAAGAACACGCTCAAAGAGATGGCGACCCGCTTCATCGACCGGCTGGGCGAGTGGTCGGCAAGCACCGGCGACTATCATGACAAGCTCGCCAGTTATTCCGAGCAGATCACGCGCACCGACGACGTCGCGGAGCTGAACCGCGTGCTGCAGGACGTGATGCGCGAAACCAAGATCATGCAGGCGGGGGCGGACTCGTCCCGCCGCGAGCTCCTGGCCGCGCGGGGCGAAGTCGAAGCAGCGCAGGCCCGCATACGGCAGCTCGAGATCGATCTCGCGCACGCGACGCAAAAAGTGCGCAAAGACAGCCTCACGGGCGTGCTCAACCGCTGCGGCGTGGAAGACGATTTCGAGCGGGAAGCCGCGCGCTCGGATCGCGAGGGGCAGCCGCTGTGCGTGGCGCTGCTGGACGTGGACAACTTCAAGCGGTTGAACGACGCCTACGGGCACCAGGGCGGCGACCACGCGCTCGTCTACTTGGCCGACGTGATGAAGCGCACCGCGCGGCAGGGCGACATCATCGCCCGCTTCGGGGGTGAGGAGTTCCTCATTCTGCTGCCGAACACCGAGATCGACGCGGCGCGCGCCTTCATCGTCCGGCTGCAGCGCGCTCTCACCCGCCATCTGTTTCTCCACAAGAACGAGCATCTGCTGATCACTTTCAGCTGCGGCGTCGCCCAGCGCGAGCACAGCGAGCGCCGTGAAGCCGTCATAGAGCGCGTCGACAAGGCGCTCTACCGTGCCAAACGCGCCGGCAAGAACCGTGTGTTCGTGGCGCGCTGACGGGACCGGCGGATCTCGAAACCGCGCGGCCGGGGCCGGAATTGCGCGCTTTTTGCACAAGTGTTCCGGTCCTAGAAATCCCGCACGCTTGCTAATGTTGTCGCCGGTGTACCGGTGAGTACGCAGGGGGCCGTCATGGAAGTCAGGGAGAAGCCGCAGTTGCGGCTGGTGAAGTCCGCTTCGGGGGAAGTTGAACCCCGTGCGCGGAACCGCGAGGACAGGACCGCCATGTACTATCGCCGCATCAAGTCGTATGCCGAGCGCATCCGGCGCAGCGGCGACGTGGACGCGATCATCCGCATCCTGGAGAACGCGCTGCACGAGACGGCCGATCTGCATCATGACCATACCGTGCAGCTCGCGCGCGAGGAGGTGGAGCGCGCGGAGCAGCGCATCGACGCCCTGAGGAACGAACTCGAGCAGGCACGCAGGCTGATCCACGTCGATCATCTCACGGGAGCGCTCAACCGCGCGGGCTTCGACAGCATGTATGCCCGGGAAGCGGCGCTCTCAGACCGCCATGAGATCCCGCTCGGTGTGGCGCTCCTCGACGTCGACAATTTCAAGGCTTTGAACGACATACACGGTCACCAGGCCGGCGATGCCGCGCTCATGCATCTCGCGCGCGTCCTGAAGCTCGCTCTGCGTCCGAGTGACGTCGTCATACGCTTTGGCGGCGAGGAATTCGTGATCCTGCTGCCGCACGCCTCTCTCGACCGGGCGACCCGCGCCATCGAGCGGGTGCAGGAGCGTCTTGCCCAGCGCGTGCTCGTCTACAACCATCGCCCGCTGCGCTTCACCTTCAGCGCGGGCGTGACCGAACGCCGGGTCGGCGAGCCGCAATCCGCCGTCGTCCGCCGCGCCGACCGCGGGCTGTACCAGGCGAAACACGCGGGCAAGCAGCGCGTCGTTGCATGCGCCTGACCGCCTCCGCCGCGCCGCAGCACGAAGAGCAGTCTCCATGCCACGCCTAAAGTTGGGGCCATCCGCCGCCGTAAGTGCTACTGACAGCGGTTCATCGCCGTCGGGCGGTAGACCGGAAACGGGTCGGACAGCCGCATACCAACTCTAGTGAAGGAGACTGACCATGCCTCAAATCATCAATACCAATATCGCGTCCCTGAACGCGCAGCGGAACCTGAACGGCTCGCAGACCGCCCTTGGCGTGTCCCTCCAGCGGCTCTCTTCGGGTCTGCGCATCAACAGCGCCAAGGACGACGCGGCCGGCCTCGCGATTTCCGATCGGATGACGACGCAGATCCGCGGCCTGAACCAGGCTTCGCGCAACGCGAACGACGGCATTTCGCTCGCGCAGACCGCTGAAGGCGCGCTGAGCGAGATCGGCAACAACCTGCAGCGCATCCGCGAGCTGGCCCTGCAGTCGGCCAACGCGACGAACTCCTCGTCGGACCGCGCGGCGCTGAACTCCGAGGTGCAGCAGCTCACCGCCGAAATCCAGCGCGTCTCGACCACCACCGAATTCAACGGCTTGAAGCTTCTCGACGGCTCGTTCTCGAACGCGCAGTTCCAGGTCGGCTCGAACGCGAACCAGGTGATCAACGTCACCGTCGCGGGCGCCACGACCAACCTGCTCGGCTCGTACCAGGCGAGCAGCACGGCGGTGACCTCGACCGCGTTCGACGGCGCGAATTTCTCGATCAACGGCGTCACCATCGGCGCCTCGGCCGCAACCAGCGCAGCGGGCTGGACCGCCGGCAGCGCAGCGGCGAAAGCCACTGCCATCAATGCGAAGACCGCCCAGACCGGCGTCTCCGCAACGTCGTCGACCAGCGTCACGGGCGTCGCACCGGTTGCCGGCAAGGCGCTCGCCAACGGCGATCTGAAGATCAACGGGATCGCCATCGGCTCGATCGCTTCCGCCGCTGACGCAGTGACGCAGGCCGACAACGTCGCGCGCGCGATCAATGCGAGCACGAACCAGCACGGCGTGACGGCGACGGTCGACCGGTCGACGGGCGCGCTGACGCTCGCGTCGTCGGAAGGCCGCGACATCGCGCTCACCGCCGGCAATGCGGGCAGCGCCCAGATCGTGACCGACATCTACAACGCGACCGGCCTCGACGTGTCGAGCACCTCGGCCGCAACCGGCCACAACACGAGCACGCTGCAGATCGGCGGCGCGTTCGACCTGTCTGCACCGGCCGCAGGCTCGCTCACGGAAGGCGATTACATCCAGGTCGACAACGTGACCTACGAGTTCACGACCGACGGCACAGTGGGCGCAGGCCGCGTGGCGGTGACCGTCGCCGACGGCGATGCTGACACCGTGGTCGCCTCGGCGTTGAATACCGCCATCAACAATCAGCGTACGCTCGGCACGACGACCTACTCGTCGACAGTGTCAACTTCCACGCTGACGCTCACCAACGCGCTCTACGGTAACGAGACGCTCCAATACAGCGAAGCGGGCGTCACGGGCGGCGGCGGCGCGACCGCGGTGGTGCAGACCGTCGACACCGCGACCGGCACGGACTCGGCCGGCACCTCGGGCAAGACGACCTTCGGCACGCTCACGCTTTCCGCCGCGGACAACTTCACGCTGGGCGGCACGTCAGCCCAGTTGACGGCAGCGGGCTTGAGCAGCGCGAACCCGTCGCTGACGAAGCTCTCGTCGGTGTCGGTGTCGACGGTGGCGAACTCGAACTCCGCCATCGCGGTGGTCGACGGCGCGCTCGCCCAGGTGAACAGCATGCGCGCCAGCCTGGGTGCGGTGCAGAACCGCTTCAGCTCGACGATCGCTAACCTGACGACGGGTGCGGAGAACCTCTCCGGCGCACGCAGCCGGATTCAGGACGCGGACTTCGCGGCGGAAACGGCAGCGCTCACCCGCTCGCAGATCCTGCAGCAAGCCGGTGTCGCGATGCTGGCGCAGGCAAATGCCCTGCCGCAGAACGTGCTGTCGCTCCTGCGCGGGTAATCGTAAGACTCGCCCCGGCCGGCTCGCAGCGGGCCGGGGTTTTTTGATCGGAGCCTTTCGCGCTAACCCCGAAACGGGTTAGCGAGACAGGTTCAAGGAACAGGACATATGTTGATACGCTCGGTCAGCGCCGCCGCGGGACAGGCCGCACCGGCACAGCCGGTCCGCGCGTCCGGCGCGCCGCCGGCAGCGCAGCCGTCCCCGCCCGCGCCGGACGAGGCCGCCGTGCGCCAGGCCGCCGCGGCCGCGACGCAGGCGGTGCGGTCGCTCGCGAGCAGCCTCGAGTTCAGCGTGGACCGGCAAACGGGCAAGACCATCGTGCGCGTCGTCGACACGGCGACGCACGAAGTGATCCGGCAGATTCCTTCGGAGGAGATGCTGGCGATCGCGCGCGCGCTCGACCGCCTCCAGGGTCTGCTGGTGCGCGGCACGGCATAACGCTAAGGACCTCCCCATGGCGACGATATCCTCTCCCGGCATAGGCTCGGGTCTCGACATCAACGGCATCATCACGCAGCTGATGACTGTCGAGAAACAGTCGCTCACGAGCTTCGACGTGAAAGAAGCGGGCTTGCAGGCGCAGATCAGCGCCTACGGCTCGCTCAAGTCGGCGCTCTCCTCGTTCCAGAGCGCCGCCGCGGCACTCTCCGGGTCGGCGAAGTTCACCGCTTCGAAAGTCACTCCGGCGGATGCGACGGTGCTCACCGCAGGCGGCGGCGCGGCCGCGGTGCCGGGCAGCTACTCGGTGGAAGTGACCGCCCTCGCGCAGGCGCACAAGCTCAAGTCCGCGACGTTCGCGGGCACCGCGGCCACGATAGGCACCGGCACGCTGACCATCGCTTTCGGCACGTACGACTCGGGCGGCAACAGCTTCACGGTGAATCCCGACAAGGCGGCGACCTCGATCGTCATCGACTCCAGCAAGAGCTCGCTTTCGGGCGTACGCGATGCGATCAACGCCGCCAACGCCGGCATCACCGCCACGGTGGTGAACGACGGCACCGGCACCCGCCTCGTGCTGTCCAGCAACGACACGGGACTCGCGAACAGCATCAAGGTCACCGTATCGGGAGATGGCGACGGCGACAATGCCGACGCGTCCGGACTGTCGCAGCTCGCCTACGACCCGACTGCGAGCGCAGGTGCCGGCAAGAACCTCACGCAGACGGTGGCGGCGCAGAACGCCTCGCTCGTGATCGACGGCATGGTCGTCAGCAAGGCATCGAACGCGATAGACGACGCCATAGAAGGCGTCACGCTCAACCTGCTGAAGACCAACGTCGGCAGTCCCACCACGCTCACCGTTGCGCGCGACACGGCGGGTGCGAGGTCCGCGGTCGAGACGTTCGTCAAGGCGTACAACGATCTCAACAAGACCGTCACCGACCTGTCGAAATACGATGCGGCGCAGAAGACCGGATCGGTGCTCACGGGCGATGCGACGCTGCGCACCATCCAGAACCAGGTGCGCGCAGTGTTCAACGTGCCGCTCAACACCGCGGGCGGCGGCTATACGCAGCTGTCGGAAGTAGGCCTCTCGTTTCAAAAGGACGGTACGCTCAAGCTCGATTCCGGAAAGCTCGACGCGGCGTTGCGCGACACGACGAAGGACGTCTCCACGCTCTTCGCGGCTGTCGGCAAGCCGACGGACAGCCTGATCTCGTTCTCCGGCTCGACGCAGGACACGCGCGACGGCTCGTATGCGGTCAACATCACGCAGCTCGCGACACAGGGCAGGACCGAGGGTTCGAAAGCGGCCGCGCTCACCATCACGGCCGGCGTGAACGACACGCTGGCGCTTACCGTCGACGGCAACTCCACCAGCATCACGCTGGGCGCGGGAACCTATACGGCGGCCGGCCTCGCGGCAGAGATCCAGGCGCGCCTGAACGGCGCAAGCGAGATCACGAGCGCCGGCTCCAAGGCCACCGTGAGCGCGTCGCCGGGCGGCGTGCTGACGATCACCTCGGATCGGTACGGCTCGGCATCCTCGGTCTCGATCGGGGGCGGCAACGCGATGGTGGACCTGTTCGGCTCGCCGCAGCAAACCAACGGGCTCGACGTGGCCGGCACCATCGACGGCGATGTGGCGACGGGCTCGGGGCAGACGCTCGCCGCGACCGTAGGCGGCGCGGCGGGGCTCAAGGTGCAGATCAAAGACGGCACGACCGGCGATCGCGGCAAGGTCAACTATGCGCAAGGTTATGCCTTCAGGCTCGACGCGGTGATGGGCGGCATGCTGACGTCGACCGGCATGATCGCCAACCGCACGGACGGCATCAACCGCTCGATCAAGGACATCGACAGCCGGCGCGATGCCGAGAACACGCGCCTCGCCGCCGTCGAAAAGCGTTACCGCGCTCAGTTCACCGCGCTGGACGTCGCTATCGCCAGCATGAAGCAGACCAGCGCATACCTCACGCAACAACTGGCCAACCTGCCGAAGAGCGGGTCATAAGGAGCACATGATGAGTTTCGGAGCGCACTATGCCATACAAGCCTACGCCAAGGTCGGCGTCGAGACGGGCGTCTCGGCCGCGGACCCTCACCGCCTCGTTCTGATGCTGTTCGAAGGGGCGATCGCGGCGGTGATCGATGCCAAGCGACACATGACGAGCGGCGCGGTGGCGGCCAAGGGCGAAGCCATCTCGAAGGCCATCATGATCGTCGACGACGGCCTGAGCGCGAGCCTGGATGTCGACGCCGGCGGCGCGCTGGCGCAAAACCTGCGCGCGCTCTACGCCTACATGAGCCAGCGGCTGCTGCTCGCCGGCGCGAAGAACCAGCCCGAGCTGCTCGACGAAGTGCGCATCCTGCTCGGCGAGCTGAAGGACGCGTGGGCGTCGATCAAGCCGCAGGCGCACGCCGCCGCATCCGTGCAACCCACCGCGGCCCAGACGGCGCCGCGGCCTTATTGAGGCCATATGAGCGGGGCTCAAATCATCGCAGCCTACGAGCGGGTGCTCGAGATCATGAAGCTCATGCACGATGCGGCCGGCAAGGGCGAGTGGGACGAGCTGGTCGTGCTCGAGCAGCAATGCAAGTCCGTCGTGCACGGACTGATGGCACGCGAATCGGGCGAGCGTCTGGATACTGCGCTCGAGCAACGCAAGCTCGCGCTCATCCGTCAGGTTCTCGCCTTGGATGCCGCGATAAGAAGCATCACCGAGCCGTGGCTGCAGCAGCTGCAGGCCTTTCTCGGCGCGAGAGAGCGCAAAAGACGGCTGTTCGATGCTTACGGAGCACCGGACGGCGCGTGACCGGGCGGCTCGCGACGCCGCCGGATCTCGATCGGAGGAGGGAGATGAGCCGGTTGCCTGCAGCGACTACGGTGGGGGCGGTGGAACCCGTTGCAACTTTGCAGCGTCTCTTGGACGACGGAGAGACCGCCGCCGCTCGCCTGCTTCCCGGCACGCGTCTCACCATGCAGGTGCTCGAGCCGCTCGCCGAGGGCGGCGTGCGGGCGCGAATCGTGGGCGGCGGGGCGGAGCAGCGTCTGCCGTTCGAGGCAAAGCCGGGCTCGCTGCTGGAAGTGCTCTACGTGGGTGCCGAGCCGCGGCCCACGTTCGTGCTGTTGCGGGGCGACGCGCGCGGCGTCGCCCCTTCGTTCAGTGCGGCGGCGCGCCTGCTCGCAGCGCTGGCGGACACCGCCGATCCCGCCGCACAGACAACGGGGGCCAAGCCGTTGTCGCCGCCCGTGCCGACCGGCGCGGGCCTCGACGTGCCGGCTCTGGGCCGCGCACTGCAGCAAGCGCTCGTGCACAGCGGTCTCTTCTATGAAGCACACCAGGCGCAATGGGTCGCGGGGCTGCGCACGCGCGATCAGCTCCTCGAGGAGCCGCAGGCCCGCCTTGCGTTGCGCGAGCTTCCGGCGGCAGACAGGGACGGCCCCCGCGCGGAGCCTGCGGCTGCCCGCACGACGACTGCCGGCGCTGCGGTGCGCAGCGAGCTGGACGGCATCGTGCATCGCGAGACCGTGCCGCTCGTGCAGCAGCAGCTCGCGGCGCTCGACAATGGCGCCGTCATATGGCGCGGCGAGGCCTGGCGCGGGCAGCCGATGGAATGGGAAGTCGCGCGCGACGGCCGCGAGGACGACGGCGACACGCAAGCGCCGGCGCGATGGAATACGCGCCTCAAGCTCGCCTTGCCCCGCCTGGGTACGATCGACGTCGCAATGGCGATGGACGGGCAGCGGCTCGACGTGCGCATCGCGGCAGCCGACGGCGCAACCGCAGACGCATTGCGCAGCGGCGCTGCCGAGCTCACGGCGGCGCTTGCGCAAGCGGGCTTGAGCGTGCGGCGGATGGAGGTGTCGCGTGACGAGGCGGCGTGAGCCGTTCGCGCAGCCGTCCGCGGGGCTCGCTTCGTTCCCCGGCGCGCGCGCCGAGGCCGTCGCGCTGCGCTATGCAGCGGGCGATGGGGCGCCTCACGTCGTCGCCAAGGGCCGCGGCATCACTGCGGAAGCGATCATCGAGCGCGCGCGCGAGCACGGCGTATACGTGCATCAATCCCCCGAGCTCGTGTCGCTGCTGATGCAGGTGAACCTCGACGACCGCATTCCGCCGCAGCTTTATATCGCGGTCGCCGAGCTGCTCGCCTGGATCTACCGGCAGGAGCACCACACACCGGCGCCGCACCCCGCGACGGCGGACAACGGCATCCGGACATAACGCCATGGTTCCACGCCCTCCCCCTGCGGTGCAGCCCGACGGCACCGACGACAGCGACTACCTGATCCAGGCGCCGCTGGAAATCCGCTTCATCCTGCGCGCGGTGCGGGACAAGCGGGCGCTGTTGACGCTGCATTTCTCGGAAAACAGCGAGATGGTGTTCACTTCGATCATGGAAGTCGATTGCGAGCGCGGCGATCTCGTGCTGGATTATCCGAACGATGAGCAGCTGTGCCGGCGCGCGCTCGCCGCGGACGACTTGATCTGCACCACCTCGCAGGACGAGGTGAAGGTCCAGTTCAAGTGCGAGGCGCTGCGCAGGATCCGGCACAACGGGCGCGAGCTCTTGTGCTGCAACATTCCAGCGTCCGTCGTGCGCGTGCAAAGACGCAGCAGCTACCGCGTGCAGACGCCGCAGATCAACCCGCTCAAGTGCATGATCGCGCTGCCGGCCGGCTCCAAGTCGCCGTTCGCCGAGATCACGGTGCTCGACTTGAGCTGCGGCGGTGTGTCGGTGATCGATCACCATCCGCTCGTCGCGATGGACCCGGGAGCCATCTACAACAAGTGCCGCCTCGAGCTGCCCGGCGTGGGCGAGATCGCGTTCCGGATGCAGGTGAAGGACACTTACCCGTTCACGCTGCGCAACGGCCTCACGTGCCGGCGCGCAGGCTGCGAGTTCCTCGACATGCCGGAGTCGACCACGGCCATGGTGCAGCGTTACATCATCCAGCTCGAGCGCAGCCGCAACGCGAACCGCAGCCGACTGGTGTAGCGCGGCGTGACGCACGCTGCGGGGTGAGGTGTGAAGTGTGAGGCGAGTAGCTCGCCTTCATCGCAAAGCGGACGTCGCCAGCGACAGCGTCGTCACCGGCGATAGCGTCGTCACTGCGATAGCGCTACACCTGCATATTCATCATGTCGTGGTACGCAGAGACCAGGCGATTCCTCACCTGCACCATCGTCTGGAACGAGATGTTGGCCTTCTGCATCGAGACCATCACGTCCTGCAGATTGGCGCCGGGCTTGCCCAGCTCGAAATCGCGGGCGAGCTGAGTCGCTTCCTGCTGGGTGCCATTCACCTGCTCCACGGCGTTCTTGAGCGCAGCCGCGAAATCGGCGGTGCGCACCGTGGCCGCTCCCGCCGCCGGTGGCTTGCCGGCAGCGAGCGAAGCCGCCGCCTGCAATTGAGCGAGCACGTCATCGATCGCTTTTACGTTCATTTGCGGCCCCTCACGTGACATTTTCCCGGAGCGGCACGCGGTCCGCCCGAGTGAGCGCAGGTTACGCCGGCGCTCGCAACGGACAGTGCCGGATAAGCGCAGTGAAACCCCTCCTGTTCCGCCCATCGAATGCGCGCGCGATACCGATAATCGACATCCGATAGACCGCGCCCGTGAGCGTAAACCGCGCGGCCTCCCCAACAGCGGCGCCCCCTGGGGCCGGCCGGAGCGACAAGCAGGAGCAGGAAGTACATGGCGGATCTCGTGCCCAGCGCCGGACAGCAGTTTCCGGCACCCCGACTTACTGTGTTGGCGCAGTTGCCCATGCAGCACAAGCTGATGCTGATGGTAGTCGTCGCCACGGCGGTAGCGCTGATCGCGGGCGGCTGGATCTGGAGCCAGACGCCGGATTACCGCGTCCTGTACGCGAACATGTCCGATCGCGACGGCGGCGCCATCATCGCAGCGATCCAGCAGATGAACGTGCCGTACAAATTCGTGGACGGCACCGGCGCCATCATGGTGCCCGCCGACAAGGTCCACGAAGTGCGGCTGCGGCTTGCGGGCCAGGGACTGCCCAAGGGCGGCCCCAGCGGCTTCGAGCTCATGGAAAACCCGAAGTTCGGCACGAGCCAGTTTCTCGAGCAGGTGAATTACCAGCGCGCGCTCGAAGGCGAGCTCGCGCGCTCCATCCAGTCGGTGTCCGCCGTGCAGAGCGCGCGCGTGCATCTCGCCATCTCCAAGCCGTCGGTGTTCGTGCGCGAGCAGCACAAGCCGAGCGCGTCCGTCATGCTCAACATCTATCCCGGCCGCAGCCTCGATCCCGCGCAGGTGAGTGCGATCGTCCATCTCGTGTCGAGCAGCGTGCCCGATCTGCCGGTGAAAAACGTGACGGTCCTCGACCAGACCGGCACGCTGTTGAGCTCCACCGCCGGCCCCAATGCAAACGGCCTCGACGCGAACCAGCTCAAGTACGTGCACGAGCTCGAGCAGAGCTACGCAAAGCGCGTGGAGGCGATCCTCACGCCTATCCTGGGCCAGGACAACGTGCGCGCGGAAGTCACGGCCGACGTGGATTTCTCGCAGGTCGAGCGCGCGGAGGAGATCTATAAGCCGAACGGCAGCGGCAGCGAGACCGCGGTGCGCAGCCAGCAGACGAGCGAATCGACGTCGACCACGCCCGGCGGCGGCGCGGGCGGCGTGCCCGGAGCGCTCTCCAATCAGCCGCCGGCCAATGCCACCGCGCCCACGAGCACGCCGCCGGGCGCGAATGCCGCGGCGAGCGTCGCCGCCGTGAGCCCGGTCAATGCGCGCAAGGATTCGACGGTCAACTACGAAGTGGACAAGACCATACGCCACATCCGCCAGTCGCTGGGCGGAATCCGGCGCCTGTCGGTCGCGGTCGTGGTGAACCATCGCAAGGAAGTCGACAAGGCCGGCAAAGTCACCTACAAGCCGCTCGGCGAGGCGGAGATGGCGAAGATTACCGAGCTCGTGAAGGATGCCGCCGGCTACAACAAGGAACGCGGCGACACGGTGAACGTGGTGAACAGCCCGTTCACGCTGCCCGAGCCGGTCATCGTGCCCGAGCCGCCGATCTGGAAAAAGCCCGACATGTACCTCCTCGCCAAGGAGATCGGCAAGCATCTGCTGATCGCCGCGGCCGTCCTCTACATCATCTTCGGCGTGCTCCGGCCGCTGCTCAACCGGTTGCTCGCAGCGCGGCCGGCGCCCGCCCGCGGCGTGCTGGACGCCGAAGGCGAAGGCGAAGGCGCAGAGGCCGCCGCCACGGCGCGCCGCCAGGCCGCGCGCCGCCGCACCTACGAGGAGCGGCTGCAGGTCGCACAGAAGCTCGCGCAGGACGAGCCCAAGCTCGTCGCCAACGTCGTGAAGGAATGGATGTCCACGGAATGAGCGACGACGGCATACAGAAGAGCGCGATTCTCCTGATGTCCCTGGGAGAGGACGCAGCCGCCAGCGTGCTGAAGCACCTGGCGCCGCGCGAAGTGCAGAAGATCGGCGCCGCGATGGCGACGATGAAGCAGGTCTCCCGCGAGTCGATCGACGAGGTCCTCGACGACTTCAACGACGTCGCGGATCAGAAGACGACGCTCGGCATGGCCTCCGAAGAGTACATCCGGAGCGTGCTCGTGAAAGCGCTGGGCGACGACAAGGCCGCGACACTGCTCGCCCGCATCCTGCACGGCGGCGACACGAGCGGCATCGAGGGGCTCAAGTGGATGGACTCCTCGGCGGTGGCCGAGCTGATCCGCAACGAGCATCCCCAGATCATCGCGACCATACTCGTCCACCTCGATCGCGATCAGGCCTCGGAGATCCTCACTTTCTTCACCGAGCGCGTGCGCAACGACGTCGTGCTGAGGATCGCGACCCTGGACGGCATACAGCCGACGGCGCTGCGCGAGCTGAACGAGGTGCTCACGAAGCTCCTCTCGGGCTCGAACAACATCAAGAAGAGCGCGATGGGCGGCGCGCGCACCGTCGCCGAGATCCTCAATTTCATGCCGACCAGCATGGAGTCGGGGATCATCGAGAGCGTGCGCCAACACGATGCCGATCTCGCGCAACGCATCCTCGACGATATGTTCGTATTCGACGATCTCGTCGACATCGACGACCGCGGGATGCAGACCATGCTGCGCGAGGTGTCGTCCGACTCGCTCATCATCGCGTTGAAGGGCAGCAACGAAGCGCTGCGCGAGAAGATCTTCAAGAACATGTCCCAGCGCGCGGCCGAGCAGCTGCGCGAGGATCTCGAGATCAAGGGTCCGGTGCGCCTGTCCGAAGTGGAGGCGCAGCAGCGGGACATCTTGAAGCTCGTGCGCCGCCTCTCCGAGGAAGGGCAGATCGCGCTGGGCGGGAAGGGTGAGGACGCGTATGTCTGAAAGTATCGTGAGCCGCGCGCGCTCGAGCGCCTACCAGGCGTGGCAGTTCGCTTCCTTCGACAAGCCGGTCGCCGCGGGCGAGCTTCCCACCGCCGCGCAGATGGAAGAGATGCAGCGGCAGTCGCGCGAGGAGGGCCGCGCCGCGGGCTATCAGGAGGGGCTGAAGCAGGCCGAGCAGGAGGCGCACCGCCTGCGCGCGCTGCTCGACGGCGTGCAGCGCGACCTCTCCCGCATGGACGAGACGATCGCAGACCAGCTGCTCGCGCTCGCGCTCGACGTTTCGCGCCGCATGGTCGGCGAAGCGCTGAAGGTGCGCCCCGAGCTCGTATTGAGCGTCGTGCAGGAGGCGGTGCGCTGTCTGCCCGACTTCGAGAATCCCGTGCGCCTGCTCATGCATCCGGAGGATGCGGCCCTCGTGCAGTCGCATCTCGCGGCGCAGGTCGCGGCGAACGGCTGGCTGATCGTCCCCGATAACGGCACCGCCCGCGGCGGCTGCAAGCTCGCCACGGCCACCACCGAGATCGACGCCACGGTATCGAGCCGCTGGGCGCGCGTGCTCGCCGCGCTGGGTCAGAGCCAGGATTGGCTCGCCGCATGACGCGCATCGATCATCCGCAACGCTGGCGCTCGTTTCTCGGGCATTGCAGCGCGGCCGTCGCCGGCGCGAGCACTTTCCGCCGGACCGGTTATCTCACGCGCGTCGCCGGTCTCGTGATGGAAGCCGTGGGATTGCGCCTGCCGGTGGGCAGCGGCTGCATCGTCTATCTGCCCGACGGACAGAACGTGCAGGCGGAAGTGGTCGGCTTCTCGGGCGAGCGTCTCTATCTCATGCCGCAGCACGACGTCTATGGCCTCGCGCCCGGCGCACGCGTCGCGCCGATCGATCCGGTCGCGGAACGGCCGCGCATCGACCGCCCGTCGGCGCCGCACCAGGGCGCGACGGCGGCGAAGCATCTGCCCGTGGGACCGGGTCTGCTGGGCCGCGTGGTCGATGGCAACGGCGAGCCCCTCGACCGGCTCGGACCGCTGCGTGCCGAGCACCGCATTCCGCTGCAAAGCCGCCCGATCAATCCGCTCGACCGCAAGCCGATCACCGACGTGCTGGATGTCGGCGTGCGCGCGATCAACGCGATGCTCACCGTCGGCCGGGGCCAGCGCATGGGACTCTTCGCCGGCAGCGGCGTGGGGAAAAGCGTGCTGCTCGGCATGATGGCGCGCTACACGAGCGCCGACATCATCGTCGTGGGACTGATCGGCGAGCGCGGGCGTGAAGTGCAGGAATTCATCGAGCACATCCTCGGCGCCGCGGGCCTTGCGCGCGCCGCAGTCGTTGCCGCACCGGCGGACACGTCGCCGCTCATGCGCCTGCAGGGCGCCGCCTACGCGACGGCTATCGCGGAGTATTTCCGCGATCAGGGCCGCAACGTGCTGCTCATCATGGACTCGCTCACGCGCTATGCGATGGCCCAGCGCGAGATCGCGCTCGCGATCGGCGAGCCGCCCGCGACCAAGGGTTATCCGCCCTCGGTGTTCGCGAAGCTGCCACAGCTCGTGGAGCGCGCGGGCAACGGCGCCGCCGGCAGCGGATCGATCACCGCGTTCTACACGGTGCTCGCCGAGGGCGACGATCAGCAGGACCCGATCGCCGATGCGGCACGCGCGATACTCGACGGGCACATCGTGCTCACGCGCACGCTCGCCGATGCCGGCCACTATCCCGCGATCGACATCGAGGCGTCGATCAGCCGCGCCATGAACCAGCTCGTGCCGTCCGCGCATTTCAGCGAAGTGCGCCGCTTCAAGTCGCTGCTCGCGCGCTACCAGAGAAGCCGCGATCTCATCAACGTCGGCGCCTATGTGAGCGGCTCGGATCCCGAGCTCGACCGCGCCATCACGCTCTACCCGCGCATGGAAGCGTTCCTGCGCCAGGACATGCACGAGCGCGAAAACCACGAGCGCAGCGTGAACGCGCTGCGCGAGCTGCTCGCCAACCCGGTTTGAACACGATACGTCGATAAGGAGAATGTCGCATGTCACGGCGGCCCACCACGGACCAGCTCATCGAGATCGCGCGGAAGAAAGTCGATGCCGCTGCGCAGGCGCTCGGTGCGCTCAATGCACGACAGCAGGAGGCCGAAGCGAAGCTGCGGCTGCTCGTGAATTACCGCGAGGACTATTTCCTGCGCTTCCAGCAGGCTGCGGCGGCCGGCATCGACAATCACCGGCTGCACAACTTCCGCGCGTTCATGGAGAAGCTCGACGTCGCGATCACCGAGCAGCACGCCGTGCTTGCCGATACGCGCCACGCCGTGCGCAGCGGCCAGAGCCGCTGGCATGCGGAGCAGCAGCGTCTCACGTCCTTCCAGGTGCTCGCGGAACGTCGCCGTCTCACCGAGCAGGCGCGCGACGCCAAGCGCGAGCAGCGCGAGCAGGACGAGCACGCGGCGCGGCTCTACCAGCGCAACCGCGCTTCCGCATGAGCGCCTGCGACCCCACTTCAGGAGCATCGTCATGGACATGCTAGCCGTCACCCCCGCCCCGAAGCCCGCGCCGGCTCAGGCCGCCCAGACCGGCACGCCCGAGCAAGCAGACGCAGGCGGCGCCGACTTTGCGAGCGCGCTCGAGCAGCAGCTGACACCCAAGCCCGCGGCCGACGCGCAGGCCAAGGAAGGGAAAGCGGAAGGCACGCCGGCAGAGGCGGAAGCTGCGCCCCCGACCGACGCGGTCGAGATACCGGCGGCGGACGGCATCATCGCCCTCATCGCGACGCCCATGCCGATACTGCCGGTTGCGCCGCAAGCGCCGGTCCAAGCGCAGTCCGTCGCCGTTTCCGCCGCACGCATCGGCGAAGCCAAGGAACGCCCCGACACGACGGCCGGCGAAGGCTTGCGTGAGCCGCGGCCCGCGAATGCGCGGCCGGCTGCGTTCGAGCCGGACACCCGTTCCGCGCCTGCCGAGCACGTCGAGCGCGCCGACCGCGATCTCCCGGCGCTGACGCTGCACCACCAAGATGCCGCGCCCACGACGTGGTTCGCGTCGGTGCAAAGCACACCGGCGACACCGACGTTCGCATTGGCAACGCCGGCGCCCGAGACCCAGGCGCACATTGCCGCGCGCGTCGGCACCCCCGAATGGAACGATTCGGTGGCCCAGCACGTGACCTTCATGGTGAAAGACGGCGAGCAGACCGCGCAGCTGCGCCTCGATCCTCCCGAGCTCGGACCGCTCGAAGTGCGCCTGAGCATGGCGGCCGGCGACGACGGCGTCGCGCACGCACAATTCGTCTCTCCTCACGCCGCGGTGCGCGACGCGCTCGAGGCCGCCATACCGCAGCTCCGGGCCGCGCTCGCCGACAGCGGCATCACGTTGGGCCAGGCATCGGTGGGCGACGGCTTCATGCGCGACGATCCGCGTCAGCCGCAGCACGCGCTCGGCGCACAGGCCGGCACGGGAGGCGACGCCCGCGGCGATGACACCACGGCTGCCGTTGCCCGTTCGTCGCCGGCGCTCGCGCGACGCGGCCTCGTCGACACTTTCGCCTGATGCCTGCCGCCGCACGCGAGTCAAACGCGCAAGCAGGCCGCATTTAGCCGCTCTGTTCCCGCCATGGGGCGCAGCGGCCGATTTGCATAATCGTACCCACGAACGACCACGAGACACGCATGGCAAAAGCACCACCCAAGCACGCGGAGCCGGCACCGGCCGCCGCTCCCAAGGCCGCAAAACCGGTCAAGAAGAAACGGCGCGGCCCTCTGATCTGGGCGCTCCTCGGCGTGATCGCCATCGCGATCGGCGGCGTCACCTGGGTCACCATGGAGCCCGCGTCCAGCGCGCCACCCGCTGCGGAAGTCGAAAAGCCGCCGATCTTCGTGAATCTCGACACCTTCACCGTCAATCTCCAGCCGGAGGTCGGCGACCAGTACCTGCAGGTCGCGCTGACGGTGAAAGTGAAGGACGATGCGACCGCAGGCGCGGTCAAGGAGCAGATGCCCGAGATCCGCAACCGCCTGCTGCTGCTGCTGTCGAGCAAGCGCGCGACGGAGATACTGACCGTGCCGGGCAAGCAGCAGCTTGCAGCCGAGATCCTGGGCGAGGTGAAGCAGCCGCTCGCGCAGCACGTGCGCGAGCAGGTCGCGGCCGTTTATTTCACGTCGTTCGTCATCCAGTAACATGGCGCGCGAGTTCCTCTCGCAGGACGAAGTCGATGCCCTGCTGCGCGGAGTCACCGGCGAATCGGAGGACGAGCGCCCGGCAGAGGACACGAGAGGCGTCAGGCCGTACAACCTGGCGACGCAGGAGCGGATCGTGCGCGGGCGCATGCCCACGCTCGAGATCATCAACGAGCGCTTCGCGCGCCTGCTGCGCATCGGTCTTTTCAACTTCATGCGCCGCACCGCGGAAATCTCCGTGGGGCCGGTGCGGGTGGTGAAGTACAGCGAGTTCGTGCGCAACATCGCGGTACCGACCAACCTCAACCTCGTGCAGGTGAAGCCGCTGCGCGGTACGGCGCTCTTCATCTTCGATCCGAACCTCGTCTTTCTCGTGATCGACAACATGTTCGGCGGCGACGGACGCTTTCACACCCGCGTGGAAGGCCGCGATTTCACGCCGACCGAGCAGCGCATCATCCACCGCATGCTGGAAGTGGTCTTCGAGGACTACACGAAGTCGTGGAGTTCGATCTACCCGGTGAAATTCGAGTACGTGCGCTCGGAGATGAACACGCAGTTCGCGAATATCGCGACGCCGAACGAAGTGGTGGTGACGACGTCGTTCAACATCGAGCTCGGCGCATCCGGCGGAGAGTTCCACATCTGCATGCCCTACGCGATGGTGGAGCCGATACGCGACATCCTCTACAGCAGCCTGCAGGGCGATCACCTGGACGTGGACAAGCGCTGGGTGCGGCTGCTCTCGAAGCAGGTGCAAGGCGCGGAGATCGAGCTCGTGGCGAATCTCGGTCATGCCTCGATCACGCTGGACCAGGTGCTCCAGATGAAAGTGGGCGACGTCGTGCCCATAGACGTGCCCCGGCACCTGCGCGCCGAAGTCGACGGCGTCGGCGTGCTCGACTGCGATTACGGTGTATTCAACGGCCAGTACGCCCTGAAGGTGCACCAGATAGCGACGACGTCGCAGGGCGACGCGATACAGGGAGAAGAACATGTCTGACAAGGCGGTGGAAGCGGAAGTGAGCATGGACGACTGGGGCAGCGCGATGGCCGAGCAGGCTGCAGCACCGGCCGCGCCGCCGACCGAAGTTGCAGGCGGGAGGCCGAACGGGGCGGCGCCATCACAAACCGCGGTATTCGAACAGTTCGCCTCGCCGCGCACGGCAGGCAACGCGCACAGCGACATTGACCGCATCCTCGACATCCCGGTGCAGCTCACCGTCGAGCTCGGGCGCACCAAGCTCGCGATCAAGAGCCTGCTGCAGCTCGCGCAAGGCTCGGTGGTGGAGCTCGACGGCATGGCGGGCGAGCCCATGGACGTGCTCGTGAACGGCTGCCTGATCGCGCAAGGCGAGGTCGTAGTGGTGAACGACAAGTTCGGCATCCGGCTCACCGACATCATCACGCCTTCCGAGCGCATCCGTAAGCTGAACCGGTAAGCCCACGATGATGCACGTCGCTTCCGGCACGCGCAGAGGCGCGGCCCTCCAGAAAGCCTGCGCATCCTTCGCCGCCGCTGTCGGCACTCGCGCCGTCGCGGCCGCCGACCACGCGGCGCCTGCTGCCGCGGCCTACAGTCCCACCGGCAACGTCCTGCAAATGCTCGCGGGCCTCGCGCTCGTGCTCTTCATCATGTGGGCCTGCACGTGGGCGCTGCGCCGCTATGCGGCCGGCCGCTCCGCCGCAGGAAGCGCATTGCGCGTGCTGGGCGGCGTTGCCGTAGGCCAGCGCGAGCGTGTCGTCATGGTGGAAGTGGGCGACACCTGGGTCCTCGTCGGCGTCGCGCCCGGGCGCGTGAACGCGCTGCATGTCATGAGCAAGCTGCCGGACATGGCGCCGCGGCCTGCCGCACCAGACGCTGCCGAAGGCTTCGCCGCCCGGCTCGCGCGTTTCATGCCGAGGAACGGCCGTGAACAGTAAACGACGCGCGCTGCTTCTCGGCATCGTCGCCGCCGCAGGGGCCGCCAGTGCGATACCGGCGCTCGCGCAGTCGGGACTGCCCGCCTTCACCAGCACGCCTGCAGCCGGCGGCGGCCAGACCTACACGCTGAGCATCCAGACGCTGCTGCTGCTCACCGCGCTCACGTTCCTGCCTGCGGTGCTGCTCATGATGACGGGCTTCACGCGCATCATCATCGTGCTCTCGCTGCTGCGGCATGCGCTCGGCACGCAAAGCTCTCCGCCCAACCAGGTCATCGTGGGGCTCGCGCTGTTTCTCACCCTGTTCGTCATGTCGCCGGTGATCGACAAGATCTACACCGATGCCTACCTGCCGTATTCCGAAAACAAGATGAGCATGACCGAGGCGCTCGACAAAGGCGCCGTGCCGCTGCGCGCGTTCATGATGCGGCAGACGCGGGAGCCGGACCTCGCGCTCTTCGCGCGCATATCCGGCGCGGGCGAGCTCAAGGATCCGTCGCAGGTGCCCTTCAAGGTGCTCGTGCCGGCTTATGTCACGAGCGAGCTGAAGACTGCGTTCCAGATCGGCTTCATGGTGTTCATCCCGTTTCTCGTCATCGACATGGTGGTGGCGAGCGTGCTGATGTCGATGGGCATGATGATGCTCTCGCCGGTGATGATCTCCCTGCCGTTCAAGATCATGCTGTTCGTGCTCGTCGACGGCTGGAACCTGCTGATCGGCTCGATCGTGCAGAGCTTCTACACCTGAGGAGCCTCACGACCATGCCCGACGTTGCGTTCACCCATTTTCACGTAACCCAAGCCGGATGACCGTATGACCCCCGAAAGCGTGATGCTGGTGGGCCGCCATGCCCTGGAGCTCACCGTGCTCGTGTCCGCGCCCATGCTCCTCGCAGCGCTCGCCACCGGCCTCATCGTGAGCCTGTTCCAGGCGGCGACGCAGATCAACGAGATGACGCTCTCGTTCATCCCGAAAATGCTCGCGATGTTTCTTGCGCTCGTCGTGGCGGGACCGTGGATGCTCACGCTCATGACCGACTACATGCGCACGCTTTTTACCAACCTGCCCTCGGCCGTCGGCTAGACGGATCGCGTCTCATGGTGAGCTTCACCAGCGGTGAGCTCGATGCGCTGCTCGCGCAATTCTTCTGGCCCTTTGCGCGCATCCTCGCCCTCACACTCACCGCGCCGATCTTCGCGGAGCGCGTTCTGCCGCTGCGGATGCGGATCGGGCTCGCCGTCCTCCTCGCGGCGATAGTCGCTCCCACGCTGCCTGCGCCGCCCGCGGTGCACCCCGTATCGCTCGCCGGCGTCGTCATCCTCGCTCAGCAGCTCGTGATCGGCGCCGCGCTGGGATTCGCCATGCGTCTCGTGTTCGTCGCCGTCGAGACCGCGGGCGAGCTCGCCGGCCTGCAGATGGGCCTGGGTTACGCGACCCTGTTCGATCCCGAGCGCAGCGACATGCTGCCCCTGCTCGGACAATTCCTGGGGCTGCTCGCCACGCTCGCCTTTCTCGCGCTCAACGGCCACCTGCACGTGATCCAGGTGCTGATCGACACGTTCGCCGCGCTGCCGGTGAGCGACCGCGCGCTGCACGGCGCCGGTCTGCTCACTCTCGCGAGCTGGGGTGCGCAGGTTTTCACCGCCGGCGTGCTGCTCTGCCTGCCGCTGCTCGGGGCGATGCTCATCGCCAACCTTGCGCTCGGCATACTGACGCGGGCAGCGCCGCAGCTGAACCTCTTCGCCGTCGGCTTTCCCCTGACGCTCGGCGTCGGTCTCATCATCCTCGCGTTGATGCTGCCTCTGCTCGCGCCGCAGTTCGTGCGGCTCTACGGCGAAGGTTTCGCGGCGATGGCCGAGATTGCGGGGGGACTGCAGGGCAGGTGACGATCGCTGGCGCGGTGACGGTCGCTGGCAACGCCCGGCTGGCGCATCGTCTACTTGGCTACGGTTGCGCGAATTGCCCAAGCCCGGGCAGTCAACGAGAGCGACCCCTCTGCCCCTACCGGAGCACGTAGTCGTATACCGTCTCGCAGGCGCGCTCTCGCGGCCTCATCGAGCGCCATGGCGTAGGCGGGCGCCGGTCCCTGGCCGCCCAGGAACGGCTGCCAATACTCGGCGAAACTTGCAAAGGTCGTCGCTATGTCGATTGCCGTCACCTCGACCCCGTGGAGTCCGGCGCTTGCGAAAAGCGCCGTGAGCGCCTCGGGACGGCACAGTGGGAAGCGAACCCCTTCGTCCATCCGCGCGGCGTCCGGGTCGAGCTCGACCGCTGTATCCCAGAAAAGCCGCATGAGCTCCATCTTTCCCGCGTAGTCCCAAACGTACGCGCCGATCGTGCCCCCGCTGCCCGTCACTCTCGTCATCTCGGCGAGAGATGCGCGTGGATCTGGAATGAAGTTCAAGACCAGTCCCGAAACCGCCACATCGACCGACGAGTCATCCAACGGTATCGCCGTCGCACTACCTTGTTGCAGCAGCACTCGGCCTGCGAGATTTGCTTTCGCCGTCTTGAGAAATCCCTCTGAAGGCTCGATGCCGACGACCAGCGACGGCGAGGCGTGGTCCAGGATCGCCGCGCACAGCGCTCCCGTGCCGCATCCCACGTCCGCCCACTTTCGGCCGGCTGGAACGCGCAGCCATGACAGAAACAGCGGAGCGACTCGACGGCTCCATCGGCCGACATACTCCTCGTACGGGTCGCCACGCTCCCACGTATCGGAGACCTGTCTGTCATTCATGGGTCAGCCCCTGAGGTTTCCCCGCATTTAATGCCTGTGGTTGTACGTCAGTTCAAGTAGGAGTACGGTGTAGTAAAAAACGAAGCATGCATGGCACTTTGGTGCTCGGCTTGTTGTTGTCGAGACAAACAAGCG
>Ga0255338_1002433_pt1 | contig 27225 bp, 31 predicted proteins | sample MeOH1_35cm_T4_19_FD_203715 | JGI IMG/M metagenome (GOLD analysis project Ga0255338, IMG submission 203715) | Sandy soil microbial communities from University of British Columbia, Vancouver, Canada - MeOH1_35cm_T4_195 | ecosystem: Engineered > Artificial ecosystem > Sand microcosm > Unclassified ...
GGAGCTAGGGCGTCGTCTTTCCCTGCGGAGTTGCTGCGTTGCGCGTGCCGCTGTCGGAACCGGTGGCGGCTGCACGCTTCGTGCGGGCCGGAACCGGCCAACGCCTGTCGGAGGAGATCACACATGCCCAGGATGAGCGGCGCGCGTTTTGTCGCCGACATGTTCCGCGCGTACGGGGTCGACCATCTGTTCAACGTGCCGCAGATGCTGCTCGAAACCCTGGTCACCATGGAAGGCCGGGGCATACGGCGCGTGATGACGCATGGCGAAAAAGCCGCTGCGTACATGGCCGACGGTTATGCGCGTGCCGCACGCCGGCCGGCGGTATGCATGGCGCAACACGTCGGCGCCTCGAATCTCGCCGCAGGGCTCAAGGATGCCTATCTCGCCTGTTCGCCCGTCATCGCGCTGACGGGAGGACCGGCGCCCGCTGCGCGCTATCGTCATGCCTATCAGGAGCTCGAGGATTTCACCCAGTTCGAGCACACGACGAAATTCAACGCGCACGTCGATCACATCTCGCGCCTGCCCGACATGCTGCGCCAGGCGTTCCGCGAGGCGACGACCGGTTCGCCGGGCCCGGTGCACCTGCAGATCGGCGGCCACCACGCCGAGTGCGTGCTGATGGAAGCCGACCTCGAGCTGATCGTGGAGGATCGCTACAAGGCCGTTCCCGCTTTCCGTCCCGCTGCGGACGAAGCCGACATCAACGCAGCGCTGAGGCTGCTGGATGCCGCGGAGCGGCCTGTCATCGTCGCCGGCGGCGGCGTGACCTGGTCGCAGGCACAGCGCGAGGTGGTGGCGCTTGCGGAGCGGCTCGCGCTTCCCGTCGTCACCTCGCTCAATGCGAAAGGCACGATAGCGGACACGCACCCGCTCGCCGTCGGCGTCTCGGGCACGTATTCGCGCACCTGCGCCAACCGCGCCATCGCCGAAGCCGATCTCGTGTTCTTCATCGGCAGCCACACCGGGAGCCAGCTGACTGCCCGCTGGCAGATCCCCAGGCCGGGCACGCCGGTGATCCACCTCGATATCGATGCACGCGAAATCGGCCGCAACTATCCGACGCAGGTTGCGCTGCCGGGCGATGCGCGCACGGTGTTGCGGCAAATGCTCGAGGCGGCGGGCGCGGGCGACGACAGTCGCAGGCGCCAGCAGTGGCTCGCGCGCGTGCAGGCGCTCGTCCGGGAGTGGCGCGATCTGATCGCGGAGCACTACGAGTCCGACGCGGTACCGATGCGTCCCGAACGCGTGTGCCGCGAGATCTCGAACATCCTGCCCGAGAACGCCGTGCTGGTCTCCGACACCGGCCATTCGGGCATCTGGACCGGCGCCGTCGTCAATCTCACCAAGCCGGGACAGCGACTCATCCGCTGCGCGGGCTCGCTGGGCTGGGGATTCCCGGGCGCGCTTGGCGTGAAGTGCGCGCTGCCCGGCGCGCCGGTCGTATGCTTCACCGGCGACGGCGGCTTTTACTACCATCTCTCGGAGCTGGAGACTGCGGCGCGCTACGGCATCAATCTCGTGACCATCGTCAACAACAATGGCGCGCTCAACCAGGAGATACCGCATTTCGACTGCGCATACGGCGGCGATCCTGACGAGCGCGGGCGTGAGATGTGGGGCTTCACTGCCGTCAATTTCGCGGACGTCGCGCGCTCGCTCGGCTGCGTCGGCATGCGCGTCGAGCGGCCTGCCGACATGGCGGGCGCGATCGAGAAGGCGCTCGCCGCAGGCAAGCCCGTCGTCATCGATACGGTGACCGATCATCGGGCCTTCTCACCGAAGACATGGACGGGAGGAGCCGGTAGCGGCCATTGAGCCCATCCGGAAAAACGACAAGAGCCCATAGGCAGGGCCTTGGGTCGTTCTCGAGGCGCTTGGAGTGCTCGAAGGATTTTCTGCAACGTGCGGCACCGATAAGGAGCAACCGATGCACGGATCGCTGGAACATCTGAAGACGGAGGTCGACCTGTGCGCCGCAGGCTGGGAGCGCATCGTCGACGGCAATCCGCCGATCGAGATCGTCGCGCGGGACATCGTCTTCGGCGAAGGACCGGTCTGGGATGCGCGCGGCAAGCAACTCTTCTTCACCGACATCATCGGCGACACGATCTGGAAGTGGACGCCGGGCGTGGGCCAGGAGGTGGTGTTGCGGCCTTCGGTCAAGGCGAACGGCATGTGTCTCGACCTCGAGCACCGCCTGCTCGTTGCGGGTTGGGGCGGCCGCACCGTATTCCGCCGCGAGAACGACGGGTCGTGGACGACGCTCGCCGACCGCTGGGAAGGCAGGAAGTTGAACAGCCCGAACGACATCGTCGTGAAGTCGGACGGCTCGATCTGGTTCACGGATCCGCCGGGCGGGCTTCTCAACGTCGGCATGGTGGGACCGGACGTGCAACGGTATCTCGAGACGCAGCCCGTCTTCCGCATCTCGCCCGACGGCAAGCGCATGACGGCGGTTTGCGAGGACAACGTCTACCCGAACGGGCTCTGCTTTTCGCCGGACGAGAAGATACTCTACGTGAACTGCAGCCGCGAGCGCGTGATCCGCGCCTACGACGTGAAGGCGGATGGCACCGTGGGCAAGAGCCGCATCTTCCACCAGTACGGCGGCCCGGAGCGCGGGGTGCCCGACGGCATGAAGTGCGACGTCGCGGGCAACGTGTGGTGTACCGCACCGGGCGGCATCTGGGTGCACGATCCTTCCGGCAAGCCCCTCGTGCGCATCAAGACGCCGGGACATCATCCGACCAACATCGCATTCGGCGACGATGACTGGAAATCGCTCTACGTCACCATGATCGGCTCCGTCGTCCGCACGCGCGTGAACATCGCCGGCGTGCCGTCGCGGTAAGCCCAACGGGAGAAGAAGATGGCCTGGAATTTCGAGCTCGTCGCCGGCCCGTACAAAGGCCGCACCGGCGGTCTGGCATGGGACGGCAAGGGTATGCTCTTCAGCGCGGTCACCGAGGAGCGCGTCCTGCGCTACGCTCCGGAGAGCGGCAAGGCAGAGAACTTTCGACGCTGGACGGGGCGCGTGAACGGGATTGCCATCGCGCGGGACGGCTCCGTGTTCGGCGCGCAGGAAGGCGGGCGCCGCGTGGTGCGCTTCCTGACCGACGGCTCGGCGACGCCGGTGACCGAGTTTTTCGATGGCCGGCGCCACAACCAGCCGACCGATGTTGCCGTGGACAGCAAGGGGCGCGTATGGATCGCCGATCCGTACAACGCGCAGGCGCCGTACGGGCCGCCCACGGCGCCGTTTCTCGATCACGCCTCCGTTCTGCGCAACGACCCCATCGGGCCCGGCTTGTACCGGCTTACCCGCGTGACCCACGACACCTGCGGTCCGCGGGCGGTGCTGCTGTCCGCCGACGAGAAGACGTTGTATGTCGCGGACGGCGACATCGACCGGGGCGACGTGTGTCAGCTCTTCGCTTATCCGCTGACGGCGCACGGTAGCGTCGGTGCCGGGACGAGCCTCATCACGTTCACCGCCGCCGACCGTGGCATCGAGGGCATGTGTCTCGACAGCGCAGGCAACATCGTCGTCTGCGCAGGCTGGAAGAGAGGCGGCGCCGGGCCGATGATCCACGTCATCTCGCCGGCGGGCACGATACTCGAGTCGCATCCCGCGCCGGCCGACATGCCGATGCGCTGCGCGTTCGGCGACGCCGATCTCGGCAGCCTGTACGTGACCGCGGGCGACGGCGGGCTGTATCGCGCGCAAGGCATCGGGCGGCGCGGCTTGAAGCGCTAGCCATGGCTCGGGAATCGCTCGGCAGCACGGAGGGGGAAAGAACACGAGGAGGTTGCCATGAAATGCTTCGAGCATGGGCTGGACACGCACCTTCACGGAAACGGCATCGTGCCCATGATGGCTCTGAGGACGCGCATCCGGGCCTTGGCGTTCATGCTCATGCTGCTCCCGGGTGCAGCTCACGCGCAGGCCTATCCGCACAAGCCCATCCGCATCATCGCGCTGAGCTCGCCGGGCTCGGGACCCGACATCGTCGGGCGGTTGATCGGACAGAAGCTGACGGAAGCGTGGGGGCAGCAGGTGGTGGTCGACACCCGGCCAGGCGCGAGCGGGATCATAGGCGCAGAGATCGGCGCGAAGGCCGCCCCCGACGGCTACACGCTCACGATAGAGACCTCGCAGGCGGTTATCGTCTCGGTGATGTATCCCAGGCTGCCGTACGACCTCGCGCGCGACTTCGTGCCCATCGCACTGATGGCGACCACACCCTTCATGCTCGCGGTCAATCCCACGGTCCCCGCCGCGTCCGTGCAGGAGCTGATCGGGCTTGCGAAGTCGCGGCCGGGCGAGTTGCGTTACGGCTCCGGCGGTTCCGGCTCGCCGCCGCACCTGTGCGCCGAGATTTTCAAGAGCATGACGGGCGTCGATCTGATGCACGTGCCCTACAAGGGCGTGACGCCCGCCATGCTGGACACCGTGGCCGGCCAGGTGCAACTGCTCTTCTCCGTGATACCGGCGGTGTTGTCCACCGTGAAGTCGGGGAAATTGCGTGCGCTCGGCGTGACCAGCGCCACGCGCACGCCGCTCGTGCCCGATCTGCCCACCATAGCCGAGACGGTGCCGGGTTACGAGTTCATCGGCTGGTATGCGCTCGTCGCGCCGGCGGGGACACCGGGTGCGCTGCTCGACAAGCTCAACGCGCAAGTGGTGCACGCGCTGAAGACGCCGGAATTCCGGGAGCGCTTCGCGGCGCTCGGCGCCGAGCCGCTCGGCACCACGCGCGCGGAAGCCGCGCAATTCATACGCGGGCAGATCGAGAAGATGCGCCTCGCGGTGCAGGCCTCGGGCGCCAAGGTGGACTGAATTACGCAGGCAGCGTGAAGCGGGTGCAAACGACGACGGAGGCGGAATGGCACGGAAGGTGAGCGGCAGAGCGGCGAAGAAGACTGCGAAAGCGAAAAAGACGGCGCGCGCGACGAAACACCTGCCGCGCATCGACGTGCATAACCACGTCATCCCGCTCGAGATGCTGCAGGCGATAGAGCGCGATCCTGCGCGCTACCAGATGAAGCTCGAGGAGCGCGACGGCAAGCGGCGCATCGTGCGCGAAGGCGGACATACGTTCCCCGTGTTCGAGGAGTTCTCGGATCCGGCCGCCAAGGTGGCGAGCATGGACAGGCGCGGCCTGGACGTCGCTTTCATCTCGCCGGCCCCGATGGTGTTCTTCTACTGGCTCGATGCCGATACCGCCCTGGACGCGTCGCGGATCATCAACGACGGCATCGCGGACATGGCCGCGGCGTATCCCGACCGGCTGCGCGGCATGGGAACGCTGCCGCTGCAGCATCCCGACGCGGCGGTGGCCGAGCTCGAGCGCATCGTGAAGGAGCACGGCTTTCGCTCGATAGAGCTCGGAACGTCGGTGGAGCAGGAGCAGCTCGCCGACGTGCGCTTCCGGCCGGTGCTGCGGCGCGCGCAGGAGCTGAAGGTCTTCATCTTCGCGCATCCCTACGCCTTCACGCCGGAGTGCGGGCTCGAGAACTACTATCTGCGCAACCTCATCGGCAATCCGCTGCAGTCGACGATCATGGCGGCGAATCTCATGTACAGCGGCGCGCTCGACGAGCTGAAGGCGCTCAAGATCTGCCTCGCGCACGGCGGCGGCTACGTGCCGTACCAGATCGGCCGCTTCGTGCATGGCCACAAGGTGCGTAAGGAAACGCGCGAGCTGACGAAGACCTCCCCGTACAAGCTCATGCGCCGCTTCTACTACGACACGCTGACGCACGATCCGCAGGCGCTGCGCTATCTCATCGACCTCGTGGGCGCAGACCGCGTGACTATAGGCACCGACGCGCCGTTCGACATGGGGGACGAAGCGCCGATGGACACCCTGCGCGCAGTGAAGCGGCTGACGGCGAAGGAGCGCGAGCAGATCTGCTGTCGCACGGCGTTGAGCCTGGCGGGCAAGCTGTAGCGCTGCGCGGCGAGTAAAACCGGTCTCAAAAATACAAAAGCAATAGACAGGAACGGACAAGCCAAACGAGGAGGCGCGATGAAACGAAAATGGAGCGCATTGCTGTATGTGGCTGTAGCGAACTGCGCCATCGCATTATCGGCGACGGCTCAAACGTATCCGACGAAGACTCTCCGGCTGATCGTGCCGCTCGCGCCCGGAGGGCCGAGCGACATCCTCGCGCGCACGATGGCCGCCAAGCTGACCGAAGCGTTGAAGCAGACGGTGGTCGTCGACAACCGCCCCGGCGCGGGCGGGACGCTGGGCACGGAGCTCGCGGCGAAATCGCCGCCCGACGGCTACACCCTGCTGCTCATGGGCGTTTCCACGCTCACCATCAACGCCTCGCTCTATCCCAAGCTGCCGTACGACACGCTCAAGGATCTCACGGCGATATCGGTGCTCGCCGGCGCGCCGTACCTGCTGGTCGTGCATCCTTCGCTGCCGGTGAAATCGCTGAAGGAGCTCATCGCGCTCGCGAAGCAGCACCCCGGGCAGCTCAACTACGCGTCCGGCGGCACGGGCACGGGCCCGCATCTCGCGATGGAAGTGCTGAAGGACCAGGTGCACATGAAAATCGAGCACATCCCGTACAAGGGCGCAGGCCCGGCGATGAACGATCTCATCGCAGGCCAGGTGCAGGTGATGATGGTCAACATGATCGCAGGCCTGCCCATGGTGAAGGCGGGCCGTATGCGCGCGATCGGGCAATCCGGGGCGAAGCGCTCGCCCGGCGCGCCCGACATACCGACCTTCGCCGACGGGGGCGCCGCGGGCTACGACTCGACGGGACAGCACGGCATGTGGTTTCCCGCCGGCACGCCGCGCGAGATCGTGATGCGGGTCAACCGGGAAGTGGTGAAAGCGCTCCATTCGAAGGAGGTGAGCGAGCGTCTCGCCGCCGAGGGTGCGGCAGTGGTGGGCAACACGCCGGAAGAAGCGCAGGCCATCGTGCGCAACGACGTGGCGAAGTGGGCGGAGGTCATCAGGAAGCTCGGTCTCAAGGCGAACTGAAGGTAAACATGTCGAACGTGATCAAGCCGATACGCCGTGTCGTCACGGGCAACGACGAGCAGGGCCGCTCGCGCGTGCTGTACGACAGCGCTGCGCCCAACGTGAATCCGGGGGCGATACGTCCGGGCACCTGCATGACCGACGTCTGGGTGTACGAGTCATGCCCCGCGCCTGTCGGCGGCACGCGCGACGACGGGAGGCTGCCGTTCAGCTTCGAGCCGCCCGGGCACGGGGGGCATCTGCGCATCGTGCAGTCGCCTGCGAAGCCGGAGAATTACGATCCGGCGCAGGACAGGACGGCGATACCGCCGCACGAGCCGCGGCAACGCGAAGGCGGCACGTGGGACCGGGGCGGCGCGGATGCCTACAGCTCGCCCGTGCACAAGTCGGAGACCATCGACTACGGCATCATGCTCGAAGGCGAGCGCGTGCTGCTGCTCGACGACGGCGAACACGTGATGAAGCCCGGCGACGTGGTCGTGCAGCTCGGCAACTGGCACGGCTGGACGAACCCGCGCGAGGGCAGCCTCATGGCGTTCGTGATGATGGGAGCGCGCTTCGCAGAGAAGGGCGAGGAGTAGGGAGTGAGGAGTGAGGAGTGAGGAGTCTTTCGGTTCGCATCACGAGTCGCCGGCAAAAAGTAGCGAGTAACCCATGACCATCGCAGGCAAGCCCATACGCAGAATCGTCTCGCTCGACGAGCACGGCAAGTCCAAGGCGATCGCCGATGGCCCGTCGCCCGACGTGCGCCTCGATCCGGCGCGACCGGGCTATTCGGCGACCCGCATCTGGGTGACGGATCGCACGCCGGCGCGCATCAGCGGCGTACGCGAGGCGGTCGACATGCCGCACACGCTCGAGCCGCCGCCGGGCGGCTCGGTGTGCCGCGTCGTGACGTTTCCGCCCGAGGCGAGCTATCGCGGCAACGTCGGCGCGCGGGAAGTGGAGGCGTATTTCGCAGTCATGGGCTCGCCGCATGCGTCCACCTACGGACCTGACGCACCGCATCCGTACATGCAGAAGACGCGCACGCTCGACTTCTGCCTGATCCTCGAAGGCGAGATCACGCTGGTGCTGGACACCGGGGAAGTCCAGCTCAAGGCGGGCGACACGGTCGTGCAGCGGGGGACGAACCACGCCTGGAGCAATCGTACCGACCGCCCGTGCGTCATCGCCTTTTCCTCGCACGACGCGAGCTGGGCGGCTGCGGAGTAAGCCGAGGGGAGGCGTAATGGGCTTCCTCGCGCGGAGCCGAGGTGACTGCCACGGACGAGCGTTGCTTCAGCCCTGGGACCGGCGCCGCGCCGCGACCATGTCGCGTGTGACATGAGGCGCGTACATCCGTATGAACTCGTACACGTAGTCTCTCAGGTAATCGTTGCGGCGCACGGCGATATGTATCGTGTTCGCCTCGAACAGATGCCGCGCGTCCATCGCTCTCAACGATTTGTCGCGCGCGCGGTCGTAGGCGAGCGATGCCACGATAGCGATTCCCAGACCGAGCTCCACATAGGCCTTGATGACATCCGTATCGATTGCGCTCAGCACTATCCTCGGCTCGAGACCCCGCTTGTGAAATGCCTGCAGTAGCCTGGAGCGGCCGATGAATGGAGCGTCGTACGTGATGATCGGGTGGCGCGCGAGGGCCTCCAGCGTCAGCCGGCGCACTTTCAGCAAAGGATGCCGAGGGGGCGTGAGCACGATGCGATGCATGGGGTAGCAGGGGAAGGCAGCGAGACTGCGGTCGTGCTCGGAGGCTTCCGAGCCTATGCACAGATCTGCCTCCCCGGCCCGGACGAGCTCCACGATCTCTGCCGGGGAGCCTTGCCTCAGCATGAGCTCGACGTCGGGATAACGCTGCGAAAAGCGCTGCACGATGGGCGGCAGCGCGTAACGCGCCTGGGTATGCGTAGTTGCTATCGTGAAGCTGCCGCGGGTCGCCGCCGAGAAATCCCGGGCGATCTTGGTGACGTTCTGCGTATCGGCAAGTATGCGTGCAATGACTTCCATCAGCGCCACGCCGGGCTGCGTGAGCCCAAGCAGCCGCTTGGGATTGCGCAGGAAGATGTCCACGCCCAGCTCGCGCTCCAGCGCCCGCAGCTGCCGGCTCACGGCCGGTTGCGGCGTGTTCAGTGCATGTGCCGCACGCGACACGCTGAAGCCCTGGCGGACGATCTCCGCCACCGTGCGAAGCTGCTCGAATTTCATAACATATCCGTTATATGAAGAGGCAATTATAGTCATTGAATGCATATGATGGCGATGGGAGAATCCGCCCATCTTCCGTGGAGATCCTCATGGGCAAGCTTACCGTCATCAGTCCCCGTGTCGCCGGCAGCGAGGCGCAGGTGCCGCTTGCACGGCAGCTCGCAAACCTCGAAGGTGCGCGCATCGCGTTCGTCGACAACAGCAAGGTGAATGCGGACGTGTTCTTAAGCCGTGTGAAACCGCTGCTGCAGAAAGTCTATGGCGCGAAGGCGGGCGAGACCGTGCGCAAGCTGGCGCCCAAGGACGAGCTGACCGATGCGGACATCGAGATGCTGTCACGGCACGATGCGGTGATACAGTGCTTCGGCGATTGCGGCACCTCGACCTCGATCAGCGTTGCGGACGGCGTGCGGCTGGAGCGTCTCGGCGTGCCGACCGCGACGGTGTGCAGCACGGCATTCTCGAATGCCGCGCGCTCGCAGGCCGCGGGGCGCGGCATGGGCGATCTGCCGATCGTGGAGATTCCCCATCCCATGCACACTGCGCCTCTCGCGGCCGTGCTCGAGCGTGCGGAATCGGCCGTGCATGCGCTTGCGATTGCGCTGACGAAGCGCGCCGACGCCGGCCCGCGCAACGACCTGCGCACGGCCGAAGACCGTCCTGTGGTCGAGGACAGTCCCGATGCGCTGCAGGAGTTCTTCTTCGAGCGCGGCTGGACCGACGGTCTGCCGGTGGTGCCGCCGACGTACGCGGCGGTGCAGGCGACGCTCGCGACGGTGCGCCGTGCCGCCGGCGAGAGCCTGGGACCGATACCGCCCCGCATGCGCGTGGCGACGATCGAAAAACTCGCCGTGAATGCCGTGATGGCCGGCTGCAGGCCCGAATACTTCCCGGTGGTGCTCGCGGCGCTCGAAGCCGCGCTCGACGAAAACTGCAGGCTGTACGGCATACAGACGGCGACGAACAACGCCACGCCGCTCATCATCGTGAACGGGCCCGTCGTCGCGAAGCTCGGGTTGAACGCCGGTGGGAACGTCTTTGGCCAGGGCTCGCGCGCAAACGCGACGATCGGGCGCGCGCTGCAGCTCATATTGCGCAACATCGGCGGCGACATGCCCGGCGAAACCGACATGTCCACGCAGGGTCAGACCGGCAAGCTCACGTTCTGCATCGCGGAGAACGAGCCCGCCAGTCCGTGGGCGCCGTATCACGTGGAACGCGGCTATGCTGCGAGCGACAGCACGGTGACCGTGATCGGCGCCTCGGCGGGCCATAACGTGTTCACTTACGGCTGCGAGACCGGCGCGGAGATCGTGGAGCATTTCGTCGGCGCCATGACCGCGATGGGCCATAACAACGTGATCTTTCCGACGGGACCGCTCATCGTGCTCGGTCCCGAGCATGCGGGCGTGCTCGCGCGCGACGGCTGGGACAAGCAGAGGATACGCGAGCATCTGTTCGCCCACGCGCGTATACCGCTGTCGCGCTTCGCCGAGCGGACGGTGCGGGGATTGAAGCATCGCCGCTCCCGGTGGTTCGCCGAGGCCGGCGATGCGGCGCACATCGGCGTTGCGGATCATCCGGGCCACATCAACATCGTGGTCGCCGGGGGCGCGGGCATCCATTCGCAGTTCGTGCCCACGTCGTTCAGCTATCATCCGGTGACGCGCAAGATCGAAGGCGTGTGAAAACGGCGATCAACGCCGACGATAAAGGAGGAGGATGAACTGCGAAGCGGGATTGCGGCTGCCGCGGGCATGGCGGTTCGTGTCGAGCGCGCTGATGTCGGGCGTGTGGGCGGTTGCGTGCCTCGGCGCGACGCCGGCGGATGCACAGACGTACCCCACGAAGCCGATACGGCTCATATCGCCCTTCGCTCCCGGCGGCGGGGCTTCCATCATGGCGCGCTACATCGGCCAGGAGCTCACCGAGCGCTGGGGGCAGCCGGTCGTTGTGGACAACCGCGGTGGCGGAGGCGGCCTGATAGGCACTGAAATGGCGGCGCGCGCACCGGCGGACGGCTACACGCTGGTGATGGCGACGGCGAGCACCATCGTGATCAATCCGCTGGTCCGCAAGGTGCCCTACGACCCGGTCAGGGACTTTACCGCCGTCGTGCATACCTCGACCGTGCCGCTGGTGCTCGTCGTGCATGCATCGGTCCCGGTGAAGTCGGTGAAGGAGCTCATCGCCTATTCGCGGTCCCCGAATACGGCGCTCAACTATGCGTCTTCGGGCGACGGCACCATCAGCCACCTGGCCGGAGAGTTGTTCAAGAGCACGACCGGCGCACGAATGACCCATGTGCCGTACAAGGGCGGCGGCCAGTCCGTCATCGATCTGGTGGCGGGCCATGTCCAGACCGGCTTCGTGAACATCCTGGAAGCGCTGCCGCACATGCACGCCGGGCGCTTGCGCGGCTTGGCCGTATCGACGTCCGCGCGCTCCGGCGTGCTGCCCGACCTGCCGACGGTGGCGGAGGCGGGTGTGCCGGGTTTCGAAGTGACGCAGTGGAGCGGCATACTGGGTCCCGCGGGGATGCCGACGACGATCGTCGCCCGGCTGAACGGCGAGATCGTGAAAACACTGGCGCGGCCGGACATGCGCGAGCGGCTGCTCGCGAGCGGCGCCGACCCCGGCGGCGGTCCGCCCCAGCAGCTGCGGGCGTTGATCGACAGCGAAATCGCCAAGTGGGCCAAGGTCGTCAAATCGTTGAAGCTCGCGTCGCAATGACGGCGACGGCGTAAGCGAAGGAGCAGCGCATGGCAGCACATCTGAAAGATGACATCGCCGGACTTTCCGTCTACATCCCGACGGGAGCGGTCAGCACGGAGCCCCGGCACCTCGCGCCGCGTCTGCAGACGTTGACGGGCGCGCGCATCGGCATACTGGACAATTGCAAGGAATTCGCTGACCTCGTGCTGAGCGGCGTCGCCAAGGTGCTGCGCAAGCATTATGGCGTTGCCGAAGTGCGATTCTGGCGCAAGGAGTATCTCGGCATACCGTCGCCTTATGCGAAGGAAATGGCAGCGGAGTGCGACGCCGTGATCAACGGCGTGGGGCACTGAGGCTCGTCGACCCCCTGGACCGCGCGTGACGCGGTCGCGCTCGAAGAGCTGGGCATACCGACCGTTACGGTCATCAGCGCTGCTTTCGCGCCGCTCGCGCAGGTGGTCGGCGAAGGCATAGGCCAGGCGAATCTGCCCATCGTGGTCGTGCCGCATCCGGTCGGCGATCGCGACGAGAGCGTCGTCAGGCAGCATGGCGTGCGCATCGCCGAGCAATGCGTGCGCCTCCTCACCACACCTGTCGGCCAGCTGGAGCGCGAGCTCGCCGGCAAGCAGCATCCGCTCCCCGAAGCAGTCATGCCGCGATGAGCCCCGGACCGGAAATGAAAGCAGGAGGCATCGCCGCCGTGGGGGGCGATGCGTCGTACGACGAAGTCAACGACTATTTCTACGAGCGCGGCTGGACCGACGGGCTGCCCATAGTGCCGCCGACGGAAGAGCGCGTGCGTGCCATGCTCGACGGCATGCCGTGGCGCGCTGCCGACGAGCTCATCTACGTGGTGCCGCCGAAAATGGGGCATGCCACGATGCGGCAGATCGCCGTCAATGCGGTGATGGCAGGGTGCAAGCCGGAGTACCTTCCGGTCGTGGTCGCTGCGCTGCAGGCCGTAGCGGAGCCCGAGTACGGATTGTCCCACCGCCAGACGACGACGCATGCCGGCGCGCCTCTCGTCATCGTGAACGGCCCCATCGTGCAGCACCTGCGCATCAACTGTGGACGCGGCGTGTTCGGCCCTGGATGGCGGGCGAATGCGACGATAGGACGCGCGTTGCGGCTCATCCTCGTGAATATCGGCGGCGCGGGCCCCTTGGTGGATGCGTCGCAGACCGGTCATCCGGGCAAGTACACCTACTGCATCGCCGAGTACGAGGCGGCGAGCCCCTGGGAGCCGCTGCATGTCGAGCGCGGCTATGCACGCGAGCAGAGCGTCGTGACGGTGGTCAACGCCGAAGCGCCGCACAGCATGACGGAAAACATACAGACCGATCCCGACGAGATCGTGCGCACTTTCTCGTCGTGCATGGCCACGCTGGGCGTGAACAACCTTTACTCGCAGGGCCATCCGATACTCGTCATGGGCGTCGAGCACGCACGCCACATCGCCGCGGCGGGCTGGAGCAAGTACGACGTACAGAAGGCGCTGTTCGAGCGCGCGCGGCAGCCGTGGGGGCTCGCGAAAAACCGCGGCAAGTCGAAGGGGCCGCGCTTCCCGGAGTTAGTGGACCGTAACGACGACAACTCCATGGTGCCCATAGTGCGCGCCCCCAGGGATCTCATTCTCATCGTCGCCGGCGGCGCCGGCGGAAAATCGATGTTCCTGCCGACGGCCGGCGGCCAGAGCCTGAGCGTGTCGAAAGTGATAGAAGGCGGCACGGGGGCGGGTCGTGAGCAGTAAGCCCCATTTCCTGATGCGGGTCGGGAGCGTGTGTATTGCCGTCTTGATCAACGCGCTGCCTTCCGCCGCTCAAACGTATCCGTCGAAACCGATACGCCTGCTCGTTCCGTTCGCGCCGGGCGGCGGCTCCGACCTCGTCGGCCGCGTGCTCGCGCAAAAGATGAGCGCACCACTCGGTCAGCAGATCGTGGTCGACAATCGCGCAGGAGCGGGCGGGCGCATAGGCACGGAGCTGGTCGCAAAGGCGCCGCCGGACGGCTACACGCTGCTGCTCGCGACGAGCAGCGTGATGGTGACTGCGCCCGCGCTGTACCGCACGCTGCCGTTCGACATGCCGGGCAGCTTCGCGCCGGTCTCGTTGCTCGCGACCACGGCCTACGTGCTCGTCGTGCATCCGGCCGTGCCGGCGCGATCCGTAAGTGAGCTCGTCAAGCTCGCGAAGTCGCGCCCCGGGGGGCTTACTTATGCGTCCTCGGGCACGGGCGGGCCGGCGCATCTGTCGGGCGAGCTCTTCGCCAGCATGACGGGTACGAGGCTCATTCACGTGCCGTACAAGGGCAGCGGTCCGGGCACTTTGGCCGTGATGGGCGGCGAGACGGATCTCATGTTCAGCAACATCCTGCCCGCGCTGCCCGCCGTGAAGAACGGCCGTCTGCGTCCCATAGGCGTGACGAGTGCGCGTCGCAGCGCCATCCTCCCGGCGGTCGCCACGCTTGCCGAATCGGGAGTGCCGGGCTTCGAGGTGGAGCAGTTGTATGCCGTGCTTGCGCCCGCCGGCACGCCGCCGGACATCGTTCGGCGCCTGGCTGCGGAAGCGGCGAAAGCGATGCAGAGCGAGGACGTGAAAAGCAAGCTGCTCGCGGACGGCTCCGAGGTGCGCGTGCTCGGTCCCGACGAGCTGGGGAAGATGCTCGTCGCTGAAATCGGAAAATGGACCCGCGTCATCAGGGCGGCGGGGATCAATGCGGAATGACATGTCGAGGAGTCGGTGAGTTGAACAGCGCAGTCGACGAGTTTCAGTTTTTTCTCGAGAAGGAATGGTCGGACGGCTTCCCGGTCGTCACGCCGACGGAAGCGCGGGTCGCATGGATGCTCACGGGCACGCGCCGCAAGCCCGACGAGGTCGTCGGCGACATTCCTCCGGCAATGGAGCAGGCGACGGTGCGCGACGTGGCCATCCATGCGCTCATGGCCGGCTGCAAGCCGGAATATCTGCCCGTTGTGCTCGGCGGCGTGGAGATCATCCTGCGCGAAGAGTTCAACATGGGCGGCGTGCAGTGCACGATGCACGGCGTCGCGCCGCTCATGATCGTCAACGGCCCGTACGCGAAAAAGATCGGGCTGCACGGCGGCAACGGCTGCTTCGGGCCCGGATTTCGCGCGAACGCGACCATCGGCCGCGCCGTTCGGCTGCTGCTCATGAATCTCGGCGGCGGAATCGCCGGCAAGGGCTCGGCCACGGTGTTCGGCAGCCCCTTGCGGTACACCGCCTGCCTGACCGAGAACATGGAGCGCAGCCCATGGGAGAGTCTCGCGGAATCGCGCGGTTATGCGGCGGACGACGACGTGATCACGTGCGCGATGGTGGAAAGCCCGCGGCTGCACTTCGACGACTGCAGCAAGGAGCCGCAGCGGTTGCTGAGAGGCATCGCGGACGCCATGGCGGCGTCGGGCTCGTGGAATATGTGGTTTTCCTCCAATGTCGCGGTCGCGATGGGGCCGCAGCATGCGGCAATGTGCGCCGGTGCGGGCATGAGCCGCGCGGACGTGCATCGGCGCCTGTGGGAGCTCGCGGGGCGCAGGCAGCGCGACCTCAAGCCGGGTGGCAACTGGCGGCCGGAGCGTGCCCGGGCGATGGGGATAGACCCTGATGACGACGAGGCTTTCATCAAGGCGGTGAAGGAGCCTGAAGGCCTGCATCTTTTCGTGGCCGGCGGGACAGGACCGGTCACCGCCGTGTGCCATGGATGGAACGATTCCAGCCGGGCGGTGCACGGGAAGTATGCCGTCTGAATCGCACTACAGACATCGGAAACTGACGGAGACAAAAATGACGAACGATCTCGGCTTCATCGATCCGACGCGCGGATTGAGCAAAGAGAAGATATTGCCCGCGCCGCGGCCCATGGACTTGCGAGGCAAGGTCGTCGGGCTGCTCGACAATACGAAAGAGCAGGGCGACGTGATCCTCGAGGCGGTCGCGGAAGCGCTGCGCAGCCGCTACGGCGTTGCGAAGGTGGTGATGCGGCGCAAGCAGTACTACTCCAGGCCTGCGCCTGCGGAAGTGGTGGACGAAATGGCCAAGGAAGTGCAGGTCGCGATCGCTGCGCTCGGCGGGTGAGGGTCCTGCACGTTGTGCAGTGTGCACGACACGGTAGAGTTCGAGAAGCGCGGCATCCCCGCCACGCTGTTCCTCACTGGCGCGTTCCGGAACGCAGCGACGCACCAGTTCCGCAACAAGGGTATGGACGGGCATCCCTTCGTAGAGCTGCCGCATCCGATCAGCAATCTCACGATCGAAGAGATGCGTGACGTGACGCTCCGACATGTCGAAGAGATGGTGCGCCAGCTGACGGGCTGAGCGTGCGACGAAGCCGCGGATCGAGGAGGATGAACATGAAATCAATGAGACGGTGCGGTGCTGCTGCGGCCATTACTTGCGCACTGCTGTCGGCTGCGTGCTGGGCCGCCGAGGCGCAGCACTACCCGAGCCGGCCCGTGCGCTTGGTCGTTCCGTTTGCGCCCGGGGGTGCGAACGACATCGTCGCGCGTGTCGTCGCGCAGAAAATGACCGAGGCGATGGGGCAGGCCGTGGTGGTCGACAATCGCGGTGGTGCCGGCGGCACCATAGGCACCGACCTGGTGGCCAAGGCCAAGCCCGACGGCTATACGCTGCTCGTCGCCAGCATGGGCGTGGCGGTCAATGCGGTGCTGTATCCCAAGCTGCCCTACGACACGCTGAAGGACCTCGCGCCCGTCACCATGCTGGCCGAGCAGCCGAACATCGTCGTCGTGCATCCGTCTCTGCCCGTGAAAACCGTCCGCGATCTGCTCGCCCTCGCGAGGGCGAGGCCCGGACAGGTGAGCTATGCATCGGGCGGCATCGGCAGCAACACGCACCTCGTCACCGTGCTGTTCCTGCAGATGGCGAAGGTGGACATGCTGCACATCCCGTACAAGGGATTGGGGCCGGCGGTGACGGACCTGCTCGGCGGCCAGGTGCAGATGATTATTTCCAACGTGGCCACCGCGCTGCCCTACGTGAAGGCCGGACGATTGCGGCTGCTTGCGGTCACATCGAAAAAGCGCTTTGCGCTGTTCCCGGACACGCCGACGGTGGACGAGTCGGGTGTTCCCGGCTATGAGAGCAGCGGGTGGTACGGGTTGTGGGCGCCGTCCGGTACGCCGCCCGAAATCATAGGCGGCCTGCACAAGGAAGTGACGAAGATATTGTCCTCGCCTGCGATGAAGGAGCAGCTCGGATCGCAAGGCCTGGAAGCGATTCCGACGACGCCCGAAGCGTTCGGCCAGCAGCTTCGCGTCGAGATCCAGAAGTGGGGCAGAGTCGTGAAGGCCTCGGGCGCAAAGCCGGAATAAAGCGAGCGTCAGCAGCCAGGGGCCGGAAAAATAATGAATCCGACCCCGGCGCTGATCGTCGTATGGTGTTCGGCGCGCTGAACGCAATGCGCATGCCGTTGTCTTTTCCTTGGGGCTACAACTCCGAGGAGATAATAAATGATTGCCTGTTCCACCCCTGTACGTGTTGTTTCTGCAGTATTTTCCGCATCGTTGCCGTCACGGCAGGCACCGCCGCCGCAGCCGACAAATACCCTCACCGACCCATACGGCTGATCGTTCCGGCTGCTCCGGGCGGCACCACCGACGGCCTTGCGCGCATCATGGGCGCCGGGCTCACCGAGCTTCTCGGCGAGCAGATCGTCGTGGACAACCGCGCGAGCGCGTCCGGCATCCTCGCCGGCGAGCTCACGAAGGACGCCGCGCCCGACGGCTACACGCTGTTCCTGCCGTATCATCAGCACACCGTGAACGCCGCGCTGATGAAGAAGCTTCCTTATCATCCGGTCAACGACTTCACGCCCATCACCCAGCTCACCGAGGCCGGCCTGCTGCTCGTCATCAACCCGAGCTCGCCGCCGAAGACCTTCCGCGAGTTCATGGACTGGACGAAGAACTACAAGGGTCCGCTCAACTTCGGCTCCGCGGGATACGGCAGCGGGGGCCATCTGGCCGGCGAGCTGTACAAGATCATGACCGGTGTGAAGGCGCAGCACATTCCCTACAAGGGCACGGGGCCGGCGCTGGTCGATCTGATGGCCGGCCAGTATCAGTTCAACTTCGCCGGATTGCTCGGCTCGTTGCCGCTGACGCGCTCCGGCAAGCTGCGCGCGCTGGCCGTCAGCAGTCCCAAGCGTGCACCGGGACTCGACGACATACCGACGGTGGCCGAGTCGGGGTTGCCGGGATTCTCGGTGGTCGGATGGTACGGCATCATGGCGCCGCCCAAGCTGCCGAAGCCGCTGTTGACCCAGCTGCATCATGACATCATCGAAGTTCTCAACAAGCCGGACGTGCGCAAGCGCATCATGGCCGCAGGCGGGACGCCGGTCGGCAGCTCGCCCGAAGAGTTCCGGAAGTTTCTGCTGGCGGACATGAAGAAGTGGGCCGACGTGGTCAAGAAGAGCGGCGCGAAAGCCGACTGAAGCTGAACGATAGCGCCGGGCGATGTGCTCGCATCGCCCGGCGCTATGCGCGCTCCGATCGCGGTCGTATGATAAGCGCTGCATTACATCGATAGCTTCGGAGGACGACACCATGGCGCGGAAGCGATCAGTCAAGAAAGCCGGCAAGAAAACGAAACCCCGCAGCAGGAATCCGCTAGAGCGCAGCGGAAAGAAAAAAGCGGCGAAGAAAGCGGTAAGCGCGAAAAAATCCGCCCGGGCAGCGGCCGCGAAGAAGCCTGCCCGGGCTGCAAGCGCGAAGAAACCTGCGCGTAAAGCAGCAGCAGCGAGCAAGGTGGCTGCAAAGGCGAAGCGCGGCATGAAGCAGCCCGCGCGCAAGACCTCCGCGGTGAGCGGCCGCAAGCAGGCGGCGAACAGAGCACGCGCGCCGCTGCCGAAAAAAGTGACTGCGCAGAAAAAGCGTGCTGCGCAACCGGCGCCCAGGCCGGCGACCGAAGCGGGCGTGCGGGAAGTGCAGTCCACGGCGCCCGCCGCACCTGTCGGCATGCCTGAAGCGCCGACCGGCGCGCCTCTGACGGTCGACGACGTCGCAGCAGCGGCGAACGAATCCCGGATGACTTAGAGCGGAGAGGACGCGGGCGGAGCTTGCTTCGCCCCGTCCTGCAAGTCGCGCGCGATGCGCTCGCGTATCGCGGCGGCCTGCGCGGCATCGAAGTCGGTGTGGTAGCGTTTCTTCACGCCCATTTCATGCAGCAGATAATGGCGGTCCGGCGCGATGCCGTGGCGCGCGAGTGAGCTGCGCACGCACGCGAGCGGGCAGCCGTCGAGCGCAACGATCGTGCGTCCCGAACGCGCGATCTTCACCAGGTGCGGCACGTCGCCTCCGACGCCCGCGATGCACGACATCTCCGCGATGCCCGAGCGGTCGAGGCTCACCGCGACGTGATTGGCGAGCTGCGCTGCGCTCGAGCACCCGGAGCACGAGTACACCAACGGCTTGGAACGCGGGCGCGGCTCGCGGGCCGCGGTGCGCTCAGAACCGCCGGAGCTTGACATGGCCGAGTTGCATGAGCCGCGCAGCCTTGCTCGCGGCGATCAGCTCGTCCCACGTTACGTCCGCGGTTGCCAGCAGCCATGCACCCGCCGTCCTGAGCCATTCTGTGCCTGCCGTGCCATGGGCCGGCAGTCTGCGGATCGCTTCCATGATCGTGCCCCTTCTCGTTTCTCGCCTGACGCATCATGCGCGGCGATACAGATTAGTATCGACTTGTTTCCCGGTTTGGATAAGACGGGAAAATCGCATAAGATTGTTTCCTCTCGTCAACAATAAGACTCATGGACAAGCTCGCGGCGATGGCCGTATTCGCGAAGGTAGCGGAGGCGAAGAGCTTTTCCGCGGCGGCACTGCGGCTCGGCATCTCGAAGTCCGCCGTCTCCAAGCAGATGGCATGGCTGGAAAAGCAGCTCGGTGCCCGTCTCATCAACCGTACCACGCGCCGCCTGAGCCTGACGGATGTCGGCATGGCGTTCTACGAGCATTCGGCAAGAATCGTCGCCGAAGCGGAAGCGGCGGAGCTTGCCGTATCGCGTCTGCGCTCGGAGCCGCGCGGGCTGCTGAAGATCACGGCGCCCGCTGCCTTCGGTCATCTGCACGTCGCGCCGGCGATTCCCGATTTTCTCGCGCGCCATGCCGAGGTGACGGTGCAGATGGTGATGAACGACCGCGTCGTCGACCTGGCCGAGGAGGGCTATGACGTCGCAATACGCATGACCGCCGAGCACCATCCGGGCACGGTGGCGCGACGTCTTGCGCCGGTGCGCTGGGTGGTTTGCGCGACGCCCCGTTACCTCAAGCAGCACGGTGTTCCGCACGTCCCTGCGGACCTTGCCCGGCACAACTGCCTCTTCTATTCCTTCCTGCAGAGCAGCAGCGACTGGCTCTTCGATTCGGAGGCGGGCAGCGCGAGCGTGCGGGTGACGGGGCGTTTCTCGGTGAGCAACAGTGAAGCGCTGCGCGTGACCGTGCTGCAGGGCCTGGGCATCGCGCTGCTGCCCACCTTCACGGTGGGGGCGGACATCCAGGCCGGCACGCTGAAGCCGCTGCTGCCGGGGTATGTGCCCCGCGGCACGTTCGGCACCGACGTCTACGCGGTGTATCTGCCGACGCGTTACCTGTCGCCGAAGATACGCTCGTTCGTGGACTTTCTCGTGGAGCGCTTCGGTCCGGAGCCCTACTGGGATGCGGCCCGGCGCAGTACGAAAGCACGCAAGTCACGAGCGATGTGACAGTCATGGAGACATGCATGAGCACCAGCGCGCTGTACCGTTATGACCTGGCGGGCGAGTTTCCGGTCGCCATGCGCGGCGATGGCGTCTATCTCGTCGATGCTGCAGGACGCCGCTACATCGATGCCTCCTGCGGCGCTGCCGTGTCGTGCCTCGGACACAGCAATGAGCGCGTGCGCGAGGCCATCAAGCGGCAGGTCGACGAGCTCGCGTTCGCCCATACCCGCTTCTTCACGAACGAGCCCATGGAGCGGCTCGCCGCAGATCTCGTGTCCGATGCGCCCGCCGGGCTTACCAAGGTCTGGTTCACCTGCGGCGGCTCAGAGTCCGTGGAGGCCGCGCTCAAGTTGACGCGTCAGTACTTCATGGAGATCGGCGAGCCGCAACGCCGCCATGTCATCGGGCGGCGTCAGGGTTATCACGGTACCACTGCCGGCGCGCTGTCGGTTACCGGCAACCTCGCGCGGCGTGCCGCGTTCGAGCCGCTGCTGCTGCCGGCCGCTCATCACATCGCGCCGTGCTACCCGTATCGCGAGCGGCGCGCCCAGGAAAGCGAGGCCGAGTACGGGCAGCGCGTCGCCGGCGAGCTGGAGGCGAAGCTCCTGGAGCTGGGGCCGGACACCGTCGCGGCCTTCGTCGCCGAGCCCGTGGTGGGATCCACTCTCGGCGCCGTGCCCGCCGTACCGGGGTACTTCAAACGCATACGCGACATCTGCGACCGGTACGGTGTGCTGCTGATACTGGATGAAGTGATGTGCGGCATGGGGCGCACGGGCACGCGCTACGCTTGCGAGCAGGAAGGCATCAGCGCAGACTTCATCGCGCTCGCGAAGGGCCTTTCAGCCGGCTATCTGCCGCTCGGTGCCCTGCTCGTGGGCGAGCGCATTCACCGCGCCATCGAGGCGGGCAGCAACACGGTGATGCACAGCCACACCTACACCGGGCACCCGATGTCGTGTGCGGCGGGGCTTGCCGTGCAGCGCGAAGTGCGCGAGCGCGGGCTGCTCGCCAACGTGCGGGCGATGGGGGGCTTGCTGCGCGGCGCGTTGAGCGAGCGGTTCGGCAATCATCCGTACGTGGGAGACATCCGCGGCCGCGGATTGTTTATCGGGCTGGAACTCGTGGCGGACCGCGCCACGAAGGCGCCGTTCGAGCCCGCGCGCAACGTCTCCGCGCGGGTGCTGGAACGCGGACTTGCGCACGGGCTCGTCTGTTATCCGATGGGCGGCGTGATCGACGGCAAGCGTGGCGACAACGTGCTGCTGGCGCCGCCTTTCATCATCGACGAATCGCACGTGTTCGAGATCGTCGACAAGCTTGCCGCCACGCTCGATGACGCGCTTGCCGTGCGAGCCTGAGGCGATGCCTGGCGGTGTCACCGCGAAGCGACATCCTGCGTTTCGTGAATTTTCCGCTGTACTTCCGCGAGGTTTTTCGTTAGCATTCCAGTCCGGCATTCTGAATGGGCGGCGCGCCGCCCGCATATCGACGATAAGGCGGAGTCGTACTATGCTGCGTGGAGAACGTAACCTCGTAGGCGAGCTCATCGAAGCGGCGTGCAAGCTGCCCTGGTGGGGCGCGATCGTGCTGGCGTTCGTCGCCTTCGTGATGTTGCACCCGTTCGCGATCATGGAAGTCGCGCCGGCTGTGCCCGTCGATGATATGGGGGGACTGACGAGCAAGGCATTCTGGAAAGGCCTTGCCGGTACCGTTCAGTACATCGTGCCGCTGCTTTTCCTCGTCGTGCCGGCCGTCTCCGGCCTGTTGAGCCGGTTCCGCAAAGGCGACTGATGCCGCGGGCGCCGGGATGGCGCCTCCTTCGAGGCCGCGTCAGCGTTTGTGAAAATACGCCGGGCGCGGTGACGTGTGCACCGGCCGCTCGTCCTTGTGACGAAACGAGATGCGGCCTTTCGTGAGGTCGTAGGGCGACATCTCGAGCGTGACTTTGTCCCCCGCGAGTATCCGGATGCGGTGCTTGCGCATCTTGCCCGAGGCATAAGCGGTGACCTCATGGCCGTTCTCCAGCGTAACCCGGAATATCGTGTTCGGAAGCACTTCGTTCACGACGCCTTGCAGTTCGACGATCTCTTCTTTTGCCATGGGTAGCCCCTGTTGCCGATGCGCGAGCACGGATCGCGTACCTGCCGAAAGTGCACGCCAGGGAGCACCGCGGCACTGAGGCCGTGCTGCCGGGCGATGCGACGTTAAATAATGGACGGCGTAATGCGACCGCCGGACGGTGCACGAGATCAGCGTGAGGGGGGTAGGGCTGCCGGCTGCCGATTCGAGTGCGCGCAGTATGGGCCTTTGGCGCCATTCCGGCAAGGTCCATGCCCGCGACGCGCGTGAAAAAGCGCGCCGCTCCGGGGACGACCCGATGCGGCGAAAACCCGCGAGTCGCGCCTATCGGCTGGGCTCTTCGCCCTTCAGCTTGCTCACGCCGCGGTCGACATCTGTGACGAAGCCGTCCATGGTGTTGCAGGCGGACGCGAAAAAAGCGGCCAGTATCAAAGCGAGGGTCGCGCGCAGCATAGTCCGCTCCTGACGAGAACGTGTGCGAGCGACGCTGCAAGGCACGTTCCCGTCTGCGGAGCAAGACCGCGTGAAGCGGACTACCGATCGGGGCTCGCGCCCGAGATCTTCACCACCTTCGCCCATTTGGCGATGTCCCGGTTCAGGTACTTCTCGAACTCGGCGGGCGACATGATCAGGGGCTCCGCGCCCTGCTCGTTCCACGCCTTCTTGACATCGGGACGCTTCAGCACTTTGACGATTTCCGCGTTCAGGCGGTCGACGACAGGCTTCGGCGTGCCCGCGGGCGCCATGACGCCGAGCCAGATGGTGGCTTCGTAACCCGGCACGCCGGATTCGGCAACGGTCCGAATCTCGGGCATCACGTTGGAGCGCTTCAACCCCGTCGTCGCGAGCGCGCGCACGCGGCCGGCACGCGCGATGGGCGCCATGGTCGTAATCGCGTCCATCATCATCTCGACCTGCCCGCTCATCACGCTGGTGCGCGCCTCGCCGCTGCTCTTGTGCGGAACGTGCACGATATCGACCTGCGCCATCGACTTGAAGAGCTCGCCCGCCATGTGGTACGGCGTGCCGGTGCCGGATGAGGCGTAGTTGAGCCCCTTCGGCTTGGCTTTCGCGAGCGCTATCAGCTCTTTCACGCTCTTCGCGGGCACGGTGGGATGCACGACGAGCAGAAGGTCCGAATCGTTGAGCGGCGACACCGGAACGAAGTCCTTCATCAGCGTGAAGGGCTTCTTGGGCACGAGCGACTCGTTCACCGTGTGCGTGTTCGACATCAGGAGCAGCGTGTAGCCGTCAGCGGGCGCCTTCGCGACCAAATCGGTGCCGATGATGGAGCCCGCGCCGGGGCGATCGTCGACGATGAATTGCTGATTGAGCGCTTCGGACAAGCGCTGGCCCACGTAACGCGCGTACACGTCCGCGGGCCCGCCTGCGCCGAAGGGCACCACGATGCGCACCGGCTTGCTCGGATATTGCTGGGCCAGCGCGGGCTGAGTGCAGCAGGCGGCCAGCCCGAAGGCCACTGCACGGGCGATTACCCTGCGTGATTGCTTCATTTCGCTCCTCCGTTGTTGTAGGAAAACCGGTATGGACGCCTCATTGTAGCCGTGCGCCGCGGCGCATCGTAACTCCGCGTGCGCCTGACGTCGCCGGCTGTCGTCGCTATTCGCCGCCGAGACGCCGCAGTCTCTCGGCGACGCTTTCGGGGTGGGGTGAAGGCTTCAACGCGTCGGCGACGAGCCGCTGATAACCGCCTCGGCCTGCGCGTATGTCGCTGTATTCCTTGAGCGCGCGCTGCAGATATTGCGTCAACTGCTCGCGGCCGCGCGCGACATGGCCCGCTGCACCGAAGGTAGGATCGGGTCGGCCCGCGTCCCTTGCCGGTTCCGGTTGCGCAGGCATGCGTCCGTAGCTGCTCCAGGGGGATCTGCTCATGGCGAGTCGCAGTAAGACGTGAGGGGCTGAGTGTGTAAGCGGTAACCGGTGGACGGCGCGAGAGGCTGCGACATATGCCGCCGGCAAGCCGGGCCGCCATTATGCCGAGACTCCACGCCGTACTCAACACTGCATTGCGAGAGGCATTTTCGCAGTCATGCGCGGCCCATCCGGCGCATGATAGGCTAGCTCCACACTACGAGGAGGGGACCGTCATGCGTTCATGGCTGCGTACATGCGCCGTTGCTGCAGGCGCGTTGCTGACATTCGGCGGAGTATCGGGAGCTTACGGACAAGCGCGCGACTGGCCGAATCGCCCGGTGCGGCTCATCGTGCCGTTCCCGCCGGGGGGCACGGTCGATCCGCTGGCGCGACTGCTCGCGAGCCGCCTTTCGCCGGCGCTCGGTCAGCAGTTCGTCGTCGACAACCGTCCCGGCGGCTCGGGCTCCATAGGCACGGGCATCGCCGCGAAGGCCACCCCCGACGGTTACACCTTCGTGTTCGTTTTCGACACGCACGCGGTCAATCCCTCGCTGATCGCGTTGCCGTTCGATACCGCGAAAGACCTCGCGCCCGTGATGCTGGTCGGCACGTCGCCGATGGCGATCGTAACCAACGCCGGAAAGCCTTACAGATCTTTCACCGATGTCGTGAACGCCGCCAAAGCGAAGCCCGGGACGCTCACGTACGGCTCGATCGGCGCGGGCAGCCTGGGTCATCTCACCATGACGCTGCTCGAAGAGGCGGGCGGCTTCAAGGGCATACACGTGCCGTACAAAGGCGGCGGTCCGCTTACGGTCGACGTGCTGGCCGGACACGTGGAAACGGGCATAGGCTCCGTGGCTCTCGTCACCCCGCACGTGAAAGGCGGCAGGCTGCGTGCGCTCGCCGCGACCGGCAACACTCGCTCGCCTGCGCTGCCCGACGTGCCGGCGCTGTCGGAGCAGGGCTTCCCCGGCTTTTCCGCGTTGGCGTGGTGGGGCATCTTCGCGCCCGCCCATACGCCCAAGCCCGTGCTCGACCGTTTCCATGCCGAGCTTGTGAAGGCCCTTAACATTCCCGAAGTGCGGAAGCAGCTCACCGAGCAGCTCGGCATGGATCTGCAGGCGAGCGACCCGCCGGCGCTGCAGAAGTTTCTCCTCGCCGAGATGGAGCGCTGGGCGAAGGTCGTGCAGAAGCACAACATCAGGGCGGAATAATCGGCTCCGAATTCGGGAAGGCAAAAGATCCGGGCGAGTCGAAGGAAGCGGCAATGACCTTCTGCGGCTTCGAGCGCGTGGTGAACGGGCTGCTGCTGAACGAGCCTACGTAGCGGGCGGGCGTCTGCCCGGCGATCGTGCCGTCCGGGCCCGGTCGTGCGGCATCTCGGTCTCCGCGGGCTCGACATGGATGGTGACGGACACTTTGGGCAGGCGCCGGGCGAGCGCGTCCTCGATGCGGTCGCACCACGAGTGCGACTCGAGCACGCTCGTCGCGCCGGGCACGAGCATGTGAAATTCGATGAAGCGGCGGGCGCCCGCCTTGCGCGTGCGCAGATCATGGAAGCTTGCGGTCGACGGGAGCTCCGCGCGTATGATCTGCTCCGTCTTGTCGATCTCGTGCGGCGGCAGCGCCGCATCCATGAGCCCTTGCGTCGTGCGGCGCAGGAGCCCTATCCCCGTGAACACGATATGTACTGCGACCGCGACCGCGATGATCGGATCGAGGATATACCACTCGGGCACGATCATGATCACGAGCAGGCCGGCGAGCACGCCGCCGGTGGTCCACACGTCCGTGAGCAGATGCTTCGCGTCGGCTTCGATCGTGATGCTGTCGTGCTTTTTGGCGACTTTCAGCATCGCTCGCGCCGCGGCGAAATTCATCGCAGCCGCGAGCAGCCCAACGGCGATGCCAGCACCGATGTCATGGACTTCTGCCGGATGCAGGAAGCGCTGGGTCGCCGCAGCGATGATCGAGAGCGCGGCGATGATGATGAGTATGCCTTCGACCCCGCTGGAAAAATATTCCGCCTTGTCGTAGCCGTACGCGTGCCGGTCGTCGGCCGGCTGCTCGGCGATCGTGATGGCGCCCAGCGCCACCAGGCCGGCCGCGAGATTGACGAATGCTTCCAGCGCATCGGACAGCATGCCGACGGAGCCGGTGATGAAATAGGCGCCGAACTTCAAGGCGAGCGTCACGATCGACGTCACGATCGAGAGCAGGGCCATCCTGGTGGTGGCTTTCACGTCCTACCCGGTGTCTTTTGGAACGCCGGTAGTTTACGCGTGCCGGGCGGCGCGGCGAAGGACCCGTGCGGCGTCGCCATCGGCATTTGGCCGGTACGAGTGCTCGAGCACTTGCTCGAACACGCGTGGAAGAAGACGAACGGTGTGGCGGTGTCCCTTCCGCCACCTTGCACGAAGCGGTGGGCCCCGCCTGCCGTTTTGCCTGTGTCCGAACTGTGGGACCATTCTGCCTCATGCCGGGGCCATGAGCGCCGGCGGCCGCCAACGCTCCACATGAGCGCGCTGCAGCAGGTCACCCGGATCTCCGCGACGCGTGCCACGCCGCCACCCGGGGCGTTTTCCGAAATCAAGTA
>Ga0255338_1002434_pt1 | contig 27212 bp, 19 predicted proteins | sample MeOH1_35cm_T4_19_FD_203715 | JGI IMG/M metagenome (GOLD analysis project Ga0255338, IMG submission 203715) | Sandy soil microbial communities from University of British Columbia, Vancouver, Canada - MeOH1_35cm_T4_195 | ecosystem: Engineered > Artificial ecosystem > Sand microcosm > Unclassified ...
GCCGCGGCCATGCCCGGCGCCACCGAGTTGATATCCACCGCGCCGGCCATGGCCGCCACGACGAACACCAGCATGATCCCGATCACCGTGCCGAACAGGCCGACGTACGGCGCGCCCTCGATGGTGGTCGACAGCCAGTTCATGCGGGCCGCCATGCGTTCGCTCTCGCGCACCATCACGCCGTCCATCGCCGCGCGGATCGCGCTGATGGTGGCATCGGAAACCGCATTGAGGTCGTAGCCCATCTGATGGCGGCGGTGCATTTCCTCGACCGCCATTTCATACAGGCGCCACAGCGACGAATCCGCCTTGACGTCCTCGGGGATCCGGTTGCTCTTGGCCAGTTGGTCCAGCGGCGCGCCGGACGCCTGGCGGAAGTGCACCATGAACGCGGCATTGGCGCGCGAGTTCGCGCCGAAGCTGCGGCCCTTGCTGATCATGATGGCCCACGACAGCGCCATCATGATGCCGAGCAGGCCCACCACGATCCACGCGTCGAGCGGCATGGCCGCCAGGATGAAGCCGAAGTGGCTCTTGCCGGCCTGCTGCTCGTCGGCGCCGAATACGGCAAGCCGCGACTCGGCGCCCTGCGATACGGCGTCCGCCAGGATCAGCGCATCCGGGCGTGCGATCTTGGACAGGCGCACTTCATCAATGGCGCCGGTGAAAGGGGCCAGTGCGGAGCCGGCAGCCGTGTCGGCACCCAGCGAGGCCGGCGTGTTCAAGGCCGGCAGGCTGGCCGCCAGCGACGCGGCGGAGCGTCCGCCGACATAGAGGGCCACGCTCTTGCCATCCGACTTGACCGCCAGGTGCGACCACTGTCCGGCCTGCACGGGCTGGCCGGGATTGCTGCGCTGGCCGTTGACCTGCACAAAGGGCACGCCCTGATCGATGCCGATGACGAGCTCGCCCGCGCCGTCGCGGCGGGCGTAGATGACTTGCAGCGGCCCAAGCTTCTCGGGGCGTACCCATGCGGAAAAACCGAACTGCGCGCCGGCGGCCAGCGCCAGCGAAGGAGACGACGGCAGCACCAGCGGCGCGGCGCCGAGCTGCGCGCCCTTGCCGATGACCGTGCCATCGATGCTCACCACGGCGGTCTGGCTATGGTTGCCATAAGCCGTGGTATCGCGCGCCGGCACGCTGCCCTCGGCAAAGTGATAGACGAGGGTGTAGTCCGGGTCGAAGGTCCGCTGGCCATTGCCCGATGCCGGCGCCTTGGCATTGCCGTAGTACATCCACAACTGCTGCGGGCCGCCCGCCGATACCGCCGGCACATCGACCCAGACCAGTGCGATGCCCAGCAGCGGATCGAACTGTTCGATCTGGTGGTTAAGCACCGTCTTGTCGTCCGCCGCGACGAAGCGCAGGTCGGCGCCGGTCTCGCTCACGCCTTCGAAACTGAAGTTGCCGGTATGCAGGCGCAGCAGCACCGGAGTACGGCCCGCGTCGCCGCCGATCGCCCCGCCCTTGGGGCCGGCATCGATCGTGACCGGCTTGCGGTAAGCCCAGTCGGGCTGCCACCAGGCATGGGCCAGGTCAGGCAGTAGTGTGCTCAGCAGCGTGAGCACGAGCAAAAGGATGCGTCGCATGACAATGGTTCTCGGTTAGCTCGTAAGGAATGGATGTAAAGGAGGCTGGAGCGAAGGTCAGTAGCTCGCGGTGACGCTGAAATTCACCCTCGGGTCGCCGCGCTCCGTGCGTGGCCCGGCCTTCAGCGGATAGCCCAGGTCCAGGCGCCCGGTGACTTTCTGGCCGAGGCGGAAGGTGGTGCCCACGCCCACCGAGGCGAGCGAGAAATTGCTCTTCTGCTCGGCCAACGGATCGCGCAGGCGCACCTGGCCGGCATCGGCGAACAAATAGGCACGCCAGTTCTCGACCACGGAGGTAAAGAACGTGAGCGGCGGCGTGCGCATCTCGACGGAACCGACCACGCCGTAGTCGCCGGTGGCTTCGGCCGACAGGTAGCCGCGCACGGAATTCATGCCGCCGGCGGCGATCTGCTCGTTCGACACCAGCGGGGAATCCGTGATCTGGGCAGCCAGGCGCCAGCCCAGTTGCGCGTTCCCCGTGAAGGTGTAGGTGCCATTGGTATCGCCCTTGAGCACCATGAAGCTCGGCGAAGCCTTGTAGCGCTTGTTGTCGAATTGCTGCGCCGAGCTGCCATAGCCGAGGAAACTGCGCGTGCCCGCGACCAGCGACAGGTTCAGGCCGAAGCTGCCGCGTTCCGTCTGCCCGAAGCCCGAATAGCCCAGGGTGATCGGCGCGTACTTGAGCGGCACCGTCTCGCCGCTGCTGCCCAGGCGCGTGACCTCCTCGTTGTCCTTGAAGTCCACGCCCGCGCTGAACGCGTGCCACCACGCGCCGGTGTTCGGCACGGTGTAGGTCGCCTTCACGCCGACCGCATAGCCCTTGCCCAGTACGTTCGTGCCGCCCGTCGTCGCGACATTGCTGTCCGACTTGTAGCCAGACGCCTCGACGCCCCAGTTGGTACCGCGCAGCGGCGCCACATAAGAGCCCGACCACACCTGCGTCTGGTTCAGGTCCTGCGGCGCGCCAAAGAAGCTGACCGATGCGCTGTGGCCCAGTTGCCAGAGATTGTCGTGGCCAAGCGAAGCCGTGGCCCGCAGCTGTTTCGTGTCCGCGCTGTAGTCGTTGTTCAGGCCGATGGTCGCCCGCCACGGGCTGCTGTCCTCGACCTTGAGATCCACGTCCATCGTGCCGGGCAGCGTGCCCTGCCGGACCAGCGGCATCACCTGCCGGTTCGCGCCGCGGTTCAGCGCGGTCAGCTCCGTCTGCGCCTGGTTGAAATCCGGCACCGCGCCCTCCGCCAGCGCGGGCACCTGCTCACGCACCTCCACCGGCGAGTTGTATTGCGCGCCAACCACGCGCACGCGCCCGACCTTGGTCTCGCTCACCTGCAGGAAGACCACGCCGCCGACAGCCTGCTGCTCGGGCAGGTCCACGTACACCGACTGGAAACCCTTGGCCTGGTAGGCCGCGAGCAAGGCATCGCGCGCGCCCTCGATATCCTTCATGGTGCGTTTGGGGCCGAGGTAAGGCGTCACCGCGCGCTCGATCGAGCGTGCGTCCAGCACCGTGTTCCCACGCACGATGTACTCATTGATATCGACGCGGCGTTCCGCTTCGGGCTGTACGGCCGGTGCCGGCGCCTCCGCCGCTGCATCGGCCGTAGCCTGCGCCATGGCTGTTCCCTGCGCCCCTAGTCCCAGTATCGCGAGACACACCGCCCTCCAGCGCCCGGACGCATCGTTCTTGTTCTTGTCTTGCATGTGTTTACTCAATTCCTTGCGAAACAATTGCCGTCGTTCCCTTGCGCCGGCGCCCCCACCAGAGGCAAGTCGCATGCGATCGCATCCGCGAGGCCATGATGAGCGGTCATCAACTCAGCGCCGCGTACGAATGGTTAGACGAACGGCCCGCGCATCGACTGTCGTTTGTCACGAAAGCTTCATGTGCGCAGGCGGGCGTTGGCGATGCGCTTTAAAGGCAGGTGTTCGTGGATGGGAAATTACGTGCCGCGCGGTCTGAAAGGCGGCGCTACACTTCAGGCATATCGCCAATGCCGTTTTTGGCGAGCAACAATGACGGAGCACGAAATGGGCAAGTGGCTGGCAGTTGCGACAATGACCGTGGGTAGCCTTGGGACGGCCGGTTCCCTGCTCGCTTCGGAGGCGCCCCCACCGATGGGGGATGCCTCGGCGAGTTGTGTCGAGGTCGAAGTCGATGGCATGCGGGCCCCGTCGTTTACCTGCCTGACGCAAAAGCTGATTCCCAAGCCCGCCCCGGGCCAGCCGCCCTCTGAGCGGAAGCTGGCGTCCGAAGCCATCGTGGAACGTCCCTCCAATGCGCTGGGGCTGTTCAACTATTCGGCGACAAGCCACCGCATGGGCAACACCTTCGGTACATCGGTCACGCCGCAGCGGCCATCCAATCCGGCGCCATAGGCGGGCCGGTTAATTCATTCCCATTTTTTTAAAGGAAAAGACGTGCCCTTCATCATCGCCGGCCTGGCATTGATCGGTGCCCTCATCTACGGCGCGGTCCGTCTCTATGCAACGGTAGCCGCCGCCTTTGGCTGGCTCGCCGGTACCGCTGCCGTCGCGTTCTGCGCGGCACTGCTTGCTGCATTCGTCGCAAGCCTGGTGCGCCGCTATCGCGCGATCCACGGCGTGACGGTCAAAGGGGAACGCATCCTGTCGCTGGAGGGATCGTGGGGAAAGGTCCGTGTGGACCCTGAGCGCAAACGTGGCGCACTGGACGTCGACGGCCAGCAGACGAAGTTTATTTTTGCGGATATCGCGGGCGCCAGCGCGCTGGAGAACGGCGGCGAATGGAAGCTTGCATTGCGCCTGGAACACAATGCGCAAGGCGGGTGGAATATTCCGATGGCGAATCGGAAGGAGGCGTTGCGCTGGGTGAAGATATTCGACCTGGCTGCCGTGCAGAAGCTTTGAATGCGCGCATGGCAAGGATCGGCGGAGCACGCGCCGAGGCCATCGCAGAAAAGAAAAAGCCCCGCAGAAACCTGCGGGGCTTTTCTCAATAATGGTGGGCCTCCCGTGAGTCGAACACGGCACCAACGGATTATGAGTCCGCTGCTCTAACCAGGCATGAGCTAGAGGCCCAGGAAAGTCAGACCGGCATGATACCGATCAACTACCTTCGAGGAAACTCTTAAGCTTATCAGAGCGGCTCGGATGGCGCAGCTTTCGCAGTGCCTTGGCTTCTATCTGGCGGATCCGTTCGCGAGTGACGTCGAACTGCTTGCCGACTTCTTCCAGCGTGTGATCGGTGCTCATTTCGATGCCGAAACGCATGCGCAGCACCTTGGCTTCGCGCGGCGTGAGCGAGTCCAGCACGTCCTTGACGACGTCGCGCATGGAGCCGTGCAGCGCTGCTTCGGCCGGGGCCAGCGTGTTGGTGTCTTCGATGAAGTCGCCCAGATGGGAGTCGTCGTCGTCGCCGATCGGCGTTTCCATGGAGATCGGTTCCTTCGCGATCTTCATGATCTTGCGGATCTTGTCTTCCGGCATCTCCATCTTCTCGGCCAGCGTTGCCGGATCCGGTTCGTTGCCGGTTTCCTGCAGGATCTGGCGCGAGATGCGGTTCATCTTGTTGATCGTTTCGATCATGTGCACCGGGATACGGATGGTGCGCGCCTGATCGGCGATCGAACGGGTGATGGCCTGGCGGATCCACCACGTGGCGTAGGTCGAGAACTTGTAGCCGCGGCGGTATTCGAACTTGTCCACCGCCTTCATCAGCCCGATGTTGCCTTCCTGGATCAGATCGAGGAACTGCAAGCCGCGATTGGTGTATTTCTTGGCGATCGAGATCACCAGGCGCAGGTTGGCCTCGGTCATCTCGCGCTTGGCTTCGCGGGCGCGCTTCTCGCCCTCGCTCATCTTGCGGTTGACGTCCTTGAGCTCCTTCAGCGGCAGCACCACGCGCAACTGCAGGTCGATCAGCTTTTGCTGCAGTTCACGCACGGCCGGCACATTACGCTCGACGGTGACGCTGTATGGCTTGCTGTCGGCGATGATCGTGTCGATCCACTCGAGGTTGGTTTCGTTACCCGGGAAGCGGGCGACGAAGTCGGCGCGCGGCATGCCGCACTTGTCCACCACGATCTTCAGGATGGAGCGCTCAAGCTTGCGCACTTCATCCACCTGGCCGCGCAGCGTGTCGCACAGGCGTTCGACGTTGCGCGCGGTGAAGCGGATGGTCATCAGTTCGTTCTGGATGGCTTCCTGGGCCTTGACGTAGGCCTTGGACTTGTAGCCCTCCTTCTCGAACGAGCGGCGCATCTTGTCGAACTGCTCGGCGATGACGCGGAATTTTTCGAGAGCGCCCTGCTTCAGTTCTTCAAGCTGGCGCGCGGAGGCAGCCAGGCCACCGGCATCGTCGTCCTCGTCTTCGTCGGACTCTTCATCGTCCGACTCCTCGTCGTCTTCCTCGGCCACTGGCGCGGCAACAGGCGCCGGCGGCGCCACGGGAACGTCCTCGGCGTTGGGGTCGATCAGGCCATCGACGAACTCGTCGATCTTGATCTCGTCGCTGGCAACGCGTTCGGCCAGGGCCAGGATCTCGGAGATCGTGACCGGGCACGCCGAGATCGCCATCACCATATCTTTCAGGCCGGCTTCGATGCGCTTGGCGATTTCGATTTCGCCTTCGCGCGTGAGCAGCTCCACCGTGCCCATCTCGCGCATGTACATGCGCACGGGATCGGTGGTGCGGCCGAACTCGGAGTCCACCGTGGAAAGCGCAGCCTCAGCTTCTTCCTCGGCTTCTTCCTCGCTGGTGGCGGACGGGGCATTGTCGTTGAGCAGCAGCGTTTCCGCGTCCGGCGCCTGCTCGTAGACGGCGATGCCGATGTCGTTCAGCGTGGCGACCAGGGTGTCGATCGTTTCCGAATCGACCATGTCGTCCGGCAGGTGATCGTTGATCTCCGCGTACGTCAGGTAACCGCGTGACTTGCCCAGCTTGATCAGCGCCTTGAGCTTCTGGCGGCGCACCTCCAGTTCTTCCTCGGTGCCCTGCTGGGTCGAGGCGAACTCCTTGAGCAGGGCCTTTTCCTTGGCCTTGCGGTCGCGAGCCTTCTGCTTTTCGGACTTGGGGGCGGCCGCGGGCGCTGCGGCGGGGATCTCGTCTTCGTAAAGCTCTTCAGTCACGTCGTCTGTAGTGCTGTCGTCGTGCTGCGATCCGGCCTTGGGCTTGCGGCCACGCTTCTTCGGCTCCGGCTTGACTGCCGGAGCGGCGGGACGCTCGGATGCAACGGGGGCGGAAGTTGTGGCAACCGGCGTGTCCTCGGACGCGGGCGCGCCTGACTTGGCGTCTCCCGTCTTGGCGCTGGCCGCTGCCGTTCGCTTGCTCTCGACTTCGGTATTCTGCTGTTTCGCCACGGTAATACTCTTGCCTTTCACAGGTACAGACGCGGCGTTCTTGCCGCTTGTATTGGCGCTATCGCCGCTCTCGCGTGCCGAAGTCGAGGGCATCAAGTTCTCGGATATGCGAGTCCCGGTGGTGGTGGACGCTGCGGGCGCCTTGGCGCTTCGAGCAGTCTTAGCTGGCACAGGCTGGGCTGGCGTCTTGACTGACGCGGCTGTCTTCGCAGCCGCCGATGTCTTCGCGGACGCCTTGCCGCTCCCTGATTGGGGAGCATTAGTGGAAACCTTTTCGGTTGCTTTGGCCTTTGCCATTGGCACGCTCACTTTCACCAGAACGGGAGAGAAAGATTCCGCTATCCAAACCGGCTATTGTAGCACGTCGCAATTAGCCGGCTTCCCAGCAGGTGAGGATTTCACCTGATAAATCAAGGCTTAAGCTCAACAAGGTCAAGCTAAACCTTCACCTATTTGTCACCACAAGCCTTGACCGACCTACCGGACGGTCAACCTAACTGGCGCCGGCGGTTGATCTCGCTGACCAGCCATCGCATCCGGCTCTTGCCAGCCTCGTCCGCCGTACCCATCACCACCGACTGCTGCAGGCTGGCGAGTTCCCGCTGCAACGGCCCCGCCAGCAGCTTGGCGATGGCCGCGTCGAATTCCTGCTCCGCCGGCTCCTCGTCGATCTCTTCGCGCAGTACCGCCGCACGCACATTGGCGTAGACCTCGGCATACGGCGACTGCGCCAGATGCTCGCTAAAGGCCGCGAAATTCACTTCACCCTGTAACTCGTCGCACGCGGATACCAGGTGCGACAGCACCTCGGCATCGGCTTGTTCATCCTCCAGCAGTAGCGCGCGGCTATCGGCGTCGAGCCGGCTGGAGAGCTGCGGATAGCACATCAGCAATTGCAGCACGCGCTGCTCCAGCCCCGTGGGCGCCTGACGCTTGGTGCGCGGCCGCGGCTGGGCAAAGCGGCCGACCCGCGCCGGGTCGCTGGCCAGCCCGCAGACCGCCTCGATTTCGGCAGGCGTGGTGCCGGTGGCATCGGCCAGTTCGCGCACGATCTGCAGGCGCAGGCCGCCGCTGGGCATGGCCTGCAGCAACGGCTTGGCCTCGTACTGGGCGCGGGCGCGGCCTTCCGGCTGGCGCAGTTCCTGGCCTTCCGTCACCACCTGCAACAGGAAGCGCGACAGCGGCATGGCGTCGCGCACCTGGGCGGCGAAGGCATCGGTACCCTGCTCCCGCACATAGCTGTCCGGATCGTGCTCGGCCGGCAGGAACAGGAAGCGGATGGTCTTGTTATCCGCCACATAGGGCAGGCATGCCTCCAGCGCCCGGCGCGCCGCGCGCCGCCCGGCGGCGTCGCCGTCGAACGAGAACACCACGGCGTCGGTCTGCCGCAACAGTTTTTGCACGTGCACGGGGGTGCAGGCCGTGCCCAGCGTGGCCACGGCGTTGGCAAAGCCCAGCTGGGCCAGTGCCACCACGTCCATATAGCCTTCGACCACCAGAACGTAGCCGGTTTCCCGGATCGCATGGCGTGCCTCGAATAAGCCATATAGCTCGGTACCCTTGCTGAACAGCGGGGTTTCCGGCGAGTTCAGGTACTTCGGCTCACCCTGCCCCATCACCCGGCCGCCGAAGCCGATCACCTGGCCCTTGGCATTGCGGATGGGAAACATGATGCGGTCGCGGAAGCGGTCGTAGCGGCGCGGCTTGCCGTCGGCGTCGCGCTTCTCGGCGCTTTCGATCATCAGGCCGGCTTCCACCAGCGGGCCGGCGATGGCGTCGTCGCGATAGCTGCCGAACACCGATTCCAGCCCCTGCCAGTCGTCAGGCGCATAGCCCAGCCCGAATTGCGCCGCGATCTCGCCGGTCAGGCCGCGGCCCTTGAGGTACTGGATCGCCTGGGGCGCGCTGCGCAGTTGCCGCCGGTAGAACTCGGTGGCGCGCGTCATGGCGTCGGTGAGCGCGAGCGAGCGCGCCTGCTGTTCGGCGCGCTGCGCCGGCGGCAGCCGGTCGCGGTCCTCGGGCACGGACAGGCCGACCGATTGCGCCAGTTCGCGCACCGCGTCGGGGTAGGACTGCCCGGAGTACTCCATCAGGAAGCCGATGGCCGAGCCATGCGCGCCGCACCCGAAGCAGTGATAGAACTGCTTGGTCGGCGAGACGGTAAAGGATGGCGACTTCTCGTTGTGGAAGGGGCAAAGGCCCATGAAGTTGGCGCCGCCCTTCTTCAACTGCACGTACTTGCCCACCACATCGACTATGTCGACACGGTTGAGCAGGTCCTGAATGAAGGATTGCGGAATCACCCGGCTTGTCGTCCTCTGGCCAAACCGCCCGTTGCAGCGGGCGGCGGCAATATTGTGAATGCGTGACCGGCACTGCGCTTTCCGGCCCTACAACACTACATTGTAGTGCAGACGCAACGGATTGCAGCCAGGGCCGGCGAGGGGTGTCGGATCAGAAGCGTTTTAAGCCGCACTTCCGGCGAAAAGCCGGATCGGCTGCGACTGGCCCCGATCCAGCGGCTGCCAGAGCGCGCTCAGCGCGCCGTCAGGGCGGCCTTGACCAGCCCCGACACGGCAGTCATATCGGCGCGGCCGGCCAGCCTGGCCTTGAGCACCGCCATGACCTTGCCCATGTCCTGCGGACCGGCGGCGCCGCTCTCCGCGACTGCGGCCTGTACTTCCGCGGCGATTTCGGCCTCCGACAGCGCGGCGGGCATATAGACCTTGAGCACCTCGATTTCAGCGCTTTCCTTGTCCGCCAGGTCGGTGCGGCCAGCTTGCGTGAACTGCGAGAGGGAGTCCTTGCGCTGCTTGACCAGCTTTTCGATCACGGCGAGCACGGCGGTGTCGTCGAGCTCGATGCGCTCGTCCACTTCCTTTTGCTTGATGGCCGCCAGCAGCAGCCGGATGGTGCCGAGGCGATCGGTTTCGCGGGCCCGCATGGCGGCCTTCATGTCATCAGTGATACGGGCTTTGAGGGACATGGCAATTTTTCCAGGAAAGTGTGGGCGGGACATTGCCGGCCGGGCGAAACGCGCCGGCCGTCGGACCGCCAATGCAAAAACCCGCCGGAGCCTTGCCCACAGCGGGTTTTGATGCAGAAGCGAAGGGTGCGTTCAGTACAGCTTCTTCGGCAGCATCTGGCTGCGGATGCGCTTGTAGTGGCGCTTCTCGGCGGCGGCCTTCTTGCGCTTGCGCTCGGCCGTCGGCTTTTCGTAAAACTCACGTGCCCGCAATTCAGTAATCAAGCCGTTCTTTTCGATGGTGCGCTTGAAACGACGCATGGCGACTTCAAACGGCTCGTTTTCTTTGAGGTGGATCGTGGTCATCTTGCTGAAATATGTAGCAGCTGTTGGCGGTTTTACGAAAGCTACAAGTGTAGCACACACACTGTCAAGCCCGCGCGGCGCAAATTTTCCGCCGTGCTGCCTAGGCCACTCCCGCCGTCGCGGCGCGTGCGTTTTCCGCAACGGCCTGACCGGCAGCCACGCCCGATGCCCAGGCCCACTGGAAATTGTAGCCACCCAGCCAGCCGGTCACATCGACCACCTCGCCGATGAAGTACAGGTTGGGCACCGTCCGGGCCATCATGGTGGCCGATGACAGAGCCCGGGTATCCACCCCGCCGAGCGTGACCTCGGCCTTGCGATAGCCCTCGGTCCCCGCCGGGATCAACTCCCAGCTGTTCAGCGCGGCCCCGAGCCGGCGCAGTGCCTTGTCCGGCATATCATGCAGGGGCTGCGCGCCGTTCAGGCCGGCAGCGGCGCACCAGGCATCGGCCAGGCGGGCCGGCAGGCGTTCGGCCAGCAGGTTGGCCAGGTGCTTGCGGCTGCTGCCCTTTTGCGCAAGCAGCCACTCACTTGCGTCATTGCCGTCGAACAGGTCGATGGCGATGGGCGTGCCCGGCCGCCAGAAGCTGGAAATCTGCAGCACGGCGGGACCGGACAAACCGCGATGGGTCCACAGCAAGTCCTCACGGAAAGCGCCGGCCGTCTTGCCACCGCCCGTAGCGATATCGACCTCCATCGATACGCCGGCCAGCGGCGCGAATGGCGCCCAGCCCTGTCCGTCGAAGGTGAGCGGCACCAGCGCCGGACGCGTCTCGACCACGCCCAGGCCGAACTGGCGGGCGATGCGGTAGCCCAGGTCGGTGGCGCCGATCTTGGGAATGGAAAGTCCTCCGGTGGCCACCACCAGCGCACCGGCGCGGATTGGCCCATTCGCCGTCATCAGCAGGAAATCGTCGCCTTCGCGCCTGACCTCGTCCACGCTGCAGCCGGTGCGCCAGTGCACGCCGCCGGCGCCGCATTCGGCGCGCAGCATCTCGATCACCTGCTCGGCGCTATCGTTGCAGAAGAGCTGGCCGCGGTGCTTCTCGTGCCAGTCGATCTCATGGCGCCGCATCAGGTCGAGGAAGTCCTGTGGTGTATAGCGCGCCAGTGCCGAACGGCAGAAGTGCGGATTACCAGACAGGTAGTTGGCCGGCCCGGCCTGCAGGTTGGTGAAATTGCAGCGCCCGCCGCCCGAAATGCGGATTTTCTCTGCCAGCTTCGTGGCATGGTCGATCAGCACCACGCTGGCACCGCCCTGGCCCGCCACGGCGGCGCACATCATGCCGGCGGCCCCGGCGCCGAGCACTGCCACATCGAAGCGCCCTGCGCGCGCGCCAGCGTGGCCGGTCTGTGCGGTCTGCTTGCTGCCCATGTTTTTCTTGCCTACTGAATGCCCGCTGAAGAAGCGGCGATTGTAGCGAAAAGCAGGGCAATCGCCGCTGTGCTACCCTGCTGGCCTCACGCCAGGCTGCCGGCCCGATGGTCCGCCGCCCGCGCCAACCCCTTGATTTGCCGGCTTCCTCTGGTACCGGCCTTGGCTTCCCCCATGCTTGTCCTTGGCATCGAATCTTCCTGCGACGAAACCGGCCTCGCCCTTTATGACACCGAGGCCGGGCTGCTCGCCCACGCCCTGCATTCGCAGATCGCCATGCATCGCGACTACGGCGGCGTCGTGCCTGAACTCGCCTCCCGCGACCACATCCGCCGCGTGCTGCCACTGCTGCAGCAGATACTCGACGAAGCCGGCCGCACCCGCAAGGACATCGATGCGATCGCCTTCACGCAGGGGCCCGGCCTGGCCGGCGCATTGCTGGTGGGCGCGTCGGTGGCCAACGCCCTGGGCTTTGCCCTGAACGTGCCGATGCTGGGCGTGCACCATCTCGAGGGCCACCTGCTGTCGCCGCTGCTGACGCGCGATCCGCCGCCGTTCCCTTTCGTGGCCCTGCTGGTTTCCGGCGGGCACACGCAGTTGATGGAAGTGCGCGGCATCGGCGACTACGCCTTGCTGGGCGAAACGCTGGACGATGCCGCCGGCGAGGCCTTCGACAAGACCGCCAAGCTGCTGGGCCTGAGCTACCCTGGCGGCCCCGAGGTATCGCGGCTGGCCGAGTTCGGCACGCCCGGCGCGTATGCCCTGCCCCGCCCGATGCTGCATTCGGGCAATCTCGATTTCTCCTTTGCAGGCCTCAAGACGGCGGTGCTGACGCAAACCCGCAAGCTGGGCAACGTTTGCGAGCAGGACCGGGCCAACCTGGCGCGTTCCTTTGTCGACGCCATCGTCGACGTGCTGGCGGCCAAGTCCATGGCCGCGCTCAAGCAGACCGGGCATCGCCGGCTGGTGGTGGCCGGCGGCGTGGGCGCCAACCGGCAGCTGCGCGAGCGCCTGGACCAGCTGGGCGCGCAGAAGAAGATCCAGGTCTACTATCCGGACCTGGCCTTCTGTACTGACAACGGGGCCATGATCGCCTTTGCCGGCGCGATGCGGCTGCAGGCCGCGCCCGAACTGGCGCAGCACAACTACGGCTACGGCGTGACGCCGCGCTGGGAACTGTCGGATATTCGCCTGCCGGCACGCTAGTCTTCCGCCGCAAAGTCAACAAAAAAGCCACCTTCGCGGTGGCTTTCTCTTTCTTGTTGGCTGAAGCGCCGGCTTAGCGCACCGTGCGCTTGTCGCGCTCGATCACGGCATAAGCGCTGTGGTTGTGGATGGACTCGAAATTCTCGGCCTCCAGCACATACGCCACGATGCGATCGTCCGCATTCAGGCGCATGGCGATGTCGCGCACCAGGTCCTCGACGAACTTGGGATTCTCGTAAGCGCGCTCGGTGACGAACTTCTCGTCCGGACGCTTGAGCAGGCCCCACAACTCGCACGAGGCTTCTTCCTCGGCCATGCGCACCAGCGCCTCCACGGGCAGGTCGCCCGCCAGCTCGACATTCATGGTGATATGCGAGCGCTGGTTGTGCGCGCCGTACTGCGAAATCTTCTTCGAGCACGGGCACAGGCTGGTGACCGGCACCAGGGCCTTCAGGAAGACCTTGGCGGCACCGCCGCGCACTTCACCGATCAGCGTGACTTCGTAGTCCATCAACGATTGCACGCCCGACACCGGCGCAATCTTGTTGATGAAATAGGGGAAGGTGACTTCGATGCGCCCGGCCTCGGCCTCCAGCTTGACCAGCATCTTGTCCAGCAGCGAACGGAAGGTCGCCAGTTCGAGCGGCTCGCGTTCTTCCTCGAGCAAGGCGACGAAACGCGACATATGCGTGCCTTTCTGGTCGGCAGGCAGGTGCACGTCGAGGTTGAAGGTGCCTACCGTGGCCAGCACGCCGGCAGGCGTCTTCAGCGACAGGGGATAACGCACGCCCTTCACGCCCACCCGCTGGATCGGGATCTGGCGGGTATCGAGGCTCGACTGCACGTCGGGCATCACAAAGGCGGGATTGATGTCATTCATATTGGTCAGGTTTCCTCTACGGTCGCGGCATTTTTCGCAGTCAACCTTGCCGCGCAACGAGTGTGAAACCGCGGGCGAGGACATGGGATGCCTTCCCGCAGCTGCGAACACAGAACTTGCGATTCTAAGGGAAATTGCCTGGTGCTGCCCATGAACGGGCGATACCCGCACGAACCATGCGGTGATAGCGGCAGAACGACAGTCGTACGATGACGAAACGCGAAGATTGCAGGCGCGCCCGACTGCGGCGGGCACGCCTGCACCGGGACGGATCAGGCCGCGCGCGTGGCGACCGCCGCCTGGGTCAGCTTGAAGCGCTCGCGCACGGAGTGCTCGATGCCCTTGGCGTCGAGCCCGCATTGCGACAGCAGGAAGGCCGGATCGCCATGGTCGACGAAGCGGTCGGGCAGGCCAAGCTGCAGCACCGGCACGGCGATGCCGGCGGCGGCCAGCGCTTCAAGCACCGCGCTGCCCGCGCCACCCATCACACAGCCTTCTTCGACGGTGACGAGATAGTCGTGCTCGTCCGCCAGCTTCTTCACCAGTTCTTCGTCGAGCGGCTTGACGAAGCGCATGTTGGCCACCGAAGCATCGAGCGCCTCGGCTGCGCCCAAAGCCGGGTGCAGCATCGAGCCGAACGCCAGGAAGGCCACGCGCTGGCCGGCGCGCGCGCCGCCGGTACGGCGCATCTCGCCCTTGCCGACCGGCAGCGCGGTGAGCGCGGCCTCGGTCGCCACACCGGCGCCGGCACCGCGCGGATAGCGCACGGCGGTCGGGCAGTCCTGCTGGAAGGCCGTGGTCAGCAACTGGCGGCATTCGTTCTCGTCGGCCGGCGTCATCACCATCATATTGGGGATGCAGCGCAGGAAGGCGATGTCGTATGCGCCGGCGTGGGTGGCGCCATCGGCGCCCACCAGGCCCGCACGGTCGAGCGCGAACACCACCGGCAGGTTCTGCAGCGCCACGTCGTGGATCAGCTGGTCATAGCCGCGCTGCAGGAAGGTGGAGTAGATCGCCAGCACCGGCTTGAGGCCTTCGCAGGCCAGGCCGCCCGCGAACGTCACGGCGTGCTGCTCGGCGATGCCCACATCGTAGTAACGATTCGGGAAACGCTTTTCGAACTCCACCATGCCCGAGCCTTCGCGCATGGCGGGCGTCACGCCGACCAGCTTGGGATCGGCGGCAGCCATGTCGCACAGCCAGTCGCCGAACACCTGGGTATAGGTCTTGCGGGCCGGCTTGGGCGACGGACGGATGCCTTCAGCCGGGTTGAACTTGCCGGGACCGTGGTAGAGGATCGGGTCGGCTTCGGCCAGCTTGTAGCCCTGCCCTTTCTTGGTGACCACGTGCAAGAACTGCGGGCCGCCGCCCTCGAGGGCGCGCTGGCGGATGTTCTGCAGCGTCGGCACCAGCGACTCGAGGTCGTGGCCATCGATCGGGCCGATGTAGTTGAAGCCGAATTCCTCGAACAGCGTGGCCGGCACCACCATGCCCTTGGCATGTTCCTCGAAGCGCTTGGCGAACTCGAGCACCGGCGGGGCCACCGACAGCACCCGTTCGATGCCCTTCTTGGTGGCGGCGTAGAACTTGCCGCTCATCAGCCGGGCCAGGTGGTTGTTGAGCGCGCCGACCGGCGGCGAGATCGACATGTCGTTGTCGTTGAGCACCACCAGCAGCGGCAGGTCCTTGTAGACGCCGGCGTTGTTCATGGCTTCGAAGGCCATGCCGGCGGTCATCGCACCATCGCCGATCACGGCGATGGAGACGCGCTTCTCGCCCAGCGTGCGGGCGCCCAGCGCCATGCCCAGCGCGGCCGAGATGGACGTGGAGGAATGCGCGGTGCCGAAGGTGTCGTATTCGCTTTCGCTGCGGCGCGGGAAACCCGAGATGCCGCCCCACTGGCGCAGCGAGTGCATGCGGTCGCGGCGCCCGGTCAGGATCTTGTGCGGATAGCTTTGGTGGCCAACGTCCCATACCACGCGGTCGTCCGGTGTATGGAAGACGTAGTGCAGCGCGATGGTCAGTTCGACCGTACCAAGGTTGGACGACAGGTGGCCGCCGGTTTGCGACACCGATTCGAGCACGTAGGCGCGGAGTTCGTCGGCCAACGTCTTGAGCTGGCGGCGGTCCAGCCGGCGGAGGGCTGCGGGGTCGTCTATAGTTTTGAGCAGTGCGTAGGTCATGATGTCCGTTCGGCGGCCGGATTCTTGTGCCCGGTTGTCGGTTTTCCTGCTTGTCAATTCAGCTCGCGCTCAATTCGAGCGCAGCACGATGAGATCGGCCAGTTCGGCAAGGCGTCCGGCGCGCGCGCCGAAGCCTGCCAGCGCCTCGTGCGCCGTGGTCCGGAGCTGCCCGGCCAGCTGGCGGGCAGGTTCGAGCCCCATCAACGACACATAGGTCGGCTTGTCATGGGCCGCGTCCTTGCCGGCGGTCTTGCCCAGCGTGGCGGTATCCGCGGTCACGTCGAGGATATCGTCAACCACCTGGAACGCGAGGCCCACGGCCGCGGCATAGCGGTCGAGCGCGGCCATGCCTGCCTCGTCCACCGTGCCGCAATAGGCGCCCATGCGCACGCTGGCCCGCAACAAGGCACCGGTCTTCATGCGGTGCATTGCCTCGAGTTCGCCCAGCGACATCGCCAGGCCGACATGCTGCAGGTCGATTGCCTGCCCGCCCGCCATGCCGACCGAGCCCGAGGCCCGGGCCAGCTCGGCCACGAGGCGCAGGCGCGCGGCGGCGTCCAGCGAGGCAAGCGACGCCGACTCGGCCAGCACCACAAATGCCTGCGTTTGCAGCGCGTCGCCCACCAGCAGCGCCGTCGCTTCATCGTAGGCCTTGTGCACGGTAGGACGGCCGCGACGCAAATCGTCATCGTCCATGCAGGGCATATCGTCGTGCACCAGCGAGTATGCGTGGATCATCTCCACCGCGCTGGCGGCCGCGTCGCAAGCCTCGGGCGCCGCACCGGCCACTTCGCCGGCCGCATGCACCAACAAGGGGCGCACACGCTTGCCGCCGCCGAGCACAGCATACCGCATGGCTTCGTGCAGCGTGCAAGGCACTGTTGCATTCGTGGGCAACGCGGCATCGAGCGCGGCCTCGGTCCTGGCGCCCTGGGCGCGCATCCAGGCGGCGAAATCGCCGGCTTCCACATTCTGGCGAGAGTCGCTCATTCCGCGTCTCCCTGGATGCCGGCCTCGGCGGGCATGGGCTTGAGGACGTCGCCTTCCAGCACCTTGACCTGCTGCTCCACGCGCTCGAGCATCTGTTGGCAGTACCGGACCAGTTCAGCCCCGCGCTTGTACGCCGCCAGCGAATCTTCCAGCGGCAATGCGCCACCTTCCATGCTGGCTACCAGCCCCTCCAGTTCGGCCATGGCGGCTTCGTAGGAGGCGGGCGGCGCGGAGGCGGACCGCTGGTCGGTCGCGGCCGGATCGGTCTGGGCCGGGGAGCTCGTTGTCTTTGGCATTGCGGACATGGAATCTGGGGAAGCAGGGATTTTACGCCAAAGCGAGGCGATGCCCGCATCCCTTGCATAGGGGTGCCCCTCAGGCCGTTGTCCGAAAGTGACTTGTGCGCTTGGGTCGTCTTTCCGAATGCGCCCTGAACGGCACCCCCATGACGACCCGGGTCGACTTTTTCGCTAAAAAGGCAAAAAAATCAGTCCCTTAACTTTTTGCCTCGGGTACAATCCGCGGTTCGTCAGCGCGAACTAAATCCACTGGCCCGGAAGCGGACCAGGGCGCGGCTGACTGTCTTTCCCATATCGATTTCTTTTCGATGGTTGGGTTGTTCACTGCTTTCGCCTGTCATAGGGAGTGGGGATAATGTCCAATCTCAGCACCGCGCTGAAACTGGTGCCGGCTGATACGCAACTGCCCGTCAACGTCTACATCGACGAGGCACTGCACCAACAAGAACTGGAACTGCTGTTCAAGAAGGGCCCTGGCTATGTCGGCCATGAACTGATGATCCCCGAGCCGGGCGATTATCACGCGCTCGCGGCAGAGGACGAGGGCCGCATCCTGGTACGCAATGCCGACGGGATCGAGCTCATGTCCAACGTCTGCCGCCACCGGCAGGCCATCATGCTCAACGGCCGCGGCAATGCGAAAAACATTGTCTGCCCCTTGCACCGCTGGACCTACGACCTGAAGGGCGAACTGCTCGGCGCACCGCATTTCGCCGAGCAGCCGTGCGTCCACCTGAAACGCTCGCCGCTGCAAAACTGGAACGGCCTGCTGTTCGAGGGCGAGCGCGATGTGCGGGCCGACCTGGCGCGCCTGGGCGTGGCCGAGGGCCTGAACTTCGACGGCTACCTGCTCGACCACGTCGAGATCCACGAGTGCAACTACAACTGGAAGACCTTCATCGAGGTCTATCTGGAGGACTACCACGTCGTACCGTTCCACCCGGGCCTGGGCAGCTTTGTCTCCTGCGACGACCTGAGCTGGGAGTTCGGCGACTGGCACAGCGTCCAGACGGTGGGACTGCATGCCGGCCTCAAGCGCCCCGGCAGCCCCACGTACCAGAAGTGGCATGAGGCTGTCCTGCGCTTCAACAACGGCGTGCTGCCCAAGTACGGCGCGATCTGGCTCACCTACTACCCCAACATCATGGTGGAGTGGTACCCGAACGTGCTGGTGATATCGACCCTGCACCCGCTCGGGCCGAACAAGACGCGCAATGTCGTGGAGTTCTACTACCCCGAGGAAATCGTGCTGTTCGAGCGCGAGTTCGTCGAGGCGGAGCGCGCAGCGTATATGGAAACCTGCATCGAGGACGACGAGATCGCCGAGCGCATGGACGCCGGGCGCCGCGCACTGGCGAAGCGTGGCGTCAGCGAGACAGGACCCTACCAGTCGCCGATGGAAGACGGTATGCAGCACTTTCATGAATGGTATCGCCGCGCCATGTCCTTTACCGGCTGACCAGCGGGAAAAGGCTTTGCGGGCCGCACAGGCATCGCGGCGAACAAAACGGACTGCCCAGGCGGTCCGTTTTGCGTTTGGTGCGGTGCACTCGCGCTGCTACAATCGCCGCTTCCGGTGTGCGCCCGGCGCCTCGCCGCCCCTGCGCCGGCCATTCGCTTCGCGCGAAGCCTTTCGCGATGCCGCCCTGCTTGTCAATCACCAGGCGCGGCTCGCGCGCTGTTCATTCTTCCTTTCGCCCCGCCATGCAATCGCTCTGGATGCTGTTCGCCGCCTTCGCCTTTTCGTTGATGGGGGTAGGCGTCAAGCTGGCGTCCGAGTTCTATGCCACCGGCGAGATCGTGTTCTACCGCAGCCTGATCGGCGTGATCATCATGTGGACGGTGCTGGCTTCGTCGGGTACCTCGGTACGCACGCCGCATATGTCCATGCACATCAAGCGCAGCCTGTTCGGCGTGACCGCCCTGCTGCTGTGGTTCACCTCGATCACCATGCTGCCCCTGGCCACGGCGATGACCCTGAACTACATGTCGCCGGTCTGGATCGCGCTGATCCTGGGCGCCGGCGCCGCGCTGGCGGGTACAGGCGGCGCAGACCGCAAGCTGATCGGCGCCATCCTGATGTCGTTCGCCGGCGTGCTGTGCCTGCTGCAGCCGTCCGTCGGCCACAACCAGCTCACCGGCGGCCTGATCGGACTTATCTCCGGCATCTTCACCGCGCTGGCCTATGTCGAGGTGCGCCAGCTCGGCCAGCTGGGCGAGCCCGAAGGCCGCATCGTGTTCTATTTCTCGGCAGTCGGGATGGTGGTGGGCCTGGCCTGGATGCTGCTCACCGGCCCAAGCGCCCACACCTGGCATGGGGCGGGCCTGCTGCTGGCCATCGGCATCCTTGCCACGCTCGGGCAGACCGCGATGACGCGCGCCTACAAGCGCGGCAACACGCTGCTCACCGCCAACCTGCAATATGCCGGCATTGTGTTCTCCAGCTTCTGGGGCATGATCATCTGGCGCGACCAGCTCAACTGGCTGTCCTGGGTGGGCATGGCGCTGATCATCGCGAGCGGCATCGCCACCACCCTGACCCGGGCCCGCGAAAGCTCCAACAAGCAGCCGACCGCCGATACCCCGGTCAAGTCCCCCGAGGCGGAAGTGCACCCCGAGGTGTAGCATCGAAGGTGGCGAACGGTGCTCACCCGCCGATGCCGCACAGCCCTCCCAACCCAAGGTTATGCCATGTTCACCACCCTGATCTCCAGCCAGGACCTGCGCGCGCTGCGCGAAGACAGCAGCCGCCACAGCGTCGTGATTGACTGCAGCTTCGACCTGGCCAACCCCGCCGCCGGACGCGATACCTACCATGTGGGCCACCTGCCGGGCGCCGTCTACCTGCACCTGGACAACGAATTGTCCGGCGAGAAGACGGGGAGCAACGGCCGCCACCCCTTGCCCGATCCCAATACGCTGGCCGCGCGCCTGCGCGCGCTCGGCGTGAATGAAGACACCCAGGTCATCGCCTACGATGCGCAGGGCGGCATGTACGCGGCACGCGCCTGGTGGCTGCTGCGCTGGCTGGGCCACGGCGCAGTGGCGGTACTGGATGGCGGCAAGAACGCATGGGTGGCGGCCGGCCTGCCGCTCGAGGCCGGCAATACGCCAGACCCCGAAATGCCCGGCAACCTGATGCGCAAGGCCTCGCTGGTGCCCACGGTGGATGCCGACGCGGTGCTGGCCAACCTGGCAAACCCGACGCGGCTGGTGGTGGATGCCCGCGCAGCGGACCGCTTCCGCGGCGAGAACGAAACGCTCGACCCCGTCGGCGGGCATATCCCTGGCGCGGTCAACCGCTTCTTCAAGGACAACCTGGAAGGCAACGGCAGCTTCAAGCCGGCCGCCACGCTGAAGCAGGAGTTCGGCCAGGTGCTGGGTGGCACGCCGGCCAGCGAGGCGGTCATGCAATGCGGCTCGGGCGTGACCGCCTGCCACAACCTGCTGGCGCTGGAGGTGGCGGGCTTGCCGGGCGCCGCGCTCTATCCGGGCTCCTGGAGCGAGTGGTGCGCCGACCCGGCGCGGCCGGTGGCAAGCGGCGCCTGAACGCGGGCGGCTCGCGCCGCCCAGGCTTCCTTATCTGGCGGGAGCCGCCACGCCGTGCGCATGGGCATGGCCATGCGCCTCGTGCACGCCATTGGTGATGAAGAAGATCGCGCAGATCCCGGTGGCCACCAGCACTACCTGGATGATTGACTCTCGCCAGCGCGGCTTGCGCTGCATCTGCGGCATCAGGTCGCTGACGGCGATATAGACGAAGCTGCTCGACGCGATCACCAGCACGTAGGGAATCCAGCCGCTCATCTGGTCGAGCAGGAAGTAGCCCACCACGCCGCCGGCAATGGCAGCCAGGCTGGACAGCAGGTTGAAGGCAAAGGCGCGCGCCTTGGAGAACCCCGCGTTGAGCAACACGATGAAATCGCCCACTTCCTGCGGGATCTCGTGGGCGGCAATGGCCAGCGCGGTGACCAGGCCGATATGCGGATCGGCCAGGAAGGCGGCGGCGATCACGATGCCATCGGCAAAGTTGTGGAAGGTATCGCCCACCAGGATGGCCATGCCGCTGCGGCCGGCTTCCTCGCGGTCGTGGCCGTGATGGTGGTGGTGCCCGTCGCCTTCGTGATGGTGCGAGTGGCGCAGCAGCGCGACCTTCTCCAGCAGGAAAAAGCCGAGCAGGCCGGCCAGCAGGGTGCCGAACAAGGCACGCGGATCGGCGCCCGATTCGAAGGCCTCCGGCAGGGAATGCAGCAGGGCCGTGGCCAGCAGCACGCCGACCGAGAAGCTCACCATGCGCTCGACCACGCGCGAGGCTACCGTCAGCGACAGCAGCGCCGCCCCCAGGATACTGCCCACCCCCGAGATGGTGGCGGCAAGCAGGATGTAGACAAGCGTGGAATGGATGATGGGCTCCCGGGACCGGCTATCCGCTCAACAGTAGCGGCACCGACCTTAGACGCAACACTGTTGCAAGAAACGAAGCACGCATTGTACGTAGATTGGCGCCGACTTTGCAAATCCTGCGGCACAAGCCGTATTTGCCGCTCGCTCCGCCGGCGCCAGGATTCAACGCAAGCTATCGCACTGCCCTACACACCGTGTTGCTTGAACCACGCCAGGCAGCGCTGCCAGCCATCCTTGGCGTCGGCTTCCCGGTAGCTGGGCCGGTAGTCGGCATTGAAGGCATGGCCGGATTCCGGATAGACCACGAAGGTGGAGGCCTTGGCAAAGGGATCGCTCGATGCCGCCAGCGTCGCCTTCATTTTCTCGACCTGTTCCTGCGTGATGCCGGTGTCCTTTCCGCCATAGAGGCCCAGCACCGGCACCTTGAGCTGGCCGGCCAGGTCGATCGGATTCCTGGGCTTGACCGGGGTCGGCTCGCCCACCAGCTGGCCATACCAGGCCACGCCCGCCTTGACCTGCTGACTATGCGCGGCGTACAGCCAGGTGATGCGTCCGCCCCAGCAAAAACCGGTGATGGCCAGTCTGCTGGCATTGCCGCCGTTGGCCTTGGCCCAGGCCACCGCTGCGTCGAGATCGCCCATGACCTGCTCATCCGGTACCTTGGAGATCAGCTTGGACTGCAGTTCCTGGATGGTGCCGAAGCTGCTGGGATCGCCCTGGCGCGCGAACAGCTCCGGCGCGATGGCGAGGTAGCCCAGCTTGGCGAAGCGCCGGCAGATATCGGCGATATGTTCGTGCACGCCGAAGATCTCGCTCACCACCAGTATCACCGGCAGGTTGGTCTTGCCTTCCGGCTGGGCACGATAGGCCGGCATATTGAAGCCGCCCGAGGCAATGGTGACCTCGCCGGCGGTAAGGCCGGCGAAATCGGTCTTGATGGCCTGCGCCATCACGGGCAAGGCGGCCGCGGCAAATGCCGAGCCCAGCGCTGTCTTGACGAAGGCGCGGCGGTCATAGGACTGGCCGGGTACGAGGCTTTCCACTTCTGGCTTCAGCATGCGGTCTCCTGTTTGGCTTGGATGGCGAATCTGGGTGGGCAAGACATGGGGCGGCGCTGCCGGTCGATACTGGCAGCGCCGGGAGTCCGATTCTAAGCAAACATGGAGTTCAGCGCACGCGGCCGGCAAGAGGGGCGAACCTCGCCCTTGCGCGGCTCATGCGGCTCAGCTTAGTGCAGCTTGACGCGCGGGCTGGTCTTGCTGCGCAGCCAGTGGGTCACGGTATCCAGTCCCATGCCCACGGCACCGTGCAGCGCCATGACATGCATGCGGTACAAGGAGGTGTACATCACCCGGGCCATGAGGCCTTCGATGAACATCGAGCCGCCGATCAGGCCGCCCATCAGGCTGCCGACCGCGCTGAAGTGCCCCAGCGACACCAGCGAGCCCAGATCCTTGAAGGCGAACGACGGCAGCGGCTTGCCGGACAGCCGCGCGCGCAGCGCGTTGTAGAGGAACACGGCTTGCTGGTGCGCGGCCTGGGCACGCGGCGGGACGGCGCCCTGTTTCTCGGGCCAGGGGCAGCTGGCGCAATCGCCGAAGGCGAAGATATCGGGATCGGCTTCGCTTTGCAGGGTGGGCTTGACCACGATCTGCCCCATCCGGCTCACCGGCAGGCCAAGCGTGGAAAGCACCGGCGGCGCGGTGATGCCGGCGGCCCACACCGTCAGGTCGGCATCGATGTGCTTGCCGCTGGCGGTCAGCACCGCATCCTCCGTGACCTCGGTGACGCGCTCGGCGGTGAGTACCTCGATGTTGAGCTTGCGCAGCAGCTTGGTGGTCTCGGTGGACACCCGCTCGGAAAGCGCGGGCAGGATGCGCGGGCCGGCCTCGACCACGTGGATGCGCACGTCGCGGCGCGGATCCAGCTGATGCAGCCCGTAGGCGCTGAGCACATGCGCGGTATTGCGCAACTCGGCCGAGAGTTCGACGCCGGTGGCGCCGGCCCCGATGATGGCGACATCCACGCGCGGGCGGCCGTCGTCGCCGATGCGCCCGCGTCCGTTCTGGGCGCGCACGCAGGCCGAGATCAGCTTGCGGCGGAAGCGTTCCGCCTGGTCCACGGTGTCGAGCGCGATGGCGTTGTCCGCGGCGCCGGGCACGCCAAAGAAATGCGTCACGCAGCCGATGGCCAGTACCAGGGTGTCGTAGGGCAGTTCGCGCGCGGGCAGCAGTTCCGTGCCGTCGAGGTCGACGCAGGCCGCCACCGCGATGGTCTTGCGGGTGCGGTCGATGCCGGTCAGCTCGCCTTGCTGGAACTCGAAATGGTGCCAGCGCGCCTGCGCTACGTATTCCAGCTGATGGGTGTGGGGATCCATGCTGCCGGCGGCGACTTCATGCAGCAGCGGTTTCCAGATATGCGTGGGGGAGCGGTCCACCAGTACCACCTGCGCGGCCCCGCTCTTGCCGAGCTTGTCGCCCAGCCGCGTGACCAGTTCCAGACCGCCTGCTCCTCCTCCGACTACGATGATGCGATGCGCCCTTCCCTCTGTGCTCATGATCTACCCAGTGTCGTCGATATTCTTTTGCGGGGCCTGACGCGAGCCAGTGACCCCGGCTTTCCGCCAGTCTGCTGCACAGCAGCAAGACTGGCAAGACGCCAATCACCGATTCAGCGGTCGCTTCAATCGGAACCAGAATGCAGGAATAGCGGGACGGGGGCAATCCCGGAGCGGCCCCAGGGGCCGCCCCGTGCGTTTAGTGCGCCTCCTCCCAGTTGCTGCCGGCACCGACCTCGGCCACCAGCGGCACGCGCAGCTCAGCCACCGAGCACATCAGCTCCGGCAGCTTCACCTTGACCAGTTCCAGCTCGGCCTGCGGTACTTCCAGCACCAGTTCATCGTGTACCTGCATCACCTGGCGCGTACCCAGGCCGTCGCGCTCAAGCCAGTTCTGCACGGCGATCATGGACAGCTTGATCAGGTCGGCGGCGGTGCCCTGCATCGGCGCATTGATGGCAGCCCGCTCGGCGCCCTGGCGGCGCGGGCCGTTGCCGCCATTGATATCCGGCAGCCACAGGCGGCGGCCGAACACGGTCTCGACGAAGCCCTGCTCGCGCGCGGTCTGCCGCGTTTCTTCCATGTACCGCGCCACGCCGGGGTAGCGCATGAAATAACGGTCGATATAGTGCTTGGCCGCCTCGCGCTCGATGCCGAGGTTGCTGGCCAGGCCAAATGCGCTCATGCCGTAGATCAGGCCGAAATTGATGACCTTGGCGTAGCGGCGCTGCTCGCTGCTGACCGCATCCGTGCTGACGCCGAAGATCTCGGCCGCGGTGGCGCGGTGCACGTCCTCGCCTTCGGCGAACGAGCGCATCAGGTTCTCGTCGCCCGAGATATGGGCCATGATGCGCAGCTCGATCTGCGAATAATCGGCCGACACGATCACATTGCCGGGGGCGGCGATGAAGGCCTCCCGGATGCGGCGGCCTTCCTCGGTGCGCACCGGGATGTTCTGCAGGTTGGGCTCGGTCGAAGCCAGCCGGCCGGTCACCGCGGTGGTTTGCCCATAGCTCGTATGCACGCGCCCGGTGGCCGGGTTGACCATCTTGGGCAGCTTGTCGGTATAGGTGGACTTGAGCTTGGCCAGGCCACGGTAGTCCAGCAGCAGCTTGGGCAGCGGGTAATCCTCGGCCAGCTTCTGCAGCACTTCTTCGTCGGTGGAAGGCGCGCCGCTGGCGGTCTTCTTGACCACCGGCAGCTTCATCTGGCCGAACAGGATCTCGCCGATCTGCTTGGGCGAGCCAAGGTTGAAGGGCTGGCCCGCGGCCTCGTAGGCGGCTTGCTCCAGCTCCAGCATGCGCTGGCCGAGTTGCGCGCTCTGTGCGCCCAGGCGGTCGGAATCGATCAGCACGCCGTTGCGCTCGATCTTCTGCAGCACCACGGAAACCGGCATCTCGATCTGCTCGTAGACGTAGCGCACGCCCTGCAAGGCCTCCACCTGCGGATACATGTTGCGGTGCAGGCGCAGCGTGACGTCGGCGTCCTCGGCGGCGTATTCGGTGGCGCGCGCAATGTCGATCTGGTCGAAGCCGATCTGGCTGGCGCCCTTGCCGCACACTTCCTCGTAGCTGATGGTCTTGAGGCCGAGCAGGCGCTCGGCCAGGCTGTCCATGCCGTGGTTGCGGTGGGACGCCAGCACGTAGCTCTGCAGCATGGTGTCATGCGCGATGCCACGGAAATTCACGCCGTGGTTGGCGAAAACATGCGAGTCGTATTTCAGGTTCTGGCCTACCTTTGCGCGCGACGGATCCTCCAGCCAGGCACGCATGCGCTCCAGCACGGCCTCGCGCCCGAGCTGGCCGTTGGCCTCCAGGCCGACCACATCGGGGCCGCAGTGGGCAACCGGGATATAGCAGGCTTCGCCCGGCTCGATCGACAGCGAGATGCCGACGAGTTGCGCCTGCATCGGGTCCAGCGAGGTGGTCTCGGTATCGATGGACACCAGCGGCGCGGTTTCGATGCGCCGCATCCAGGCTTCCAGCGCCGCCTCGGTTGCCACGGTTTCGTAGCGGATCTGCGCGGGCGCCGGGGCGTCGTCGAACAGACCGCCCTGGGCCGGGCCCGCCTCTGCCGCCGCCGTACCGCCGGCAGCGGGCTGCGCCGCGCTGGTGCGCGCCTGGGCACGGGGGTTCGGCAGGCTTTCACCGGTCGCCTCGCGCAGCCAGGTCTTGAAACCATAGCGCGCAAAGAAATCGATCAGCTTTTCCTTGTCCTCGCCGCTTTCCCTGAGCTGGTGGAAATCGGCCAGCGAGCTCGTCAGGTCGCAGTCGGTCTTGACCGTCACCAGCTCGCGCGCCTTGGGCAGCCACTCCAGCGTGTTGCGCAGGTTCTCGCCCACCACGCCCTTGATGCCGGCGGCGCCGACCATGATGTCGTCGAGCGTACCGTATTCGGTGAGCCATTTGACCGCCGTCTTGGGGCCGACCTTGGGCACGCCGGGCACGTTGTCCACCGCATCGCCGATCAGCGAGAGGTAGTCGACGATGCGCGCCGGCGGCACGCCGAACTTGGCCACAACGCCGGGCGGGTCGAGCACTTCGCCGCTCATGGTGTTGACCAGGGTGACATGGTCGTCGACCAGCTGGGCCAGGTCCTTGTCGCCGGTGGAGACCACCGTGCGCATGCCTTCGGCGGTAGCCTGGCGGGCCAGCGTGCCGATCACGTCGTCGGCCTCCACGCCCTCCACCACCACGATCGGCCAGCCCAGCGCACGCACCGCCTCGTGGATCGGCTCGATCTGCCTGGCAAGGTCTTCGGGCATCGACGGGCGATGCTCCTTGTAGGCAGGATACAGATCGTCGCGGAAGGTCTTACCCTTGGCGTCGAACACGCAAGCGCTATACTCTGCCGGGAAATCGTTGCGCAGCTTGCGCAGCATATTGATCATGCCGTAGATTGCCCCTGTGGGCAGCCCCTCCCCGTTCCTCAGATCCGGCAGGGCGTGATACGCGCGATACAAATAGCTCGACCCATCGACGAGCAAGAGTGTTTTTGGACTATCCGACATTCCCATGGACTCAAAATTGACTGGTGCCGCCGCAGGCGGTGCGAACGCCGC
>Ga0255338_1002435_pt1 | contig 27212 bp, 22 predicted proteins | sample MeOH1_35cm_T4_19_FD_203715 | JGI IMG/M metagenome (GOLD analysis project Ga0255338, IMG submission 203715) | Sandy soil microbial communities from University of British Columbia, Vancouver, Canada - MeOH1_35cm_T4_195 | ecosystem: Engineered > Artificial ecosystem > Sand microcosm > Unclassified ...
GAGCTTCGGCTGCAGCAGGCTGGCGCTTTGCTTCACCGCTGCCGAAGTCCAGGCGATGGCGGATCCGAATCTCAAGATGCTGTTCGTCAAGGCCGCCGGCAACGACGGCGCGACCCTGCTTTCCGAAGCGATCGGCGTCTCAGCCGCGACAGCAGCCGCGGCTATGGCGCGGCTCGTCCTCGTCGGCAGCGTCAACCTCACCGGCACGATCAGCAGCTTTTCGAACCGCCCCGGCGAGACTTGCCTGATGTACAGCGGGGCCGGCGGCTGTTCGCCCGACACGCTCTGGAAATACCATTTCATCGTCGCTCCGGGGGAGAATATTTATTCGACCCTCCCGAACGGCGCTTACGGCTATATGTCGGGCACCAGCATGGCGACGCCGGTGGTCGCCGGCGTCGCGGCCTTGCTCGAGGCGCGCTGGCCGGCGCTCAAGACGAGCCCTGAGACCGTGGCGCAAATCCTGTTCACCTCGGCGACCGACAAAGGCGCTCCAGGCGTCGACGCCACCTATGGCTGGGGCCTGCTCAACGCCACCAAGGCATTTCAGGCCTATGGCAACGTCACGCTCGTAAGCACCAGCGGCGCGGTGGCGACGATGGGCACGCCGCAGATCGCGGGGGCCGGGGCCTTCGGGACCCTCTCGGTCCCTCTTGGCAAGGTTACCGTCTATGACGCGTTCGGGCGCGATTTCGCTTTGGCCGAAACTGGCGCCCTTCGCGTGTCCCGCAATTACGATGCCGACCGGCGCATGCCGGCGCGGCGCCTGCTCGGGATCGGCGGACAGGCCGATTGGACGGGCGCATTCTTCGCGAAGCGCTATGCACCGCGCGGTTTTGCCGCTTTTGCGTCGCTCGCGGATCCGACCCCGATGGCCGTGACCCCCGACCGCTCGCTTCGGCTGGGTGTCGACATGCCGTTCAAAGGCGGCGTGGCGCAGCTCCGGGTCACCGGCGAAACAGGCACGCGTCTCGACTTCGCCTATGATCCAACCTTGCGTCCGCTTTCCTTCTTCCCCTCGACGGGTCTGCTGAACAGCTCGCTGTTCGCGCATGCGCTGGTCGGAGCTGGCGCCCACAGCCGGCTGTCGCTGTACGGCGTGACGACCAGCGCCGGTTCGATCACCGGCACCAACCCGAACATCCCCTTCTACCTTCAGCAGAGCGACGGCAACTCTGCCGCCAGCCTCGCCCTGGTCGGAAGTTCGGCGCAGCGGCGTCAGCAGGGCATCGGCGCCGGCTACTGGCTGCAGCCCGATGGCAAGAGCGTGATCGGCTTCAATGCCTCGATGCTGATCCAGAAGGGCGGCTATTACGATCTCACCTCGAACCTGCCCGCCTTCCGCAAGCCGACGCGAATGCTGAACCTCGGCGCGGCGGTCAGTCGTACGTTCGGCTCATGGGAAGCCACCGCCACAGGCGAGCTGACTCATCTTCGTGCGTCGAACGCGGTGGATTGGATGCGTCTCAGCTCTGCCAACGTCGCCTCGGCTGAGCTGCGCCTGCGCAAGAACGGCGCGGCCTTCGCCGGCGGCGGCCTCGAAGACAGCATGAGCATTGCACTGGTGATGCCGCCGCGGGCCGTTTCCGGGTCGCTTCAGCTCGATTACATGACGCGCACGGCCGATGGCCTTGGCCGCCAGGCCACTACCTATCGCTATTCGCTCGCCGATGCCGCCGAGCCGCTGAAGGTCGAGGCGGCGTATCAGCTCAGCGAAGGCAGCAGCTGGTCGTTCGACATCAGCGGCGGCTATTATCTGCAACGCAGCGATTATTCAGGAGCCGGCGAAGCCCTGACGAGCTTCCATCTGGCCTTCTAGGTCCCATCTCTTGCGAATAGGCAACGAGCGGAATCACGCATAAGCATAACGCCCGCCCTTTTGCAGCGCCGCGCCATAGGCCGGGCGCGCGTGGATGCGCTCGAGCCAGTCGATCAGGTGCGGACGATCTGCGTCGAGGCCGGCGCGCGCGCGGCACAGCTCGAGCGGGAAGCTCATCATGACGTCGGCGCTGGTGAAGCTGTCGCCGGCGAACCAGTCGCGCCTGGTAAGCTCATCCTCGAGCCAGTCGAGATGCCCCTCGAGCAGCGCCATGACGTTACCCCGCGCTGGTTTGCCGAGCAGGCCAAGGCGCTCGACAATGAGCAGCGCCAGCAAGGGCGGCATCAACGAGCCTTCGGCATAATGCAGGAACTGCCGGTACAGCAGCACCGAATCTCGATTGGCGGGAGGGCCGAGCTTGCCGCCCGATTTTTCGACGAGATATTCGACGATCGCGCCGCTTTCGGCGATCACGCGTCCTTCATCCTCGATCGCCGGCGATTTGCCGAGCGGATGAACCGCCTTGAGCTCGGCCGGCGCGAGCATCGTCTTCGGATCGCGGGCGTAGCGCCGGACGCGATAGGGCATCTCCAATTCCTCGAGCAGCCAGAGGATGCGCTGCGAGCGGCTGTTCTCGAGATGGTGGACGATGATCATAAGCGCGTGACGCCGCCTTAGAGCCTGATCGTTGGAGGTGGAAGCGCTTCGCGCTTCCGCCGAAGGCGTGAAGCAGGCGCTATTCATGGGGTGGAGACCTTGATTCACGGTTCAAGCTGATTCAGCCTGAAACAATCAAGGTTTAGCCCAGCTTTGCCCCCGCTGAAACGAAACTTGTGCAAGCACGCCCGCTGCCGCATGGCGCGAATGCCCATCCGGGCGCTTTTCAGGACATGATGATGAGCGAGCGACCCCGAGGATCGCACCACAAGCCGAGCAACGCGCCCTCGATCGGCGAATTCATCGTCCTGACCGCGGCGCTGATGGCGGCGGGCGCGCTCGCGATCGATTCGATGCTGCCCGCGCTGCCGTCGATCGGCGCGTCATTCGCGATCGAGGACGAGAACCGCCGGCAGCTGATCATCACTTTCTATCTGCTCGGCTTCGGCGGCGGGCAAATGCTCTATGGCCCGCTGTCGGATCGCTTCGGACGCAAGCCGATCCTCGCGCTCTGCCTGTCCAGCTACGCCTTGTTCTCGCTGCTGACCGGCCTTTCCGGGAGCTTCGCAATGCTGCTCGGCGCGCGTCTGCTGCAGGGCATGGCAGCCGCAGGAACGCGGGTGCTGGTGGTGTCGATGGTGCGCGACCAGTTCGATGGGCCGACGATGGCGCGGATCATGTCGCTCTCGTTCATCCTGTTCATGGTCGTGCCGGTGCTCGCACCCGCGCTTGGCGAGGCCGTGCTTGCCGCCGCAAGCTGGCGCGCCATTTTCTTTCTGCTGGCGCTCTACGGCCTGTTCCTTGTCGGGTGGCTGCTGCTGCGCCTTCCCGAGACCCACCCGCCCGATCGGCGGCGCGCGCTTTCGCTCGCCAAGATCCGCGAGGCGGTCGCGACGACGCTCGATCAGCGCGTTTCGATCGGCAACACGCTCGCGCTGACCCTGGTGGTCGGGGCGCTGTTCGCATTCATCAACTCGATCCAGCAGATCGTGTTCGATATCTTCGAGCGGCCCGACTTGATGGCGCTGATCTTTGCCTCGATCGCCGGGCCGATGGCGATCACCTCTTATCTCAACTCGCGCATCGTCGAGCGGATCGGTTCGCGCCGGATCATGCTCACAGCGCTCCATGCTTTCGCAGCGGTGTCGTTGCTCCACCTGATCCTGCTTCTGGCGATAGGCGAGCATCTCATCCTGTTCATCGTCCTTCAGGCGCTGGCGATGGCCTCGTTCGGGCTTGCCTCGGCCAATCTCAACGCACTCGCGATGCAGCCGCTCGGCCATATCGCCGGCACCGCTTCCTCGGTGCAGGGGACGATCACGACGATTGGCGGCGCGCTGATCGGATTGGCGGTCGGCCAATGGTTCGACGGGACGACCTTACCGCTCGTTCTGGCCTTTGCGATTTGCGGCGTGTGCGGCCTGTTGACCGCGATCTGGGCCAATCCACCCGGGCATCCCGCGCCGACACGCTGATGCGCTGAGCCGGTGCGGCCACGCAAAAGGCCGGGGAAGCCACCCTCCCCGGCCCTCTGCTCATCTTGCCTTAGATCCCGACGTTTAGATATCGTCGTCTTCGCTCGGTCCCGCCATCAGCGCCTCGGCCACCTCCTCGGTGCTGCCGCGGATCGCATTCTCGATGCGCAGGGCGATTTCCGCATTCTCCTTCAAGAAGGTCTTCGCATTCTCGCGGCCCTGGCCGATGCGGATCGAGTCGTAGCTGAACCACGAGCCTGACTTCTCGACGATGCCGGCCTTGACGCCGAGATCGAGAATCTCGCCCATCTTGGAGATGCCCTCGCCGTACATGATGTCGAACTCGACCTGCTTGAACGGCGGCGCGACCTTGTTCTTGACGACCTTCACCCGCGTCGTGTTGCCGACGATGTCGTCGCGTTCCTTGATCTGGCCGGTGCGGCGGATGTCGAGCCGAACCGACGCGTAGAATTTGAGCGCGTTGCCGCCAGTCGTGGTCTCGGGATTGCCGTACATCACGCCGATCTTCATCCGCACCTGGTTGATGAAGATGACGAGGCAGCGCGATTTGGAGATCGAGCCTGTGAGCTTGCGCAGGGCCTGGCTCATCAGCCGCGCCTGCAGACCGACATGGCTGTCGCCCATCTCGCCCTCGATCTCGGCACGCGGCACGAGCGCGGCGACCGAATCGATGACCAGCACGTCGACCGCGTTCGAACGCACCAAGGTGTCGCAAATCTCGAGCGCCTGCTCGCCGGTGTCGGGCTGAGACACGATCAGCTCCTGGATGTCGACGCCGAGCTTGCGCGCATAGATCGGGTCGAGCGCATGCTCGGCATCGACGAAGGCAGCGGTGCCGCCGGCTTTCTGCGCCTCGGCCACGGCATGGAGCGCGAGCGTCGTCTTGCCCGAGCTTTCGGGCCCGTAGATCTCGATGATGCGGCCGCGAGGCAGGCCGCCGATGCCAAGCGCGATGTCGAGGCCGATCGAGCCGGTCGAAATCGATTCCATCTGGACCGCTTCACGCGACCCCAATTTCATCGCCGAGCCCTTGCCGAATGCGCGGTCGATCTGCGCAAGCGCTGCTTCGAGGGCCTTTTGCTTGTCCATATTCTCAGAATTCCTGTCGGATCCAACGACTTTGAGCGATGTCGCCATGGTGCACTGCCCTCCTATGATGTCCGCGCAGCGGGTTCAACGTAGGAAGCCATGTACATGTTATGTTCCATAGGAACAAGAGTGAAACGAATGTAGTCGGACGCCGACGCCGCGGCGACCGGCGTCGATGAGGAACGATATCATCGGGAAGCGTGGATTCGGGCCGGCCCGGGTTGCGCTTATGCGGCCCCGTTGGCGCAGGCGGCGGCGAGCGCCGGTTCGATCGCGTCGATCGTGTAGGGCTTGGCGAGCACCGGAGCGGCGGCATGCGCGGGCGGCGGCGGATCGATATGGCCGCCCGTGGCGAACACGAACGGCAACCCTTCCTGGAGCAGGCGGTCGGCGATCGGCCAGGCGTGCTCGCCCTTGAGATGGACATCGAGGATCGCGATGTCGAACCCGCCTTCGTCGATCTTGGCCATCGCCTCGGCGACGCTGTCGACCGTGCCGGCGATCCTGTGACCGAGCGAGTCGAGAAAATCCTCCAGCATCATCGCGATAAGCGGCTCGTCTTCGACGATGAGGATGGAACGACCGGCGGGCACGAGGCTCGATTAGGGCCAGATTAGAAAAAATCAAAAACTATTTCGCCGCCTTGTTCGAGAGCAAGGCATCGCGCGCCGCCTCGGCGAGCTTCTGCACCGAGAAGGGCTTGGCCAGGAACGCGACCCGCTCGAGATCGATCGACTTGCGCAATTGCTCCTCGGCATAGCCCGAGATGAACAGGATCGGCAGGTCGGGATGGGTCTTGCGCGCCTCGCGTACCGTGGTCGGCCCGTCCATTGACGGCATCACCACATCGGAGATCATCAAATCGACCTTGTCCTCCCGCTCGAGGATCTCGAGCGCGGCCTCGCCGCTTTCGGCGGTGAGCACCGTGTAGCCATGGCGCGTCAGCGCACGCTCGGCGACCGCGCGCACCATCGCCTCGTCCTCGACGATCAGGATCGTCCCGGTTCCCCACAGCTCGCCGGTCGGGCCCTTCCCCTTGGCCTTTTCGGAGGCTTTGGCGGCGCCGGCGGCGTGGACCGGCAGATAGATGGTGAAGCTGCTGCCCTTGCCCGGTTCCGATTCCGCGAAGATGAAGCCGCCCGACTGCTTGACTATGCCGTAGACGGTCGAGAGCCCGAGCCCGGTCCCCTTGCCCACTTCCTTGGTGGTGAAGAACGGCTCGAAGATCTTGCTCAGGATCGCCGGCGGGATGCCGGTGCCGGTGTCCGACACCCGCAACGCGGTGTAATCGGCGATCGGCAGGATGTCGCTGCCCATCCTGCGGACGTCGTCGGTCGAGACCGAATAGGTTTGCAACGTCAAGGTCCCGCCTTTGGGCATGGCGTCGCGGGCGTTGACGCAGAGATTGACGATCACCTGCTCGAGCTGACCGGGGTCGGCGCGCACCGCGCCGAGGTTGCGCCCGTGCTTGACCTGCAAGGCGACCGTCTCACCGAGCAGGCGCTTGAGCAGGTTCGAGACCTCGGCGATCACGTCGGGCAGCTGGAGGACCTGCGGCCGCAGGGTCTGTTGCCGCGAGAAAGCGAGCAGCTGCCGCGTCAGCCCCGCCGCGCGGTTGGAATTGCTCCTGATCTGCTGGATATCGTCATAATCGCTGTCGCCCGGCGTGTGGCGCATCAGCATGAGGTCGCAATAGCCGATGATCGCGGTGAGGATGTTGTTGAAGTCGTGCGCGACGCCGCCGGCGAGCTGGCCGACCGCCTGCATCTTGGTCGCCTGCGCCACCTGGCGCTTGAGGCGGTCCTCCTCGCTATTGTCCTTGAGCGAGAGCAGGACGGCGCCCTGGCCGAGACCGCGCACGCCGGCGATGGTCAGCGCGACCGGCTCCTCGGGATTGGACTTGAGGCGCACCGCGATGTCGCTCGCCGCGGACGGGCCGCGCGCGAAACGGCGGACGAGATCGGACACCGCCGCTTTGTCCTCGCTGACGACGAGATCGCCCGGGTAGACCGCCTTGGCCTCTTCCGCGAGCGCCGCCGCCTTGCGGAACGCCTTGTTGAGATAGATGAAGCGGCCATCGACATTGGCGAGTGCGAGCCCGAGCGGCAGGATGTCGAGCAGGGCATTGATGTGCGCCGTGTCGTCCTTGCCGAGCCGGCGAAACCCGCCGTCGGCATCGTCGAGCAGCAGGAACAAAGTCAGCGGATTGACGCCGTCGGTGATCGGGATCTGCACGATGCGCAGCGGCGTCGCGCCGCTTCCCTCGATCGCGAAGCTGAACTGACCCTCCTCGGTCGCGCTCAGCAGGCCGACGAGCGGCGTCCCGGCCGCAGCGGTGTCGGCGCTTCCGGTCGCGCGCAGCAGAAACACGCGGTTTGCCGCGACCAGCGCGCCGTCGAGGTCGGCGAGCACCGCCATCAACCCCGCCTCGCCGATGCGGTCCCCCGCCTCGCCGGTGAGCAGGCGCCGCGCCTCGGCCGCGAGATCGATCGCGTTGCTGCGCGTGAACCGCCAGACCAGAGCGGCCTGGTCGGCGCCTTCACGGCTGAGCTGCGCCCTGAGGGCCGTGCCGTCGGTGCCGAACTGCTCGATCACCGCCATGCCGTCGCGCCGCGCCGCGAGCGCCGCTTGCTGCAAGCGTTCCTGCTCGCGCTCGCCGAACGCCAGATCGGGCGGCGTCGCATAGCCGCCGAACCAGCTCGCATAGGCTTCATTGGCGCAGAGCAGTTGTCCATTTGCGTCGGTGACCGCGACGGCGTTGGTCGTGACGTCGATCGCGGCGCGCAGCAGGGCGATGTCGGTCCCCGCCGGCAGCGCCTCGTTCGTCTCGCGCACGCCGCTCCGCACGCGCAGCAGCATCAGCGCTCCCACGGCGAGCAGCCCCGCCGCGAAGGCGCCGGCAAACAACGGGTCGCCGACCGCGAACAAGAGCAATGCGGCCGAGCCCGCCGCGGCAAGGGTCAATAAAGCAGCGCCGAGCGCGCTACGGTTGGATCGAAGCGGCGCAGCGGATCTGCCGGAAAAAGGGAGCGGTGTCGAAGCCATGGCTGCAGCCACTCATGTCCCCTGCCTCTCCCCGACGTCAAGCGCCCGACGGGGTCACCAGATGCGCACGCGCTGCTCGGGCGGCAGGTAGAGCGCTTGGCCGGTCGTGACGTCGAACGCGCGATACCAGGGGTCGAGGTTGCGCACCACGGCAACACGCTGCTCGGAGGGCGAATGCGGATCGGTGAGCAGCCGCTGACGCAAATTGGCTTCGCGGTAATTGCGCCGCCAGACCTGCGCCCAGCCAAGGTAGAAGCGCTGATCGCCGCTGAGGCCGTCGATCACCGGCGCCTCGCCGCCCCCGAGCGAGGCCTTGTAGGCATCGTAAGCGATCGTCAGGCCGGCGAGGTCGGCGATATTCTCGCCTAATGTCAGCCTGCCCTGGAGATGCATTCCCGGGAGCGGCTCATACTGGTCATATTGGTCTGCGAGCTGCTTGGTAAGCGCCTCGAAATGCGTGACGTCCTGCGGCGACCACCAGTCGCTCAGCCGACCTTCATTGTTGAACTTGGCGCCCTGATCATCGAAATGATGGCTGAGCTCGTGGCCGATGACGGCGCCGATGCCGCCGTAATTGATCGCCGGATCGGCGTTGGGATCGAAGAAGGGCGGCTGCAGGATCGCCGCGGGGAAGACGATCTCGACCATGCCGAAATTGGCATAGGCGTTGATCTCCATCGGGGTCATTCCCCATTCCCAGCGGTAGATCGGCTTGCCGAGCTTGCCGACCTGATATTCATGCTCATAGGCACGCGAACGGACCGCGTTGCCGAACAGATCGGCGCGCTCGATGCGCAGGCCCGAATAATCGCGCCAGCGGTCGGGATAGCCGATCTTGGGCGTGAACGCGGCGAGCTTGGCGTGCGCCTTGGCCTTGGTCTCGGGGGCCATCCAGTCGAGCCGGTCGATACGGCGCCCCATTGCCGCGATCACGTTGCGGACCAATTGGTCGGCCTGGGCCTTGGTCTGGGGCGGGAAATATTTGGCGACATAGGCCTTGCCGACCTCCTCGCCCATCGCCTGCGTGACGAAGGTGACGCCGCGCTTCCAGCGCGGCTCGATCTGCGGCGTTCCCGACAGGATCGTGCCGTAGAAGGCGAAATCCTCGCTGGTCACCGCCGTCGGGAGCACGTTCGCGAAAGCATGAAGCGAACGCACCAGCAGCTGGTCCTTGAGCACTTGCAGCGGCGTCGCGGCGATCAGCGCGGCAATGCCTTTGACCGCGCTCGGCTGGGCGATGACGACGCTATCGACGTTGGCTCCGATACCCTTGAAGAAGCTGGCGAAATCAAACCCTGGCGCGTCGCTCTCGAGCTTGGCCAACGCGATCTTGTTGTAGGTTTTGGTGGCATCGCGGCTGTCGGTGCGGGTCCAATGGACCCGGGCGATCGCGGTCTCGAAATCGAGCACCGCCTTGGCGCGTGCCGCGGCATGGGCTTCGCCCGCCAAGGTCAGCATGCGTTCGAGATGCGCGCGATAGGCGGCCCGCGTCTCGGCGAGCTTGGCATCGCTCGAAAGATAATAATCGCGGTCGGGCATGCCGAGCCCGGCCTGGACGAGCTGCAGCGCATAGACGTCGGGCTTCTTGTCGTCCTGCCCCACGTAGGTGCCGAACGGAGTGACGATCCCCATCCGATCGGCCGCGGCGGCAAGCGCCGCATAGCCCTGTCGGCCGCCGAGCGCCTTGATCCGCGCCAGCCACGGCGCGATCGGCGCCATCCCCTTCGCCTCGATCGCCGCCTCGTCCAGGAAGCTGGCATAAGCATTGCCGATCTTGCTCGCTGGGTCGGCCTTGGCCTCGTCGAGGATCTGCTCCGTGCGCTGACGCGAGAGATCGTCGAGCACGGTGAACATCCCGTAGTTCGAACGGTCGGCGGGGATCGGCGTCGTTCGCGCCCAGGTGCCGTTCGCAAATTGGTAGAAATTGTCGCCGGGCGCGACATTGCGGTCCATCCCGGCCTGATCGAAGCCGAAGCTTCCGATCTGCGGCTTGCCCTGCGTCGGCGGTGCGACCGGGCTTGCGGCGGCGCCGGACAAGGCTTGGGTCTGCGCGGCAGCCTCGCCTGGCGCGCTGCCGCCGGTGGCGCAGCCCGCAAGCATCGTCGTCGCAATCAGGATCGGGGCCATCGGGATCGGGAAGTGACGCATAAAACCCTTCTTTCAAGTGCTTATGCGGGCCCATTTAGGAGCACAGATCAGATTTGTATATCGTACCGATGGCGTCTGCGCCGCCATTTATGAGTGATCCACAGCCGCCAGACGAGCGCCGCGATGGCATAGCCGACGATGCCCGAGATCACCGCAATCACCGCAAGGCCGCTGACCAAAGCCGGCGCCGCCGAGGAGAACAGCCAATTCACCCACCGCTCGATCGAGGCATGGCTCTCGATCATCTGAAGCACCGCGCCCGGATTGGCCGGAAAGCCGAACAGATCGCTGCCGACCCATAAAGCAGCCATCAGCAGCAATGGCGTCGTGACGGGATTGGTCAGCAGGGTCGTCCCGGCGGTCAAAGGAACGTTGGCGCGAACCGGCACCGCCACCATCGCCGCCGCGACGGGCTGGACGAACGGGATGATCACGAAAATACCGATCGTGAGGCCGACGGCGATCGCGCGCGGCACCGAGCGGCGGGTGAAACGCCACAAGGCGGGCTGCAGCAGCAGATGCGCGACCGGCTGCATCAGCCGGTTGCTCTCGAGCTCCTCGCGGCTCGGCAGCATCGTGCGGATGCGGTCTGAAAGCCAGGTTTTGCTTTTAGCCATGCTGCGTTTCAACCATGCTGGCGCAGCAGGCGACCCTGCTCCTTCTTCCAGTCCTTGGCCTTCTCGTGCTCGCGTTTGTCGTGGCTCTTGCGGCCGCGCGCGACCGCCAGCTCGACCTTGGCGCGGCCGCGGCTGTTGAAGTAGATCGACAGCGGTACCAGGGTCATGCCCTGCCGTGCGACCAGACCGAACAATTTGTTGATTTCGCGCTCGTGGAGCAAAAGCTTGCGCGGCCGCTTGGGCTCGTGATTGAAGCGGTTGCCGTGGCTGAACTCCGGGATGTTGGCATTGATCAGCCACACCTGCTCGTCCTTCACCTCCGCATAACTTTCGGCGATCGAGCCTTCGCCGAAGCGCAAGGATTTGACCTCGGTGCCGGTCAGCGCGATCCCCGCCTCATACGTGTCCTCGATCGCATAATCGTAGCGCGCACGCCGGTTCTCGGCGACGATCTTCTTCTTGTCGAAAGTCGCCGGGCGCGGTCGTACCATCAGGTGAGGCCCGCATGCGCGAGCGCGGCATCGACCGCTGCCCGGCTCTGCGGCGAAGGCTGGGTCATCGGCAGCCGCACGTCCGGCCGATATTCGGGCTTGAGGCGCGACAGCGCATATTTGACCGGGCCCGGAGAGGCGTCGCTGAACAGCGCGGCGTGGAGCGGGAAAAGCCGGTCCTGGAGCGCGAGCGCGTCCGCCCAGCGGCCGTCGAGGCACGCCTGCTGAAATTGGGCGCAGAGCCCTGGTGCGACATTGGCGGTCACCGAGATGCAGCCGACGCCTCCCATCGCCATGAATCCCAGCGCCGAATCGTCGTTGCCGGACAACTGGCAAAAGTCGCTTCCGCACGCGAGACGCTGCGCCGAAACGCGCTCGAGCTTGCCGGTCGCATCCTTGACGCCGACGATCGTCGGCAATTTGGCGAGCTCCGCCAAGGTCTCGACACTGATGTCCGTCACCGTTCGCGAGGGCACGTTGTAGATGATGATCGGCAGGCTGCTATGCTCGGCCAGGTAACGGAAATGTGCGAGCAGCCCGGCTTGGCTGGGCCGGTTGTAATAAGGCAGCACGACCAGCGCCGCGGCGGCGCCCGCGGCCTCGGCGTGGCGCATGTGCTCGAGGGCCGCCTTGGTGTCGTTCGAGCCGCAGCCGGCGATCACCGGCACGCGCCCGGCCGCCTGCTCGACGCACACCGAGACGACGTGATTATGCTCCTCGATCGACATCGTCGCGCTTTCGCCGGTCGTTCCGCACGGCACCAAAGCGGTCGATCCTTCGGCGATTTGCCAGTCGACCAGGGCCCGGAACGCGCCCTCTTCGAACGACTCGTCGCGAAAAGGAGTCACTAGGGCCGGGATGGAGCCGCGAAACATCATTATCTCCTTCACCTCGCTTCCTTTTCCGCACATAAAAAGCGCGAGGACGACGAGATCGTTCACGGTCTGATAAGGAGGGGCCCGCCATTCTGTCCAGCATGCAGAAGAAAGCAGTGATCCTGGTTCCGCTTCTCGCGTCGGTTGCCGCCGTAGCCGCGATTGGCCCCGAGGCCGCGCTGAGGCCGGCGTCGGTGACCGTCCCGACTTCCCCTTCTGCACTCCCACCCGCCGCGGCACCCTTGCCCAGCAGCTATGCGCCGCCCGTCTCGTCGGCGATTTCACAGGCGCTCGCACAATGGAACAGCCTGCGCCAGAGCGACAGCTTTCCCTTCACCTCCTACGCCTCGTTCCTGATGCGCTATCGCGGATGGCCAGGAGAGAGCAGCCTGCGCCGAACCGCCGAGCGCGCGATCGATCCGCTCACCTCTTCCCCGGCAACCGTGATCAGCTACTTCCGGATGCTGCCGCCGCTGACGCCGCTGGGTCATGCGCGGCACGCCTCGGCCCTGCTCGCGAGCGGCCAGGTCGACGCCGCGCGCGCGGCCGCACGGCTTGCCTGGACCAGCGGTGCGATGCCGCGGCCCGACGAGGATCGCCTGCTCGGGCTGTTCGGGGCGGCGCTCACCATCGCCGACCACGACCAGAGGATCGAGAAATTGCTCGCCAGCGGCGATACGTCCGCCGCCTTTCGCCTGCTTTCGTTCGGCTCGGCCGCGAAGCGCCCGGTCTACGAGGCGCGGATCGCGCTGCAGACCGAAGCGCCCGATGCCGCCGCCAAGCTCGCTTTGCTCGGTGACGGCGCGAATGGCGATCCGGGCCTGCTGATGGATCGTGCCCGATGGCTGCGCTACACCAGCCAGAGCCTCGCGGCGCGTTCGCTGCTCGCCCAGCCGCGCACCTTGACCGCGCGCCCGGCCGATGCCGAGAAATGGTATGAGGTCCTGCTGACGATGGCGCGGGCCGCGGCCGCCGATCGCCAGTGGACGACCGCCTATCAGATCGCCTCGCAGGTCGACGACGCTTATCCGCCCGGCACCGACATCAGCCTGCGGCCGACCGGCGAGCGTGACGATTACACCAGCCTCGTCTGGCTGGCGGGCACGACCGCGCTGCACCAGCTCGGCCGCCCCGCCGATGCCGCCGCGATGTTCGTCCGCTACGCGCGCGGCGGCCGATCGGCGCAAGTCACGACCAAGGGACTCTATTGGGCCGGCCGAGCCGCGCAGGCCGCCGGCCAGGCCGCGCAGGCGAACGCCTATTTCACCGAAGCCGCTGCCTTTCCCGAGCTGTTCTATGGCCAGCTCGCGCTCGAGCGGGTCGGCCGGCCGGTGGCGCCGCCGCTTTCCCCGCTGCCTCCCACCGACGCCGAACGCCAGGCCTTCCATCGCAAGGATCTGGTCGAGGCGGCGAAGATGCTTGGGCTGATGGGGCGCTGGGAAGACCAGTCGCTGTTCGTCCGCGCGCTCTCCGAGCAGGCGCAGAGCGAACGCGAAAGAATCCTCACTGCCGAGCTGTCGCGGCAGATCGGGCGGCCCGATCTCGCCGTGTGGCTCGCCCGCGATGCCCGCAACGCCGGCTCGCCCTTCTACGTCCGCACCGCCTACCCGGAAGTGAGCGTTCCACTTTCGAGCCATTATTGGTCGCTCGCGCACGGCATCATCCGTCAGGAAAGCTCGTTCGACCGTGCCGCGGTGAGCCCCGCCGGCGCGCGCGGCATGATGCAGCTGATGCCGCCGACCGCGCGGCAATGGGCCGGCAAGCTGGGCCTGCCCTACGACCTTGGCCGGCTGACTCGTGATTCCTCGTACAACATCATGATCGGCAGCCAGTATTTCGCGAGCCTGATGGACGATTGGGGCGGCTATGCGCCGCTCGCCGTCGCCAGCTACAATGCCGGCCCTGGCAACGTCCGCAAATGGGTCAGCGCCAATGGCGATCCCCGCATGCCCGGCGTCGACATCATCAGGTGGATCGAGGACATCCCTTATGCCGAGACCCGCGGCTACGTGCAGCGCGTGCTCGAGAACGCCGTCGTCTACGATTCGATCAATCCGTCGCGGGTCAGCACGTCGAGCACGATCCGCCTCTCCTTCTACCTCGGCAAGAGCAGCCGCCCCGGCTGATTTCAATCGCGCCAAAACAGGCTAGACGAAGCGCGATGGCAGACCGGGTCAACCATATCACTCCCGAAGGCTACCGCCGGCTGCGCGAGGAATATGAGCAATTGTTCGGCGTCGAGCGGCCGAAGCTGGTCGAGACGATCAGCTGGGCGGCGGGCAATGGCGACCGATCGGAGAACGGCGACTATATCTATGGCCGCAAGCGCCTGCGCGAGGTCGACCGGCGGATCGACTGGCTGTCCCGCCGCATGGCCGCCGCCAAGGTCACCGATCCCGCGCACCAGGCCGACCGCGATCGCGTCTGGTTCGGCGCGACGCTGACATTGGCCGACGAGGACGACAACCGGCGCGTGGTGACGCTGGTCGGCGAGGACGAAGCCGACGCCGGCGCCGGCCGCATCAGCTGGCATGCCCCGCTCGCCCGCGCCGTCCGCGGCGCGGCGCTGGGGGACGTGCGCCAGGTCGCGCTGCCCGCGGGCGAGAAGGAATATGAGATCGTCGCGATCGTCTATCCGGACGCTGCCACCTAAAACTCGCCAGGGACACGTTCCCTCAATTCCCGAACGCGCGCCGCGCCAGCTCCTCGGTCTCGGGTGGGGCCGCCGGCGGCGTCAGCGGCACCGCCGCCTCGAGCCGCTCGGCGATGGTCGCCAAGACGGCGATACGCGCCGCTTTCTTGTCGTTGCCGTCGATAACGTGCCACGGCGCCCAATGCGTGTCGTTGTGGGCGAACATCTCGTCGAGCGCCGCAAGATAGGCCGGGCGCTTCGCACGGTTGCGGAAATCCTCGGGGCCGACCTTCCAGCGTTTCCAAGGGTGCTCGAGCCGCGCTTTCAGCCTCTGATCCTGCACCTCCTGGGTGACATGGAGGAAGATCTTGACGATCGTCGTGCCGTCGCTCGCCTGCTGCGCCTCGAACTCGTTGATCTCGTCATAGGCGCGCCGCCACTCGGCCTCGCTCGCATAGCCCTCGATCCGCTCGACGAGCACGCGCCCGTACCAGCTGCGGTCGAACACGGCGATTTCGCCGGTAGACGGCAGCCGCTTCCAGAAACGCCACAGGAAATGGCGCGCCTTTTCCTCGCCGGTCGGCGCCGAGATCGGCCAGACCTCGAAATGGCGCGGGTCCCATTTCGCGGTGAGGCGCTGGATCGCCCCGCCCTTGCCCGACGCATCCCAGCCTTCGATCAGGATCAGGCTTCGCTTGCGGTGGACGACATGCGCGACGAGCAGCCGCGACAGCCGTTCCTGGAGCGCTTCGAGCTCGGCCGTATAATCGCCCTCGAACGGGCGGCCGGCCTCATGGTCCGCGAGATTGATCGCCATGCTCGTTCATCCTCCACGGCGGCTCCCCCGACCGGACCGGACACCGGATCGGGGGTGAAGGGATCGCATGCTCCGCTCGCCCGCGAGGCGGCAGGATTGCTTACTTCGGGTCGACGATGCGGATGTGGAGCTCGCGAAGCTGCTTCGCCGACACTTCCGACGGCGCGTTCATCATCAGATCCTCGGCCTTCTGGTTCATCGGGAACAGCACCACCTCGCGGATATTGGGCTCGCCGGCGAGCAGCATGACGATGCGGTCGATGCCGGGCGCCGAGCCGCCGTGCGGCGGAGCGCCATATTTGAACGCGTTGATCATGCCTGAGAAATTACTGTCGACGTCGGCGCGGCTGTAGCCGGCGATCTCGAACGCCTTGTACATGATCTCCGGGCGGTGGTTGCGGATCGCTCCCGAGGACAGCTCGACGCCGTTGCAGACGATGTCATATTGATAAGCGAGGATGTCGAGCGGATCCTTGGTCTCCAGCGCTTCGAGCTCGCCCTGCGGCATCGAGAAGGGATTGTGGCTGAAGTCGACCTTCTTCGCGTCCTCGTCATATTCGTACATCGGGAAATCGACGATCCAGCAGAACCGGAAGGCATCCTGCTCGATCAGCCCGAGCTCCTCGCCGACCCGGGTCCGCGCCAGGCCGGCAAGCTTGGCCGCCTGCCCTTCCTTGCCCGCCGCGAAGAAGACGCCGTCGTCGGGTCCGAGCCCGAGCGTGCGGATCAGCTCCGCCGTCGATTGCTCGCCGAGGTTCTTGGCGATCGGGCCGCCCGCCTCTCCGGCCTTGATGTTGATATAGCCAAGCCCGGCATGGCCTTCGCCGCGCGCCCATTCGTTCATGCCGTCGAAGAAGCTGCGCGGGCGGACACCGGCGCCGGGCGCCGGAATGGCGCGCACCACGCCGCCGCCCTCGACGATCTTGGCGAACAAGCCGAAGCCGCCGCCGCGGAAATGCTCGGTGACGTCGCTGATCAGGATCGGGTTGCGCAGATCGGGCTTGTCGCTGCCGTAGCGGAGCATCGCCTCGGCGAACGGGATGCGCGGGAACGGCGCCGGGGTCACTGCCTTGCCGTCGGCGAATTCCTCGAACAAGCCTCCGAGCACCGGCTCGAGCGCGGCGAAGACGTCGTCCTGGGTCACATAGCTCATCTCGAGATCGAGCTGGTAGAATTCGCCCGGGCTGCGGTCGGCGCGGGCATCCTCGTCGCGGAAGCACGGCGCGATCTGGAAATAGCGGTCGAAGCCGGCAACCATGATCAGCTGCTTGAACATCTGCGGCGCCTGCGGGAGCGCGTAGAATTTGCCGGGATGGACTCGGCTCGGGACGAGATAGTCGCGCGCGCCCTCGGGGCTGGAGGCGGTCAGGATCGGCGTCTGGAACTCGGTGAAGCCCTGATCGATCATCCGCCGCCGGATCGAGCTGATCACCTTGGAACGAAGCACGATATTGGCATGCAGCCGCTCGCGGCGGAGGTCGAGATAACGGTAGCGAAGGCGGATTTCCTCGGGATAGTCGGCCTCGCCCGCGACCGGCATCGGCAGTTCCTCGGCGGCCGACTGGACGATCACCTCGTCCGCCTGCAGCTCGATCTCGCCGGTCGGGAGGTTGGGGTTGGTCGCCTCCGGCCCGCGCGCCACGACCGTGCCGACGATCGTCACCACCGATTCCGCGCGAAGCCCGTCGAGCACGCGGAGCGGCTCGCTGCCCGCCTTGGCGACGATCTGGGTGATGCCATAATGATCGCGCAAATCCACGAACAGCACGCCGCCATGGTCGCGCTTGCGGTGGATCCAGCCCGAAAGCTTGACCTGCTCGCCCACGTTGGAAGCGCGTAATTCTCCGCAAACATGGGTGCGATAGGCGTGCATATCGGGTTCGACTTCCGCTTTGCAAAAGGGGGGAAAGGTGCGGCGAGCGCTTCGGCGGGCAAGAGCACTTTGTCAAGGGAAGAGCCCGTGTCTATGAGGCTCCATGCTCATTCACCCGCTCATTACCGACAGCGAATCGCTCCTTCAGCTCTGCGAGCGCCTCGCCCACTGTGATTTCGTCGCCGTCGACACCGAGTTCATGCGCGAGAACACCTATTGGCCCGACCTGTGCCTGGTGCAGATCGCGAGCCCCGACGAAGCCGCCGCGATCGATCCCAAGGCCGAGGGAATCGACCTCTCGCCCTTGCTCAACCTGCTCGTCAACAACGACAATGTGCTCAAGGTCTTCCATGCCGGCGGGCAGGATCTCGAGATCATCTACAATCTCACCGGCAGCACGCCGCATCCGTTGTTCGACACCCAGATCGCGGCGATGGCGCTGGGGCTCGGCGAGCAGGTCGGCTATTCCAACCTCGTCGAAAGCCTGCTCGGCACGAGCCTCGACAAGGGCGCGCGCTTCACCGACTGGGGCCGGCGGCCGCTCGACAAGCGCCAGATCGACTATGCGATCGGCGACGTCACCCACCTCGCTGCCTTGTTCCCGAAGATGCTCGAGCGGTTGCGCAAGACCGGACGCGGCGCCTGGCTCGACCAGGAGATGGAGCGGCTCGGCGACCCGCTCAACTATGCCAACGATCCCGCCCTGGCATGGAAGCGAGTCAAGATTCCAAGCCGCAAGCCGGAAGTGCTGGGCCGCCTCAAGGCGATCGCGGCGTGGCGCGAACTCGAGGCGCGCTCCAAGAATTTGCCACGCGGCCGGATCATGAAGGACGAGACCTTGGCGGATATCGCCGCCCATCCGCCCTCGAACCAGGAGGCGCTCGCCCGGGTGCGCGGGCTGTCGCCGGCGTGGCGGTCGAACGACATCGGCGCGCGGATGATGGATGCGCTCGAGGCGGCGCACCCGTTGCCCGCGTCCGAAATGCCGCCGCGTGAGGACCGGCAGCCGGGTCTGGGCAAGGAGGGCGCTTTGGTCGCGGACCTGCTCAAGCTGTTGCTCAAGATCCGCTCGCGCGAAGGCAATGTCGCAGCCCGGCTGATCGCGCGCTCCGACGAGCTCGAGCAGCTTGCCGCCGGCCGGCGCGACGGCCTCTCGATCCTCGAGGGATGGCGCTTCGAGGAATTCGGCCGCGATGCGCTCGATCTCGTCGAGGGCCGGCTCGCCTTCGCGATCCGCAACGGCAAGCTGGCCATGACCAGGACGGATGAGCAGCCATGATCGGGAGGGCTTGCTTGCTTCTGGTCCTCGCGGGGTGCGCACCCGCCACCCCGCCGGCGGAGGGAAATCAGATGCCGAAGGAACAAGTGCCCCAGGGCGGCGGCTGCGACGCGGCGAAAGCGCAATCACTGGTGGGCGAGCCGGAGAGCGCGGCGATCGCCGAGCAGGCGCGGCAGAAAAGCGGCGCCAGGACCGTGCGCTGGCTGCGTCCCGGCCAGATCGTGACGATGGAATACCGCGACGATCGCCTCAATCTCGAGGTGGACGCGCAGGGCAAGATCATAAAGATCCGCTGCGGCTGAGCAGCTAGCTGACGGCGACCTCGGGCTTGCGGCCGAGCGCGGAGGCCAAGGTCCGCAGCCGCCGCTCGATCGATTCGCCGCGCAAGGCGATGGCGCCATTCTCGAGCTCGAGCCGAAGCACGGCGTCGCCGAGCCGCAGCCGGCTATGCTGGAGGCTCGAGGCGACGCCGCCGCCGAGCCGTTGCCCGAGGCGCATCGCAAGCCCCCATTGCGAGGCGCGCTCGAGCTCGTCGGGGCTGCACAAAGCCGCCACGTCGAGATCCGCGAAGCGGCCTGCGCCGCCGAAATTGGAAAAGAGGGCCTGCGCGATCATCACCCGGCCAGGACCGTCGATGCCGACCCAATTGCCGTGAAGCGCCATGTCGACCCCCCGCTCGGCGCGGAAGTCGGGATGCGCCTGCCAGGCGATGTCGGCGAGCAGGCAGGCGGCAAGACGCAGCCGTGTCGCCGCGGGCTCATCGTCGAAGATCGGGGCGATCCAACGGTCGAGCAGGTCGCCGTGCTCGCCAAAGCGGGCAAGCCCCTGCCCCGCTTCGCGCGCCGCCTCGAGCAGCGGATCCTGCGCGCGCGTCGCAGGATCGAGCTCGCTGTAGAGCAGCCCTTCACGAATGCCGAAGCTCGAGACAATCAGGCTGGTCGGGCGCAATTCGTCCGCCAGAGTCCTGAGGATGCGGTTGGCATAAGGGAGCATCGGCACGCGCGCGAGCGAGAGCGACGGCACGTTCTTCACGTCGGCTTTGCTCAGCGACTCGATCGCGCCCTGCAGTTCCGCCGGGCGGCCTGGCGACATCTCATAATGGTGGGTGATCGGCAGCGGGTAATCGTTGATCACCATGTCGAGCCGGGCGAGCGCGCGCCACGATCCGCCGACCAGATAAAGCGGCCGCCCCTGCGCGCGCTTGCCGAGATCGAGGCTTTGGATCGCCTTGGCGATCTTCCTGACGAGCGTGCCTCCGCCCTTCCTGATCATCGGCTCGACGCGAAGCACGCCGAGCGGGAAGGACGCGCTGCGATGCACCTTGCCTTGGCCGACCTCCACGAGTTCGAGGCTGCCGCCACCAAGATCGGCGACGATCCCGTCGGCGTCGGGGATTGCGGAAAGCACACCCTGTCCGGCCATCACGGCTTCCTGCTCGCCCGACAGCATCATGGGCGTGAACCCGATCGCCCGCACGAGGTCCAGGAATTGCGCGCCGTTCGACGCATCGCGCACGGCGGCGGTGGCGACCACCAAAGTGCGGACGACGCCCATTTCGTCGGCAAGCGTGCGGAAGCGGCGAAGCGCCGCCAGCGCGCGCTGCTGCGCCTCGTCGGGCAGAGCGCCGGTGCTCGCGATCGTCTGGCCTAGCCCGGCCAGCACCTTCTCGTTGAAGATGATCCACGGGATGCGGGTGGCGCCGGCATAGACGACCAGACGGACCGAGTTCGACCCGATGTCGATGATGGCGACCGGTCGTTGCGTCATCCTATTTGCCGCGGCGCAAGCGCAGCTTGGGGACCGCGCCGGTGCTGCGCAGCGCCGCACCCCGCCCCGACAGCGATGGATTTGTCATGAAGTAGAGATGGAGGTTGAACGGCTTGTCGTCAGGCCCGGCGTGGAGGCGTTCGTAACGGCCGTCGGGCAGGAGCCGCCAGCTCTGCTGGTTGTCGATCAGATTGGCGACCATCACCTGATCGAGGATTTGCGCATGCACGGTCGGGTTCTCGATCTTGAGCATATATTCGACCCGGCGGTCGAAGTTGCGCGGCATCCAGTCGGCGGAGCTGACGTAGACCAAAGCCTCGCGGTTCGGCAGCGCATCGCCGTTGCCGAAGCACCAGATGCGGCTGTGCTCGAGGAAGCGGCCGACGATCGATTTGACGCGGATGTTCTCGGACATGCCGGCCACGCCGGGCCGCAGGCAGCAGATGCCGCGCACGACCAGCTCGATCTGCACGCCGGCGGCGCTCGCGGCATAAAGCTTTTCGATGATCGCCGGGTCGACCAGCGAGTTCATCTTTGCCCACAGCACGGCTTCGCGCCCGGCACGGGCATGGTCGATTTCCTGGTCGATGAGGCGGCACAGGGTGGTTCGCATGTCGTGCGGCGACAGCACGAGCAGGTCGAGATCGCGCGGCTCGACATAGCCGGTGATGTAGTTGAACAATTGCGCCGCGTCGCGGCCGATCCGCGGATCCGAGGTGAAGAAGCTGAGATCGGTGTAGATCCGCGCCGTCACCGGGTGATAATTGCCGGTACCGACGTGACAATAGGTACGATAGCCTTTCTCCTCGCGGCGCACGACCATCGAGACCTTGGCATGCGTCTTCCAGTCGATGAAGCCGTACACCACCTGCACGCCGGCCCGCTCTAGGGCGTTCGCCCAAAGCAGATTCTGCTCCTCGTCGAAACGCGCCTTCAGCTCGACGACCGCGGTCACCGACTTGCCCGCCTCGGCGGCATCGATCAAAGCGCGGATGATCGCCGACTGCTTGCCCGCGCGGTAGAGCGTCTGCTTGATCGCGACGACGTCGGGATCTTCGGCGGCCTGGCGCAGGAAGGCGACCACCACCTCGAAGCTTTCGTAGGGATGGTGGACGACGATGTCCTTGCTCCGGATCGCCGCGAAGCAGTCGCCGTCATGCTCGCGGATCCGCTCCGGGAAGCGCGGCGTGAACGGCGGGAACTTGAGGTCGGGCCGGTCCTCCTCGACCAGCAGGCCGAGATCCTCGATGCCGAGGAAGCCGGTCGATTCGGAGACGATCGCCTCGCTGCCGTCGAGCCCGACCCGGACGAGCTGCTCGAGCTCGTCGGGTATGTCACGCTCGAGCTCGAGCCGGATCACCCGGCCCCGTCTGCGCCGCTTGATCGCGCTGCGGAAGAAGCGGACGAGATCCTCCGCTTCCTCCTCGACCTCGATGTCGCTGTCGCGGATGATGCGGAACGCGCCGCCGCCGAGCATCTCGTAGCCGGGGAAGAGTATCGTGGTGTAGCGGCGGATCAATGTCTCGACCGCGACATAGCGTGCCGCATCGCCCGGTAGCCGGATGAAGCGCGGCAGCGAGGCCGGCACCATCAGCAGCTCGCGGATCGGCTCGCCGTCCGCGATCCGCTTGAGGTCGAAGATCAGCGAGAAGCCCTTGTTGGGGATGAACGGAAACGGGTGCGCGGGATCGATCGCCTGCGGTGTCAGCACCGGAAAGATCTGCTCGCGAAAATAGAGATCGAGCCACTCGGCCGCGGGCTGATCGAGATCCTGCTCGCCCAGGACTGCGACACCGACTCCTGCGAGCGCGGCGCGCAGATCGTTCCAGACGCCCTGCTGGCTCGCGGTCAGCCGGTCCGCCTCCTCCGCGATCGCGGTGAGCTGCTGCGCGGGAGTCATGCCGTCCGCGGAACGCTCCTCGACGCCGAGCAATTGCTGGCCCTTGAGACCCGCGACGCGGACCATGAAGAATTCGTCGAGATTGGCACCCGAGATCGACAGGAAGCGCAGCCGCTCGAGCAACGGGTGTGCCGGATTGCAGGCCTCCTCGAGCACGCGCCGGTTGAACGCGAGCCAGCTCAATTCGCGGTTGAAGAAGCGTGACCGCGCCTGCTCCCGGGGCGTGCCGGGGACGCTGTCGTCACTGTCGGAGGCCGCTCTAATATCCATCGCCGAGGCTTTGCGCTCCCGCGCGCTTGATGAGTCCGGCGTCGAGCAGCGCCTTTCGCGCCAGCGGCACCGTCATTCGGCGATGGTTGGAGAACATCGCCCGGTCGAGAAGGTCGACGACCTGCTGAACGGCGACATAGCTGCGTTCGATCCGAGGCACCAGATAGAGTGCGACCTCGCGCGGTGTCGCGATGCCGCGGTCGGCGAGCAATTTGACGATCAGGCTGCCGATCAGCGCATCGTCGGGCTCCTCGATCGCGACATGCGGCGTGGCGGCGAGACGCGACCTCAGATCCACCAAGCGGACCTGCCAGATCGGCGGCGGCGCGGCGGCGATCAGCAGCAGCGGCCTGCGCGCCTCCTGAGCCTGGTTCCAGGCGTGGAACAATTCTTCCTCGTCGTGATCCTCGGCGTCGTCGAACAATCGCCCGCCGCTGTTGCGGACGAAGATCCGGCCGAGCAGGCTTCGGCCCGATTTGCGCGGGCCGGTGAGGATCGTCGCCATCACCGGCCAGACCGACCAACTCTTGAAATGGGCGAAGGCGACGCGGTTGGCGTCGGAGAGCAGGAAATCGCTGTCGCTGTCCGCCACCGGCCAGTCGAGCGGCAGCGCGATCTGGTTCACCGGCCTACTCCCGCCCCGTGGGAGGCGCGGCGCTTCTTCGTGAAATGCTGAAGACGTTGCCAGCGGTCTGGACAGTGAAGCCCTGCGCCTGCAACGCCGCCTGGAACGCAGCGGGATCGCCGGTGAAGGTGACGCGCATCACCGACGTTCCGCCAAGCGCGAGGCTGGTCGTGATCGCGGAGGTGACGCCGCCGATCCGGCTGACCGCAAGCTCCGCCTGCCCGACCGAGGCCGATGTCGGCGTGTCGACCTGGACCAGATAGGTGGTGGCGATGCCCATCGGGATCGGCCCGGTCGGCAGCGCGCCGAGTTCGGACGCGGCATTCTCGATCTGTTCGGCGTCGGTCGGCAGCGGCGGCTCCTCGATCGTCAGCGACGGATCGACCGCAAGAAGTCCGTTCTGCAGCGCGCGGGCATAAGCGGCGTCGATTCGCCGCGCGCCCTCGTCGAGCAGCTTCGGGATCAACGTGCTCCGCTCAACCCGCAGGCTGAAGCGGCTGAGCACAAGATTGTCGGGCCCATGGCGGGCCGTGAAGGTCCCGATCACCGGCCCGCCGGGATAGAGCCGCTTGAGCTGGACCTCGGGAACAAGGATGTCCGCGGCGCCATATTGGTCGAGCAGCATCCGCCACCAGCTGCGTCCGGGACGGCGCGTCTGGGCGGCATTGAGCAGCAACGGATCGATGCCCGAGCCAACCGGCCGCACATAATCGATCGGCGTGTTGCCGGTGCGGAAGCGCGCCCAGGCCTTCTGCCATTCGGTGCGCGATTCGAACACCTGCGCGGTCGAGCCGGTGATCATCACCGGAATGACCAGCATCGGCGCCGAGCGCCTGACCTCGCCCTGGCTGCCGCCCAGCAATTGGCCGGTGCGCGCGCGATCGAACAGCACGCCGAGCGTCGCAAGATAACGATGCGGACCAATGTCCTCATTCTCGATGATCACGCCCGACACGATCGAATTCAGGACCGAATCGGGCAGGTTCGGAGCTTCGCTCTGCGGCCGGTGGTTGGTGCTCGCCCAGAGCGCCTTCCAGCCCTTCGCCTGGGCGATGCGCCAGCCTTCGTAGCGCGCGGCCTCGGCATTGGCGGCAACCACGTCGACCTCGACGCCGGTCACCTCGTAGGTGCTCGCGCTGTCGATCGGCGGCACGCCGCGCTCGCCGCCCTCGAGCTGCGCATAGACCACGGCGGCCGCTGCGGCGATCGCGAGGCCGAGCAGCATCGGAAGGGGGCGGGAAAGACGAGGGAGAAGCTTCACACCGCGTCTTTTGGCGAGTTGATCGTCGAAATCCAAGCGGGATATACCCGCGCCCGAGCGATTACGGCCGTTGCGGGACGCTGCTTTGGATCCTAAGCGCCGATTATGACCGATCCTGAATCCTATACCTATGCCAAGGCGGGCGTTTCGATCGCGCTCGGCAATGCCCTCGTCAAGGCGATCGGTCCACTCGCCAAGTCGACCGCGCGGCCAGGGGCGGACGCGACGCTGGGCGGCTTCGGCGGCTTTTTCGACCTCAAGGCGGCCGGCTATTCGGACCCGTTGCTCGTCGCTGCGAACGACGGGGTCGGGACCAAGCTCAAGCTGGCGATCGAGGCCGACCGCCACGACGGCGTCGGCATCGATCTCGTCGCGATGTGCGTCAACGATCTGATCGTCCAGGGCGCCGAGCCGCTCTTCTTCCTCGACTATTTCGCGACCGGCCGGCTCGATCCCGGCGTCGCCGAACGGGTGATCGCCGGAATAGCCGACGGCTGCCGGATCGCCGGCTGCGCGCTGATCGGCGGCGAGACCGCCGAGATGCCCGGCATGTACGCCGAGGGCGATTATGATCTTGCCGGCTTCGCGGTGGGTGCCGTCGAGCGCGGCCAGGCGCTGACCGGAGAGCAGGTCAAGGCGGGCGATCTGATCCTCGGTCTCGCTTCCTCGGGCGTCCATTCGAACGGCTTCTCGCTGGTGCGGCGGCTCGCGGCCGACAAGGGATGGAAGCTCGAGCGACCGGCGCTGTTCGACCAGGAGCGCTTGCTGATCGAAGCTTTGCTCGCGCCGACCCGGATCTACGTCCGCTCGCTGCTGCCGCTGATCCGCGCCGGCATGGTTCATGCCCTGGCGCACATCACCGGCGGCGGCCTGCTCGAGAATATTCCCCGCATCCTGCCCGACCGCCTTCACGCGCGGATCGACGCCGACGCCTGGCCGCAGCCGCGGCTGATGGCTTTCCTCCAGGCGCAGGGCAATATCGAGCCCGAGGAAATGGCGCGCACCTTCAACTGCGGCATCGGCATGGCCGTGGTCGTCGACGAAGCCAATGCCGGCGCAGTCACCGATGCGCTCGAAGCGGCCGGCGAGACCGTCCACCGGATCGGGCGGATCGAACAGGGCGATCACGGATGCACGGTCGTGGGATCGGCCGAGAGCTGGAGCGCGCGCGCCCCCTGGTCCGCCACCCATCATGGCTGAGAAGAAGCGCGTCGCCGTCCTCATTTCCGGACGCGGCTCCAACATGGAGGCGCTGGCCGAATATAAGCGCAGCGCCGACCCGGCCTATTCGATCGTGCTGGTCGCATCGAACGTGCCCGACGCGCGCGGCCTCGTTCTCGCGCGCCGCTTCGGCATCAAAACCTGGGCGCACAGCCACAAGGGCATGGAACGCGCCGAATTCGACCGAATGATGGACGAGGAGCTGCGCCGGCACGATGTCGAGGTGATCGCGCTGGCCGGCTACATGCGACTGCTCTCGCCCGAGTTCATCGCCCGCTGGCGCGGACGGATCCTCAACATCCACCCCTCGCTGCTGCCGCTCTACAAGGGGCTCGACACGCACCGTCGCGCACTGGTCGCGGGCGAGCAGCATGCCGGCTGCTCGGTGCACGTCGTGACCGAAGATCTCGACGACGGGCCGGTGGTGGCGCAGGCCAAGGTCAAGATCCTGCCCCGCGACACCCCCGAAAGCCTCGCCGAGCGGGTGCTGGCGGAAGAGCATAAGCTCTATCCGGTAGCGCTCGACAAATTCTGCAGGGAACTAACCTAGCGTCGGCGCCAATCGGGCGCCGGCGGCTCAGCCCACCAGCTCTTCCGGCGTGAAGAAGAAGTCGATCTCGATCCGGGCATTGTCTTGGCTGTCGGACCCGTGCACCGAATTGGCCTCGATCGATTCCGCATAGCTCTTGCGGATCGTGCCTTCGTCGGCCTGCGCCGGGTTGGTCGCGCCCATGACCTCGCGATTGCGCGCCACGGCATTCTCGCCTTCGAGCACCTGGACGACCACCGGACCCGAGGTCATGAAGGTCACAAGGTCGTTGAAGAAGGGACGGTCCTTGTGGACCGCGTAGAAGCCTTCCGCCTGCTCGCGGCTCATGCGGATGCGCTTGGAGGCGATCACGCGAAGGCCCGCCTCCTCGAGCATCTTGGTGACGGCGCCGGTGAGGTTGCGGCGAGTCGCGTCCGGCTTGATGATCGAGAAGGTACGTTCGGTCGCCATGGCCGGCAAAGCTCCATTTTCGGGGTGAATCGAGCGCGTCTCTAGAGCCTGATCGCGCGAGGTGGAAGCGCTTTGCGCTCGGGACCGTCCCGGCTCAGGGTCCTTCGACCCAGCGCCCGCTTTCGTCCTGCTTCCAGTAGCGGCATTCGGCACCGGCATTATTCTTCAGCGCCCGCCAGCTGCGCCGGGCCTCGTCGAGCCCACCATTGTCGAAGAAATAGAAGGTGCGAGCGAATTCGAGCGCCTCGTCGCGCCAGCGGCCATCGGCAAGCGCGATATTGGCCGCGCCGTTGAGCGGCTCAGGGTCCGGCGACAGCAGGATCGGCTGGC
>Ga0255338_1002436_pt1 | contig 27203 bp, 28 predicted proteins | sample MeOH1_35cm_T4_19_FD_203715 | JGI IMG/M metagenome (GOLD analysis project Ga0255338, IMG submission 203715) | Sandy soil microbial communities from University of British Columbia, Vancouver, Canada - MeOH1_35cm_T4_195 | ecosystem: Engineered > Artificial ecosystem > Sand microcosm > Unclassified ...
CGAACAGGACCGTGAAACGACTCCACGCCGATGATAGTGCGGATACCCGTGTGAAAGTAGGTAATCGCCAGGCTCTCCCTTGAAACCCCCCAGTACGAAAGTACTGGGGGGTTTTGCTTTTGTGGCTTCGTTTACGCTGATCGGTACACTTGTGCCTGATTCGTGATCACGGGCAAGAAATAGTGCTGGATCGCCGGGTATCGTTCGCATCGCGAATGGCTCGATCGCGCGTAGTTCAAATCCTTTCCGCCGCCAGCAGCGTGGCGGCCCCCCCCTTGCCTGGCACTGCATCAGCTGGTCATGTCCGGAATGTCTCCGCCGTTTCTTCGGCAGCCTTGCGCAGATCGGGGACGAAGGCCAGCAGGTCGTCGAGCGTAAGCCGCCCGACCGGCGCCTGCACCGCGATCGCCGCGCAGGCACGATTGCGATCCAGCATGACCGGCACCGCAATCGCGATCACCCCCTGCAGATGCTCCCGTTCTTTGATGGTCAGCGTGCGCTTGCGTGTCGTCGCAAGTTCTTTGCGCAACGCTTCGCGATCAATGATGGTCCGCTCCGAATACGCGTGCAGCGGCAATGTATCGACCATGCGGTCGCGTCTTTCCTTCGGCAGGAAGCTGAGCGGGACTTTGCCGCTTGCCGAGCGATGTAGCGGCACATGCGAGCCCGGCTGCAAGTGCATGCGCAACGGCCATTCGATTTCGACCCGGGGCTAGAGCCCTGCGCAAGATCGGCAGTCTTGGGCGGGCCTTTGGCAATGAGGTCGGGCTTGTCAATGCGGAGGGAAATGTGGTCGCTTCGGGTGAGGCGGGCGAGATCCTGGTGCGTGGCCCGAATGTCATGACGAACTGGGCGCTTACAAGACACCCAGGTCATTCCGCTTTGTCGACGAACTGCCCAAGGGACCGTCCGGCAAGGTGCAGCGGCTGAAACTCCTCGGCATGGCGGAGATCCCCGCGTAGCGCGCGTCCAGCCTCGGCTGTGCCGGACCGCGTGCAGTGCCCGGTCGGCGAGCTGGCGGGTTCGCGGCGGGCGGCGAAAGCCGCTTGCATGCGTCTGCCGTCCAATGGCGGCTCAGAAGGGCTTTGTGGGCAGATACTTCCCGTCGAGGGTGATCACGGCGCGGTGACCGCCGTCCGGGTCCTCGACCTTCTGGATGTCCAGCCTGAAGTTGATGGCGCTGATGATGCCGTCGCCGAACTTCTCGTGCACCAGGGCCTTGAGCGTCGAACCATAGATCTGCACGATTTCATAGAACCGGTAGATGGTCGGGTCGGTCGGCACGCCGCCCGGAATGCTGCCGCGCAACGGGATGGTCTGCAGCAGGCGCGCGGCATCCTCACCCAGTTCGAGCTTGTCGGCAACCGAATTGGCGACGTGTTCAGGCAGCGGATGCTGGCCCAGGAGGGCGGCCGTCACATAGGCGAGGGTCAGGCCGGAGCCTTCGTTGAGATCTTCGAATGTAAGGTCCTTGCGCGTCTTGGCGTCGATGATGGCATCGGTCAGGGCCTGGCGGTTGGTCTGGCTGTATTGCGACTGGGGCATGAAAGACTCCTGGGGGGCGGGATATACGCTCAGGCAGCAATGCCGTGCCTGGTTGGGGTTGCACAGACATGCGGATGGTCCGCAAGGGCGACGAAGTGGTTCGTGGTGCCGTCCAGGGCCGCGATCGAGCCGGTTTCGATGTCGTACACCCAGCCGTGAAGCTGCAGGCGCCCTTGCTCGAGCGCGAGGGCAACGGACGGATGGGTCTTGATGTTGGCGAGTTGCGCGATGACGTTCTCGCGCACCATCGAATCGACACGCGCGCGCGGCGATGCGTGCTCGCGCGCCTCGTTGATGGACTTGGCGGCATCGCAGTGACGCAGCCAGCCGGCGACGGCCGGCATGTGATCCAGGCATTGGCAGGTGGCAATCGCGGTCATGGCGCCGCAATCCGAGTGGCCGCAGATCACCACGTCCGCGACGCCGAGCCCCGCGACCGCGTACTCGACGCTGGCGGAAACGCCGCCGGGCTGCGTGCCGTATGACGGCACCACGTTGCCGGCGTTGCGGATCACGAACAGGTCGCCAGGTTCGCGTTGGGTCAGCAGTTCGGGCACGACCCGGCTGTCGGAGCAGGCGATGAACAGCGTGCGCGGATTCTGGCGCGTGGCCAGACGCTTGAAGAGTTCGGAGCGTTTCGGGAACTCTTCGCGCTGGAACTTCAGGAATCCGTCAATGAGGTCTTGCATCGCTTTGCTCCATCGTGGTGGGTGGTGAACCGCTGCGAGAATCATGAACGAATTTCGCTATAGGGTCCAAGACCGGTTTATTATGCTTTCCATAGGCAATACCAATAGTTGAACCCATGCTGCTGCGTCATATCCGTTACTTCCTTGCCGTCGCCGACAGTGGCAACTTCACGCGAGCCGCCGAACTGCTGCACGTTTCCCAGCCAACGTTGTCGCAGCAGATCAGGCAGCTTGAGGAGACCCTGGGCGTGCAGCTTTTCGACCGGTCCGGGCGCAGCATCAGGACCACGGATGCCGGCCAGGCATACCTGCTCTATGCGCGCCGCGCGCTGCAGGACCTGGAGGCGGGGACGCGGGCCATCCACGATGTGCGCGACCTGACGCGGGGCACCTTGCGCCTGGCGATGACGCCCACTTTCGCGCCCTATCTGGTCGGGCCGCTGGTCATGGGATTCAACGAGAAATATCCCGGCGTCACGCTGCGCTTGCTGGAAATACCGCAGGAGCAGATCGAGCAACTGCTGGCCGCCGACAACCTGGATGTCGGGATCGCCTTTGAGGACGTGCATCTGCCTGACATCGAAGCTCAGACCCTGATGCAGGAACGGCTCTCACTGGTGGTGGGCGCGGCGCACCGCTTTGCCAGGCGGCGAACGGCGCTGACGCTGAAGGAACTGGAGGGCGAGCCGATGGCGTTGCTCACCATGGAGTTTGCAACGCGCCGCTATATCGATCGCTACTTTGGTGGGCAAGGCGTTCCCCCGCGAATCGCATTCGAGGCGAACTCTGTCAACGCCGTGATCGAGGCAGTGCGCCGTGGCCGGTTGATGACGGTGCTGCCCGCTGCCATCGTTGAAGACAACAGCGAGCTTTGCAGGCTCAAGGTGGAGCCGCCGCTGCCGCCCCGGGGAGCCGCATTGCTCCAGCGCAAGGGCGCATACCGGACCGCGGCCGCGCGGGCCTTTTCCGACTTTGCACAAGCCGCATGCGGCGCCGGCGGGCGCAACCTGCGTTGATCCGTCCGAGCCATCTCTCCAACGAAATTCAGATTCGAGACACTGGCGCGCCCGGCTTTCGAGACATCGGATGAAGGCTGGGCACTCCCTGTCCATGGCCATCGCCTTTCGTGGCTGTCCACCATCAGGCATTGTTCAATCCGGTTCCGGCACAACTGATCGCAAGGGCTCGGCGTTCGTCAAAATAGCACGCAAGACGCTGCGTCTGCTCCGCAGTAAATAGCGGTCTTCTGCTCCTGTTTTTCCTTGCTGCGCTGCGGCAACATCTCTCTAAGCCAATGCCGCCGGTTGACCCGGTGACTCCCGGACCCACCGGGACAAAGACATTGCGCGACATTCGAAGAATCCGTTCCATGCGCGGTTCGCGCGGCCACGCGCTCGCGCCCATTCCTGCGGCCGCCGTGCGTGTCCTTAGCGCGTATCGTCGGCGCCAGAGAAACTGTCTCACTCATGACGTATCAGCTATTTTCACTGGACGGGTGTCCGGCCTGTGCCGCGCTTGAGCTATTCATGCGGGACGCCGGCCTCGCCTATGACCGCATCGTGCTGGCGTCACCACGCCATGCCGCCGACGTGCTGGTTCTGCTTTCCGGATCCGATCCGCGTTGCCCGGCCTTGAGCCTTGGCGAGAAGACAGCAACTGGCCTCGCGGCTTGCCTGGAGCTTCTCGGTCAGCGCCACGCCGAAGGCGGATCTCTTGCAGATCTGGCATTTCATGGAACTGGCAATGCACTGGTCGACGGCGTGCTGAGCGGCCGTGTGCTGATGGCCAGAAACGAGCGGGCGTTCTCGCTTGCGCTTGGCGCGTTGCGCGACGCTATCAGGGATTGGACCTCCGCGATGCCTGACGCACTGCGCCGCGCCGGCCTGTTCGTGCCGTATCTGGATCTGAGGATTGCAGATGGACTGTCTGGCGGGAAGGTCAGGCTTGCAGGTGTGTTCGGCGCTGACGAAAGGGTGCTGGAGGCAATGGTCTATCGCTTGCCGGCCGGATTTGAAGTCGCTTACCTGGACCGGATAAGGCGAGGGCGGAGCTGGGTCTATTGGGAGGGAGGCGACAGCATGCTCGGGGACCGGGCGGCGCGTTTGCACAATTCCCGTAACTGGTCAGCCGCCCTGAGCAAAGCGGCGGCCGGCAGTCTGTTTATCTAGAGCGTCATTTGTCCGTTGGGACGCGCGCGGCGCGTGGCCGGATCGCGGGAGAAGCGATCCGGCCACGGACCCGCGCCACGGACCCGCTAGTCGCGCAGGCGCGCCCGTTCCGGCGACATATCCATCGGCATCATGTTGACGTTGGCGTTGTGCATGACCCACAACGATCCCGCGACGATGATGGCGATCAGCGCCCCGGTGCAGATGAAGATCGCCGTGTTCTGGCGCTGGTCGGCAGACGTGCCGATGTGCAGGAAGAAAACCAGCTGCACCACCAGCTGGGCGATGCAGAGCACCACGATGGCGGCGAGGCCCATGCCTTTGGGCACGAGCCCTTCCATCACCGCGCCGAACGACGCCAGGGTGAGCACCAGCGACAGCGCAAAGCCGATCACATAGCCTTTCATGCTGCCGTGCGCCGCGTGAACCGCGGATCCGGTGGGGAGGTGGGCGGTCTTCATACAAACTCTCGCAGGTAGACAAAGGTAAACACGCAGATCCAGATCAGGTCCAGGAAGTGCCAGAACAGGCTGAGGCAGGCCAGCCGGCGCCGGGTTACGCCGTCCAGTCCAAAGCATTTGACCTGGTGCATCATGACCAGGATCCACAGCAGGCCGCAGCTCACATGCAGGCCGTGGGTGCCCACCAGGGAAAAGTAGGAAGACAGGAAGGCGCTGACGCCCGGCCCCGCGCCGGCATGAAGCAGCTCGGCGAATTCGTACAGCTCCATGGCGATGAAGGCCGCGCCGAGCAGGAACGTGACGCCCAGCCACCGGATGACCTGACGCTCCCGCCCGGCCTGCATGTTGAGCATGGCAACGCCGAAGGTGAAGCTGCTGACCAGCAGCAGCATCGTTTCCCCGAGCACGAACGGCAGCTCGAACAGGTCCCTGCCGCTCGGGCCGCCGGCCGTGTTGCCGGCGAGTACCCCGAAGGTAGCGAACAGCACTGCGAAGATCAGGCAGTCGCTCATCAGGTAGATCCAGAACCCTAGCGTGGTCTTCGTTCCGTCGTCGTGCCCGACATGTTCGTGCGCGTTGTGAATGACTGTGTAGCTCATGGGTCAAGCCGCCTTGCGTAGCTGCGCATAGCGCGAGTTTTCGATGCGTTCGACTTCGGCCGCGGGGACGTAGTAGTCCACGTCGCGGTCGTAGGTCCGAGCGATGAAGGTGCCGATGATGCCCAGCAGGCCAAGGCCCGCGAGCGCCCACATATGCCATACAAGGGCGAAGCAGAGCACCAGGCCGAACGCCGAGACGATCACGCCCGCGCTGGTATTCCTGGGCATATGGATGTCTTCATAGTGGCCTGGCCGGACATAGGCACGGCCCGCTTCCTTGTCGTCCCAGTGCTGCTCCAGCGAGGTGATGTGCGGCACATGGGCAAAGTTGTAGAAGGGCGCGGGCGAGGCGGTGGCCCACTCCAGGCTGCGGCCGTCCCAGGGATCGCCGGTGAGATCGCGGTTGTTCTTGCGGTCGCGCACGCTGACGGCCAACTGGACAAGCAGGGCGACGATGCCGGCACCGATGATGACGGCACCGCATAGCGCGACGATCAGGTAAGGCTGCCAGTCCGCGTGCGTGTAGTGATTCATGCGGCGGGTCATGCCCTTGAAGCCGAGCACGTAGAGCGGCATGAAGGCCAGGTAGAAGCCAACCAGCCAGCACCAGAACGAGATCTTGCCCCAGCGCTCGTTCAGGGTGAAGCCGAACACCTTCGGGAACCAGAAGCTCATCGCGGCCAGGCAGCCGAAGATCACGCCGCCGATGATCACGTTGTGGAAGTGAGCGACCAGGAACAGGCTGTTATGCAGCACGAAATCGGCGCCGGGCACGGCCAGCAGCACACCCGTCATGCCGCCGACGGCAAAGGTGACCATGAAGCCGATCGTCCACAGTGTCGAAGAGTGGTAGCGGATGCGGCCGCGGTACATTGTGAACAGCCAGTTGAACAGCTTCACCCCGGTCGGGATCGAGATGATGGACGTCATGATCCCGAAGAAGGCATTGACGTTGGCGCCCGAGCCCATTGTGAAGAAGTGATGCAGCCAGACGAAGAACGACAGGATGCCGATCGACGAGGTGGCGTACACCATCGACTTGTAGCCAAACAGCGGCTTGCCGGAGAAGGTCGAGATGATCTCGGAGAAGGCCCCGAAGCACGGCAGGATCAGGATGTAGACCTCGGGGTGTCCCCAGATCCAGATCAGGTTGACGTACATCATGGCGTTGCCGCCAAGCTCATTGGTGAAGAAATGCATGCCCAGGTACCGGTCGGCGGTAAGCAGGGCGAGCGTGGCGGTCAGGACGGGGAAAACGGCGACGATCAGGATGTTGGTGATCAGCGCGGTCCAGGTGAACACCGGCATCTTCATCAGGGTCAGGCCCGGCGCACGCATGCGCAGGATGGTGACGATGAAGTTGATGCCGGTGAGCGTTGTCCCTAATCCCGATATCTGCAATGACCATATGTAGTAGTCGACCCCCACCGTTGGGCTGTATCCCAGCCCGGATAACGGCGGATAGGCGACCCAGCCAGTAGCGGCAAAGTCGCCGACGAACATCGACAGCATGACCAGAACCGCGCCCACCGCCGAGAGCCAGAAGCTGAGCGAGTTGACGAACGGATAGGCCACGTCACGGGCGCCGATCTGCAGCGGTACGATGACATTCATCAGGCCGAGGATGAACGGCGTCGCCACGAAGAAGATCATGATCACGCCATGCGCGGTGAAGATCTGGTCGTAGTGATGCGGAGGCAGGTAGCCGGCCGCATCGCCCACGGCGATCGCCTGCTGCACGCGCATCATGATGGCGTCGGCAAAGCCGCGCAGCAGCATGACCAGCGCCATGATGATGTACATAACGCCGATGCGCTTGTGGTCGACCGAGCAGATCCACTCGGTCCACAGGTACTTCCATTTGCCAAAGTAGGTAACGGCGCCGGTCAGCGCGGCACCGAGCAGGAGGACTGCGACCAGCGTACCCATGATGATGGGTTCGTGGTACGGGATCGCATCGATGTTTAATTTTCCGAACATGGATCAGTGCTCCGTGGCCGCGGCGCGGTTGTGTTGCATATGTTGCGTAGGTTGCGGATTCATTGGCTTCATGGGTTGGCGGCCAGCGGGGGGCTTTGGGCTGTACAGACTTCTCCGCGCACATCGCCACGCGCATCGCTATGCATGTATTTGTTGACGATGCCCTGGAACAGGTCTGGCGCGACGCTCGCGTAGGTGGTCACCGGCGTTTTGGTGCTCGGGAGCTCCAGCGTGCGGTAGGCCTTCTCGTCCAGCACCAGCGGTGATTTCCTGGCTTGCCGGACCCAGGCGTCGAACTCCTCGCGCGAGGTGGCCACGGTGTCGAAATGCATGTCGGAGAATCCGGGGCCGCTATAGGCCGCGGACAGCCCCGCGTAGATGCCGGGCGTGTCGGCGATCAGGTGCAGCTTGGTTTCCATGCCGGCCATGGCGTAGACCTGGCTGCCGAGCTGTGGGATGAACAGGGAGTTCATCATCGATTCCGCGGTGATCTTGAAATTGATCGGCGTATGGACCGGGATCGGCAACCGGTTGACCGACGCGATGCCGTAATCCGGGTAGATGAACAGCCATTTCCAGTTCAGGGCCACGGCCTCGACGCGCACGGGCTTGACCGTCGACTCCAGCGGCCGGTAAGGATCGAGCGAATGGGTGGTGCGCCAGATAAGAACCGCCAGGGCGGCCACGATCACGCACGGAATGGTCCAGATGACCACCTCGATGCTGGTGGAGTGGGCCCACTTGGGCGCATAGGTTGCTTTGGTATTGGACGCGCGATAGCGCCAGCCGAAATAGAGCGTCAGGAAAATGACGGGAATGACGACCAGCAGCATCAGGAACAGCGACACCAGGATCAGGGTCCTTTCCTGGTGCCCGATGTCGCCCTTCGGCGATAGCAGCTCTAGCTGGCAGCCGCTGAGCAGGAGCATGGCTCCGGCACTCAGGAGCAGCCCCGCGCAGCGCAGCGCGCCCTTGCCTGTGTTGTTCAGCCTGTGCCTGTTGTTGGAATCGCGCCGGACAGCATGGCTTGCGCCGGCCATTAAGTTACGCATAAGACATACCTTGGTTATGCATCACATAACCGGCGCACGCGTCGAGACCGCCTGCCACAGCACGCTGGAAACCATTGCGAGAAAGGGAAATCCGCCCGGACGGCGGGAAACGCATACAAAGCGTTAAATGTATGGATTTGTGTGATGCTGCGGCGCATGATAATGTAAGACAAAGGCCATACATCAAGGAAAATGCGTCAAACGGAATCCATACAAGATGAAGGGGCCGGACCCGACTGGTCGACCGCCTTCGTGCGCGGCGAGGGTGCGCGCTACCAGCAGATCGTTGGCTTCATCGAGCGCGCGGTGGGGGAAGGGCAGCTGAACCCGGGGGACCGCCTGCCGCCGCAACGCACCCTGGCCGGGCAGCTCGGGGTGGATCTCACCACGGTGACGCGGGCCTTCACCGAGGCCAAGCGGCGCAACCTGATCGAGGCGCGCGGAGCGCTGGGCACGTTCGTCGCCGCGCCGAAGGTCGAACTGGCGCAGATGGTCGACCTGAGCATGAACGTGCCGCCGCCTCCTGCCGGCGTGGATTTCCACGACATGTTGCAGCGCGGCCTGTCGCAGGTGCTGCTGCGGTCCGATGCGCACCTGCTCATGACCTACCAGCTCGGTGGCGGCAGCAAAGCGGACCGGGCCGCCGGCGCCATGTGGCTGAAACCGATGCTGGAACCGGTCAGCCCGCAACAACTGATTGCCTGCCCCGGCGCCCAGGCCGCGCTGGCGGCGCTGATCCTCACGCTCACGCAGCCCGGCGAGGCGATCATCGCGGAGCCGCTGATCTATCCGGGTTTGCGCGCGGCGGCGGAACAGCTCGGGAGGCGCGTGGTGACCGTCTCCGCCGATGACGAAGGAATGCGGCCCGATGCGCTGGAGCAAGCATGCCGCGAGCATGGCGCGCGCGCGATCTACCTGAATCCAACCATCCAGAACCCGACCGCGCGGACCATGCCCGGGCATCGCCGCCGCGATATCGCGCTGGCCGCGCAGAAGTGCGGCGCCTGGATCATCGAAGACGATCCATACTGGCTGCTCGGCAGTAATGCACCGCCGCCTGTGGCCCACTTTGCGCCGGGCCAGGTCTACTACGTCTCCACGCTATCGAAATGCCTGAGTCCGGGACTGCGGACCGCCTACATCCGCTTGCCCGATGCGCGCAGCCGGGCGGGCGTGCTGGCCGCGCTGCGCTCCTTTGCGCTGATGTCGACGCCATTGTCGACCGCGCTGGCCACACAGTGGATTCACGAAGGCTCCGCAGCCCAGCTGCTGGCCGGGATCCGCGCGGAAGCGTTCGCGCGGCGGGAGCTTGCACGGCAGTTGCTGTCGAGTGTGGACCAGGCGCCGCCCAGCGGCATACATGTCTGGCACCGGTTGCCGAGCTACTGGACGTCCCAGGCGCTGACGCAGGCCGCGCGGGCTGAGGATTTGCGGGTCACCGCCTCTGAAGCGTTTTATTCCGGGCCCACGCCGCCCAACGCGATCCGCATTTCGCTGGGCGGGGTCGAGACACGTTCTCATCTTGCGGCTGCATTGAAGAAACTGGCGGAATTATTGGCGCGCAAGCCGCAGATGTCCGGCGAGATCGTGGTTTGATCAGAAAAGCCGCCCGCAGGCGGCTTTCTTGCATGCAAGTATTGCTCGGTATTACGGCTTGGGTACGCTCAGAAAGAGCCGATCGATCAATACCTGCGCGTCCCCTACGGTAACGATGGCCAAGGCACTGGCCAGCTCTTCTTCCGGCCAGCGGAATTTCTGCACATAGATCGCCACTGCCGTCACGATCGCCGCCTTCACCATCGGCTCCAGCGGATGCCTGGCCGGATGATTGAAACAGCTTTGATTGGCGATCCAGCGCCCGCAGCTGCGATCCGCAATTTCCAGCGCGTGGCTAACGAAGCCTTCGTCTTTGATTCCTCGGTCCAATTTGATCTCCATGCCCCTGTTGGGGAGAAATGGTCTGCAAAGGCGAATTCACTAATTTAAAGGCACACTTCCGGTACCTTTTGCCTCTGCCTGGCAGACTGCAAATTATCGTGATAGCGATCAATAAGGCAGTCCGCCGCCATTAATAGCATGGAGGCCTATTCGATAGATATAGGACAAGTATGAATCTGCCTGGAAAAGCCGCAGCTTGCGCACAGGGCAGGGGAGCGGGACTACTTCTTTTCGAGACTTGTGGGGTAGAAGGTGCTAATCGAGGCAATGAAGGCCTTGCCAGCGGAAGTCAATCCTTTCGCTCCAAATTCGATGCCGATCTCTACGAAGATATAGCCTGTTTTTAAAACTTCGGTCATATTGACACGGCTTCCAGTCGGAAGTCTTATATAGAGGCAGCCTGGGCTTTGCAGAACACATTCGCCGAAAGTATCTACATGGAGAAGTTGAGAGATTTCGGAAAGATATTCCTTCTCGGAAATAACGTGAAGCCCTGCAGGGCCATGTCCCGTTCGGGCGCCTGGGCATCGTGTACCTCGGGGTACATGTTTCGGGAGAGCTATTCGCGCCATCTCGCGAGCACTGCGGGCGCCTGCCTGGCGATTGCGCCAGCCTCTGCCTGGAGAGAGTCATCCACCAACGGGCGCGATCGCGCAAACTTCAGCAATCTGGCACCTGGGGCGGGGCGAAACGGGCTATCCAGCACTTCGTCTTCCCGCTCAGCCTCCCAGTGATTGACCCACATTCACCATTCCAGCTTGCGGCAGGACTCTGCAATTACCGGAATCAGCGGATGCGTGGGCGAGCCGGCGGCTGTTGCTGGCCACGCGCTCGGGGGTACCTCTTTCCTCCGCCGCGCGGCTTTTGGGAGCGCATCTACGGCAAGCCGATGGGGCGGCCGCCGGTCCCCGGCCCCCGGACGGCCCCTAAACCTGCGCCAGCAACAGGCGTTCGATGCAGGCCCTGCGCTCTTCCTTCTGCGCCGCGGTGCCCTGATGGGACAGCAGGGACTCCGACAATTCATAACTGTATAGTGCAAAAGCCCTGGCCCGCGCTTCGGGGATGTCGAACCCGAGTGCGCTGAAGCATTGCGCGATATAGGAAAGGCGCTTGGCATCGACTTCGTCAAGCACCTGGCGTACCCGCTCTTCCCGGCGAGCCCAGGCACGGATGGCAAGTTCGGTTGACGCTGCCTCCTCCGCGGCCGTCCCCCGGAACGGCAACGAGAGCAAGTCCCGGATCAGCTCCCGCGGCGGCAGCCCGCGGCGTTCGAAGCGGTAAATGATCTGCTCGGTGGCTTCATCTCGCCAGGCGGTCAGCATGCGGCGCAGCAGGTCTTCACGGTCCTTGAAGTGCCAATAGAAGCTGCCGCGCGTGACCTCCAGTTCCTTGGCGAGCACTTCGACGCGCACGGCGTCAATGCTCCGGCTGACCAGCAGATTGCGGGCAGCCTTGATCCAGTCTTCCGGCGTGAGTTGGTTGCGAGGGGCCGCGGAACTCGCCCCCGTGCCTTTTGGCATAGTGCCTCCAAGAAATATGGGGAGGATTGTACTTCCCTCGCTCAATACACATATGTACGGCAGGGTTCTCGGCAGTTTTCGGGTTAACCCCGATCAATTAGCGGGATTTCGTGCTTGACCGGATCTGCTTCGCTTCCTACCATACACATACGTATGTGTATGGAGAAATTGAGATGAGTCAGTACGAAGGCGTCGGCTTGACCTTGACCGCCGCAGAACACCAAACCAACTACTTCGACCAGGGCTCGGGGAAGCCGCTTTTCCTGCTGCATGGCTCGGGCCCGGGCGTGTCGGGCTGGTCGAACTGGAAAGGCGTGATGGGCGAACTCGCCAAGACCTTCCGCGTCATCGTTCCGGACATTGCGGGCTTTGGCTTTACCGAGTTCAAGGAAGGCACGAAGTACGACATCAAGCTATGGGTGCGGCATCTGGTCGGCATCATGGATGCGCTGGACATCGAGAAGGCTTCGTTTGTAGGCAATTCCTTTGGCGGTGCACTTTCCGTCGGCCTGGCGGTGTTCGATCCCAAGCGCGTCGAGCGCCTTGTGCTGCTTGGCACGCCGGCGGGGGAGTTCGAGCAGACGCCGGGCCTGCGTTCCGCGTGGGAGTACGAGCCGTCGCCGGAGAACATGGAAAAGACGATGCGGCTGTTCCCCTTCGACCAGTCGATCATCACCCCGGAAATGGTGCAGTCCCGCTATGAGGCCAGCGCCCGTCCCGGTGCCCAGGATGCGTTGCGCAAGCTGCTGCCCAAGCCGAATGCGGAAGGGCCGACGATCGTCAAGGGTTTCCCGGAAGCTGCCATCGCCAAGATCGAGGCGCCCACGCTGGTGCTGCACGGACGCGAAGACCGCGTGGTCCCGCCGGCTTGCGGCCAGCTCCTGGCACGCACGATCCCGCAGGCGGACCTGCACCTGTTCGGCCAGTGCGGGCACTGGGTCCAGACCGAGCGGCGAGCTGACTTCCTGCACCTGGTCACCCATTTCTGCGCCTGAGACCATGAGCCGCAATGTCCTCGAAAAGGTCCTCCACCAGCTCACGGTAGATCGCGCGGCCAAGCAGCGCTTTCGCGAAGATGCCGAAGCCTATCTGCGGCGCTTCGCCCTTGGCGAAACCGAGCGGGCCATGTTGATGCAGTTCGATGTGCTTGGCCTGCAGCAGGCCGGCGTCAACCCGATGCTGACCATGGGCTTCTGGCAGGAGCTGTCGCCGGAGCGCGACATGCGCGCCTACATGAAGAAGCTGCGCCCGGTCGGCGCGGCGGAGGCGTTGCACAGCGCCGCATTGAAGCGTTAGGAACAGGAACAGGAGCAGGAACAAAAGATGGGAAAGATCGTAGGTGGCTTCCTGGTGCCCCATGACCCGGTGATGTTCGTCGCGCCCGATGCGCCGGCTCCCGCAGTGCGGGACCGCATGTGGAATGCCTTCAAGACTTGCGCGGCGCGGCTGGCCGAACTGGCGCCCACCAGCGTGGTGATCGTGGGCGCGGACCACTACATGCTGTTCGGCACCGGTTGCCTGCCCAGCTACCTGATCGGCACGGGCGATGTCGACGGCCCGCTGGATGCCATGCCCGGCCTGAAGCGCGGCGTGATACCGAACAGCGAGGCGCTGGCATCGCATATCGCCAGGGAAGGCCACGCAAACGGCTTCGACTGGGCAGTGGCGCGCGCGCTGACGGTGGACCATGCGATAGCGATCCCGAACCAGTTGATGGTGCAGCCGATGCGGGAAGCGGGCCATGCCGTCGGCACCATCCCGGTCTACCTCGCGGCCGGTGTCGACCCCTATATCCGGATGGAACGCGCCATCCAGGTCGGCCGCCACATCCGCGATGCGGTCAGCGCTGGTCCGGAAGATGAACGGGTCGTGGTGATCGGCAGCGGCGGCATCAGCCACTGGGTCGGCACCGCGGAGATGGGCAAGGTCAACGAAACCTTTGATCGCGAGATCCTGGGTTATGCCGAACGCAACGACCTGCGGGCGCTTGCCGCCCTCAGCGACGAGTACATCCTGGCCAACGGCGGCAACGGTGGCATGGAGATCCGGAACTGGGCCTGCGCGATGGGCGCGCTGGAAGGCGCGCGCGGCGAGACCATCGCCTATGAAGCCGTCCCGGAATGGGTGACCGGACTGGGATTCGTCCAGTTGCATCTGCAGTGACGCAGTGACGCAGTGACCGGCGGTGAGCCGGACAAGAAGGAAATACAGCAATGAGCAATAAAGTCTTCCTGATCCAGCGCGAAGCGCTGGCGCCAGGCCAGGTGTGCAAGGTCGAGACATCGGGCTGCCCCCTGGCCGTCTACAACATCGACGGCGAGTATTTCGCCACCAGCGACGTGTGCACGCACGCGACCGCGTCGCTGTCCGAAGGCGACATCGTCGATGGCGACCTGATCGCCTGCCCGGTCCATGACGGCCAGTTCCACATCCCCACCGGACAGGCAGTTGGATTCCCGTGCACGGTCGACCTGCGCACGTACAAGGTAATCCTGGAGGGTGACCAGATCTACGCCGATCTGGACGAGGAATCCGAAGCGGCGTCTTCTGCCATCTGAGAGACCGAACATGACACACGAATGCAGCGGCAATTGCGAACGCTTGCGCAAGGACCCCGCCAGCGCGCCCCTGCGCGACCTGGATCGCCTGCTTGACCTCGACACCGGCAGGCTGTCGCGCCGGGTCTACTGGGACCAGCGCATCTATGAGCAGGAGCTGGAGAAGATCTTCGCGCGCAGCTGGCTCTTCCTGGCCCACGAGTCTCAGATTCCCAAGGCAGGCGACTACGTCACCACCTATATGGCGGAAGACAATGTGATCGTGGTGCGGCAAAAGGACGGCTCCATCCGTGCCTTCCTGAATACCTGCCCGCATCGCGGCAACAAGCTGAACTTCACCGATGCCGGCAATGCGCGCAGCTTTGTCTGCAACTACCACGGCTGGAGTTTCGGCATCGATGGCGCGCTGCGCGGCATGGCCGGGCAGGAGCTGTTCGAGGCCAGCGGCATGGACCGCGCGGAGCACGGGCTGCATCCGGTTGCCAAGGTGGCGAGCTACAAGGGGCTGGTGTTCGGCAATATGGATCCGGACGCGCCTTCGCTGGAGGAATTCCTCGGCGATTTCCGCTATTACCTGGACGTCATGCTGGACATGGACGGCGAGGGCACGGAGTTCGTCGGCGGTTGCGTCAAGTCGGTGATCAACTGCAACTGGAAAGTCCCGGTCGAGAATTTTATCGGCGACATCTATCACGCGCTGTGGACGCATGACTCCGCCGCGCGCGCCATGCTCGGCGGACCGGTGGCCGAGGTCTACAAGGACCCGGACTCCTACCACGTCAATTTCAACGGCCACGGCTGGGAGTTCAACCTGGACATCGTCGGCAACGCGGCGACCCTGGGCGACAAGGAGATCCGCAAGTACCTGTACGGGATCCAGCCCAAGGTGGCCGAGCGGCTTGGCGAGTTCCGCTCGAAGATGATCGGCTCGATCTCCTCGGTCAGCGTCTTCCCGAACCTTTCCTTCCTGCCGGGGCAGAACACCTTCCGCGTCTGGCATCCGCGCGGGCCGGGCAAGATCGAGCTGCACACCTGGACCATCGTCAACAAGAGCGCGCCGCAGGACATCAAGGATCGCTGGCTCAAGGGCACCATGCTGACGTTCTCGCCCTCCGGCGTGTTCGAGATGGATGACGGCGAGAACTTCGAATTCTCCACCCGCACCAACGCCGGCTTCGTCACGCGCCAGCAGGATCTGTACATGGGCCTGGGCCGCGATACCAGGCTGGCCGACAGCGAGTTGCCGGGGAACGTCTATCGCAACCAGGTGAACGAAGCCAATCACCGGGCGTTCTACCAGCGCTGGCTGGACCTGATGCAGGCGCGCGGGTGGGAGGAAGTCCCGGTGCGCGACAAGCCGAGCCTGCCCGAGAGCGCATTCGCCAACGACAGCCTGAAGGAGGTCGCATGAGCGCGCTCCCGCAACCGCAACCTGCAACCCCGGCGCTGCAAGCGGTGGACCTTGCCACCGCCCACCGGATCCAGCAGTTCCTGTACCGCGAGGCACGCCTGCTCGACAGCGAGGCGTGGAGCGACTGGCTGGCGCTGATGACGGACGACATCCACTACTGGATGCCCGCCATCGAAAACCGCCGCCGCGCCGACAAGCTCGGCGCCTACGCCATCGGGCGGGGCGCGTATTTCGACGACAACCACTTCGACCTGTCGCGCCGCGTCGCCCGCTTCAAGCAGCCCTCCGCCTGGGCCGAGGATCCGCCTACCCGGCACGTGCACGTGATCAGCAATATCGAGGCGTACGCGGGTGAGGCGGATGGCGAGTTCATCGTGCATTCGGTCTTCGTCAATTACCGGAGCCGGGGCGAGGCGGACAACGATCTGCTGCTGGGCCGGCGCGAGGATGTGCTGCGCGCCGGCGGCGAGGATTTCCGCATCGCCCGCCGCAAGATTGTCATCACGCAGTCCCTGCTGATGTCCAAGAACCTCAATACCTTCTTCTGATCATGGGCTGGCTCGATAACGATGTGGCACTGGTGACCGGCGCCAACTCAGGCATTGGCCTGGCGGTCACGCGCAGGTTCCTTGCCGAGGGCGCTGCCGGCGTCGGCGTGCTGGTGCGCAATTCGCAAAGCGCTGACGCCATGCGGGCCGAGTTTGGCGACCGCGTGGCAATCACCGTGGGCGATGTGCGCTCGGAGGATGCCAATGCGCAAGCCGTGGAAACCACCGTCAAGGCATTCGGCAAGCTCGACACACTGGTCGGCAATGCCGGCGTATGGGACCACTTCGCCACGCTGCGCAAGCTCGATCGCGGCGTGGTCAGCGCGACCTTCCGGGAAGTGTTCGACGTCAACGTGCTGGGCTACCTGCTGGCGGCCCATGCGGCTGCACCCGCACTGCGGGAAACGCGGGGCAGCATGATCTTCACGTTGTCGAACTCCAGCTTTTATGCCGGCGGCGGCGGCCCTGTCTACGTGGCGTCCAAACACGCCTGCGTGGGCCTGATCCGCCAGCTCGCCTATGAACTGGCACCGGAAATCCGCGTGAACGGCGTGGCGCCCGGCGGCACGGTGACACCATTGAAAGGCCCGGAGTCCCTTGGCAAGCAGGAAACGCTGCTGTCGGAGATCCCCGGTTTCTCGGATGCCGTGGCTAACTCGGTGCCACTGGGTTTCATCGCCCAGCCGGAGGACCACACCGGGCACTATGTGCTGCTGGCCTCGCGCACCAATTCCCCGGCAACCACCGCCGCCATCCTGCAAAGCGATGGCGGCTGGGAAGTGCGGGGGCGGCCCGGCCGTCCCCGGGATCGCTGACAGCGCAAGAACGGATAAAAGACGAGAACCGACGAGATGAACGCCCCCAACGCCCCCAGCACATCCAACGCATCACCCAACGCACCACCCAGCGCACCACCCAACGCCTCGCACGCCGCCGTGCGCGATGTCTTCGCCGGAGCGCGCCTGCCGGTCATGGCGGCGCCGATGTTCCTGGTGTCCGGCCCGGACCTGGTGACCGCCAGCATGAAGGCGGGCATCGTCGGCACCTACGCCGCCCCGAACGCGCGCAACCTCGCCGCGCTCGATGCAGCGCTGGCGCGGATCGCAGCCGAGGCCGTCCACAGCCCGCAAGTGCCGTGGGCGCTGAACATGATCGTCCACAGCAGCTATGACCGCTTCGACGCGGAAATGGAGCTGGTCGAACGGTATCGCCCGGGCATCGTCACCACGGCGCTGGGCAGCCCGCGCCGCGTGCTGGAGCGCGTGCACGGCTACGGCGGGCTGGTGATGGCGGACGTCATTTCCCCGGCGCTGGCCCGCAAGGCGATCGACGCCGGCGTGGACGGCCTGGTGCTGGTCACCAGCGGCGCCGGCGGCCATACCGGCACCTATCACCCGTTCGCCTTCCTGGCGGAAGTCCGGCGCTTCTGGGATGGTCCCATCGGCCTGGCTGGCGCCATTTCCAGCGGCGCGGAGATCCGGGCGGCGCAGTTGCTGGGCGCCGATTTCGTGGTGGTCGGCACCCGCCTGATCGCGACGCGGGAAAGCATGGCTGCGCCTGCCTACCGCGACATGCTGGTGGACAGCAGCATGGAAGACCTGGTCCAGTCCACTGCCGTATCCGGCGTGATGGCGAACTGGCTCAAGCCGACCGTGGCGGCGGCGGGCTTTACCCCTGAGAAGCTCAAGGAGGAGAAAAAGATCGATTTCTCCGGCGACATCGCTTCCGCGCCGAAGGCATGGCGGGACGTGTGGTCGGCGGGCCACGGTGTCGGCGCGATCCGGGCGGTCGGGGCGGTCGAGGACGTGGTTGCGGAGCTGGCTGACAGCTATGCCGGCTGCCTGGCCGCGGAGGCCGGGCAGCTCCTGCAGCTGATGCCGAGATACCGCCCGGTCTATTCCGGAACCGTGGAGCGTCTCGCCGCCGCCTAGCGTTGCAGGCAGGCAGGCAGACAGACGGACATAAGACAACAAGCATCACCAGGCAGACAACAATGACAGACACCCCCATCCAGCAAGCGGCCGATGCGCTATACCAGGCGCGCCGCGAGCGCAGCCCCATTGCCAGAGTCTCCGAGACCTTCGGCATCGCCGGCCTCGAAGCAGCCTATGCCGTCGCCGCCGCCAACACGAGTCGCGCGCTCAGCGAAGGCCGTGCCATCAGCGGCAAGAAGATCGGCCTGACGTCGAAGGCCGTGCAGGCGCAACTCGGCGTCGACCAGCCGGATTTCGGCGTGCTGTTCGCCGATATGGAGTTCCTGTCCGGCTCCGCGATTCCTTCCGGATCGCTGATCCAGCCCAAGGCGGAAGGGGAGGTGGCCTTCGTCATCGGCCGCGACCTGGACGACGAGACCCTCACCTGGGGGCGCTTCCTGCGCGCCATCGAGTTCGCACTGCCGGCCATCGAGATCGTCGACAGTGCGATCCAGGACTGGAAGATCACGCTGGTCGATACGGTCGCGGACAACGCGTCCTGCGGACTTTACGTGCTCGGTACCGATCCGAAGCGCGTGACCGAACTGGCGCTGGCCGATTGCGCGATGCGCTTCACGCGCAATGCCGAGCCAGCTTCAGAGGGCGACGGGGCCGCTTGCCTGGGTCACCCGCTGCATGCCGCGTGGTGGCTGGCCCGCACCATGATCGCGATGGGCGAGCCGCTGCGTGCCGGCGATGTCGTCCTCTCGGGCGCGCTCGGGCCCATGTTCAAGATGGGCCACGGCGACGAACTGCATCTGGAAATCGAAGGGCTGGGGCAGGTGCGCTGCCACGTGGATTGACGCTAACGCCCGTCGCCAGAACGGGCAACCAGGAGACTGCAATGCAAATCAAGTACGCTGCGATCGCGGCGGGGATCACCCTGTCCGCATGGACCGCTGCCGCGGTTGCGCAAACCGCCGAGGTGACCATCGGTGTCACGGTATCCGCGACCGGGCCGGGCGCGTCGCTGGGCATCCCGGAAAAGCAGGCGATCGCGATGCTGCCGAAGACGCTGGGCGGAAAGCCGGTGCGCTACGTCGTCCTCGACGATGCCACCGACCCCTCCGCCGCCTCGAAGAACGCGCGCCGGCTGATCCAGGAAGAGAAAGCGGACGCCATCGTCGGCTCGTCGACCACGCCGGCCTGCCTGGCCGTCGCCGCTGTCGCCGCGGAAGGCAAGACACCGTCCATCGGCCTGTGTCCCTTCATCCCCAAGCCTGAACTGATGACCTGGGCTTTCTCCCTGCCGCAATCGGTGGCGGTGATGTCCACGGCCCTGGTCGATGACATGAAGGCCCGCAAGGTCGCCACCTTGGGATTCGTCGGCTACAACGATTCCTACGGAGAGGCCTGGCTCAAGGATATCCAGCCGCGCGCGGAAGCCGCCGGCATCCGCGTCACGGCGGTCGAGCGCTTCGCGCGCACCGACCAGTCGGTGGCCGGGCAGACCATCAAGCTGCTGGCCGCGAAGCCCGATGCGGTGATCGTAGCCGGCAGTGGCACGCCAGCCGCGCTGCCGATGGCCACCTTGCGCGAGCGCGGCTTCAAGGGCGCGATCTATCAGACGCATGGCGTGGCGAACAACGACTTCCTGCGCGTGGGCGGCAAGTCCGCGGATGGCGTGGTCTTGCCCGCAGGCGTGCTGCTGGTGGCGGAGCAACTGCCGGCGGACCATCCCAGCAAGGCGGTGGCCACCGAATTCGTCAAGCGCTACGAAGCGAAGTACGGCGCGGGCTCGCGCGATCTCTTCGCCGCCTACGCGTATGACGCCTACCTGGTGCTGGAACGCGCCGTGGCCACGGCGGCAAGGACGGCACAGCCGGGCACGCCGGGCTTCCGGCAGGCGTTGCGCGACGCCATCGAGGGCACCACGGACCTGCCCGGCGCGCATGGCGTGATCAACATCAGCAAGACCGACCATTCCAGCTACGATGCGCGCGGCCGCATCCTGGTCAAGGTGCAGGAGGGCACATGGAAGCTCGCCAAATGAGCCCGATGAGCCCGATGAGCCCGATGAGCCCGATGAGCCCGATGAGCCCGATGCCCGCCATCGCCCCCCGCGCATCCGCGCCCGATACCGCCGGGCCCGATACCGGCCTGCGGCTGGCGCAGCCCAGCATCGTGCGCGCCGACCTGCCCGATGGCAGCTTCGTCTTGCGCTCGTCGGCGCCGCTGGCGGCATTCGATCGCTGTATTGGCGAATGGCTCGCCCGATGGGCGGCCAGGGCGCCGTCCCGCGTCTTCCTGGCGGAGCGCAGGGAATCGGGCTGGCATACCGTCAGCTACGGCGAGGCGCTTGCCACGGTCCGCAATATCGGCCAGGCGCTGCTGGATCTCGGTATCGCCGAGGATGCCCCGGTCGTCGCCCTGTCGGACAACAGCGTGAACCTGGCGCTGCTTTCGCTGGCGGCGATGCACGTAGGGCGGCGCATCGCTGTGGTGTCGTCGGCCTATGCCAGGATGGGCAGCGATCATGGCAAGCTGCACGCCATTCTGGCCAGCCTGCATCCGGGCCTTGTCTATGCGGAAGATGCCGCATTGTATGGGGCGGCCATACGGGGAGCCGGGCTCTCGTGCCCAGTGGTCTATGCCACGGGCGCCACCGGCGGCGAGATGCCGTTCTCCGCGCTCTGCGCGGCCAGCGCCGGTCCCGGCGTGGACGCGGCGTTTCACCGCATCACGGGCAGCACCGTTGCCCGCATCCTGCTGACTTCCGGCTCGACGGGCGCGCCCAAGCTGGTGCCGAACACGCACGAGATGCTCTGCGCCAACCAGCAGATGATCGCGCAGTGCTGGCCGTTCGTGGACGAGGCGCATCCCGTGGTGCTGGACTGGCTGCCGTGGAGCCATACCTTCGGCGCCAACCACAATTTCAACCTGGTTTTGCGTAACGGCGGCTCGCTGTATATCGACGACGGCCGCCCGGCGCCCGGCCTGATCGAGCGGACCATCGAGGGCATCCGGCAGGTTCGCCCGACGCTGTTCTTCAACGTGCCCAAGGGCTACGACGCGCTGCTGCCTTACCTGGAGGCGGACGAAGCGCTGGCCGCCGCGTTGTTCGGACGGCTGGACATGCTGTTCTTCGCGGCCGCGGCGCTGCCGCAGAAGACGGCGGACCGCCTGCGCGCGGTGGCGCGCGGGGTGCGGCATCAATCGCTCTTCTTCACGACGGAGTGGGGCTCGACGGAAACCTCTCCCGTTGTGACGAGTGCGCATTTCTCCTCGTCGGATACGCGCAATATCGGCGTGCCCGTCCCTGGCGTGGAACTGAAGTTCGTGCCCTGCCAGGACAAGCACGAACTGCGCGTGCGCGGGCCATCGATCTTCGCGGGCTATCTCGGCGACGAGGAGAAGACGCGCGCCGCGTTCGACGAGCAAGGCTTCTATCGCATGGGCGATGCGGGGCGGCTCGCCGATCCGGCCGACCCGAACAGCGGTGTCATCTTCGACGGCCGCGTGTCCGAGGACTTCAAGCTGACCACGGGCACCTGGGTCTCGGTCGGCGCGCTGCGCGTGCGGGCGGTCTCGGCGATGTCGCCCTATGCGCTGGATATCGTCGTCACCGGGCACGATCGCGATGAGGTCGGCCTGCTGGTGTTTCCCAGCGCGAAGCTGCGCACCCTTGCCAACGACCAGGATGGCACGCTATGCGGCAAGTCGCTGGGGCTGGTGCCGGAAGTCAGGCGCGCGCTCGGCGCGGTGCTGGCCGAGCTTTGCCGGGGCGCGGGCTCGTCCCAGCGCCCGGCCCGCGCCGTGCTGCTGTCCGCCGCCCCGGCCATCGAACACGGCGAAATTACAGATAAGGGCTACATCAACCAGCGCGCGGTACTGACGCTGCGCGCCGGCGATGTGGACCGCCTCTATTCGGACTGCGAGTCCGTGATCTATCCAGACAGAATCTCCCAGGGCTAACGGAAGCAAAATCATGACCCAAAAACTGAAGGCCGCGATCGTCGGCTCCGGCAATATCGGCACGGACCTGATGATCAAGATCCTGCGCCATGGCAAGCACCTCGAAATGGGCGTGATGGTCGGCATCGATCCTGCCTCGGATGGCCTGGCGCGCGCCAGCCGCCTCGGTGTTGCCACGTGCGCGACGGGCGTGGCCGGCCTGGTCGACATGCCGGCGTTCGCCGATATCGATATCGTCTTCGATGCCACGTCGGCCGGCGCCCATATCGAGAACGACAAGCTGCTGCGCACGCGCAAGCCGGGCATCCGCGTGGTGGACCTGACGCCGGCCGCCATCGGGCCGTATTGCGTGCCGGTGGTGAACCTGGATGCCAACCTCGACGGCCGCAACGTCAATATGGTGACGTGCGGCGGGCAGGCCACCATCCCGATCGTCGCGGCTGTTGCCTCAGTGGCGCCGGTCCACTACGCGGAAATCGTCGCATCGATCTCCAGCAAGTCGGCCGGACCGGGCACGCGCGCCAATATCGACGAATTCACGGAAACCACCTCCCGCGCGCTGGAGGTGGTAGGTGGCGCCCGCAAGGGCAAGGCCATCATCGTGCTCAACCCGGCAGAGCCGCCGCTGCTGATGCGCGACACGGTGTACACGCTGTCCGAGGTGGCGGACACGGCGCGCATCGAGGCGGCGGTGGAAGCGATGGTAGCCCGCGTCAACGCCTATGTGCCGGGATACCGCCTCAAGCAACGCGTGCAGTTCGAGCAATTCAGTGAAAGCCAGCCGCTGAATATTCCGGGGGTCGGGCGGATGACGGGTTTGAAGACAACCGTTTTCCTGGAGGTCGAGGGCGCCGCCCACTATCTTCCCGCCTACGCCGGCAACCTCGACATCATGACTTCGGCCGCGCTGGCGACCGCCGAGCAGCTCGCGCAGCGCCACCTTGCCGCTGCCGAGGCGGAAGTCGCGTGAAGAACCCAATGCCAGGACAAAGGCCAGGAAAAAAGATGGAAACCAAGCTCTATATCTCCGACGTGACCTTGCGGGATGGCTCGCATGCCATCCGCCACCAATACAGCATCGCGCAGGTCAAGGCCATCGCACGCGCGCTCGACGAGGCAAATGTCGACTCGATCGAAGTCGCCCATGGCGACGGCCTGCAAGGGTCGTCGTTCAACTACGGATTTGGCGCGCACAGCGACGTCGAGTGGATCGCCGCCGCCGCGGAGTCGGTGAGCCGCGCCAGGATCGCCACCTTGCTGTTGCCCGGCATCGGCACCACCCATGACCTGCGCGCCGCCTATGACGCCGGCGCGCGCGTGGTCCGGGTGGCAACCCATAGCACCGAGGCCGATATCTCCCGCCAGCATATCGAATATGCCCGGCAGCTCGGCATGGATACGGTGGGCTTCCTGATGATGAGCCACATGACCACGCCGCAAGCGCTCGCGGGGCAGGCCAAGCTGATGGAAAGCTACGGCGCGACCTGCATCTACGTGGTCGATTCCGGTGGCGCGCTGACCATGAACGATGTGCGCGACCGCTTCCGGGCCTTCAAGGACGTGCTGGATCCCGCCACGCAGACCGGCATGCATGCGCACCACAACCTCAGCCTGGGTGTGGCCAACTCCATCGTCGCGGTCGAGGAAGGCTGCAACCGGATCGATGCCAGCCTTGCCGGCATGGGCGCTGGCGCGGGCAACGCGCCACTGGAAGTCTTTATCGCCGCGGCCGAGCGCCTGGGCTGGTCGCACGGTTGCGACCTCTACAAGCTGATGGACGCCGCCGACGACCTGGTGCGCCCCTTGCAGGATCGCCCGGTGCGGGTTGACCGCGAGACGCTCGCCCTGGGCTACGCAGGTGTGTATTCCAGCTTCCTGCGGCACGCGGAAAGGGCGGCCGCCCAGTATGACCTGAAGACGGTCGACATCCTCGTGGAGCTCGGCAAGCGCCGCATGGTGGGGGGCCAGGAAGACATGATCGTGGACGTGGCCCTGGATCTGAAGGCACGGCAACTGGAAGCTCAAGATGGCGCCCGACACTGAAGCGCAACTGGCGCGGCCCGCGGACGACGCCGTACCGCCGCTCACACTGACCATCGTGCCCGCGGGTGTCCAGTTGCGGTGTGCGTCCGGCGCGTCGCTGCTGGATACGGCGGTATCGCAGGGTTTCTTCCCGAAACACAGTTGCCGCCGGGGGGAGTGCAATTCGTGCGAGGCACGCGTGATTGCCGGGGAGGTTGCCTATCCTGCCGGCTTCATCTCGGAAGGGGTGCGGCCAGGGCACTGCCTGACCTGCGTAGCGCGGCCGGTGAGCGATGTCACCATCGAAGCGCCCGAAGTCTCCGCCATCCCGGGCCGGCGCGTGGTGCAAGCGCCAGCGCGGGTGGCGGAGGTGCGCCGGGTGAGCGCTGACGTGGCCATCGTGTCGCTGCACGTGCAGGGCGGTGCCGATTTTTCCTTTTCACCCGGCCAGTATATGGACGTGATCCTGCGCGACGGCACGCGGCGCAGCTACTCGATGGCGAATGCGCCGGATACGCAGGGCACCATCGAATGGCATGTCCGCGCGATGCCCGGAGGGCGGTTCTCGCCGCATGTGTACGAAAAGCTGAAGCAGAGGGATGTGCTGCGGCTGGAAGGGCCCTTCGGCGCGTTTACCCTGCAGGATTCCGATGCTCCGGTCATCCTGCTGGCATCTGGCACGGGCTATGCGCCAATTGCGTCGTTCATGCGTAGCCACCACGAGGCGCTATCAAGGCGGGGTGCCACGCTTTACTGGGGTGGCCGGCGCAAGGAAGACCTCTACGCGTGGGACGAGGCGGCGCGCTGGGCCGCTTCCAGCGAACGCCTCCGCTTCGTTCCCGTGCTGTCCGAGCCGGATGGCCCATGGACAGGGCGCACGGGCTTTGTGCACGAGGCGGTCGCTTGCGACTTCCCGGATCTTTCGGCGTACGAGGTGTACGCCTGCGGGAATCCGCTGATGGTGGATGCAGCCAGCCATGTGCTGACGCGCGACAACGGGTTGCTTCCCGCCAGCTTCCATAGCGACGCGTTCATCACGGCAATCAGGCAGGCAAGATAGACGCCACATCTTTCGTCGGGAAAGTGCGGTCGGGCTTAGAGCAAGACATATCAAGACATATCAAGACGTATATAGCCGTGGCGCAGGAGGATAGTGAAAATCTCCGCGCAAGCGGCATCTGGAGGAGACACAATGGATTCGACCATCGCGATCCTGCTCATGCAGGACGGGATCACCACCGGCGCCATCTATGCCCTGCTTGCGCTGGCATTGGTGCTGGTGTTCTCGGTCACACGCATCATCTTTATCCCGCAGGGCGAGTTTGTCGCCTTCGGGGCGCTCACGCTGGTCGCCATTCAAAGCGGCCGGGTGCCGGCAACCATGGCGCTGCTGCTTGGGCTTGGCGCCGTGGCCTTCTTCCTTGAGGCCGCCGCCATGCTCCGGCAGCCGCATCGGGGCGCATTGGCGAAACGAATCGCCACGGCGGCGGCGCGCAACATCGGCTTTCCACTCGCGCTGTATCTTCTCGCGAATTCCGTCGCATTGCAGTCACTGCCGCTGATGCTTCAGGTTGGCCTGGCGCTGTTGGTCATTACCCCCATGGGTGCCTTGTTGTACCGGGTCGCCTACCAGCCGCTGGCCGGGTCGAGCACGCTGGTGCTGCTGATCGTCTCCGTTGCCGTGCATTTCGCGCTGGTAGGGTTGGGGCTGGTGATGTTCGGCGCCGAAGGCTCGCGCGCCACGCCGATCTCCGACGCGCGCTTCGAGTTCGATGCCGTGCAGGTCTCCGCCCAGAGCCTCTGGGTCGTCGGCGTCGCCGCGGCACTGATCGGCGCGCTTTACTGGTACTTCGAACACACTATTTCGGGCAAGGCGCTGCGCGCCACGGCGGTCAACCGGCTGGGCGCGCGCCTGATCGGCATCGGCACGCACCAGGCGGGCAGGCTCTCGCTCACGCTGGCGGCAGCGCTCGGGGCGCTCTGCGGCGTGCTGATCGCGCCGTTGACCACGGTCTACTACGAGTCAGGCTTCCTGATCGGCCTCAAGGGATTCGTCGGCGCCATCGTCGGCGGACTGGTCAGCTATCCGCTGGCCGCGGCGGGCGCGCTGCTCGTCGGTTTGCTCGAGTCCTATTCCTCCTTCTGGGCCAGTGCCTTGAAGGAAGTGATCGTCTTTACGCTAATCATCCCGGTATTGCTCTGGCGTTCGCTCAGCAGCAAGCACGCCGAGGAGGAGTGACCATGAATATCCTGGCAAAGAAGAGCGCGGTTGCGCCGGCTGCCTTCGCGGCCGGCCGGCGGCCCTCGTCACGTTTCTGGTTCCTGCTTGCCATCGCGTTGCTGGTGGCGGTGCCGGTGCTCCCCACCCCCGAGTTCTGGATCACGCTGGGCAACTACATCGGCCTGTACAGCATCGTCGCCATCGGCCTGGTGCTGCTCACGGGCGTGGGCGGCATGACCTCCTTCGGGCAGGCCGCCTTCGTTGGCCTGGGCGCTTACAGCACGGCGTACCTCACCACGCAGTTCGGGCTGTCGCCGTGGTTCGGCCTGCTGGTGGGGCTGCTGATCACGATGGCCTCGGCTTATGTGATCGGCCTGATCACCATGCGCATGTCGGGCCACTACCTGCCGCTGGCCACCATCGCCTGGGGGCTGTCGCTGTTCTTCCTGTTCGGCAACCTGGAGTTCCTCGGCAAATACGACGGCCTCAACGGCATTCCGGTGCTGAACGTGCTCGGCATCGATCTGGCCTCCGGCCGCTCGATGTTCTACCTGATCTGGGCGGTGGTGCTGCTGGCGGTGATCGCCATGCAGAACCTGCTGA
>Ga0255338_1002437_pt1 | contig 27202 bp, 24 predicted proteins | sample MeOH1_35cm_T4_19_FD_203715 | JGI IMG/M metagenome (GOLD analysis project Ga0255338, IMG submission 203715) | Sandy soil microbial communities from University of British Columbia, Vancouver, Canada - MeOH1_35cm_T4_195 | ecosystem: Engineered > Artificial ecosystem > Sand microcosm > Unclassified ...
TCGAATAAAATCTGCTGTTTTTTCTAGATCTCGGACGCCAGCCACAACTACCGAAATTTTTTCGAACTGAGTCATTATAAATCTCCTATCCTGGACACTTAAGCCCTGTTTGTTTTTGTTCAGAGAGGATAGAATGGTCTCAATTTGACTCTTTTGAGAGTTGATACTTAATTGCTGATTCTCAAGTTTACTTAGCTGCTTTTGCAAAAGAGACTTTAACTTGTCAGAATCCATAGAAATATCAATTTCAAGGAGAGATCGAATCTCTTCTAAAGAAAAGCCAATCGACTTAAATTTTTTTATCCTTTCAATAAGTTCGATCTGCTCAAATGTATAGTAACGATATTTATTTTCCCCACGGGTGTACGCATGTATGAGGCCCAGGTTCTCATACACTCGAAGAGTTCTCGTTGAAAGAGATACTTCTTTAGAAAACTGTCCAATCGTCAGCCAATTTTTCATCCTAACCTCTGAAAAAAGCCTAAAGGTTGCCATTACGTCAAGGTCAAAGGAATTTTTAGCATTGAAACCAATCCATCTTTGCCTTAAATCGAATAAGCTAGAAATGAGCTTTCAAAAGAATGGATGGGCGGCAAGGCTATGTTTGAAAAAAATCTGCTAGGATCGAAGTGTTATTGGCTCTGATTGGTTACAATAGTACTTTTTTGATATTCGCTAAGAAGATCTGAATATTTTATCAGCGCATTACTAGATACAATTAAATGCGATTTTAAAACATTGATGTCGCGGTAACCATCGCCATAACCTTTGAAGCAAAAATGTTTCAAATTGATGTCTGCCTCCGTAATAGCCCAAAAATAATTATCTAATTGGACAGGATCTCCCTGGAAGCAACCTGATTGAATCTTGAATTGCAGTTCTCTCATGGCTCTATTGGCGTCCATCAGACTTTTTCCTTGCTCTCCAATGGTGTTACAGATGGCCAAATCTCGCTCGACGGAATCCACTTTCGAGGGGTCTAACTGAGAATAGCTTTTTAGAGCATCAATCGAAACAGAATAAACATTCAAATATAATTTGGCATATTTTGCCAAAACCGGAACTGAGTCTCCGGAACAATTCGCGGACGCAAAAGTATTCTTACCGGAAAGCGAGAGAACTAAGAGTAAAATAATCTTTTTCATAATTCTGATGAAATCGTGCGTACCAGGATTTGTCAATTTTGAGTTGCTACGCGTGCGAACTGCTCCAAAACCAAATGTCTAATGCCGTGGGTTTGCTACTGTAGACCTCACTAAAGTCGATCAATCCATTTTTGGCGCCTCTGGCAATGACCCCATTGGATTCATAGACAAGTCCTGGCGAAAATGATGTATTGGGCTCATGGAAATTTCGTTTAAAAAGTTTGAACCACAATCTGAAAGCGAAGCGCTTGTAAGCCTGCTTGCAAGTCAGCCATGGCCCTTTCATGTGCATTCAAAAGTTTCTGAAAAGCAAATTCAACAGTCTATCCAAGAAGGAAATTATTCAGGAGAATCCGTTCAAACTTTTTGGATTATTTTTAATAAGACCGAAAGAGTCGGAATTATCAAACTTTTTGAAATGGATGATCTCGAAGACGGTTCACCGCTCTTTGATATTCGTATCCTAAATGAGTTCCAAGGTACGGGAATAGGTCAAATCGCAGTTAAGTGGCTAACAGGATACCTATTCAAAGGATGGCCATCGTTAAATCGTATCGAAGGCACTACACGAGTGGACAACATTTCAATGAGAAAAGTTTTACATAACTGTGGTTATGTAAAAGAAGGACATTACAGAAAATCATGGCCTGCAGAAAATGGTATTCTGCAAGATACGGTTAGATACTCCATTCTTAGAGACGATTGGCAAAGTGGAAACCCAACGCCGGTCAATTGGGCAGATTAAAAACCCCTAGTTTTCCGATTCGGAACCCATCATCAAGGGTTCCATTGCAATATCGAACCCTTTATCTTTGCGTATCCAGAACGGACCGAAGAAAAACTGGAATAAGTAATTACTTACCAACAACTTTCTCGATATCGGCAATTTCTTTGGGAACTGACGACGTCATGTTTTCACAACCGTGCGAAGTCACGCGGATGTTGTCTTCGATACGAATACCAATACCACGATATTTCTGAGGCGCACTCGTATCATCTGCGGGAATATAAATACCAGGCTCAATTGTGAAGCACATATTGGACACCACTTCGCGAGGAGTTCCCTTTTTAAAGTAAAGACCCGCGTCGTGAACGTCCATCCCCAACCAGTGACCGATACCATGTGGGTAGTAGCGCTTTTGCTGGAGTGAGGAAATCAAATCTTCCTTACGGCCTGAGAGCAAACCTAATTCCAACATCAAATCCGTGAGGAGTGATGTTCCCATATCGTGGAGATCTTTGAACACGATTCCAGGCTTCACGTAATCGATGATTTGTTTTTGCACGTCCAAAACACCTTGATAGACACGAGCTTGTTCGTCAGTGAACTTTCCATTCACTGGGTATGTTCGCGTGATATCGCCGGTGTAATAGTTATACTCAGCACCCGCATCAATCAAAAGCAAATCGCCGTCTTTGCAGACTTGATCGTTGAAATTGTAGTGCAATGTCGTTGCGGCATTTCCACTGGCTACGATGTAGTTATAACCTTCGCGAGCGGCACCCTTCATGAAGAAGTTATGTGCAAGAACACCTTGAACTTGGCGTTCGGTCACTCCAGGGCGAGTAAAGCGCATCGCTGCTAAGTGAGCTTGAGCAGAAATCTCGCAAGCTTCGCGCAGGTTCGTGAGTTCCATTTCAGTTTTAATCACTCGGTACTCACCTAAGAAAGTATCGGCATCGTGGATTGGCAACAAGCCATAACCTGTGCGCCCTTGCATGGATTTCACGCGCTCTAAGCAGGCTTGGATTTTCTTGTCAGCCTCTTCGTTTTTGTAAAGCGCATAGTAAACGCCTTCAACTTCTTTGAGGAGTGCCGGCGCGTGCACCATGAATTCATCAATAGGATAAGCTTTGTCGATTTTAAATTCGCGCTCGACACCTTCAGGTCCATAGCGGAAGCCATCCCAAGTTTCGCGTTCTTTATCGCGACGGCGAACAAACATCGCGCTCTCTGGCTTGAGGCCGGGGCGGAAGATCAAAATGCTTTCAGGCTCTTCAAAGCCTGTCAGGTAATACATGTTTGAATCTTGACGATAAGGATAGCCAACGTCGTGATTGCGAATTTGCTCGGGATGAGAGGCCACGATCAAAGCTGATCCTTGTAGGTCTTGACCAATGCGCTGTCTGCGTTCAGTAAAAATTCTGACGTCTTCCGTTGGTTTTCTCATAGCTCTTTCCTTTTTTTAGAAGCCTAATTTACGGGCCCAGTTTTCAATCGTCTTTTGAGAAACCTCTGCGCCCTTTTGCATGATCTCTCTACGTTTTTCAAAATCACTCACCATGTACCCATCTAGATCCATGGTAATCGCAGCATCGATTCCTGGTTGTGGTTTCGCGTAGAAACTTGCAAGCTCTGACCACATCACGGATTCAGCGCTGTCGCCATCTCTCACCAGGGTCTTTCTGCCGGCATCACGACCAAGAACATTCACAAGCACAATGTAGTTCGCTCCTTGAGAACGCAAATAGTCCGCCGCCATTTTCAACTCACGAACCGCACTGACGTTGCGATTGTAAGCTTTGAACATTGGTGGATATGGCAAGCAGTACGGCATGAGTTGGTCGACCTGCCCACGGCTCATCATATACACCTGGTTCTTGGCGATATTGTAAGCTGGGCACCCAAACGGGTGACGGAAGTTTTCGACTTTCTGCCCGCCAAACGCTGTTTGGAAAAACTCCCGGAGTGAAGACACATCGTTAGGTTTTCCCGAAGAACCGATGATAGATTTTTTTGTCAGCTCATCGTCCTTCAACTTAAACATCTGCCACTCAACATCATAGACTTGTCCCTTGGAGGACAAAAGCGCTGCCGCAGGGGCACCCCATTCAATACCAACAGTGCCATAAATTGGTACTTTCAGGCGACTCAGGTTCTGAAGGGCACCGATGTGACCATAAGCACGCGCGCCACCGGGGCCAAGAATTAAACCAATTTTTGGAATAGCTGGAATGGGTGACGAAACAGGCGGAGCCTCGTGAGGAACCGGCGGAATAGTCGGAGGCTGTGGTGGTATTTGCGTTTCATATTTCGGCGGAGCTACAGGGCCTCCGGGAGTCTCAGCTTTTTCTGCTTCTTTTGCGGCTTCGATGTCTTCGCGTGTACGAAGATGCTGGCAGGCTGCCACCAACAATAAATTTAAAATCAACAGGCTATGCTTTTTCTTTTTGAGCAAAAACGAAAAATTCCCGGTTGCCATCTTTTCCCTCGATCGGTGAGTTAAAATAATCCTTCACGCTCATCCCAGAGCTTTGACAAAGATTTCTCACTTTATCCTCAACGACCGAATAGAGTCCAGGATCTTTCACAAGACCCCCTTTACCGAGTCCCTCGGGACCGACTTCGAACTGCGGCTTTACAAGGCTCAGCAAAAAAGCCTCTGACTTTAAGAGATTCACCAATTTTGGAATAATCAAACTGATCGAAATGAAAGACACATCCATCACAATCAAATCAAAACCATCCGGTGGCATTAACGCGCGGACCTGAGGATTTTGATCAATCTCGCGCGCGTTGAGACCCTCGATATGCCGAAGACGAGGATTTGTTTGCAATGACGAATGCAGCTGCCCATGACCAACATCGACACCGACAACAGTGTCCGCTCCCGATTGAAGCAGGCAGTCGCTAAATCCTCCAGTGGAAATCCCAACATCCAAAACCTGAAATCCCTTCACCGACAACTGACAATGAGCGAGAGCTCCTTCAAGCTTGAGACCGCCGCGAGAAACAAACCGGTTGGCTGGGCCCTCTTCTACAAAGATTTGATCTTGAGTCTCATCGACTTGATGATTGGGTTTTTTGAATATGATTTTTTGCGAATTTTTTAGAGTGTATACTTGGCCAGCATGAATAAGCTCTTGCGCATGTGAGCGTGAAGAAGCCATCTGCTTTTGCACGAGGTAAAGATCGAGTCTCATTTATTGCGTAGTTGATTGAACTCAATCATGTGTTCAAGAATGGCAGAACGATTTGGAACTTTGTGCAGTTCTTTCAGAGCTTTCTCACTGATCTCCTTCAGATACTTTTTAGTTCCATCGACTCCAAGCAAACCTGTGAAGCTGCGAGCTTCTTGGTCTTTTTCGCCGTGATCAAGAATATCATCGGCGATTTGGAACGCGAGCCCCAGGTATTCGCCAAATCTTGCCAGACTTTCCATTTCAGATGGGCGTGCACCCGCGACGACCGCCGCCCCTTCGGCTGCAACTTGAATCATGCGGCCGGTTTTCAAATTATGTAAATGAGTCAGCTCTTCAACGTTCAAATTCTTTGCTTTTAAGTCAATGCCTTGACCGCCAACCATGCCACGAATTCCCGCAGCCCGAGAAAGCAGATCGCAAAGTTGTGCGGCTAAGAAACCGTTATCCTTGTAACCTTGTGTGATCGTAAAGAAGGCTTCCGTCAAAAGCGCATCGCCCGCAAGCAACGCCGTCGTTTCGCCATACACTTTATGATTTGTCGGCTTACCACGGCGGAAATCATCGTTGTCCATGCAAGGAAGATCATCATGAATCAAGGAATAGGTATGAATGAATTCAACTGCCACTGCAAAAGGAAGAACGCGAGAAGCTGGAACTGAGAAAAGTTCCGCCACCAACAAAGACAAAACTGGGCGGAAACGCTTTCCGCCGCTTCCAGCGGAGTAATACATGGCCTCTTTGAGTTCACCGATAGCAGAACCCGAAGGCAAATCCAGCGAAGAAAAGTATTCCTGAATGAATTGATCCACCAGAGTGATACGTTGCTTTAACTCTTCTTCGAACTGAATCATGAGGTCCAAAAAATGCCCTTAGTTTTCTTCAGGTGTGAAGTTCACGGTATTGGCGTTGCCGTTTTGATCCATGCTGATAAGAAGCTTTACTTTGGATTCAGCATCGTTGAGTTTCTGATGGCACTCACGAGAAAGCTTCACGCCCTCTTCGAAGAGCTTTAAAGAATCTTCCAAAGCCAAGTCGCCTTTTTCCATCTTGTTCACGATCTCTTCGAGACGACCTAATTTTTTTTCAAAATCCATGGGACACTCCCTTACTTAGTAACTTTTTCTACGCGAGCTTCAAGCTGCCCTTGCGCAAGTCTAATGTTAATGGAATCACCAACTTTGACTTGCTCAGAGCTTTTCACCAGCTCATCACCCTTTTTAACAATTGAGTAACCTCTCTCAATAACTTTAAAAGGACTCATGCTTTCGAGAACTGAGCACCATTTCGCCCACAGAGCTTTCTTGCGCTCAACTGAAACCGCTACACCTTTGTTAAGGCGCTGATAAAGATATTCGAGTTCTTTCACCTTGCGCTGTATGAGCTCTTGCGGAGAGCCCATACGCTTTTCAAGAATTTGTAATTTATAGCGACGCTCCGAAAGCGCACGGTCGGTCGCCATCTGTAGACGCTCGACCAAATCATCATTGCGAAGAATGAGATCCTGCAGTTTCTTTTGCGGGTCCACAAGACCCTTGGTGAAGAGCCGCCATTTTTGCTCAAGCATTTTCAAATGCTTTTGCATATTGGTTTTCAAAAGGCGCTCGAGCTGCTGCAACTTGCCGGTGAGCTCTTGTGAACTTTTCGCCACAAGCTCTGCTGCTGCCGAAGGAGTTGGCGCACGCAAGTCGGCAACGAAGTCAGCAATCGTGAAATCGATTTCGTGTCCCACGGCTGAAATCGTTGGAATCGGAGAAGCCGCAATCAAACGTGCGAGCTTCTCATCATTGAAGCACCACATGTCTTCGATGGATCCGCCGCCGCGACCGACGATGATGACGTCAACATTGGGAAGTTTCTGGGCTTTGAGCATGGCCTCACAAATTTGTGGGGCGGCACTTTCGCCCTGAACAACAGTCGGCACGACTGTCACAGGCAACCACGGCGCACGACGAGTAAGAACATTAATGATGTCGCGAATCGCAGCTCCGGTTGGCGAAGTCACAATCGCCACATGACGAGGCATGTGCGGGATCGGTCTTTTTCGAGCCGGTTCAAACAGGCCTTCTTCTTTGAGTTTTAATTTCAGCTGCTCAAACGCTTTTTGCAAAGCGCCCGCGCCCACAGGCTCCATCATCTCGCAAAGAATTTGATAGTTGCCACGAGGTTCGTAAACAGAAATACGCCCACGCACGATCACTTCAGTTCCGTCGGCTGGCTTAAAACGCAAACGCGAATTATGGCCACGGAACATCACTGCACTAATTTGAGATTTTGCATCTTTGAGTGAAAAGTAAAAATGTCCCGAAGTATGCGCTTTGAAGTTCGAGATCTCTCCGCGAACCCAAATGAGACCAAACTGACCTTCAAGAGATTGTTTGATCGAAAGATTCAGTTCTTCGATCGTCATAACGTGAGGTTCCGTGCTTTCAATGACGTCCGTCACTTTTGCACTTACATCAGTTTTAAGAAGTGGTTTTAATTCTGCTTGGTCCGCCATCTTAGATGGAGACCTTAAGGGGCGTCCTTTAGAGAGTCAAATAAACATTTTGGATTGACCAAAGGCCCCCAATAAAAAAACAAATCCACGCGAGTCCTTTGTGACGACTCATCTGCTGGAAAGCCGCTCCCAGACGCTCCTCCCCGATTTTTACGAGAGCCGGGTTTTCCAGCACAAGTAATATCAGGAGTCCATAGAAAAAAACGACAAATGGGAAGAAAAAATCCAATTTTTCTGGCGTCATATTCCGCTTATCGGACAAAATCGTCTTGGCACGAGTCTGGCCTGATTGCTTTTTTTTGTAGTATAGATGACAATGATTTCAGGGTTCGACGGCGTAAAGCTCTATCGAAAATAAACCTTATGAGCATTGAATAGGGGGCTGTCCCTGACAATGGTGTGCAAGCTCAGCTCGTACTGAGAAGCCTAAAGTTGTTACCATGGCCACCCACTTTAGCGAAAACAGGTTTATGTTCCAGAGTAGCCATCGAGCCTTTTTTTATTTCTACACCTTCTTGAATTGATTCGCTCTTACTGTCTAAATTCCATACTTCTTAATTTGATGCTGTTCCCTCGAGAAACGTCTATTTCATTGACGGTTTTTTCAAACTTGAGGGAGCGAAATGTTCGTTTTTCCTCGACCTATTTTGAGACGAGCCGTTCAGCTAGCTGTATTTAGGTCCGATAATCATGATATGGACTTAAGAAGTAGCTCATGCCGGCTCTGCTGGTACATCATCGCGTTTTTCATTCTGCTGACGGGCTGTCAACAGGCGCCTGAGCCAGATAATACCGGCTACACCCAAAATCCAGAGGGCGCTTACTGTGGCTCCGCCCAAGCAACCTCCTACTCGGCACCGCTCACGACGATATCGGGCACAGCCACTTTTCAATACCGTCCCCTCGTCCTGACAATGAATCGCGGTCTGTATGGAAATCCGGTTTCTAAAGGTGTGACCTATGCGGAAGTCCATATTCTCGACAGCAATGGAAACATCATTCAATGTGGTGAGACTGATTCACTCGGCGCCTTTAGTCTGGCCATTCCTCAGGTTGCCGGTAACTATACTGTCCAAGTTCTTTCACGATCTTTCACTAGCAAAGCCAAAGTGAGTGTTCTCAAAGATATTTACTCGGCTCTGCCTTATGCGATTTCAAAAACATTCACTGTGGCGGCTTCATCGACGACGGTTTCAATTCCAACTCCTTTTGCTGCTAGTGCTCGTGTGTCGGAAGATGCAGATTTGCCAGGTGGTGCTTTCAATATTCTTGCAGACATTTTCTGGGCGAATGAATTCTTGCGCGGTAATACTGCAAACGCCAGTTTCGTAGCGGATAAAGTCACTGTTTTCTGGAAGCAAGGTTTCAACCCTTATTCTTATTTCGATGCGCCGAGTGTTCTAGCTTCTTTCTATGTTTCTTCAGAAGACCGTTTGTATATTCTTGGCGGTAAGAATGGTGACGTCGAATCATCGGATACTGATCACTTCGACGACTCTGTCATTTTGCACGAGTACGGTCACTTCTTAGAAGCTCATTATGGTCATTCGGACACGCCAGGTGGTTCACATAACGGGAACTTCATCATCGATCCGCGTCTTGCGTGGAGTGAGGGCTGGGCGAACTATTTCCAAGCCGCAGTTCAAAACAATATCACTTACAGCGCCTCTTATTCAGGTCCCAAAAAATGCTCCACTTGCTCGGGCTTCACAGGCTATGTCGACACTTTGGGTTTCGGTGCGGATACCGCTGAAGGCTCCGGATCTACTTATGGTATTCAAATCAATCGCGATCTCTCTGAACTTAATTCCGCGGCTGTGTACGATAAAGCCGCTGCGAACGAGGGTATCTTCCGCGAGTTCTCTATTTCTAGAACTTTGTTTAAGTCCATGACTAATTCTGGAGGTCTGCCATTTGCGGCCATCTGGGATGCCTTTAAGGAACTGCGCGCCTTTCATACGCCTTCGTATAAGTTCATTAACTTCGGTCTCTACAATAGTGTTCTCGGCACCGTTCTTTCCAATAGCTATCCAAGCCAAAGTTTAACAACTTGGAACTCGGTGCTCACAGAGGAAAATCAGGTTAAAAATACGAACCTGTATGGTCGTTTGCTGGTCACAGGCACGCCGAATGGGGCCTCGCCATATTGTACTGAGATTGCGTTGACGCCGGTTCAAGATTCAAGCTTGAACTATGATCGCTCAAATCAGCTCATGTCCAACGACTTCTACATTTACTATCACGATGGTACTAGCAAACAAATTGGTCTTCGCTCACGCAATTCAGGCACCAAAACAATCGATATGAATCTTTATGTCTATGCGGATGGCTATTACTACTCTGAAGAAATTCAAGAGGCTCAAGCGAATTTCTCAAACTCAACGTTGGTTCGAAGAAGCAAGACTCTGAATATCGGTGCGACGAACGAAACGGAGCTTGTGGATATGACGGGATTGTCAGCAGGTTATTACATGATCAACGTGAAAGCGTCGACATATAACAAGCTGACGGTGGATTTAAACGGAACTGCAAATTATTACTTGTACATTGGTACGAGTTCGACGGTGAATACATGCTTAAATTAAAAAACTTCAATAAAACAAAAGCTGTTCTTTTAAGTCCCTTGATCCTCGGATTCATCGGAACCGGTTGTTTGATTTTTCAGGCAAATCACGTTCGCCGCTCTGTTGCGAGCATTGAGCCCTTCCAAGTCCATGGCTTGATGATTGGTAAACAAGCCGCCGCTATGACCGTTGAAATCGTCGGCCCTTCGGCGTATCCGGAAAATAACACCGAGATCATCGAACTCGTGGGTTACATTACTCAGTATCTCGCGGCGGATAGTCCGTTGAAGTATGAATGGACCTTACCACCTGGAGTCGATCTTGTGCGCGGACCGACCGTGGATAATTTAGCGAATTTAAAATTAGGCCGCCCTTACCAAGTCAGTATTTTGGTTCGCGGCTTTTCACGAGAAGCACAGAAGCTAATTTCATTAAAGACTGAAATTACCACTTCGAATGTCCCATTGATGTCATCTGCCGTGGTGGTCAGCCGCCCTGAAGATACCATGGAGGCTCAAGTGATGGACCTCCAGGCTCAAGCCAAAGCAGCCGCTGAAGAGGCTAAAGAAAAGCAATCCGAAACAAAATAACTACAATGCAATCACTTCAATTTCAGGATTGTATTCATCGCGAAGGATGCCCTCAATCGCCATGAGAGTTCCTGTCGTCGCGCTCGGGCAAGTCCCACAGGCACCTTGGTAATAGACCGTGAGTTTGTTGTTTTCATAACTGACAACATCCAAGTCCCCACCGTCACCCTGAAGGCCCGGTCGTACTGTGCGATCCAAGATCTCCTCGATTTTTTGGATCTCAGGCGATTGGCTTTGGCGTCGTAATTTCTTTTCATCGACTTGCGTTTGATTTGGGTCGTGAACCACCATGCGTGTTTGAATTACGGCACAAACCGCTTTTTGCAATTCTTCCGGATCAGAATCAAAGGTATGAGTCACCGTGATCACGTTTTGGAAATAGTGAACTTGTTTGACCCCGGGAACTTCAAAGATACCTGCGGCCAACCGGTTTTGCGCAGCCTCTTCAACACTGGAATAGGTTGCTTTGCCCTCGGTGAGAACCGCACGATCAAGAACGAACTTCCACGCTGCTGGATTTGGAGTCGCCTGAATTCGGATTAGGACGTCTTGTGCGCTCATTGAAATAACTCCTGAGCTTTTTTAACGGCTTTTAAAAAGCTCTCAACATCTTGCATATTATTATAAACGGAAAAAGAAGCTCTGACTGTTCCGGTAATACCGAAACGTGCCATCAGAGGCTGGCAGCAGTGGTGACCCGCGCGCACTGCAATGCCTTGTTGATCTAAAACTTGGCCCACATCCGAGTGATGCGCGCCTTCTAAATTAAAACTCAATACCGGTCCCTTATTAGGCGCGGTTCCCACGATTTTCACTCCTGGGATTTTTTTAAGACCGTCCGTAGCGGCATCGAGAAGTTCTTGTTTGTGGGCTTTAATTTTGTCAAAGCCAATGCCCTTCACAAAATCAAGAGCCGCATGCAATGCCACGGCACCTTCGACATTCGGAGTTCCTGCTTCAAAGCGGAAAGGGGCCTCATTAAAAGTCGTTTTTTCGATAGTCACTTTAGAAATCATGCTGCCACCACCTTGATAAGGAGGCATTTGGTCTAAGAGTTCTTTCTTGCCAAAGAGAACTCCAATACCAAACGGCGCGAAGATTTTATGTCCGGATAAAACAAAGAAATCACAATCAATGTCTTGAAGATCCACAGGCTCCTGAGCAACAATTTGCGCCCCGTCGATCAAAACCTTCGCGCCGACTTTGTGAGCTGCCGCGGTCAAAGCTTTCATATCATTCACTGTGCCCAATGTGTTTGAGCACGCCGTGAAAGCGAAAATTTTTGTTTTGCTGCTGAGTTTTGCATTCAAGTCTTCAAAATCTAGCTCGCCGTTGTCTTTAACATTGACGGCGACAACCTTAGCTTTTTTCTCTTCTGCAACGATTTGCCAAGGAACGATGTTCGCGTGATGCTCCATGAGCGTAATGAGAATTTCATCGCCTTCTTTCAAGATACTGCGAGCATAGCTGTGCGCTACGAGGTTAATAGCTTCTGTTGTGCCGCGAACGAAGACGATCTCATCCTGAGTTTTCGCATTCAGGAATTTGGCGACTGCGATACGAGCGTTTTCGTAACTCACAGTCGCTTTATCAGCAATGTAATGAGCCCCGCGATGGACGTTAGAAATTTCATATTTATTAAACTGATGAATACGATCTACGACTACGTCTGGCTTCAGCGTGGTTGCAGAACTATCTAAGTAAACGAGATCCTTGCCATGCACTTTTTGTGTGAGGGCCGGAAATTGAGCGCGTACTTTTTCAAAAACAGGATCTTGCTTCATACTATTTTAAACCTACTTGCAGGCCTTGAAAGGCCTCACGAAGCTCCTTATTTAACCAATTTTTCAATTCTTCATTTTCAAGTTTGTAAATCAGCTCAGACGCATAACCAAAGCTCATCATCGGCACTGCTATTTCAGGCGAAATCGCGCGGCTCTGTAAGTAGAACAACTCCTCTTGATTGAGTTGGCCTACTGTCGAACCGTGACCCGCTTTCACATCATCTGCATAAACTTGCAGTTGCGGTTTGCTGTCGGCTTCCGCTTCACGACTTAAAAGCAGATTGTTATTGAGCTGTTCTGAATTTGCCTTCATCGCGCCCTGACGGATAATCACTTTCCCGTTAAAGACCGCGCGCGAAGAATCCGCCAAAATACCTTTATAGTGTTGAGAAGTATTACAAGCGCCCACTTGGTGATCAATCACTGTCGTGTTGTCGACCACTTGGTTGCCTTTAGTCACATAGACACCATCAAACACCGCAAAAGCTTCTGGAGCTTTGAGTTCTGCGGTCAAGCTATGACGAGCAAGCATCGCACCTGTAGAAAAAGCCAAGCTATGTACGTGCGAAGCTTTGCCAAGAGTAAAGTTCGTGCGCCCAACATTGACTGCACGCGGGCCTTCTGCCTGTAAGCGCACATAAATCAGCTTCGCAGATTCTGCGACTTCCACATCAACTTGTGGATTGACGAAATAACGAGCGTCTTTTTGACCGAAGTAAGATTCAAGATACTTCGTCGAAGACATTTTACCGGCTTTAATAGTCACGCGTGGATTAACCATCACCGCAGGACCGCCCTCGAGAGAGCTGTAAAACACAAAGTTCACAACTTTATCCACAGCGGTTTCTGGGGAAATCTCTAGTGTGTAATTTTTCGTGAAGTACGCGACATTCAAAGCTTCAAAGAAATCTTTGAAATCAGCAGCAATTACTTCTTTGCCTTCGGTGAATTTCACGCCGGCTGGCAAGTCCTCCAACGACGAAAGAGTTTTATTGAACTGACCATTGTGGAAAACGATGTTGATAAACTCAGGATTTAGTTTCGTTTGAATGGCCTTCATCGTTTCATGAGAAGGCTGAGTCGCTTCAAGACCTGCTGGAATGAAGCTTTCGTCATTCAGGACTTTCAAGCTTGTGTATTTCCAGTCTTCGTCCTTACGTGTCGGAAGACCTTTTGCATTCAAAAACTCAAGCGCCTTTGAACGAAGCGTTTGCGCTCCGCCTGCCACAGGAGTTTGAGAAGCAAATTTGTCGAAATGGTTTAACAAGTTCATATTTATTAACCCACCAACCAGTCGTAGCCGCGCTCTTCCAATGTCTCAGCCAGCTTATAATCACCAGTCTCGATGATCTTACCGTTTGCCAACACGTGCACAAAATCAGGTTTAATATAGTGAAGAAGGCGTTGATAGTGCGTCACCAAAACAATCGCATTGTCTTTACGGCGAAGCTTGTTCACGCCTTCAGCAACGATTCGAAGCGCATCGATATCAAGACCAGAATCTGTCTCATCAAGCAAAGCCAAACGCGGAGCTAGCACCGCCATTTGCAATATTTCATTACGCTTCTTCTCACCGCCCGAGAAGCCAACATTCACCGGGCGCTCGAGGAAGTCTTTCTTCATCGAAACGAGTTTCATCTTTTCTTCCACGTAAACGCGGAAGTCGCTTTCATTCATGGGCTCAGAACCTTGATGAGTCAAAACCGCGTTGAAAGAGGTGTGCAAGAAATTGAAGTTGCTGATGCCTGGAACTTCAATGGGATATTGGAAGGCCAAGAACACGCCCTCTTTGGCACGCTCATCGGGCGCCATTTCAAGGAGGTTCTTCATTTGGAAGTTGATTTCGTATTTTACTTCGCCGCCAGTCACTTCATAAGCTGGGTGACCTGCAAGAACTTTAGAAAGCGTTGATTTCCCAGAGCCATTCGGGCCCATGATCGCATGAACTTCACCGGCTTTGACTGTGAGGTTCAAACCTTTAAGGATTTCTTTTTCATCAACTCTGGCTTGGAGATTTTTAATTTCTAACATTTTAATTACCCAACTGAATTTTCTAGTTTCATTTCGATTAATTTCACAGCTTCAACAGAGAACTCTAATGGAAGTTCTTTAAACACTTCCTTGCAGAATCCATTTACCAACATAGAGATTGTTTGCTCCATATTCAGACCGCGCGATTGCAGATAGAAAATCTGATCTTCACTGATACGCGAAGTGGTTGCTTCGTGCTCCAGCGTCGCGGATTTGTTTTTCACTTCAATATATGGATACGTATGAGCACTGCACTGATCACCCACTAGCATAGAATCACACTGGGAGTAGTTTCGTGCATTTTCAGCAGACGCCATCACTTTGACTTGGCCACGATAGGCGTTCGAAGAGTGACCGGTCGAAATGCCTTTCGAGATGATCGTGCTCTTCGTGTTTTTACCGATATGAATCATCTTCGTACCGGTGTCCGCCTGCATGTAATCATGCGTAAGCGCCACAGAGTAGAATGCGCCTTCAGAGTAGTCCCCTTGCAAAATCACAGAAGGATACTTCCAAGTGATTGCAGAGCCGGACTCCACTTGTGTCCAAGAAATTTTTGAATGTTTACCAATAGCTTTTCCACGCTTCGTTACGAAGTTGTAGATGCCGCCTTTACCTTCTTTATCGCCGGTGTACCAGTTCTGAACGGTCGAGTACTTGATCTCAGATTTTTCCATTGCCACAAGCTCCACCACAGCTGCGTGCAATTGGTTTTCGTCACGCTGAGGAGCCGTACAGCCCTCAAGGTAATTCACATAACCGCCTTCATCACACACGAGCAATGTCCGTTCAAACTGACCGGTGTCTTTCGCATTGATGCGGAAGTACGTCGAAAGATCAATCGGGCAGCGAACGCCTTTAGGAATGTAACAGAAAGAACCATCGGTAAAGACCGCCGCATTCAAAGCTGCATAGTAATTGTCTGTGATCGGAACCACCGAGCCTAAATATTTCTTCACGAGATCAGGATGCTTTTGAATTGCTTCAGAGATCGAGCAGAAAATCACCCCCGCCTTCTCTAGCACCTCATTATGAGTCGTACCAACAGAAACGGAATCAAAGACCACGTCCACTGCAATACCAGAGATACGCTTTTGCTCCGTCAATGGAATGCCAAGCTTTTCGAAAGTCTTGATCAATTCAGGATCCAGCTCGTCCATCGATTTAGGACCGTCGGCTTTTTTCTTCGGTGCTGAGTAGTAGCAAATATCTTGGAAATCAATTTTTGGATAATGGACATGCGCCCAAGTAGGCTCAGTCAATGTCATCCAATAACGATAAGCTTTCAGACGATACTCGAGCATCCATTCAGGTTCGTTTTTCTTTGAAGAGATCAAACGGATGACATCTTCATTAAGGCCTTTGCCAACCGTATCGGTTTCGATGTCGGTGGTGAAGCCCCATTTGTACTCCGTATCCGGCAGAGTTTGAGCCGGCTTTGTCGTATTATCCATTGAGCGCCTCCTCTGTTGTCGGTTTGCGCTTCGGTGCTTTCACTCCGACAGCAGCTTCTAAGAGAAGCTCTTTCAAAGTAATGTTGCCGTAGAATTCGTTCAGTTTAGATTGCAGAAGTTGAACTGGAGACATGATGTTGCAGGTCCCTTGAATGTCGCAGGGACTTTCTTTGTACATGCATTTCACCATGGCAGTGGGACCTTCGATAATTTCCAGAAGTTGCAGCATGGTCACTTTGCTCAAGTCTTTGGTGATTTGGTATCCACCGAAAGCTCCATGCTCCGCGCGAAGAAGTCCTTTTTGCGCCATCGCTTGCATAACACGTGCGGTGGCATCAAACGGAGCATTGAATTGTTCAGACACTTCTTTCGCAGATGTGAGCTCCCCTGGAATTTTGGCGCTCATGTGCTTCAGAGCCATCAGAGCATATTCGAGCTTGCGATTGAGTTTGTTCATGGGTCCTATCCTCAAAACTTCTTGGTCAGAAATCTAGCGAAAGCGTGTTGCAAACTAAATGAAAGAAATCCAAAGCGCAAGAAGTAAGTACGCCTTTTTTTAGCGTATATTACAGGCTTTTTAAGATTTTTAAAATAGCTAAAAATTTCATATATTTAACATTTGGTTATTTGGCATAGAGATGGTTCCAAATTGGAGCTAATCCGGGCTTAAAGGGGCCTATTTTATGAAGATGCTTCAAACTCCCCTTCATGATAGACCCTAAACATTATGAGAGTTCTCTTTATCAGCGTCGTTTCCATCGTAGTTTTGTTTGTTGTTTTACTGACTTCCCGCCTGTGGGGTCTTGGCCAGACTTATCCTGAATTCCAACATCCGTTTTTTGAAAATGTGCAGAGTCCTGCGGTTGTGGTGAAAACCCAAACAGAAAAAGAACTCGAAGAGACCATACAACAAAAAGCCGATGCGATGATTTGGCTCGATGTCGAAACCACGAATGATCACAAACTGATCGTGTTTTCAAATGAAGTGAATCCTCGACAGATGTCGATCGAGGCTTATCGCGGCCCTAAATCCATGGCCTATCCGTTTCAGCAATTAAAAAACATGCATCCTGAAGTGCAGGAACTAACGGCTGTCGTCGCAAAGTACCCTCAACAAAAGTTTATCTTAAACATCTTAGATAATGTGGAGGGCGTGCACACAGCGCTGGTTGAGGCTCTTAAAGATCTATCACCTGAAAAGCGTATTCTTGTGCAGTCTAATTACAATGTCATTATCGACAGCGTAAAAGAGCTTCAACCGTTTTGGCTTTATGGTTGCAGCCAAGCCGATCTGATGCGTTTTCTGACGTTTGAGTCGATGTGGATTCTGCCCGCAGCCCCATTTAAGGGTGATGTTTACATCGCTCCCTTCGTGTTGATTGGACGTCCTGCATTTCATGAATCCACTCTCGAAGAAGTTCGTCGGCGTAATAAAAAAATTATCTTGGGGCCGGCTCTCGATAAAAAAGAATTTGATGACGCCGTACGCATGAAAGCCGATGCGATAATTGTCGAGAAACTCAGCGATTATTTGGAATGGTCTAGACCATAGTCTTGGATTCTGGGTTGCCGACTGGACGTTTTGGTTTTAGCCTTAGTAGCTATGAATATACCAATTAATTTTCTAGTCGATGTAGCCCAAGCCGCTCAACCTCAAGTCGCCATCAATACCAGCGCGATGGACGCCCTCACTCAAGCAAGTCCTGTTGTGCAACTCACTTTGCTCATCCTTGTTGGACTTTCTGTTTTTTGCTGGGCGATTGCTTACACAAAGTATCGTCAACTCCGAGTTTTGCGTGAAGCCAACGAGCAATTCACCAATAAATTCTGGAAAGTGAATTCTCTAGATACTCTTTATGGAGATATCGATGAATATCCATCCAGCAGCATGGCGCGTATTTTTAAATCCGCTTATTTGGAGATGAAAAAACTCGCGGACTCTCCGCTGGTCACCAAGAACAGCGAGGACAAGCCTCAGTTGTCTGGTCTTGATAACCTCGAGCGTTCCATTCGTAAGGCGACTGAGAATGAAATTGCAAAAATGGAAACCCGTTTGACCGTTCTTGCGACCACCGGCAGTACCGGCCCTTTCATCGGATTGTTTGGAACTGTTTGGGGGATCATGGGTTCCTTCCATAAAATCGGCGCTACAGGAAATGCCAGTCTGGCAGTTGTGGCTCCTGGGATTTCCGAGGCGTTGATTGCAACCGCGATCGGTTTGGCGGCCGCGATCCCTGCGGTGGTCCTGTACAACAACTTCGTGTCGCGTGTTCGTCGTGAAGAAATCGAATTAAATAATTTCAGCGCCGATTTTTTGAATATTGTTAAACGAAACTTCTTCAAGGCTGAGTAATTTATGGGAATGAGTTCTGGTGGCGGTTTAAAAAGCCGCGCGACTCTCAGTGAGATTAACGTTACTCCGCTTGTTGACGTCATGTTAGTTCTGCTCATCATGTTCATGGTGACGACTCCGCTGATGCAACAGGGAATCGAAGTGGATCTGCCAAAAACTTCCTCGGCAGGTGTGGAACTAAATGATGAGCCTTTTGTATTGGTGATCGATGCCGGACAAAAAATGACGGCGGGAAAGCAAAACATTGCGATGTCCGATCTCCGCGCGAAAATTAAAGCCATCTTTCAAAATCGTAAGAACAAACAAGTGTACATCCAAGCTGATCGAAAAGTGGACTATGGTTTTGTGGCCGAAGCTATGGGCGAGATTCGTGCAGGTGGTGTATTCAATATCGGACTTATCACGGTACCTAAAGACAAGTGAGCGCCGTTAAAAAACGCCTTATTAAAGATGATGATTTGTTGAAAGGCCTAAAGGTCTCTCTTGGTCTTCATATTGCTTTGGTCGCTGCGTTCACCGTTCGTGCCGTGTTTTTTGCGCCCGAAAAAATCGATTATTCCACTGCCGTTCGGGTCGATATCGTGGGACTTCCCGATAAAATGCAAGAGCAGCAGCTTCCACCAAAACAAGAGGAAGCTCCAAAACCTCAACCCGTGAAGCCGGAACCTGCACCGAAAGCTCCGCCCAAAGAAGCAAAAGTTGAAAAGCCGGCGAAAGCTCCACCTAAGAAAGATGCTGAAGCCATCAATCTTGATAAAGACAAAAACAAGCAAAAAGAAGCGCTTGAAAAGCTCAAAGCGATGGCCGCCATCGAAGAGATGAAAAAAGAGGCGCAAAAAGACAAGGAACCAAAAAAAGTTGCAGGCGTTGGTGATACGCAATCTCAAGCAACTAAAATCAAAGGCAATGTCCTTGCTGCAGGAACTGCACTCACGGGCTTGAATAAGCTTCAGCATGATAACTATCTTTCTAGCCTCGACCAAAAGATCAAACAACACTGGTCTTTGCCTGAATGGTTGGCAAATAAGCCTCTGCGTGCCCAAGTTCGAGTGAAAATCGACGATAAAGGCAGCATCTTATCTCGTGAAATTGTTTTATCTAGTGGCAATTCAAGTTATGATGAATATGCTTTGGAGGCGATTGATAAATCTGCGCCCTTTGCGGCACCTCCAGAAAAATTTGTAACTATCGTGGCCGTTAACGGTCTCGTGATTGGCTTTCCCGAATAAAACGGAAGGAGCACTTCATGTTAAAGTTTTTGATCGTAGTTTTCGCGACGCTGTCCTGCTATAGCACTTTTGCTCAAGAAGAAGCTCGAGCAACCGCCGCGGCTCCCGCCACTGCCGCCGCCGGAACCACAGCCGATATCAAAATCGGCGAAGCTCGCACCAAGAAAAGCCTTTTGGCCTTCCCGGCCTTAAACTATCAAGGCAGTCCTTCTGGTTCTTATCAAACTGTCGGTGCGGATTTATATAATACGATTAATAATGACCTAACAGTCTCCGCTTTTTTCCAGATGATTCCACAAAAGGCTTTTTTGGAAGATACTGCTAAAGTCGGTCTTCGACCTGCTCCTGGAGAACCCAATGGTTTTAAATTCCAAAGCTGGAGTACGATTGGTGCTGAGTTCTTAATTCGTGCAGGATACTTCCTTGCCGGTGGCGAAGTGAATATGGAAGCCTATGTTTATCACGTCGGCAAATCTCAGTTGGTCATGGGTAAGAAATATAAAGGACCTGTTTCCAGCACTCGCAAACTTGCACATACATTTGCCAATGATGTTCTTGAAGCGTTGACTGGCAAAACAGGAATGTTCAATTCAAAAATCGTTGTTGGCAGTGACAAGGGTGTCGGTGATTACAAAGAGATCTTCATCATGGACTGGGATGGTGCAAATCCCGAAAAGATTTCTAGCCACAGATCGATCTCATTGTCGCCTGCATGGTCACCGGACGGAAAACGCGTTGCCTATACATCTTATGTGGTTCGTTCTAAAACCAAAATGCGTAATGCCGACATGTTCCTCTACAATATTGCCAGTGGAAAAAGAGATTTGATTTCTTTCCGCCAAGGTTTGAACTCGGGCGCTTGCTTTGCGCCAGATAATAAAACTATTTATCTGACCATTTCTCAGCAAGGGGCTCCTGATCTTTACAAGATGTCTTTTGATGGCTCGCTCCAGGGGAAAATCACCAATGGTCCTAACAGTGCGATGAACGTTGAACCCGCCGTCAGTCCCGATGGCAGCAAAGTGGCGTTTTCTTCAGATCGTAGTGGCCGCCCGATGATTTACACCATGAATTCGGATGGGTCGAATGTGAAGCGTATTACTTTTGCCGGTGTTTATAACTCAACTCCGTCATGGTCTCCAGATGGTAAGAAAATCGCCTTTGCCGGCCAAAGTGAAGACCACTTCGATATTTTTGTTATGAACTCTGATGGAACGAATATGATCCGTTTGACCTCGGCGAAAAAAACCAATGGCAAATGGTCGACGAATGAAGATCCAAGCTTCTCTCCTGACGGCCGATTTGTGATGTACACGAGCAACCGTACCGGAAAAAATCAGATTTTCATTTCCACGGTGGATGGCACCGAAGAACGCCGTGTGACTCTGGATGATGCCAACTACTATAAACCAAAGTGGTCCGGCAACTTTGACTAGCCTTAAATCAGTTTCTTCTTATACGGCCTCCGAAATTTCGGGGGCCGAAAAGTTTTCTCCGGCTCTGACTCACTACTCTGGTTTCACATTCTCTCCCTCTCAAAAACTTCACCAAACCAGAACGGAACAATGGATGTCAGCCGCACTGGCGACGATTTTAAATGCGGCAGATGCAAAGACCGTTTGTACAAGCTGGAGTGAAACCGCTGTCCAACTTTTAAAAGATGTTTTCAAAGAATGCTTTGGTACCAGTTCCGTAGCGCTTTTTGCCTTAGGAAAGCTGGGGTCACAAGAGCTCAATCTCAGCTCCGATGTGGACTTGATGATTGTTGCACAAAGTGAAGATCCTCAGCATTTGAAGGCTCTTCGACTTTTTCAAAAAACACTGAGCGAACGAACCCCGCGCGGATTTTTATTCCGTGTCGATTTTGATCTACGTCCTGGAGGGCGGCAAGGTCCGCTGATTCCAACTCTGGATCAATTTGTGGATTACTACGGAAACTATGGAGAAACCTGGGAACGCTTGGCTTTTGTTCGCTTTGTGGGAATCGCTGGGGATTCACAAATTATTTCCCAAGTCGCTAGTTTTGCTAAGAAGTTCACTTATCGAAAGCATTTGGACTATACGCTTTTAGAAGACCTCAAATCGATGCGTGCTAAGATTCGCCAGCATTATTCTCCGAATTCCTCTGATTCTGCTTGGGATTTGAAACTCGGGGTCGGTGGAATTCGTGATGTGGAACTTTTCGTGCATGCGATGCAAGTTATTCACGGCGGAAAGAATCCAAAGCTCCAAGTGGCTTCCACAGATTTAGCTCTCACTTTGATCGAGCAAGCTCAGATCCTTCCTGCCGCAGACGCAAGTTTTCTTAAGAAGCATTACTGGCAGCTTCGTCAGCTTGAAAACTTCGTTCAGGCTCAAAATGATGAACAAACACAGATTCTCGAGAAATCCACTCACATGCCGTCCTGGGCTCAGGAAATTTTAAGGCATCTCGATGAAGACTTAAAGCACTGCGATCAAATCGTGGGTTCTCTTTTAGGGAAAGCTTCAGAGAAAGTTTCAACCATCACTCTGCAAAGTGCGACCTCTCAAGCGGTCTGGCAGGAAATTTTGCAGATTGAAGTTCTTTCGCGCAATAAAGAGCGCGATGAACAGGCTCGTTTGCAATTTCTGAATGAGTTCTACGATACTTTGCTCAAACAAAAAGGCGACAGCGAAAAAGCCCTTCAGCATTTGAAAGATTTTATAAAGTCGACGCGCGCGAAAGCCAGTTTCTTTACTTTGCTTGTGCGCAATAAAAATTTGATGGATGAACTTGCATGGCTTTTTGGCCACTCCCCTTATTTGTCGCTGATTTTGAGTTCTCGGCCAGAACTTATAGACAGTTATGTCTATCGCTCTCAAGAGTTACAAAAAGATGATCTAGCTATACTGCTTGAGCAGCTTGTGGAAAAGCGCCTGCTTGGTGAGCTCATTACAGGTTCGCATTACTTAGAAGATAAAAACATCGACGAGCTTCAAAGCAATATCAGCTCGACTGCTGACGAAATCACATCGACCCTGCTGGAGGAACTTAAAAAGGAATTTCCGTCCGAGATTGAAATCCTTTGCCTTGGTAAATGGGGCGGTAAAGAACTCGGGTTCCGTTCGGATTTGGATTTTATTTTTGTGACACCTGGGGATCCCGCGGAAAATGATTCTAAAATTGCCCGCCGTTTTATCAATCGGCTTACCGAAACGCGAAAAGGTGGAAGCATCTACGCAATCGATACAAGACTCAAGCCTTCGGGCAAAGCGGGCCCTTTTGTCATTTCTGAAACTCAGCTTAAAGAATATCTCAACAACGAAGCTGAGCCATGGGAACGACAAGCTTATCTTAAGGCCCGCTGGCTCCATCCGCAGAAAGGCTCTTTGCAATCGCAGCTCCTACCTAAAAAACTGACAATCGAAGATCTAAAAGGACTCGAAAAAATTCGGCAGGGCCTGGTTCGGTTTTATCCGGATGCGCTCGATTTGAAATATGTTGAGGGCGGAATGCTTGATATTGAGCTCTTTTCTCAAGCAGAGGTTCTCGATAAATCACTCTCTGTGAAGGGCCCCTCAACGCTGGATTTTCTCTGCGAAATTCCGGGCTCCGAGGTGTTGCAGCGTCATTATGTGCGACTGCGTCAAATAGAACAAATGCTGCAACTTGTGTCGACCGAGGGCGGCGCAAAAGTGTCACTAAATCATGAATCATTTCAGCATCTTGCTAAGGCGTTTCAACTCACATCGGAAACACTGGAAAAAGAATTAAGTTCGCTAATCTCTGAGAATTTACAAGCACTTAATCGGCTTGACCCTCGCAGAAGGTCTTAGATACTAAACTCTGGCTCGAAAGAGCATTTATGAAGGAGTTTGTGTGATTAATCGCATTCATCTAAAGAAGATTTTGTGGATCTATGTTTTGGCCTTTATTTTGACGGCCTTCAGCTTCCACTCAAAGGCAGAAGAGAAAGCGGCAGAAACTGCTGACAAAGCTAAGGTCGAAAAAACCGAAGGCACGGAAAAGAAAAAAGACGCAAAGTCTGAGAAGAAAGATAAAAAAGCCAAAGCAACCAAAGACGACAAAAAAGGAAAAGATATGATCGCAGTATTTGAAACCAACAAAGGCACTTTCAAAGTAAAACTTTTTGCTGATAAAGCTCCAAAAACTGTTGAGAACTTCGTTGGTCTTGCTGAAGGCACTAAAGAATGGACCGATCCTAAAACTGGTAACAAAGTAAAAAAGCCTTTCTATGATGGTTTGAAATTCCACCGCGTGATTCCAAACTTCATGATCCAGGGCGGCGATCCTCTCGGCACGGGTACTGGCGGCCCAGGCTACCGTTTCGAAGATGAATTCCCAGCGGATGCTCCAAAGCACACTAAACCAGGCATTCTATCTATGGCGAACGCCGGTCCCAACACGAATGGTTCTCAGTTCTTCGTGACAGTTGCAGCCACTCCTTGGCTTGATGGCAAACACACTGTTTTCGGTGAAGTCATCGAAGGCATGGATGTTGTTGATAGCATGTCTAAAGCACCTACAGGTGCGATGGATCGTCCCGTCGAAGACATCGTTATCAAGCACTTGAAAATCGAAAAGAAGTAATTCTGTCTCAAAATGAGAACTCTGGTCCCAGAGTTCTCATGTCACATTATTAACATCCCTAGGCCAAAATAAGGCTTCGTCTCATTCTGAGGCGTCCCTACTCAAATATATCCAGGCATCCGGCTTGCTCTAGTCTCTGATAAGCACTCAAACGTGTTTTAGGAGAAGCCATGAGCTGGTCCAAAATTATTGCGAGTTATGTAGTTATCCTGCAGATGGTGTTGGCGCCAATGGCTGCCTTTGCCGCTCGCCCTGGACAAGAAATTGAAAATGGCAAACTGACCGAAGAAGGCGTCCACAACGTTCTTACTTTAAGAGACCAAGCTAATAAACTCAATTTCGATACGAAGTTAGATCTTCCCAATAAGAAAATGTATTTCATCGATCGCGACTCTAAGAAGGTTACGACCGAAGTTGAATTAAAAGACGAAAATGATCTGATGGCTTATTCGCCTGGCAATATGAACAAGCAGTTAAAAGCGTTGCAAGTTCTGCAGATGTCGAGCAAGCAAGCGATCTCTCACTCATTGAAAGCATTCCCCGTAGAGTCCACCGCTTTCTTCCTCGCCCTAGGTGGTTTGGCTGCCATTCAGTTATTGACGGACTATGCAGATAATCCTGTCGGGATGAAACAACATATTGAACACAGCTTCTCTCCTGTAGGTCAAATGGCCTTCTTCATGTTCATGTATTCCCAAGGAGTTACAGGAAACGCGCTGAATATTTGGCTGCAAAGACCTAGTCTTGGAATGCCCATTGGTATGCTCGCGATGACAGTCGGTATGGCTGTACAAAATTATTTTTCTCAAGTTGCAACTGATCCACATATTCGCGCATGTCTTGCTTCGGTGTTTAAAGGAGAAAAAATTGAAGGCGTCGATAATCCTTGTGATGGCGCCTACAAGTATCTCGTTATTGATAAAAAGATTTTAGAATTTCCAGGTATCACGTCCATGTTAGGCACTTTCGCGTTGATTACTGCAGGACGCTTGGCTATTGGCGGGATCATGCGCCTTATCGGATTTGAGGTTGCAACCTTAGTTGCTCCTGGCGGTATTCAATTCAAAGCAGTTCGCTGGCTTCTGACGGTGGTTGCAAGTGGAACCAACGCTGCAATTTTCACAAGTATCCAAATGAAAATAGAACACTGGGTCTCCTATCGGTGGAAAAACGCGATGGATGGATCCGAGTTCGTCGATATCAATGATGATTTTGTGAAAACCATCGAAGCCCAAAAGAAATCTAATTGGGGACAAAATACCGACAAGTTCCGAGAAGACCTCAAAGAGTTCTCGAAAAAGATGGGTGCATGGCGAGCAATGAATCTCTCAGACGTGCATATGGCTCATCAAGCTTGGTCTGAATTCCTGGCGGGCCTGAATCAGATGTACACTTCTTCCAGTTACTTCTACGAAATGTATGTCCCTGAGCTGCTTGCAAATCCATCTTTAGTGGATCGTCAGTTCCCTCTGTATGGTGTGACTCCGAAGGGTCTTGCTGAAGGCAAAGGTGACAACTACCTATCACGTCCGGATCGCATCGAAGGTTTCCAGCTTGAAACCGTCAACGACGTCGCAGCATGGATGAAGGAAAAACTCGATAACAATGGCTACAAAAAAATGGGCCTCTATCCGGATGATATTCGCATTCTTGCCGGAATTCAGAAGGGCCTCGCAAGTAATGATATCAAAGTAAAGTCCCAAGCTATTGCCGAACTTAATCGTGAGTACTATGTATCTGTTCAAAGGCGTAGTACGTCGCACATGGGCCGCGCTCTTCAAGAGCTCTCCAGCAAATTGGGACCAGGCCCTGAGCCTTTGATGGCTAAGGGCAGCGGGTATGCTGCGACTTTCAAACTGACGAACCAATATAAAGAACAAACGAAGAATCTCCAGTTCGATACTCGCGTCGGTCGCTTTTCAACTCCGGATGCTTCGGACTTTTTCGTAATGCAAATGATCTGCGGACCAGACATTGATAAGAAAGAACCTGTGATTACAGTCACAAGAGGTTTCCCAGCAAAGTTCAATCCTCCGTCTATCACGTCGGAGACAAAAACGAAATTAGACCTTTGCAAAGTAGAAGGTGCTCCGCTTGGAAGAAACTATATGTATGCAATTCCAGATAGCGAATACAAAACGACTCCAGACTATTTAAGAGCCAACGTCAGCCCCGAAGTTAAAAAAGACTTCAAAGCTTGGTGGGACAAGAATACGGAAATCCCTTTGCGCGAAGCTTACAAAGGATTTGCGCAACAATATAAAGTGATCGTGAGCAAACTGTTTAAAGGACTGAACGAGACACAAAATAGCTCTTGGAATGGTGGACCTATCTCTAATGGTGTTATGAAAGCCTCTTTCCAAGAGATGCGATTCTACTCAATGATTCTTGGCGAATTGTTAAAAGATGCCTATAAAGCAGATAACAAAAAAGATCTGCCCGCTGAATACTTCAGCGAAACTGTAGATCCAAAAATCAGAGTTCCAGTGGCGTTCTATCTTAAGACCTCAAAACCAATCCTGGGTCTTCTCGATGGATCTCGCTATGATTTCAACGTCCTTACAAGCCGCACACCCAATGCGGATACTCGTAGCTTGAAAATTCAAAAAGAGCTTGAGTACACATTAGCACTGATGAACGGTCTTGTTCAAAGATCTAAAACACAAAAAGTAACATCTGAAGAATTCAAAGACCGTATTGAAAGAATTAACAAAGCCCTTTTCGCCTTCGCTGGAATGTTAGGCGTCGAGTTGAACGCCGACAATGGCGTTGAATTACCTACAAGCCTCGTAAAATTAAGCAAGGATCAAAAGGCGCTCGCCGTTACCTGTCTAGAACTTATACAGGGCGTAGGGCAAGAGATGTCGATGTACGGCAATATGGCGGGTGCTGCCGGTTATAAGGACGCTAAATAATAAAACAAAAGTTGGAACAGATTTTGAAATATTTACTAACGTTTACAAAATTTAAAGGAGTTAAGAAATGAAAAAGCAATTTATCGTAGGTATGTTGATTATGACGGCAGCAATCTCTTTCAACGCCCATGCTGGCGGCGCGA
>Ga0255338_1002438_pt1 | contig 27169 bp, 25 predicted proteins | sample MeOH1_35cm_T4_19_FD_203715 | JGI IMG/M metagenome (GOLD analysis project Ga0255338, IMG submission 203715) | Sandy soil microbial communities from University of British Columbia, Vancouver, Canada - MeOH1_35cm_T4_195 | ecosystem: Engineered > Artificial ecosystem > Sand microcosm > Unclassified ...
CACCGGCTTCCACTTGACGTCGATCGCGTTAACGTTGATAGCCTGAGATTGCGGAAAGAGGTGTGCGCAACTATTGAGGCCTGGCCCTGCAGGCAGGTTGACAGCTTGCGGCGTGCTGCCCGCACTGCGGTGGCGAAGCTCGCGGGATTGGCGGCCGGCGATGTGGCCGACCAGGTCATCGACGAGGCGCGGTTCAGCCGGCAGCGTCGCGAACGCGAGCGACGCGCCTAAGGTGATCAGTAGGAGCGCTTTGCGCAAGAGTGCGGAAGGAAGCTGGTTCAAGGCGAGCAATATTGTTGAGTTTGAGGACTCAACGCGCGAGCGTTCAGTTTGGACAACAACCGCTCCACTCTGTGTTGAATCTCTCGCACGGTGACTGGAATCACCGGCATACGCGCGCGGTGGACCATCTCCCGTGGTCGCACGGCTACCCGCTGAATGGGCAAGCTCCACGTGGCGTGCAAAATACTCCGCGCATGTGCAACCGCTACCGCACCGCCGGCGTCACGTACATCCGCGACGTCTTCGGCTTTACCCTTATCGAAGACAGCTATCCGACTGCTATCGGCCCGCTCCAGCTAGGCCCATTCATCGTCCCTGATCGGGCTGTTGTGGGGCAGTGGGGCCTGATCCCCAACGGATCCAGGACACGCAAGCCCATGCGCAGTGATGGGAAGCCCATGAGCACGAACAATTGCCGCCGCGAGACAGTCGCCAGTGCTCGAACCTTCCGGGGCCCGTGGGCGCGCGGCCAACGCTGTCTCATCCCGGCACTGGATTACGATGAACCTCACTGGGGCACGGGCAAGAACATTTGGTGGCGCTTCGCGCGTGCCGATCGCCAACCGTGGGCGCTGGCAGGCATCTGGTCGGAGTGGACCAATCCAGCCACGGGGGAAGTGGTGCCCAGCTACACCATGCTCACGCAGAACTGCGACGAACATCCGCTCTTGAACCGGTTCCACAAGCCCGACCCCAAGCTGCCCGCGGCCGAGCAGGACAAGCGTTCGGTCGTGCCTCTCGAGCGACACCATTGGGAGCAGTGGCTGCATGGATCGATGATGATCGATAGCCCGCCTTAAACTCGCAGCAGGATGTCTAGAGGGTCCGTCCGCGTTGCCTAATGCGCCCAACTGCGCGCCTTCTCCACAATGAAGTCGATCAAGGTCCGGGTAGCAAGTGTCTGGTACCGACCTGGCATCCGCAACAGGAACATGCGGGTGCCGAAAATGCTTAGCCGCCACTCGGGCAGTCCCGCAACCAGGCGCCCCGCGGCCAGATCGCCTGCGACAACGTAGTCCGGAACCAGGCCGATGCCAAGCCCGGCGAGGATGGCCTCCCGCAGGAACTGGAAGTTCTCGGAAGCCAGGCTCGGGTGGAGCGTGAGCTCGCTTCGCTCCTCGCCCCGATAGGCGGAAACACGAAGGTCGCGGCCGCTCACGGCGGATGTCACGAGTGGCGCGTTCGCCAGGTCCTCCAGGGCGGCTGGCAACCTGTGGGCAAGGGCGTAATCCGCCGAAGCACAGATCACGTAACGCACGCTCGCAAGCTCCAGGGCGACCATCTGCTCCGGCGGGTCGGACATCACACGAACGGCCACGTCGACCTCTTCCCTCAACAGGTCATCGATGCGGTTGTCGAAACGCAGGTCCAGCGCGATCCCGGGATAGAGCCGCTTGAACTCGATCAGCCAGGGGGCCATCACCAGCTGCCCGAAGCCGGTGGGGACGCTCACTCGAACGGACCCGTGCAGACCCTTGCCCAAGGTGGCCACCGACTCCCGCGCAGCCATCACCTCGTCACGGATCACGCGGCCGTGCCGGTAAAGACGCTGCCCGACCTCGGTGAGTTCTACCCGTCGCGTGGTTCGCCGCATCAGCTGGAGCCCCACTGATTTCTCCAGTTGCGCCAGGTGATAGCTGATGTTCGCGCGACTGACCTTCAGGTTGCGCGCTGCCGAGCTCAGGTTCCCCGCGTCAACGATGTCCGCGAAAAGTACCAACGACTGGGCGTCCATCTTTCGTTCGGCCAATTCCATTTGACAGATTGTTCATGATCCTTGTGATGGTCAAGTGTCATTGATCCTTGAACAATGCTGCACTCACCAAGGAATGCCATGGCACTCGACCCAGAAACCTTCCAGCTGCTCAAAGCGAGCGTGCAGCGGTTCATTCACGATCGACTGATCCCCGCGGAGGACCACGTCGAGGAACACGATGAAGTGCCGGCGGACATCGTCCACGACATGAAGGAACTCGGCCTGTTCGGGATTTCCATTCCGGAGGAATACGGCGGCATCGGGCTTTCGATGGCGCAGGAATGCGAGGTGGCGTACGAGCTTGGCCACACTGCGCTGGCATTTCGTTCCGTGGTCGGCACCAACATCGGAATCGGCTCGCAAGGCATCCTGATGGACGGCACCGCGGAGCAGAAGGCGGAGTACCTGCCGCGCATTGCCAGCGGCGAGCTCGTGGTGTCGTTTGCCCTGACCGAGCCCGATGCGGGCTCCGATGCCGCGTCCATCAGGACCAGGGCCGTGAAGGACGGCAGCGACTACGTGATCAGCGGCACCAAGCGCTTCATCACCAACGCTCCGCGCGCGGGCGCCTTCACGCTGATGGCGCGCACCGACGGGCCGGGGGCCGCGGGCATCACGGCCTTCATCGTCCCGGCGGGAGCGCCCGGACTCTCATTGGGCAAGCCGGATCGCAAGATGGGCCAGCGCGGCACCAAGACCTGCGACGTGAACCTGGACAACGTGCGCGTGCAAGCAGCCAACATCATCGGCGGGCAATCCGGCAAGGGCTTCAAGACCGCCATGAAGGTGCTGGACCGGGGACGGCTGCACATCTCCGCCCTCGCTTGCGGCATGGCCGAACGGATCCTGCAGGAAAGCGTCGCCTACGCGCGGCAGCGGAAACAATTCGGACAACGCATCGGGGATTTCCAGCTGGTCCAGGCGATGCTCGCGGACAGCCAGGCGGAGCTTCTGGCCGGTTGGTCGCTCGTGCAGGAGGTGGCACGCCGGTATGACGCAAAGCCTTTCGGCGTCACCGACCCGATCGTCAGCATGCAGGCATCCTGCGCCAAGATGTTCACCACGGAAATGGTCGGTCGCGTGGCGGACCGTGGCGTGCAGGTCCACGGCGGCTGCGGCTACATCAATGAATTCAAGGTGGAACGGTTCTACCGCGACGTGCGGCTGCTGCGGCTGTACGAGGGCACCACGCAGATCCAGCAGGTCGTGATCGGCAAGCACCTGATGCGCGAGGCTTGAACTGGTGGTGCGTTGAGGTCGCCCCGTTTGAGCTTCTACGGGGACCCGCCGCTACAGCCGCAGGACCTTCGACGTCTGGTTCGCCTTGGCCAGGACGGAACCGGACGGAGAAAACAGCGACGACTCCAGGAAGGCGATGGACCTGCCCAGCTTCAAGACGCGGCCCTCGAGTCTTAGCATCCCCCGGGGAGGAGCCTCCAGGAAGCTGCACTTGATCTCGAGTGTCGGAAACAGCGCCTGCAAATCGCTCGCGCACATCGCAGCCACACTGGCTGCAGTATCGAGCGCTGCGGCGATGCCGCCCCCATGAATCGATCCCATGACATTGGTCAGTTGCGGGTCGATGTCCACGGAGCAGGTCGCGCGTTGCTCCGCGACATGGAAGTCAAGCAGCCGGAATCCGAGCAGCCGCATTGCCGGCGACACCGGCAATTCATTGAAGCGCAGTACCGTCTTGTTCGGGTCGATCATGGAATCAAGCCTCGACCACATTATTCACGACGAAGGCGCGCAGACGATGCTTCGGCGCAAAAGCGGCTCGCGCTTGACAGCGCCTGGCGACGCTGCTCTAATTCCACTTCTGCGAGTTATATTTCGTTTTGAATCCGGATTGGACCGAGTCATGCGCCTGAGCGAGACGGGACAGCAAAGATGATGAACCTCCCGTACGGGGAACTCGCGATCGGGCAGCGGGCCCGCTCGCGCGGCCGCACCATCACCGAGACCGATGTGGTCAATTTCTGCGGCCTGACCGGCAACTGGCTGGAGATCCACGCGAATGCCGAATTCGCCAAGAAGTCCATGTTCGGCCAGCGGGTGGTGCAGGGGGGGCTGGTGTTCGTCATCAGCAACGCGCTGTTCGGCTTCGACTCCTCCGTCGTCGAGGCGTTCTACGGCGTCGACAAGCTGCGCTTCCTCAAGCCCACTTTCATCGGCGACACCCTGCACGCGGAAAGCGAAATCATCGCCATGCGCGACAAGGGCGCCAAGCACGGCGTGGTGACCGCCCAGCTGTGGGCGGTGAACCAGCGATCGGAGCGGGTTTTGAGCTGCGACTTCACGCTGCTGATCCGCCGCGAGCGCCTCATCGTCGATTGACACCCCCATTCTGGAGACAAGCAAGCCATGAATTTTCTGACGCCGGAACAGCAACTCTGGAAGGACACGGTCGACCGTGTGATGCAGGACGAGATCACGCGCGAGTACGTGCGCGAGTGCGACATCAATCGCAACTACCCGTACGAGGCCTATGAGAAGGTGGCCCGCATGGGCTGGCTGCGGCTGCTGGTGCCGGAGGAGAACGGCGGCGACGGCGGCAGCATCTTCGACTACGCGCTGATGTGCGAGGGCCTTGCGCGTTACGGCTTCGACTTCGCCACCGCCTTCATGGTGTCGACGTTTACCGCCATGAACATCTGCAAGTTCGGCACGCGCGAGCAGCAGGAACGCTTCCTGCCGGCCTTCATGAAGGGCGAGATCCGCTTCTCGATCTCCATCTCCGAGCCGTCTGCCGGGTCCGACGCGGCCAACACCCGCACCCGCTCGGAGGAAACGCCCGAGGGCTGGCGCATCACCGGCCAGAAGCTGTGGTGCTCCGGCGCCGCCGCGCGCAACACGGTGATCGCGATGCTCACGCGCAGCGACAAGGCCGCCGCCAAGCACAAGGGCCTGACCGTGCTGCTCGTGCCCAACGAGACGCCGGGGCTGGACATCCGCCGCCTGCCCACCATGGCGCGCCGCGCCACCGGCACGACCGAGATCTTCGCCGACGGCGCGATGGTGCGGTCCGCCAACGTGCTGGGCCAGCCGGGTGACGGGTGGAAGATCATCACCGACCACCTGGAGCTCGAACGCATCGCCGTCTCGGCCGCCTACGTGGGGAACGCGCAGCAGGCAGTGACCGATGCGCTGAAATACGCGCACGAGCGCATCCAGTTCGACAAGCCGATCTACGACTTCCAGGTGATCCGCCACATGCTGGCGGACATGCAGACCGCGGTGGACGCCGCGCGGCTGATGGTGTACCGCGCCGCCGACATGGCCTCGCGCGGCGAGCCCTGCCAGCGCGAGGTATCGATGGCCAAGCTGATTGCCTCCGAGACGCTGCAGACCGTCACCCGCAACGGCATGCAGATCCTGGGCGGCCACAGCATGCTGCCCGAAGCGGACATGGAGCGCTACTTCCGCGAGGGCATGCAGTCCACCATCGGCGGCGGCACCTCGCAGATCCAGCGCACCCTGATCGCCAAGTCGCTGAGCCTGTGACCGCGCCGACCGCTTCCATGACGACCCCCGCAGCCCCGCTGGCCGGCGTGCGCGTGCTGGACCTCACGCGCATCCTGGCGGGCCCCTGGGCCACCCAGAACCTGGCCGACCTCGGCGCCGAGGTCATCAAGATCGAGCACCCGAACGGCGGCGACGATACGCGCCACATGGGCCCGCCCTTCGTGCGCGACCAGCACTCCGGCGAGCTCGGCGACGCCGCCTACTTCCTGGCGACCAACCGCGGCAAGCAGTCGGTGGCCATCGACATCGCCACGCCCGAGGGCCAGAAGCTGGTGCGAGCGCTTGCCGCACGCTGCGACATCCTGGTGGAGAACTTCAAGGTCGGCGGCCTGGCGCGCTATGGCCTGGACTACGCCACGCTGCACGCCGAATTGCCGCGGCTCGTGTACTGCTCGATCACCGGCTTCGGCCAGACCGGGCCCTACAAGCAACGCGCCGGCTACGACTACCTGATCCAGGGTATGGGTGGCCTCATGAGCGTTACCGGCGAGCCCGACGACCAGCCCGGCGGCGGGCCGCAGCGCGCGGGCGTCGCCCTGGCCGACGTGATGTCCGGCATGTATGCCGCCCTCGGCATCCTCGCGGCGATGCGCCATCGCGACGTCACCGGCGTCGGCCAGCACCTGGACATCGGGATGCTGGACGTGCAGGTGGCGGTGCTCGTCAACCAGTCGATGAACTACCTCACGACCGGCAAGGCACCCGTCCGCATGGGCAACGGCCACCCCAACATCGTGCCGTACCAGTACTTCCCGGCGAGCGATGGCCAGTTCATCCTGGCCGTCGGCAACGACGCCCAGTTCCGCCGCGCCATGCAGGTGCTGGGGCTGGAAGCCGAGGCGGCCGACCCGCGCTTCACCACCATCGCGCAGCGGGTGGCCAACCGCGAGGCCCTGCTGCCGCTGATGATAGCCCGCACCCGCACCCGCACCGTCGACGAATGGGTGGCGGCCATGGAGGCGGTGGACGTGCCCTGCGGCCCGATCAACACGATCGACCGCGTGTTCGCCGACCCGCAGGTCAAGGCCCGCGGCATGCGGCTGACGCTGGCGCACAAGGGCGCCGGCGAGATCCCCTCGGTGGCCAACCCGATGCGCTTCTCGGAAACGCCGATCCGCTACGAGAACGCCCCGCCGCTGCTCGGCCAGCACACCCGCGACGTACTGCGCCGCGTGCTGGGGGCGAGCGACGCCCAGATCGAGGAATGGATCGCGCAAGGCTTCGTCAAGGAAACACCATGAACAAGGCCCTTTCAGGAGACAAACCATGAACGTCCGCACCCCCTTGCGCCGCCTGCTGGCAGGCACCGCGCTTTTCGCCGCTGCTTGCGCGTCACTCGCGCAGACCGCCGCCAGCTTCCCCAACCGGCCGCTGCGCATCGTCGTGCCTTTCGCGGCCGGCACCACCACCGACCAGGCCGCGCGCTACATCGGCCAGAAGATCACCGACCAATACAAACACCCGGTGATCGTCGAGAACAGGGCGGGCGCCAACGGCTTCATCGCCCTGCAGTACCTGCTGAGCCTGCCGGCCGACGGCTACACCTTCACGATCGGCACCAACACCACGCACGCGGCCAACAGCGCGCTGTTCAAGAAGCTGCCCTACGACCCCGTGGCCGATTTCGTGCCGCTGTCCGGCGTGACCATCGGCGGCGTGGTGCTGGTTGTAGCGCCGAGCACCCCCGCGAACAACGTGCAGGAGCTGCTCACCCTGGCGAAGAGCAGGAAGATGACTTTCGGCAGCGGCAACTCCTCCTCCCGCGCCGGCGGCGAGGTGCTGCGCGAACTGGCCGCCATCGACCTGCTGCACGTACCGTACAAGGCGCTTCCCGCGGCCCTGACGGACCTGATCGGCGGCCAGATCGACATGGTGTTTGGCGATGCCCCAGCCGTGATGCCGCTGGTGAAGGCGGGCAAGCTGAAGGCACTCGGCGTCTCCACCAAGGAGCGCATGCCCGGCTACGAGGAGATCCCCACCATCGCCGAACAGGGCGTGAAGGGCTACGAAACCAACGGCTGGCTGGCTGCCTTTGCCCCGAAGGGCACGCCGCCCGACATCGCGGACAAGCTGGGCAAGATGATCGCCGACATCATGCGCACTCCCGACGCGGCCAAGTACTTCGGCGCGAACGCCTGGAAGCCCATCCCCTCGACCCGCGACGAACTCGCGGCCTTCCAGAAGGCGGAGCTCGCGCGCTGGGCGCGCCTGGTGAAGAACGCCGGCATCGAGCCGGAGTGATCCGGCAGCCGTGCCCGCACGGCACGTGAGGACAAGCATGGCGACTCTCGTCGAACAACTGGCCGCGTTCACGCAGGTGCGCTATGCGGACCTGCCGCCGGCCGTGGTGGCCGAAAGCAAGAGGCTGCTGCTGGACTCGATCGGGGCGGCGCTTGCCGCCACCGACTCGCCCAAGGGCCGCATCGGCATCGACTACGGCCGCATGCAGGGTGCCACCGGCACGGCGACGGTGATCGGCACCGGCGACCGGCTCAACATCTTCGGCGCGGCGTTCGCCAACGCCGAACTGATCAACGCGCTGGACATGGATGCCATCCTGCCGCCGGGCCATGTCACGCCTTACGTGCTGCCCGGCGCGCTGGCGGTCGCCGAGGAGCGCGGGCTGGGCGGGCAGGACGTGCTGCGCGCGATCGCGGTGGCCCACGAGATGTCGTGGCGCCTCGGCAAGGCCATGGACTACCTGCGCGACACGCGGGACGGCAAGGTGGCGACGCCGTCGGTGTACGGCTACAGCAGCACCGTCTTCGGCGCGACCGCCGCCATCGGGCTGCTGCAGGGCCTCCCGACCGATGTGATGGCGCACGCGCTGGGCATCGCCGGCTCCATCTCGCCGGTGAACGCGCAGATGGCCTGGTTCGACCATGCACCGAGTTCGACCATCAAGTACCTGTTGGGCGGCGCGCTCACGCAAGCCGCCCTCACGGCGGCGCACATGGCGGCGCTGGGCCACCGGGGCGACCGCATGCTCCTGGATGACCGCGAGGTCGGCTACGCCCGCTTCATCGGCACGCGGCGCTGGGAGCCCGCGGTGATCACCGCCGGCCTGGGCCGCGAGTGGAACTTCCCGTCCGAGACCTCGTACAAGCCCTACGCCCACTGCCGCGTGCTGCATGCCCTGGCGGACGTGCTGATCGACATCGTGCGCACGCATGCCTTGCGGCCCGAGGAGATCGACGGCATCAAGGTGTGGGTCGAGGGGATGGTCGAGCGGCCGATCTGGCTCAATCGCGCCATCCACGACGTGATGGATGCGCAATTCAGCATCGCGCACGGCATCGCGCTGGCCGCGCACTGCCCACCGACGGCGCGGGCGTGGCAGGACCCGGCCCTCGTATTCCAGCTCTCCGTGCTGGCGCTGATGGACAAAGTGACGCACGAGGTCCATCCCGACTACGTGAAGCTGCTCACCGGCCACGGCGGCAGCCGCCCGGCCAGGGTGGAGGTGCGCGCGCGCGGGACCACCTTCACCGGCGAGAAGCGCTTCCCCAAGGGCAGCCCGTCGCCCGACCCGTCGACCGCGATGACGGACGCCGAGCTGATCGCCAAGTTCCGCGACAACGCCGAGGGCCGCCTCGCACCCGGGCAGGCCGATGCGCTTGCCGACGCGGTGTTCGGGCTGGAAGCGGTGCGGGACTTCGGCACGCTGATGGCCCTCACCGTGCCGGCGACGCGCAACCAGGAGGCGCCGGCCCGGTCCGCCGCGCTCGCGTGAATCGCGCACCCCGACGTTGCGCATGACGCGCCCCGGCCCCCTCGTCGCCGCCGCCGACTTCAGCTTCCACGGGCTGTTCGGGCCCGGCGACCACATCGTGTGCGGCCAGGCCGCGGCGGAGCCGCTCACGCTCACGCGCAAACTGGTCGCTGAGGGCCCCGGCGTGGCCGAGGCCACGGTGTTCCTGGGCGCGACCATGACGCGCACCTTCGAGGGCGCGCTTCCGGCGAGCCTGCGCTTCCTTTCCTACGGCACCCTCGGCCACAACGCCTCGCTGGCCGACCGCGGCTTGCTGGAGGTGCTGCCGGATCGCTACAGCCGGATCGCGCCCCTGTTCCGGTCCGGCCCGCTGCGCGCGGACGTGGTCCTGCTGCAGCTCGCGCCCGGCCCCGCCGGCCGGCGGCCCAGCCTGGGCCTCGCGCACGACTACTGCGTCGATGCGGCGCGGCGGGCGCGCCTGGTCATCGCGGAACTCAACCCCGCCGTGCCCTGGACGCATGGCGCGGAACTGCCCGAGGACCTCCGGATCGACCGCTGGGTGCAGGCCGACGTGGCGCCGCTGGCGCTGCCGGCTGCCGCCGGCAGCGAGGTGGAGCTCGCGATCGGCCGGCATGTCGCCGGCCTGGTGCCCAATGGCGCGACGCTGCAGGCCGGCTTCGGCAGCCTGCCCGATGCGCTGTTCCTGCAGCTGCGGCAGCACCGCGACCTGGGCCTGCACTCCGGCGTGTTCGGCGACGCCGCCGCCCTGCTGGTGCAGCAGGGCGCGCTCACCAACGCCCGCAAGGGCATGGACCCCGGCGTGTCGGTGACCAACACGGTCATCGGCAGCGCGGAGCTCTATCGCTGGGTCCACGACAACCCCGGGGTGCAAGTGCTCCCCGCCACATCCACGCATGCGCCCGAAGTGCTGGCGCGCGTGCACTGCCTGCACGCCGTCAACGGCGCCCTGCAGGTCGACCTCACGGGCCAGGTGAACAGCGAAGCGGTGGGCGGGCGGCAGCGCGGCGGGATCGACGGGCTGCTGGATTTCTGCCATGCCGCGCGCCAGTCCTACAGCGGCGGGCGCGCCATCACGGTGCTGCCGGCCACCGCCGACGGCGGTCGGCGCAGCCGCATCGTCGTCGACCTGGACGGCCCGGCAACCGTGGGCCGTGCCGACGTGGACGTGGTGGTGACGGAGTTCGGCGTGGCCGACCTGCGCCACGCCACGCTGGAACAACGCGCCGGGCGCCTGATCGCGATCGCGGCACCGGCATTTCGCGACAGCTTGCGCCACGCGTGGCGCCGATCGACATGGGGACACAGGGCATGGCATTGAAGGGCGGGCCGCTCGCCGGCGTGCGGGTGGTGGAACTGGCGGGTATCGGGCCCGGTCCGATGTGCGGCATGCTTCTGGTCGACATGGGCGCGCAGGTGCTGCTGGTGGAGAGGCTGGAGCCGGCCAACATCGGCATCGCGCGGCCGCGCCGCTACGAGCTGCCGCATCGCGGCAAGCAATCGCTGGCAGTCGACCTGAAGCATGCGGACGGCGTCGCCCTGGTGGCCGACCTGGCGGCCGCCGCCGACGTGCTGATCGAGGGCTTCCGTCCCGGCACGATGGAGCGGCTCGGCCTCGGGCCGCAGGCCTGCATGGCCCGGCATCCCGGCCTCGTGTACGGGCGCATGACCGGCTATGGCCAGGACGGCCCCTTGCACGCGGCGGCCGGCCACGACCTGAACTACCTCGCCCTGTCGGGCGCGCTGCACGCGCTAGGCCCAGCGGATGGGAAGCCGGCCGCCCCGCTCAACCTGCTGGCCGACTATGCCGGCGGCGCCCTGAACCTCGCCTTCGGGATCGCCTGCGCGCTGGTGGAGCGCAACCGCTCGGGGCTGGGGCAGGTGATCGACGCCTCGATGGTCGAAGGCGCGGCCGTGCTCATGACATCGATGTTCGGCATGTACGCGGCGGGCCTGCATACCGCGCCGCGCGGCCACAACCTGCTGGATGGCGGCGCGCCCCACTACGCCACGTATGCGTGCGCGGACGGCGCGTACATCGCCTTCGCCGCCATCGAACCCAAGTTCCGCGCCGTCTTCGCCGAACGCACCGGGCTGCCGCCCGAAGCGCTGGCGCGGCTGGACGACCCCGCCACCTGGCAGCAAGGCCGGGCGATGCTGGCGGAGCTCTTCGCCACCCGCACGCGGCGCGAATGGTGCGAACTGCTGGAGGACACCGACGCCTGCGTGACGCCCGTTCTGGACCGCGACGAAGCGCCGCGCCACCCGCACAACGTGGCGCGCGGCAGCTTCGTCGTGCAGGACGGCGTGACGCAACCCGCCGCTGCGCCGCGCTTCTCGCGCACGCCGGGCGCCGTCGCGGCGGCGCCGCCGCCGCGCGGCGCGGGCGGCGAGGCCACGGCCGCCGCCTGGGGCATTCCCGCGGCGCGGCTGCAAGCGCTGCGCGCCGCCGGTGTCATCGGCTCCGACGCCACCGCCTCGTGATGCGATGAGAGAGAACCACGCGATGCCGGCCGCGGACGCGGTCACAGAACCAGCCGCCCTGCCCGCCTGGGCCGAAGCGGCGCGGGCGATGCCGAACCGCAGCGGCTTCCTGGAAGTCGACGGCAGTTCGATCCACTACCTCGCCTGGGGCGATGCGGCGCTGCCGCCGCTGATCCTGGTGCACGGCAACGCGGCGAGCTCGGAGTGGTGGCGCTTCGTCGCGCCGCTGCTGGCGGCCGACCACCACGTGATCGCGCCGGACCTGGGCGGCATGGGCGACAGCAGCCATTGCGGCCGCTACGCGCGCGAACGCTATGCCGAGCAGGTGATGGCGGTCGCCGACGCGCTGGCCCCGGGCCGGCCGCCGGTGGTTGTCGGCCACAGTCTGGGCGGCTACGTGGCGATCATGGCCGGCTGCGCGCACGGCGAGCGCATGGCGGGGCTGGTGGTGCTCGACTCGCCGCCGCGCGAGGTGGACGGCGCCACCTTCGCCTCCTACGTGCAGTCCAGCCCCGTGCCGCGCATCTACCCGGACCGCGCGAGCGCGCTGCGCCGCTTCAGGGTGCTGCCCGACCAGCCGGTCAACTGCGGCTTCTACCTGGAACACATCGCACAGACGGCGATCAGGCCGGAGGCCGGCGGCTGGCGCTGGAAGTTCGATCCCGCCGCGCTCACGCATCCGCGCCGCCTGGATTACGTGGACGACCTGCTGCGCATGCGCTGCCCGGTGGCGCTGATGTGGGGCGGGCTCAGCGAGCGCTTCGGCGCGTGGGAGCGCCAGGTGAGCCGTGAGCAGTTCGACGGTCGGCTGCCGCTGGTGGAGATCCCCAACGCGCGGCACCACATCATGTTGGACGAACCGCTCGCCCTTGTCGCGGCGTTGCGAACGCAACTGGCCAGCTGGAAGGCCGCCCGCACGGGCTGATCGGCGCCGACATCGATTTCTCGAAAGCAGGACGAACGATGAACTTCGACTTCACCTTAAGCCAGGCCGCAGTGCGGGACGCGATCCTGGACCTCTGCAGCCGCTTCGGCGACGACTACTGGCTGCAGAAGGACCGCGTGGGCGGCTTCCCGGAGGACTTCTACCGCGCCGTCGCCGACGCGGGCTGGCTCGGCATCGCGATGCCCGAGGCCTACGGCGGCGCGGGGCTCGGCATCGCCGATGCGGCCGTGATGATGCAGGCGATCGCGGAGTCCGGCGGCGCGTTGGCCGCCGCGTCGTCGGTGCACATGAACATCTTCGGCCTCAACCCGGTCGTGGTGTTCGGCACCGAGGAACAGAAGCAGCGCTTCCTGCCGCCCCTGATCCGCGGCGAGACCAAGGCGTGCTTCGCCGTGACCGAACCCGACGCCGGACTCAACACCACCCAGCTGAAGACACGCGCGGTGCGCGACGGCGACCGCTACCTCGTCTCCGGGCGCAAGGTCTGGATCTCCACCGCGCAGGTGGCGGACCGCATGCTGATCCTCGCACGCACGACGCCGCTGGAGGAAGTGAAGCGGCCCACCGACGGCCTGAGCCTGTTCTACACCCGGCTGGATCGCGACTACGTGGACGTGCGCGAGATCGACAAGATGGGCCGCAAGGCGGTCGACTCCAACGAGCTGTTCATCGACGGCCTGCCGGTGTCGGTGGCCGACCGCATCGGCGAGGAAGGCAAGGGCTTCCAGTACATCCTGCACGGCCTGAACCCGGAGCGCGTGCTGGTGGCCGCCGAGGCGGTGGGCATCGGCCGCGCGGCGCTCGCGCGTGCCACCCGCTACGCGCAGGAACGCGTGGTGTTCGGCCGCCCCATCGGCCAGAACCAGGCGATCCAGCACCCGCTCGCGATTTCCTGGGCGGAACTGGAGGCGGCGCACCTCATGGTGTTCCGCGCGGCCGGCCTGTACGATCGCGACCTGCCCTGCGGGCCGCAGGCCAACGCGGCGAAGTACCTGGCCGCCGAGGCCGCCGTGAAGTGCTGCGAGACGGCGATCCTCACGCACGGGGGCTTCGGCTACGCCAAGGAATACCACGTGGAGCGCTACCTGCGCGAGGTAATGGCCCTGCGCATCGCGCCGGTCAGCCCGCACCTGGCGCTGTGCAATATCGCCGAGAAGGTGCTCGGGCTGCCGAAGTCCTACTGAGGAAGGCGGCCCCGCCGAGCGGGGCCGCGGCGCCTCACTCCAGGGTGGCGCCCGACGCCTTGATGATCGGCTCCCACTTCTCGCGCTCCTTCTTCAGCAGACGCGTGAAGTCGGCGGCCGTTCCGCCGATGGGAATCAGGCCCGCCTCGGTGAACTGCTGTTGCAGCGCCGGCACCTTCATCGCAGCGACCGCGGCGCGCTGCAGCTTCTCGATCACCGGCGCCGGCGTGTGGGCCGGCGCGAGCAGGCCGCCGTAGATCTCCACCTCGTAGCCGGGCACGCCGGCTTCCTCGATCGTGGGCAGCTCGGGGAACGTCCGGGAACGGTACGGGTTGGCCGCGGCAATCGCCCGCACCTTGCCGCCCTTGATCAACTGCGCCGCCACCGCCGTCGAGACGATCGCCGTGTCCACGCGCTCACCCACCAGGTCCAGCATGGCGGGGCTCTCGCCCTTGTAAGGCACGTGCGCGAGGTCGGTGCGCGTCATGGACTTGAACAGCTCCATCGCCAGGTGCTGCGGCCCGCCCGAACCGGAGGATGCATAGCTCAGCTTGCGGTCCTTGGCGAGTTGCACGAACTCCTGCACGTTACGCGCCGGCAGGCCATTGCGCACCACGAGCAGGTGGTCGTAGGTGACCACGTGGCTGATCGCCTGCAGGTCCTTGTCGACCTTGTACGAGAGCTTCGGATCCATGATCGGCCGCAGCGTGAGGTTGCCCGCGCCGCCGAACACCAGCGTGTAGCCGTCCGCCGGCGACTTGGCCACCATGTCGGTGCCGATGACGCCGGCGACACCGGGCTTGTTCTCCACGATCACGCCCTGCCCGAGCAGCTTCGCCATCTCGCCGGCCAGCAGCCGCGCCGACACGTCGGTGGCCCCGCCGGGCGGGTACGGCACGACGATGCGCACGGGTTTCTCGGGATAGGCGGTCTGCGCGAGGGCCGGGAGGGAGACGCCCAGCGCCCAGGTGGCGGCGATTGCGACCAGAGCCGGGAAGTGGCGTCGCTGCATTGCGATCTCCTTGAGGTGGTTGCCGATTCCTGGACGATGATAGCCGACCAATTTCGTTATGAACACCATAATTCCATTCGGGACAAACCCGCACTGCGGGGCTGGTACGTTGCCACAGCCAACAGGCGTGCGATGACGAACTTCATCGAATTCCACAAGCGGGTTGAGCTTGACAGTGCTAGACGGCGCTGCTCTAATTCCATTTCTACTCTATATATTTCGTTTCTATAACGATCGCTGCTACGCAGTCAAGGCGTGCTCTAGGCGCCACCACACCTCTTTCCCCCCACGCACGATTGGATGAAATGCAGCAAGCCATCATGAAGGACGAGAACGGCCTCCAGATCATGGGCGTCGGTCTCCATTGGAATGACGTCGAGGTCGGCGACCGTTTCCGTACCCTGGGGCGAACCATCACCGACGCCGACATCACGATGTTCATCGGTGTCGTCGGCATGGTGGAGGAGATGTTCACCAATGTCGAATACATCAAGGAAGTCTCGGTGATCGGTTCGCGTCCCGCGCCCGGCTCGCTGGTCTTCTGCATCGCCGAAGGCCTGCTGATGCAGAGCACGATGCAGCGCACCGGCATGGCTTTCCTGGAAGCCGACGTCAAGGTCCACAAGCCGACCACGGCCGGCGACACCATCCATGTCGAGTGTGAGGTCGTGGAGGCACGCGGTACGAGCAAGGGCGACCGCGGCCTGCTGCGCACGTCCAACAAGGTCGTCAACCAGCGCGGCCAGGTGGTTCTCACCTACAACCCGCTTCGCATGGTGAAGACCCGACCCGCCGCCTGAGCGCGCGCTTCTTTCAACCAAAGAGTACCCAGGAGACAGAACCATGAGATCCGCAACCCTCGCGGCGATCGCGCTTTCATTCGCCACATTCATCGGCATCACCGGCGAGGCCTCGGCGCAGACCTACCCCACGCAGCCGATCAAGATCGTGTTGCCCTTTGCCGCCGGCAGTCCCACCGATGCGATGCTGCGCGTCATCGTCGCCCCGCTGGCCAAGCGCCTGGGACAGAGCGTGATCGTCGACAACAAGCCGGGCGCCACCGGCCTCATTGGCACCGAGTTCGTGTCCAAGGCAGCACCGGACGGCTACACCCTCCTGTTTGGAACCAACACCACGCAGGTGGCGAACAGGTACTTCTTCAAGAGCCTGCCCTATGACGGTGAGAAAGATTTCGCGCCGGTCGCGATCGTCGGCGGCGTGCCGCACGTGCTGGTGGTGAACCCCTCGCTGCCGGTCAACTCGGTGCCTGAACTGATCGCCTACGCACGCGCCAATCCCGGCAAGATCTCCTTCCCGTACGCCAACAGCACGACCCGCATCACCGGCAGCACATTCCGGGTCATGACCCAGACCAAGCTGGTCGAAGTGCCCTACAAGGCTTACGGCCAGGCGGTCACCGACCTGCTGGGCGGCCAGACCCAGATGATGTTCATCGACTTCACGACCGGTCTTTCGCACATTCGCGCCGGCAAGCTGAAGGCGCTCGGGGTGACGCCGGAACGCTCGGCCAAGCTCGCTGGCGTTCCCGCGATGAAGGAAGTGCTGCCCGGCTTCGAGATCGGCAACTGGAACGGGCTGTTCGCCCCGGCCGGAACGCCGAAGAAGATCGTCGAGCGCCTGAACCGCGAAATGGCGGCCGTGCTGGCGATGCCCGACGTCCAGAAACAGATCGACGCCACCGGCTACGAACTGCTGCGCCAGATGACTCCGTCGGAATTCGGCAAGTACATCGCTGCCGAGAGCGTCCACTGGGGCAAGCTCGCCAAGAGCGCCGGCATCGAAGCGGAATGACGCAGCAACAGGCACCTGCCATGACCATCGTGACTTCGGACGCACCGGTCCGCTACAGCATCGAAGAAGGAATCGCGACGGTCTGCATCGACCGCCCGGCCCAGCGCAACGCCCTGTCCATTGCCGTGTGCGAGCGGCTGCTCGAGATCTGGGACGACGTCGAATCGAACGAAGCGGTTCGCGTCGCGATCATCACCTCGTCGGACTGCGGCACCTTCTCCGCCGGCATGGACCTGAAGGAAGCCGCCAGGGTGCGCGCGGAAACCGGCAAGGACATGCTTGAGCTCTTGCGCGACCCTTTCCACCAGCGGATGCGCCGTGTGTCCAAGCCGATCATTGCGGCCATGACCGGCCACTTCACGGCGGGCGGCATGGTGCTTGCCGCCAACAGCGACCTGCGCGTCGGCATGCAGGGCACGCGCGGCGGCATTTCGGAATCCAAGGTGGGCCGCGGCTCGCCTTGGGGAGTCCCGATGCTGTGGATGCTGCCGCAGCCCTTCCTGCTGGAGTTGATGTTCACCGGAGAGATGCTGCCTATCGAGCGCTTCCACCAGTTCGGCTTCGTCAACTACGTCGAGCCCGACGCCGACGCCGTGCGCTCCCGCGCGCGGGAGCTCGCCCGCACCATCGTTGCCAATGCGCCGCTCACCATCTGGGCGGCGAAGAAGAGCGTCGGCGCCGCCATGGATCTCGGGTGCGAGCAAGGCGTGGAAGCGGCGAAGCGCTTCCACGAGCGGGTCTATTCCAGCGCGGATGCGATCGAGGGCCCGCGGGCCTTCGCCGAGAAGCGGGCGCCACGCTGGATCGGTGCATGACGGGCCCGGCCGACGGCGGTTTCGTCAAGGCAAGCAGGCACGGGGATGTCGTCACCCTCCTGCTCGATCATCCGGAAACCCTGAACCGCCTGACGACGGAAGCGCAGTTCCTCGAGCTCGCTGGGCAGATTCGCCAGGTGGCCGCAGACAGAACGGCTCGTGCGCTCGTGATCACGGGACGCGGGGCCGCCTTCTGCGCCGGCGGAGACATCCGCAAGATGGCCGCGCGCGAGGGTTTCTCGGCCGGCACTGTCGCCGACATCCAGCAACGCTATCGGGATTCGGTGCACCAGGTGCCGCTGGCGCTCAGCGAGATCGACATCCCCACGATCGCGGCGGTCAACGGACCGGCCTACGGTGCCGGGTGCGACCTGGCCTGCTTCTGCGACATCCGCCTGGCGGCGCGCGAGGCGACATTCGCTTTCAGCTTCGTGCAACTCGGGATCGTTCCAGGTGACGGTGGCGCCTGGATCCTGCCCCGGCTTGTCGGGCGTTCCAATGCAATGGAGCTTGCTTTCACCGCCGACCCCGTGGACGCCGAAAAGGCCCTGCGCATCGGCTTGGTGTCGGAAGTGGTGAACGGAGATGAACTGCTGGCTCGTGCCCAGGCGTTGGCGGCCCGCATCGCCAGGCATCCAGCATCCGCCATGCGCATGACGAAGAGGCTGCTGCGCGAGGCCGAGCAATCCAGCCTGGCGAGTCACCTGGAACTGGTGGCCGCTTTCCAGGCGATCGCGCACGTGACGCCGGAACATCTCGCCGCGGTACAAGCCGTGCTGGCGCGCTTGCAGGACCGGGGGCGGCAGCCCACCTAGCGCCCGTCAGGCGGATGCGCCCAGGTCATGGGCGATCATCCGCGCCTGGGCGAGCAGTTCGGGGGCGACCTTGTCGCGCAACTTGCGCTCCACGGCCGGGCCCACGGCCATCGCCGTCAGGACGTAATCGACCTGGTTTCCGGCGTAGATCGGAGTGGCAATGGAACTGGTCTGGCTGGTGACCGGAGCGGCCATGAAGCACCAACCCTTCTCATCGAGTTCCTGGAACGCAGCCTTGACCTCGGACTTGCGCCGTGCACCCTCGCCGTCATCGTTGCTGACGCTTTCCAGCCACTTGCTGCGCTGCGGCTTGGGCTGCGCCCAGAGATACGCACGACCGGAGGCGGAGCTGGCGATCGGCAGCCTCGCCCCGGTGTCCAGCCCCAGCCGCACCTGCCCCGCCGGCACGACGTGCTCCACCACCAGCATCTGGCCCCGGTCGCGCGTGGACAGGGTGACGTGCACTTCGAAGCGTTGCGACAGGGCCAGCATGCGCGGCTGCGCGGCCTGGACAACGGGGAGTCCGCGCTTGACTGCGCGTCCAAGTGCGAGGCATGCTACATGCGGCTCGAAACCGCCTTCCTGTCCTGCGGCGCGCAGGAAATTCTGGCTGACCAGCGTGCTGACCAGCTTCGCGGCAGTGACACGCGACAACCCGAGCTTGCTCGCGATCTCAGGGACCTGCAGTGATCGATGGCGGGCATCGAACAGTCGCAGCAGCTCCAGGCCCCGCCGCAGCGAATCGACCTCCGCTGCCGGGTCATGCGCCAGGTGCGAGTCTCGCCCCAGCGTCTCCGGATTCCGGGTTCGAACCATCAGATCTCCACGGCCTGCGCCTCGGCACCCAATTCCGCCTCGAGCCTCTGCTTGAGTTTGAGCAGGCCGGGGGCCACTGTGGATTCAATGCGTGCGACGCTCAGGATGCTCGAGGGTGCCGCGCAGCCCAGTGCAAACGAGTGCGGCCCCTCGGGCGTATCGACGACCACAGCCACGCCGTTGGTGCCGTGCTCCACCGTGCCCGAGGCAACGCAGAACTGCCGACGCTGCATTTGCGCGACCAGCGATTTCACTTGACCGTGCAGGACCGACCAGCTTTCGGGGTCGGCCTGCGCCAGCTTCGCCAGCGCCCGATCCCTCTCGGCGTCACCCATGGAGCCGATCCAGGCACGTCCCATGGCTGACTGACCCATGCGCAGCCGGGAGCCCGCGCGGATGCGCAGCGTGAAAAGCATTGCGTCGCTGTGCGCCACTTCGTTGCACACCATGCTGTCGCGGTCCGGCGAGGCGAGGACGACGGACACGTTGTGCTCGTCGGCGAACGCTTTCATCAAGGGCCGCGCGATCACGACCAGGTTGCGATAGGACGCAGCAACGAAGCCGAGCGCCAGGACCGAGGTGCTCAGGCGATACGCGGCACGCTCGGCCGAATAGAGCAGGTAGCCAGCCTCGGTGAGATTGGCCGTGATGCGAGAGACCGTAGGCTTGGGCAGTCCGGCGACCGCGGACAGCTCCGTGTTGGTGCGCCACTCATTTGCAGGCTCGAAGGCCCTCAGGATCGCCAGCCCGCGCGCGAGCACGCGGACTTCGGAGGAACGCTCGGATGCCTCCGGGAGGGTTGCCACGGGATTCGCTGCCATCGTCGGAATGAAATTAGCACGAAGTGTAGCAGCGGCGACGGGTGTCACGCGCTCACTCGATGTCGACGATCAGCTCTCCTGCCTTGACCGTATTACCGACTCCGAACGCGATGGCACGCACGGTTCCATCGCGGGCCGAGACGACGCCGTGCTCCATCTTCATGGCTTCGACGATCGCCAGCGTGGCACCCTGCGTTACGCGGTCGCCCACGCGCACTGGAAGCGCGGCGATCGTGCCCGACATGGGAGCTACAGCCAGGCCCGCTGTCGCAGCGGTATCGAAGCTGCGCGTGCGCGCCGGTTGCAGCGCGATGCGGTCGCCGTCCACCTGCATCTCCCACAGTCCCTGGCGCCATTGCGCGAACCACGACCGGGATCCGACGCGGCCATGATGCACGCCGTCGGCATCTCCGAGCGGGCACACGTTCCAGTTTGCACCGTCGATGGCGACCTGGATTCCTTCCGGGGTGCGAGCCTGGAGCGCGCACGAGAACCTGCGTTCCCCCTCCCAGAGTTCGACGCGGCCAAGCGGCGCTTCGGCGTCAAGGCTGGCGCGATCCCCGGCGCCGCGCAAGCCGTCCGCGGCCCAGGGGTTGGCGGCGTTGCATCCCGCAAGGCCGATCACCGACGCACACGCCGCTGCCAGCGCGGTGCCCTCCTTGGCGGTGAAGCGCGCGCCGTGCTCGTCGAGGTAGCGGGTATGCACCTGCCCCGCCTGCACGCTTGCATCCGCGAGAATGCGCCGCAGATAGCCGATGTTGGTGGTGAGGCCGACCAGAAGCGTGTCTCCGAGCGCCGCATGCAGTCGGCCGAGCGCATCTGCACGCGTGTCCGCATGCGTGACCAGCTTCGCCACCATGGGATCATAGAAGGCAGGCACGACGCCTCCGCTGGCGATACCCGCCTCCACGCGCACATCACGCGGCCAGCGCGCGGTGCCGACATCCCCTGGGGACGGCCTGAAGTCGTTCGCAGGGTCTTCTGCATAGATGCGGGCTTCCATGGCATGACCCGTGCAACGGATCTGCTCTTGCGACAGGGGCAGTGGTTCGCCAGCCGCCACCCGCAGTTGCCATTCCACCAAGTCCTGGCCGGTGACGCACTCGGTCACCGGGTGCTCCACCTGCAGCCGCGTGTTGACTTCCAGGAAATAGAACTGGAAGTCGGGACCCACGATGAACTCGAACGTCCCTGCATTCAGGTAGCCGACGCTGCGTGCACCGCGCACCGCCGCCTCGACCAGCCGCTGTCGCACCTCCTGCGGCAGGTTCGGCGCGGGCGCTTCCTCGACCACTTTCTGATGGCGCCGCTGCAGCGAGCACTCGCGCTCGAACAGGTGGACGACATTGCCGTGTGTGTCGCCGAACACCTGAACCTCGATGTGCCTCGGCTTGTCGATGTAGCGCTCCGCGATGAGGCGGCCGTCGCCAAAGCTGCTGCGCGCTATCCGGATCGCCGACTCGACCGCTTCGCCCACGTCCGTGCGGTCCGTGATCACCCGCATGCCCTTGCCGCCCCCGCCCGCACTGGGCTTCAGGAGAACGGGAAGCCCGACCTTGCGAACCATCGATGCGACGATCTCGGGATCGTCGCTCGCGTCTCCGCCACCCGGCACGACCGGGACGCGAGCCGCTTCCATCAGCGCCTTGGCGCGGGCCTTGTCGCCAAGCACCGCGATGGTTTCCGGCTTCGGACCGACGAACGTGAGTCCTGCTGCCGCGACCGCAGCCGCAAAACGGCTGTTCTCCGAAAGGAATCCGTAACCCGGGTGCACCGCGTCGCAGCCGGTTTCAAGGGCAGCCGCAATGAGACGTTCGCCCAGGAGGTAGCTTTGCGCTGCAGGTCCGGATCCGATCCGGATGCGCGCCACGGCGCCATCGAGGTGCGGCGCGCCGGTGTCGACGTCGGTGTGAACCGCCACGTACTCGATGCCCATGCGGCGGCAGGTGCGGGCGATGCGGCACGCAATCTCGCCCCGGTTGGCAATCAATACACGCTGGAACATGCTTACATCCTGAAGACGCCGAAGCGGGTGTCCTGGCGAGGACTTCCGGCGGCCAGGGACAGCCCCATGGCCAGCCACGCACGCGTGTCGGCCGGATCGATGACGGCGTCCACCCAAAGCTTCGAGGCAGCATTGAGCGCGGTGCTGTCGGCGGAGTACCGGTCGCGAATCGGTTGCTTGAAGGCTTCGACTTCTTCGGGCGCGGAGGACTGCCCCTTGCGCGCCAACTGTTCTTCCCGCACGAGCGCCAGCACGGTGGCGGCCTGGTCGCCCCCCATCACCGAGGTGCGTGCGTTGGGCCACATCGCCATCAACCTGGGGCCAAACGCGCGGCCGCACATGGCGTAAGCGCCCGCGCCGTAGCTTCCACCCACGATGACGCTGAACTTGGGCACGCGGGAGGTGGACACCGCGTTCACCATCTTCGCCCCGTCCTTGGCGATGCCGCCCTGCTCATGGGATACGCCCACCATGAACCCGCTGATGTTGTGCAGGAAGACGAGCGGAACGTCGCTCTGGCTGCAGAGTTCGATGAAGTTGGCCGCCTTCTGTGCGCTCTGGCTGAACAGCACTCCGTCGTTGATCAGCACACCCACGGGGAAACCGCCGATGGCGCCGGTGCCGCAGATCAGGGTGTTGCCATAACGTTCCCGATACTCATTGAGCTCACTTGCGTCCAGGATGCGCGCCAGGATCTCGCGCGCGGGGATCGGGTGTTTTGGGTTTTCGGGAATGAGACCGCCGAGCTCGGCGGGGTCGTACAGGGGCGCGACCGGCGCCAAGGGCGGCGTGGCGACGCGCCCCGGGCCCGGCCGCGCGACGATCTCCCGCACGATGGAGAGTGCGTGGAGTTCGTCATGCGCCAGGTGATCCGCCACACCGGACATGCGGGTGTGGACGTCGGCGCCACCGAGCGTCTGGTGGTCGACGATCTCACCGGTCGCCGCCTGCACGAGCTGCGGGCCGCCCAGATAGATCGTGCCGTTGCCTTCAACGATGATGGTTTCGTCGCACATTGCCGGGATGTAGGCGCCGCCTGCGGTGCAGGAGCCCATGACGGCTGCAATCTGCTTGATGCCCAGCGAGGACATCTCCGCGATATTGCGGAAGATGCGCCCGAAATGGTTCTCGTCCGGAAAGATGTCTTCCTGCAGCGGCAGGAATGCTCCGCCGGAGTCCACCAGGTAGATGCACGGGAGCCCGTTCTCCCGAGCGACCGCCTGCGCCCGTACCTGCTTCTTGATCGTCAGCGGATAGTACGTGCCGCCCTTGACCGTCGCATCGTTGGCCATGACCATGCAGGGGCGGCCTTCCACGATGCCTATGCCCGTGACGATGCCGGCGCTCGGCACCGCGCCGTCATGCAGACCGTGAGCCGCAAGCTGACCGATCTCCTGGAAGCAGGTGCCCGGATCGAGCAAGGCGTTGATGCGATGGCGCGGCAGCAGCTTGTTGCGCCCGAGATGCGCCTGGGCGGCCTTGCTGCCGCCTCCGGCCGTGGCGCCATTGCGCGCGGCGGCGATCTGTTCCAGCAGCCGCCCGTAGGCGCTTGCATTCGCCAGATAGGTCGGGTCGCTCGTTCTCAGGGTGGAGCGCAAGATTCCCATCGTCAGTCCACGACCGGGAGCCGCAGCAGGGCATAGCCCAGCGACTTGCCGGTCTGGTCGAGGCGCAGCGTCCTGGTCGCCCCGCCACCGAGCGCGCGCTGCATCACTACCACCACCGCTTCGATGTTGTCCATGAAATGGCAGGTGACGTCGCCCCGCACCCACTCCCCGTACAGCGCCTTGACCGCGGCCGGGGTCACGCTGGCCTTCAGGGCGGCATAGTCCTGCGGAGTGCGTGCGATCACGCCCGCCGTGCAGACATCGCCTTTGTCACCAGAACGGACGTATGCGATGTCACGAACGATCTTCTTCATTTGCTTCTCCTCAGGCCACCAGGATTTCGGTCTTCTGCGCCACGAATGAGCGCGGGACGAGCGTGGGCCACAGCGAGATGACGGGCCGCGGCTTGATCGGCGTGCCGAAGGATGTGCCCCCCGGACCCATGATCCAGAGGTGCGCCCCGGCGCGCCGGACCTTGTCGGCCTCCTCCATTGTGCGGGTCCGCACCGCGCAACGCAGGCCCACTTCCGGCAGTTCATTGGCGACCGCTGGGTCTGGTTTCGGCGCGGCAGGGCCGTGCAGCGTGTTCAGTCCGATGAAATCGAAGTGCACCTGCGAAGCTTCCAGCCCCATTCGCTCGAACCGCTCCAGCATGGTCTGCTTCGCCTTGGCCGCGCGGTCATAGGCGTTGGGCCATGGGAAGAACGCAATGCTCTCGCCGATCCATCCGTCCTGATAGCCGACGACGAGCTTCAACATGTCGGGGGCGGGCCGGCCGGTGATGCCACTGACGCGCACGCGGTCCTCGCCGACCTGTGTCAAGGAAAGCGAAGTGAAATCCGCGATCGCATCAGGCATGAGGTAGCTACGCGGATCCGCGATTTCGTAGACCAGGTGCTCCTTGATGGTGAACAGGTCGACGCGGCCTCCCGTCCCCTTCAGTTTCGTGACTTCGGCGCTGCCGTCGGCGGCGAACTCCACGATCGGAAAACCCACGCGCCCCATGTCGGGCATCTCGGCGAAACGGGAGGACATTCCGCCGGTGCAGGCAGATGCGCACTCGACGATGTGCCCGAGGGTCACCGCGGCAGCAAAGCGGTCGACGTGCGCTTGATCGCGCTTCCAGCCAAGTTCGTGCGCCAGCGGACCCACATACACCGCGTTGTCCGAGACACGGCCTGCGATCACCACGTCGGCTCGGCCCGCAAGCCCTTCAACGATGCCGGTGCTGTCGGTGTACACGTTTGCAGACACGACGCGTGAGCGGACAGCGGCGAAATTGTCGTCGCCCGTGTCCATGTTCTCGAGCCGCACGCCTTGTGCGATGAGCTCGTCCAGCCTGTGCAACAAGTCATCGCCTTCCACCAGCGCGACGCGGGTTCCCTGCAGGCCAGCGGCACGGGCCCCCTCGGCGATCCGCTCCGCAGCCGCCCTCGGGTTGACGCCGCCCCCGTTGGAGATCAGCTTCGTGCCACTATCCCGCGCCATGCGCAGCATGGAGTTCATGTACGTCACCGCGTCCGGCACGTAGCCGCCCTGCGGATTCTTGAGCTTCTGCCGCTGCAGCAGGGCCATCGTCAGTTCTGCCAGGAAATCGAAGCAGAGGTAGTCCAGCTCGCCGCGCTCCAGCAACTCCATGGCCGGGTCCATGGCATCGCCCCAGAAGCCGGAGCCGGCGCCCAATCGAATGACTTTGTTCATGTGCTCTCCTGAAAGCGGCTCAAATTCCGTTTTGGCGCGTGTAATTTCATTATGATCCAGAGACCCGCCAATTGTCAATCGGCGTGCAGGCCGCCCGGCACGGCGTGCAACCGAACCGACGGCCGCGAATGCCGTGTGCGCGTGTACATGAGATCTTTTTTTCGGTAGTTGGTGAAAAGGGACTGGTAGTCTTGGGCGGGTCGGGTCTGTAGATTTAGCGTCCAGAGGGACCCCTGACAGAACTCACGGGCCCAGAATTATTCGGGCGCGCTCCAAACAATTCTTCTTGCATGCTCAAGTCCACCGAAAAAGGGGGCCACACCTCCTGTTGAGCTACGCAAGTAGTTGATTTCTCACGAGTCAAATTGCAGCCAGAATTGTTCACCACAGCCGCTGTCGTCGGGAAGAATTTAATTCCCAGGCAGCCGATTAAGCCTGCAATCGCGGCCCCGAAAATCAACAACTTGGCTCACCCATCAGTTCAATGTTTGCAGACCGATGTTATGGAGCAGCGCATTCGCCCTGCTGCTTGCACTTCTCGTTCGCCTTCGTCTGCGTAGGAGCACGCGTACAGGAAGGCGTCTGAACATGGCGGTTGACCAGGTTCGCAGTGCACCACTGGCAAGGAACGTCGTGTACGTCGTTGGGAACACGAAGAAGTGCTGGAGCGACTACAGGCGCGGCTTGATCGACGGCCGCATCCACTTCAAACAGGAACGCCGCGCCCACAGAGTCGACACGAAGATCAACCAGCCCTGTCTCGGTGAACAGCGAGGTCCATTTCGGCCGAATGTTGTTCGTGCGCTTGACGTAAAGCCGCCCTCGACCGAAACCCGAAATGTGAATTTCGATGGGTGTCTCACATTGATCCGTCTTGACGATATCGCGGCTTCTCCTGAGTGCTTCCTTTGTCAGGAAGATCGTTAGGTGCTGGATATTCTTTTCCATGAAGACTCCTCCTCCCGAACTATTACCATGGTCCTGGTGACTTGTCATCCGCCGAGGGAGGTGGTTTGGGAGGGATCGATCTCAGAGATGTTCGTTCGGATCGGCGTGTTCAGAATCTCCGACGCACTCTTGCCAAAGCCGAAGGAGCATCATTCGCACTCAATGGACGACGAGAGCCCGTAAGCACGCGCGGGTGCTAGTGCACTTGGCACTCGTTCAAGTGAAACGTGGGAGTGGTTCAGCCGCCTTCGCGCACCTCTCCGCCATACGGGGAAGAAGGAGCCGGTCGAGTGCCCGTCCGCGAGGTCTGAAGATTCACGTCTGCTTTCGGCCGATTGTGTGAAAAACTCGACCGGATTTCCTAGATTTGCGCAAACCAGTGGCGGGGGTGCGCACGATGATGGGAAGCCAAGACGGGGAGCAGGAGCAACTGTTCTACTCGTTCAGCCTTGAGGACCACGTCCCCAAGGATCATCTCCTCCGCGGGATCGACCGCTTCTTGGATCTGAGCGAGCTGCGTGGGCAGCTCGCTCCGTTTTACAGCCACACCGGCCGCCCCTCGATTGATCCAGTGCTGATGATCCGGATGCTGGTTATCGGCTACTCGTTCGGCATTCGATCCGAGCGCCGCCTTTGCGACGAGGTGCACCTGAACCTGGCCTATCGCTGGTTCTGTCGGCTGGGTCTCAATGAACCAGTGCCTGACCACTCGACGTTCTCCAAGAACCGGCATGGCCGGTTCCGCCAGAGCGACGTGTTCCGGCGCATCTTCGAAGTGGTTCTTCAGCGCTGCATGCTGGAGGGCTTGGTGGGCGGCGAGGGCTTCGCGATCGATGCGAGTGTCGTCAAGGCAGATGCGAACCGGCAAAGGTTTCTGCCGGCGGCGAAGGCGAAGAAGCTGACCGAGGGC
>Ga0255338_1002440_pt1 | contig 27151 bp, 32 predicted proteins | sample MeOH1_35cm_T4_19_FD_203715 | JGI IMG/M metagenome (GOLD analysis project Ga0255338, IMG submission 203715) | Sandy soil microbial communities from University of British Columbia, Vancouver, Canada - MeOH1_35cm_T4_195 | ecosystem: Engineered > Artificial ecosystem > Sand microcosm > Unclassified ...
CATCGGCCGCATCTTCAATTCTTGCAGGGAAGTTTCTCAGCCCCATACTTGGCCCATGGCCGGCGCGTTTCAATACAAGCCAAGATTCGTGGATATCCGTGTGCGACCGCCGTCCGAGAAGGACGCGTCGGAGCACGACGTCCATGCCCTGAAGCCGGGGGAGCGAGCTTGCGACCACCCCGGCTGCCTGCGGGTGGCCAGCGCGCGCGCCCCCAAGGCCCGGGACATGCTGAACGAGCACTACTGGTTCTGCCAGCCGCATGCGGCCGAGTACAATCGCAACTGGAACTTCTTCGCCGGCCTGCCCGAGGCCGAGGTGCGTCGCCGCCAGCAGGAAGAGATGATGACCGGCGGCCGCCCCACCTGGGAGATGAAGGCCGGCCGCATGAGCCGCGAGGCCGCGGCCTTCAGCGCCAAGTTCGGCGGCGGCCACGGCCCGAATCCCGGATTTCGCGACCCGTTCAACATGTTCGGCGGCGGCGGCCAGCACGCCCGCAAGCCCGAGCCCGAGAGCCGCAAGCTGGGCAAGATCGAGCGGAACGCCCTGGCTGACCTGGACCTGGACGCCGACGCCGACGCCGCGAAGATCCGCGCCCGCTACACCGAGCTGGTTCGCCGCCTGCACCCCGACGCCAACAATGGCGACCGCTCGGGCGAGAACCGGCTGCAACGGGTGATCCGCTCGTATCAGTCGCTGCGCAAGGCAGGGATGGTCTAGCCGAGCGACCGCCAGGCCACGTAGCCGGCGACCGCGATCACCATCACGGCGAAGGTCCGCCGGGCCACGTCGGCCCGCGAGGCGAGCACGCGCCCCACGGGTCCGGCTGCTATGACGCCCACCGCTCCCCCGGCCACGAGGGCCGCGAACACCGGCCAGTCGATCAGCCCGGAAAAGGCGTAGCTGGCGCTGGTCGCCGCGCCGAACAGGGCCACCGAGACCAGGGATGAGGCGGCCGCGTGGGCCAGGGTCATGCCCGTCGCCGCCATCAGGCCCGGGACGATCAGGAACCCGCCGCCGATCCCGAAAAAGCCGGCGGCCAGGCCGGTGGCGAGGCCAAGCGGAGCCAGCCGCGTGGTCAGGCCGGCGGTCAGGTGGACAGCCGGATCGCCGGCGTCCTTCTTGGGCAGCAGCATGGAGGCGCCGATGAGCGCCATCACGGCGGCGAACCATACGAGCAGCACCTGGCCGTCGATCTGCTTGGCGAGATGCGCGCCGGTCAGCGAGCCCGCGAGGCCGGCGCCGCCGAACACCAGGGCGCAGGGCCACTTCACCCGCCCCGCCCGGGCCTGGGCGGCAAGGCCGGTGAGAGCGTTCACCGCCACGGCGGCGGCCGAGGTGCCGATGGCCACATGCGGGTCGCGCACGCCCACCGCATAGATCAGCAGCGGCGTCGCCAGCACCGAGCCGCCGCCGCCGAACACGGCCAGCAGCAGGCCGACCAGCGCGCCGCTCAACCCCGCGGCGACATAGGTGGAAATCGGGTCCATGCCGTCACCTCGTGGCGCGACCAAGGCGCAGATCGGCCGCCGAGGCGTTGATGCAGATCACCGTGCGCGCCATGGGCGGGCTCATTTCAAGGGACAGAAGATTTCGGCGAGCGTCGCCACCACCTTCACGGCGGCGGGGTCGGCGATCCGGTACCAGACCTTCTGGGCTTCGCGGCGGGTGGCGACGACGCCTTCTTCGCGCAGCACCGCGAGGTGTTGCGAGAGCGCGGACTGCGAAAGGCCGACAAGAGGCGACAGGTCACCGACCGAAAGCTCCCCGTCCGCCAGTTGGCACAGAATCATCAACCGGCGCTCGTTGCCCAGGGCGCGCAGGAGCCTGGCGGCGTCCGCCGCGCTGGCTTCGAAACGGGCGATGTCGAGGTTCGCGAGATCGAACATGGATCCTATATATTCAATATTGCTAATTTAGTAAATGCTAATATATATAGGCCGCCCCCAAGGAGGCTCCGACCCATGCGTCCCCACGTTCAAGCGTTCTTCGATCCCGCCACCTCCACCGCCAGCTACCTGGTGTCGGACCCCGCCACCGGAGTCGCGGCCATCGTCGACCCCGTGCTGGACTTCGAGCCCAAGGGCGCGCGTCTCTCCAGCAGCTCGGCGGACGCGCTGCTCGCGGCGGTTCGCGATCAGGGCCTGGACCTGCGCTATGTGCTGGAGACCCACGCCCACGCCGACCACCTGTCGGCCGCCGACTACATCCGCCGCAAGACCGGCGCCCAGGTGGTGATCGGGGCTCGCATCACGGAGGTGCAGAAGCAGTTCATCCCGATGTTCGAGGCCGAGGACGTGGTGGCGGACGGCCACGTGTTCGATCGCCTGATGGCGGAAGGCGACACCCTTCCTCTAGGCGATCTGGAGATCGGCGTGCTGCACACGCCCGGACACACGCCGGCCTGCGTGACCTACCGCATCGGCGACGCCGCCTTCGTGGGGGATACGCTGTTCATGCCGGACTACGGCACCGCCCGGGCCGACTTCCCCGGCGGCGACGCGGCGACGCTGTACCGCTCAACCCGAAAGATCCTGGATCTGCCGCCCGAGACGCGGGTGTTCGTGGGCCACGACTATCTGCCCGAGGGCCGGACCGAGTTCCGCTGGGAAACCACCGTGGCCGAGGAGCGGGCGCGCAACATCCACGTGCACGAGGGAGTCGCGGAGGCCGAGTTCGTGGCCATGCGCCAGGCGCGCGACGCCACCCTGCCGCCACCCACCCTGATCCTGCCCTCGCTGCAGGTGAACATCCGGGCGGGCGCCCTGCCCCCGGCGACGCCGGGAGGCCACGTGTTCCTGAGATTGCCCGTCACCGCCGTCTGAGGCGAGCCGCCCGACCGGTCAGGCCGCGGCTCGGCGGCGACTGTCCCGCGCGACCGGCGGGGCCTCCACCGTGAAGCCGGCCATCAGGCGCGACAGGTCCGAGCTCTGGGTCGTGAGCGTGTGGGTGGCCGCCGTGGTCTCCTCCACCATGGCCGCGTTCTGCTGGGTCAGCTGATCCAGCTGGTTCACCGCGATGTTCACCTCGGTGATCGCCCGGGTCTGCTCGTGGGCGGACGAGGCCATCTCGGCCACCAGGGTGTCGATGGTGGTGACGCGTTCGGAGATGGCATGCAGCGCCTCGCCGGTCTGGCCGACCAGGGCCACGCCCGCCTTCACATGCGCGCCGGAGTCGGTGATCAGGGCCTTGATCTCCTTGGCCGCCTGCGCGGAGCGCTGAGCCAGGGCGCGGACTTCGGAGGCCACCACCGCGAAGCCCCGGCCGGCCTCGCCGGCGCGGGCCGCCTCCACGCCGGCGTTCAGGGCCAGGAGGTTGGTCTGGAAGGCGATCTCGTCGATCACCCCGATGATGTTGGAGATCTGGGCCGATGAGCCATCGATCTGGTCCATGGCGCCGATGGCCTGGGAGACCACGTCGCCCGACCGCTCGGCTTCGGACTTGGCGGCGGCGACAATAGACGCGGCGTCCTGAGCGCCCTCGGCGCTCTTGCGGACGGCCGCGGTGATCTCCTCCAGGGCCGCGGCGGTCTCCTCGAGGTTCGCCGCCTGTTGCTCCGTCCGGCGCGACAGATGGTCGGCCGCCGTGCCGATCTGGCCCACCCCCTGGGCGACCACCTGGGCCACCTCTGTGACCGAGCCCATGGCCTGCTCCAGCGCGCCGATGGCGGCGTTGAAGTCGGTCTTCAGGCTGGCGAATTCCGGAGCGAGGTCGGCGTCGACGCGGGCCCGCAGATCGCCCTGCGAAAGCCGCGCCAGGGCCGCGCCAAGCGCCGCCATGGCCGTGGCCTGGTTCCGCTCGGTGACCTTGCGCTCGCCCTCCAGGCGGGTCCGCTCGGCCTCCAGCGTCTCGAGGTAGATCGAGAGCGCGAAGTCCATATCCAGCATCATCGCCTTGACGAGGGCCGTGATGGCGTCGGCCGCTTCGTCTGCACCCTTGGCGCGGCCGCCGAGGCCCTTGGGCCAGCGGGTCTCGACCATGCGGCGCAGCAGCGTCTCGGTGATAAGGGCGTACCCGGCGATGTACCAGCGGGGCTCCAGCCCGATGCGGGCGTGGGTCTGGCCGATGGTGCGCACGCCATTCACATAGGCGTCGTCGAACTGGCCCTCGGCGATGATCCCCCAATGGCGGCCCTGGGCGTTCTGGGCGGTCGTGATGTGCCCGGCGTCGCGGAAGAAGCTGCGCACCTGGGGGGTCTTGGTGAGCTTGGCGTAGAAGACGCTTAGCGCCGGCTGGATCTCGGCCTCGATGAACGGCCGCAGCGATCGCAGCGTATCTCGCGCCTTGCCGTCCAACCCGATGAATTCCAAGCGTTCTTTGACGGCGTAGGCGTCGCTCACGGTGTTCCCCTTGGCTGAGGGGGCCAGGGAAACCCTTCACGATTAACGCCCGGCTTCAAGCGTCGCAGGCGGCCCTGCGACACGTTGGCCTATGGCGGGCTGCGCCACCGGACTACCGCCGATGGACCCGGATTTCGACATCCCGTCCGCCGCCGGCGCACGCCACACCCGCCGCGGTCTCGGCCTCCCAAATGAATGACCGCCGGCCGCGGCCGCACCCCTTGCCGTGAACCGCCTCCACGGTCGCGACACCGTATCCTTGCTCCTTGAGTGCGCGCGCCACGTCCGCGCCCCGCCGCGCGGCGCCCTCGCGCTCGGCCCACAGCCCAACCCCTCCGAGCGCCAGCGCAGCGACGATCGCAAACAGGAGGGCGCGTGGCGCCGCCGGAAGCCGGCCCACGCCGTCGAACGGGTTCGAGCGATAGATCCTCATCGCCCCGCGCCCGTCTTCGCCACCACCCACTCGCCAATCAGCTTGAGCGCCGCCGGCGCGAAGGTCTCCTCGATCCGCCCATACTCGCGCGTGTCGCCGGTGGCCGAGGTCTGGAAGAGGTGGTTCAAGCCCGGCAGCTCGACGACGGTCGCGTCCGGGTTGGCCTTCAGCGCCTCACGTATGGCCGGCAGGTTCTGGCTGGCGACCACCTGAACGTCGGCGCCGCCGGTCACCGCCAGCACGGGCATCCGCAGCGCCTCGAGATTTGGCCGCGGGTCATAGGCGATGAACTCGCGGTACCAGGGGGTGAAGAGCAGGGTGCTGCGCGCCATGAGGACCTCGGGCGCAACGCCGGCCGCGGCGGAAGCCTCGCCCAGCAGGCGCGCCGCCTCCACCTTCGCCGCCTCCCAGTCGGGATTCTCGGCCAGGACGGCGTCAATGCGCGCCACCGCCTGGTCGTCCCGTTCGACCGCGGCGCCCGAAAGGCCCCACACGCGGGCGACGGCCCGGCGCTGGGCCATCATCAAGTCCCGAGACCGGACCCCCGGGCCAGCCATGAGGACGACGAAGCCGATGCGTGGATCCTTGGCGGCCACCATCGGGCCCACAATTCCGCCCTCGCTATGCCCGATCAGTCCGACTTTGGCGGCGTCAATGTCCTTGCGGGCGCGAAGAAGGGCGACGGCCGCGGCGGCGTCGACGGCGAAATCGGAGCTGGTGGCCTCGATGAAGCGGCCTGTCGACTTCCCGAAGCCGCGGTCGTCGTAGCGGAGCACCGCGATCCCCTGGCGCGTCAGATGGTCGGCCAGGACGAGGAAGGGCCGGTGGCCCAGCAGGTGCTCGTCGCGATCCTGCGGGCCCGAGCCCGTGATGAGAACTGCGGCGGGGAGTGGCCCCTTGCCGGGCGGCAGCGTCAGCGTGCCGGCCAGCGTCACGCCCGGCGCGCTCGAGAAGCTGACCTCTTCCTCGCGATAGGGATAGGGCCTGGCCGGGACCTGCAGCCGTACGCGCGTCGGCACGGGCCCCTTCGCCAAGGTCAGCGGCAGCGGGGCGCCCTGGGTCCAGCTTCCGGCCCATGCGCCCTGCGCGACATCCCACTGGCCCTCGTAGCGGCCCCGGACCGAGGGCGCGGCAAAGCTCAGCTTGCCCTGGTCCACCTTGATGTCCTGCAGGGGAATCTGCGTCGCCCCCTGGTCCGGGCTGGCCAGCTTGCCCGCGAGCGCGCCGCCCGGCCCGGCCTCGATCATGACCCCGATCCGCAACTCGACGCCGCCGGTTCGGAGCACGCCGTTCCAGTCGCCCACCGGCTCCTGGGCCTTCGCGGCCTGGGCCAGCAGCACGCCCATGGCCAGCACCGCGATCGACAGCGCCAGGATCCAGCGCCTCAGGACAGCCCCCATCTTCGCCTCCTCAGGTCTTCGGCTGCGCGGCCGCGGCGGCCTGGGCCAGGCCCAGGATGCCGCCGGGGTTCATGGCGTCCACCATCGAGGTGGGCAGCAGGATGGTGGCGCCTCCTTCCTTGGTGGTCTCGTAGATGATGTTCATGGCCCGCAGTTGCAGAGCCGCGGGCGAGCGGGCGTAGATGTCGGCGGCTTCCACGAACTTGATGGCCACCTCCTGCTCGGCCTGGCCCAGGGCCACCCGCGCCAGCCGTTCGCGTTCGGCCTGGGCCTGGCGGCTCATGGCGTCCTGCAGGCCGGCCGGCACGCCGATGTCGCGGATCTCCACCGAGATCACTCCGATGCCCCAGTCGCCGGTCTTGCGCCCGATCACCTCGCGCAGGATTTCGTCGCCCTTGGTCCGCTCGGCCAGCAGCGTCGCCAGCATCGAGGAGCCGACGATCTCGCGCAGCGAGGTCTCGGCGACCTGCTGGATCGCCCGGCGATAGTCCTGGATCTCCAGCGCCGCGCGCTCGGTGTCGTGCACCTGCCAGAATATCACCGCGTCGATATTGACCGGCACCGTGTCCTTGGAGAGCGCCTGCTGGGCGTTGAACTCCGTGGTCTGGATGCGCTGGTCGATCCAGTAGGCGACCTGGTCGACCACCGGGATGATGAAGAACAGCCCTGGCCCGGCGATCCGGTCCAGCCGGCCCAGGCGCAACACCACCGCCCGCTCCCACTGGTTGGCCATCTTCAGCGTGAAGGGGATCAGGGCGCCCAGGGCAATGATCGCGAGGCCCAGCCATAGCAGCGCTCCCTCCCCAGCCCGCGCCGCCACCACCGCGCCGACTGCCCCCACGATAGTGGACAGCACGAGGGCGAGCGGATTCATGTCCTTCAGGTTCAGGGTCGGGCTGACGTGCATCATCGGACTTCCTCCTTCGCGGCGGCCAGCGCCGTGATCTTGTTGGCCAGGACCAGGGGATCGACCCCAGCGGCGGCGGCGGTGACGAGCACCTGGCGGGCGAGCCGCTCGGCCTCGGCGTCGTGGTCGGGTCCCTGCAGCGCGGCGGGCGGCTCGGCGACGAAGCTGCCGCGGCCGCGGACCAGCACCACAGCGCCGGCGCGCTCCAGCTCATCGTAGGCGTGGCGCACGGTGTTCAGGTCGATGCGGAAGGCCACGGCCACCTGGCGCATGGTCGGCATCTGGTCGCCCGGCCTAAGCACGCCCGCGCCCATGGCCCGCAGGAACTGCTCGCGGAGCTGCACATAGATCGGGACGCCGTTGTCCTCGATGCGTATGCCGTTCAGCAATTGCTCCTGTGTATGCATACACTCATACAATATCGAAGACCGCGTTCGGTCAATCGGAATCGGCTGGGGGCGTGACTCCGCGACGGTCCCAGGCCACGCTCCGGCCAACGACAACGAAGCCTGAGGAAACCTGCGATGATGCTCCGCCTGCTGGCCCCCGCGATGGCGGCCGCTCTCCTGTTCGGCGCGGGCGCCGCGTCCGCCGCGAAGGCGCCGCCGAAGAGCGTGGAGCTCTACGCCATCGAGTGCGGGAAATTCCCGGTGCCGGACGCCGACATGTTCGCGGACGACGGAGCCTACAAGGGCGTGCAGCGGACGCTGATCGTGCCCTGCTACCTGGTCCGCCATCCCAAGGGCGATCTGATCTGGGACACCGGCGTCCCGCAATCGAAGCAACCGCTGCTCGACGCGCTGAAGCAACTCGACCTGACGCCGGCCGACATCGAGTTCCTGTCGATCTCGCACAGCCACTTCGACCACATCGGCAGCGCCGGTCTGTTCGCCGGCTCGACCTGGGTCGTGGATCCCGATGAGAAGGCCACCGCGTTCAGCGAAGCGGCGCGGAAGAACGCGGCGCAGTTCGCCGCCTACTCCGCGCTCGAGACGTCGAAGACCAGGCTGATCGAGGCGCCGACCCTCGACCTGTTCGGCGACAAGACCGTGGTGATTCACCAGGCGCCCGGCCACACGCCCGGACACACCATCCTGGAGGTGAAGCTGCAGGACGCCGGAACGGTGCTGCTCACCGGCGACCTCTGGCACCTCGCCGAGAGCCGCGCGGCCAAGCGGGTGCCGCGCTTCAACTTCAATCGGGCCGACACGCTGAAGAGCTACGAGGCCACAGAGGCGCTCGCCGCGAAGACCAAGGCCCGGGTCGTGCGCGAGCACGTGATGGAGGACTTCGAGGCCATGCCCAAGTTCCCGGCGGCGTTGAAGTAGGGCCTGGGGATGGGTGGCTTGATCAGCGGCGCGCGGAACCTCTCCGCGGAGGTCCTGGCCGAGCGGGCGGCGCGAGCGGCGACCGGGCTGGCCAGCCTGGGCATCGGCCAGGGCGACCTGGTCGCCCTCTACCTTCGCAACGACCTGCCGTTCTTCGAGGCCAGCACCGCGGCCGGCCTGCTGGGCGCCTATCCGACGCCGGTGAACTGGCACTACACGCCCGACGAGGCGGCCTATCTGTTCGAGAACTCCGCCGCCAAAGCCATCGTCATCCACGCCGACCTGATCGCCCCGATCCGCGAGGCCCTGCCGCCGGGCGTGCCGGTGCTGGTCGTGCCGACGCCGCCCGAGATCGCCGAGGCCTACGGCATCGACCCTGCGCCAACGCCGAAAGGCATGCTGGAGTGGTCGTCCTGGCTGGAAGGCTTCGAGCCCTACAGCGGCCCGCCGATCGAAGCGCCCGGAACGATCATCTACACCTCCGGCACGACCGGTCGGCCCAAGGGGGTGCGGCGGCGGCCGCCCAGCCCGGAACAGGCGGCGCTGACGGGGCTGATCATCGGCCGCGCCTTCGGCTTCATGGGCCACGGACCGCCGGACGAAATCGCCACCGTAGTGACCGGCCCGATGTATCACTCGGCGCCCAACGCCTACGGGCTGGCGGCGGCGCGGCTTGGCGGGACGGTGATTCTCCAGCCGCGCTTCGATCCCGAGGAACTGCTGGCGATGGTCGAGCGTCATCGGGTGACGCACCTGCACATGGTGCCGATCATGTTCCACCGGCTGCTGAAGCTGCCTGACGAGGTCAAGCGCAGGTACGACCTGTCATCGCTGAAGTTCGTGGTCCACGCGGCGGCGCCCTGCCCGCCGCCGATCAAGCGGGCGATGATCGAATGGTGGGGTCCGGTGATCAACGAGTACTACGGCTCGACCGAGGTCTCGGCGGTGACCTTCTGCACGTCCGAGGACTGGCTCGGCCATCCCGGCACCGTGGGCAAGCCGTGGCCCGAGACCGACGTGCGGGTGATTGACCCCGAGGGGAACGCCCTGCCGGCCGGCGAGGTCGGCGAGGTGGTCGCCCGAACCCGCGGCATGGCCGACTTCACCTATCATGGCGACGACCAGAAGCGCCGCGACAGCGAGAAGGCCGGGCTGATCGCGCCGGGCGACATCGGCTACTTCGACAAGGACGGGTTCCTCTACCTCTGCGACCGGGCCAAGGACATGATCATCTCCGGCGGGGTGAACATCTATCCGGCCGAGATCGAGGCCGAGCTCCTGAAGATGCCCGGCGTCGCCGACTGCGCGGTGTTCGGCATCCCGGACGAGGAGTTCGGCGAGGGCGTCTACGCCGTGGTCCAGCCCAGCGAGGGGGCGGACGTCACCGAGGCGTCGGTCAAGGCCTACCTGCGCGAGCACGTCTCCGGCTACAAGATGCCCCGCCGCGTGGACCTCGCCGCCGACCTGCCGCGGGAGGATTCCGGCAAGATCTTCAAGCGCAAGCTGCGCGAGCCGTTCTGGGAAGGGCTGGAGCGCCGAATCTAGACCTCGGAGGGCATCTTCTCGGTGTCGACGGCGGCCTGTAGCGCCGGCGAATAGCGGCCGCCGGTGACCGTGTCGCCGTTCACCGTGGCGTCGACCTTCGCGATGATCTCCGGCGACAGCACGATGTCCGCAGCGGCCGCGTTCTCCCTCATGTGATCGGGTCTCGACGTGCCGGGGATCGGGATGATGATCTCATCGCGGGCCAGGAGCCAGGCCATGCAGAGCTGGGCCGGGGTGCAGCCGGCCTCGGCGGCGATGGCCTTGAAGGCGTCCAGCAATCTCACGTTCGCCCGATAGGCCTCGCCCTGGAAGCGCGGCATGGCCTTGCGGATGTCCGTCTCCTCGAAGTGCGCGGGATCCGGCGCCCCGCCGGCGAGGAAGCCGCGCGCCACGGGCGAGAAGGCCACGAACGCCACGCCCAGCTCCCGGCAGGCGTCCAGGACCGCGATCTCCGGATTGCGGGTCCAGGGCGAATATTCGGTCTGCAACGCGGTGATCGGGTGGACGGCGTGCGCCCGGCGCAGGGTGTCGGCCGAGACCTCGGACAGGCCGATCGTGCGGATCTTGCCGGCCTTCACCAGGTCGGCCAGCGCGCCGACGCTGTCCTCGATCGGAACCTTCTTGTCCCAGCGGTGCAGGTAGTAGAGGTCGATGACGTCGGTCTGCAGGCGGCGAAGGCTGACGTCGCACAGGGCCTTGAGCGTCTCGGGACGCCCGTCGATGCCGCGCTGCGTACCGGTCGCGTCGGTGATCCCGCACTTCGACGCCAGCACGAACCTGTCCCGGTGCGGCCTCAGCACCTCGCCGACCAGGGTCTCGTTGTGGCCCAGGCCGTAGACCGCCGCCGTGTCGAAGAAAGTGTAGCCGGCGTCCAGAGCCCCCAGCAGCACCTCTTCCGCCTGCGCCCGCGGCGGCGGCGAGCCGTAGGCATGGCTGAGGCTCATGCACCCCAGGCCGATGGCGGAGACTTCGAACGGACCAAGCTTGCGCGTCTGCATGAGGGTCTCCGTGGGCGACGCCCGCGAAGAACCCCGGCGACCTTGCGGAGGTCAAGTCAGCTTCGCGGCCAACTCGTCCATATCGGCCACGAACCAGACGTGCCGGCCACGGTTGGATTCCCGCACGAAGTCGCGCAGCGCGCCGCTGGCCGCCACGGCATCTGAGATGTCGCCCACGAAGGCCACCTGGAAGCCGTAGTTCACGAACTTCTGGATCACATCCCCCGCGATGCGGGTGCTCAGCGTGAGAAAGCCAGCGCCGAGGCGTTCGGTCGGGATCGCCACGACCCGCGCCCCCGTGCCGAAAGCGTCCCCGATGATGTCGGTCGCAGCCCGCTCCCCATCCAGCGGCGGCCCTTCGGCGGCGCAGACGATGACGGAAACACCGTTCAGGATTTCGACCGTCATGATCAGACTCTCCTCAAGGGCATGCGACAGTCGCCTCGACACTTGGACTACGCCGACCTCGCCGACCGGGCCGGCAGGAACCGCGGGTTCCGCAGCAGGGCCGCGCTCACGAGGGCGATCAGCAGACCCACCGGGAAGATCTCGGTCAACGTCATGGGCACGCGCAGGAACGGGTTCTTGTACTGCAGGCGGATCGCTTCCAGCTCGCGGGCGGTCTTCTCGTACGCCGCGCCGGTGAGGCCGGCGGCGCGCTTCGCCTCCAGGGTCTCGGCCACGTACCGGTCCATGAAGGTGTAGTTGGTCGCGGCCAGATAGGCCTCCCACACCGCGGCGTAGGCCAGAGCCGCCACAACGGCGATCCCGAGCCCCAGAAGGAACGCCGTGCGGAACCGGATCACCCCGCCCAGCGCCTGGTCGCGGTACTGCTTCACCCCCACGAGGATCGATGACAGCGCGACCAGCATGATCAGGTAGCCCAGCCAGACGTTGCCGTGGCTCCCGTCCGACGAGGTGAGGATCGTGCCGATGATGCCGGCGATGACGACGAGGCCCGAGATCAGGCCGTAGGTCAGGATGATGCGGGTCATGAGGTTAGCTCCGTTGGATGACCACCGGAGGATGGGCGGCGGCCCGGCGCGGCGGTATCGCCCGAAAGGGTGAGATCGTGCGGCTCGCCCGTTCGGGTCACGGAATAAGGCAGAGGTCGCGGGCCTTGGCGATGGCCTGGGTCCGGCGCTGGACCTCCAGCTTGGCGAACAGGTTGGCGACGTGGGTCTTCACGGTGTTGGGCGAGAGTCCCAGGGTGCGGGCGATCTCCTTGTTGGACTGGCCGGCGGCCAGCCGCTCCAGCACCCTCACCTCCTGGCCGGTGAGGCCCAGGGAAGCCAGGGCCGCGGCGTTCCGCTCGAACGGTCCGGGCCGCGTCTTCGCCGACAGCTTCCAGCCGACCCAGACGCCCGCCGCGGCAAAGGCGACGCCGATGACCGAGATGTAGATCTCCCGCGAGAACGCGCGGACGACGTACTGGTACTCCAGCCATCGCAGCAGGAAGGCCCCCGCCGCCAGCGCGAGCGCCCATAGGAGGATCGTGCGGGTCATGGGCGGATCGTGCGCGATCCGCGGCGGCGGTCAACCGTGCCGCTAAGCGGCCTTGGCCCAAGCCCGTTCGAACCAGGGGACGAGGCGGCGGATGGCCTCCTCGATCTCGGGCGTGGAGACCGCGAAGCTCATGCGGATGAAGCGGCGGCCGTCGACGGGGTCGAAGTCGATGCCCGGCGCGGTGGCGACCCCGGTGTCCTGCAGGAGCTGCTTGCAGAACGCCAGGCTGTCGTCGGTCAGCCGGCCCACGTCGGCGTAAATGTAGAAGGCGCCGTCCGGCGGCGCGATCTTCTCCAGCCCCAGGGCCGGCAGCGCCTCCAGCAGGAGCTCCCGGTTGCGCCGATAGGTGGCGAGGTGGCCCTCCAGCTCGTCGCGGCAATCCATGGCCACCAGGGCCGCGTGCTGGGCCAGCGACGGCGCGGTCAGGAACAGGGCGCCCATGTAGGCCACCGCGCGGGACGCCTCGGCCTTCGGCACGATCAGCCAGCCCAGGCGCCAGCCCGCCATGCTGAAATATTTGGAGAAGCTGTTCACGACGATGGTCGTGGGCTCGTACTCCAGCATCGAGTGCGTGGGCTCGGCGTAGCTCAGGCCGTGGTAGATCTCGTCGGAAATGATGCGGATGCCGCGCGCCCGGCAGACCTCGGCGATCGCCGCCAGCGCGTCGCCCGGGATGACCGTGCCGGTGGGGTTGGCGGGGCTGGCCAGGATGACGCCGGCGGGCGCGGGCTCGATCGTCGCCAGGGTCTCAGCGGTGAGTTGGTAGCGCGTCTCCGCCCCGCACGGGATCTCCAGCGGGACCATGTGCAGCGCCTTCACATTGTTGCGGTAGGCGACGTAGCCCGGCCGGGCCATGGCGATCACGTCGCCCGGCCTGAACGTGGCCGACAGCGCCAGCACCAGGGCCGGCGAGGCGCCGCAGGTGAGCGTGATCTGCGACGGCTCCACCGTCACGCCATAGGTCTCGGCGTAATGGCGGCAGATGCGGGCCTTGAGCGGCGCGCTCTCCCAATATCCCATGGCCTCGGCGTCCAGCACCTTGTGGGCCGCGGCGATGGCCGCCTTGGGCGCGCCGGTGGAGGGCTGGCCGAACTCCATGTGGATGATGGACCGGCCCTCGGCCTTCAGCCGGTGGGCCAGGCCGCTGACGGAGATGGCGTAGAAGGGATCGATCTGCGCGGTCATGGTCTGCAGGTAGTGGCAAACCACCGGAAACGCCATCCGGCTTGACCGCAACGCCTGCGGGCGCGAAGCGGGACGGATGAACGGTATCAGCACCGGCGCGGGCAGCGCCTCGAACCGCCGCGTCCTGGCGGCCAGCCTGGTGGGCACCGCGGTCGAGTTCTACGACTTCTACATCTACGCGACGGCCGCCTCGCTGGTGTTCCCCAGCCTGTTCTTTCCCAAGTCCTCGGACTCGGCCCAGCTCCTGCAGAGCTACGCGACCTTCGCGGTGGCCTTCTTCGCGCGGCCGGTGGGGGCGGCGTTCTTCGGGCACTTCGGCGATCGGATCGGGCGCAAGTCGACGCTGGTCGCCTCGCTGATGATGATGGGCGTGTCCACCGTGCTGATCGCCTTCCTGCCCACCTACGCCATGGTGGGCTGGGTCGCGCCGTTCCTCCTGTGCGTGCTGCGGTTCGGCCAGGGCTTCGGCCTGGGCGGCGAGTGGGGCGGCGCCGCGCTGCTGGCGGTGGAGAACGCCCCGCCCGGCTGGCGGGCGCGGTTCGGCATGTTCCCGCAGCTCGGCGCACCGGTGGGGTTCATCGCCGCCAACGGCCTGTTCCTGATCCTTGGCGTGCTGCTGAGCCAGGAGGATTTTCTGTCCTGGGGCTGGCGGCTGCCGTTCCTGGCCAGCGCTGTCCTGGTGGGCCTGGGCCTGTGGGTGCGTCTGCGGATCGGCGAGACCCCGGCGTTCCAAAAAGTGCTCGCCGAGGCCGAGCCCAGTCACGTGCCGATGGCGGAGGTGGTGAAGCGCCATTCGGGCGCCCTGGTCGGCGGCACGCTGACGGCCATCGCCTGCTTCGCGATCTTCTACCTCTCCACAGCCTTCGCGCTCGGATACGGCACCACCACCCTGGGCTACAGCCGCGAGACGTTCCTGCAGGTCCAGCTGGGCGCGATCCTGTTCTTGGCGGCTGGGATCATCGCGGCAGGCTATGCGGCCGACGCCAGCAATGCGCGCCGGGTGCTGATGATCGGCTGCGTCGGGACCGTGTTGGTCGGCGCGGGGATGGGGGCCCTTGTGGGCTCGGGCTCCCTGGCCCTGGTGTGGGCCTGGCTGTCGGTCGCCCTGTTCGTCATGGGCTTCGTCTACGGGCCGCTGGGCGCGTTCCTGCCCAGCCTGTTCCCGCCCCGGGTCCGGTACACGGGCGCCTCGATGGTCTTCAACGTCGGCGGGATCCTCGGCGGCGGCCTGACGCCGGTGATCGCCCAGACTCTCGCGAACCAGGGCGGGCTGGCCATGGTCGGCGGCTACCTCGCGGCGGCGGGCGTTCTCAGCCTTGCCGGGCTGGCCTTCCTACGCCCCACGGCCGACGCCTTGGACTGAATCAAGCCTTGTCATACCATTGTCATGCGACGTGGTTGGCAGGGGCGAGGGCTTGGACACCACCCTGGATCCAGTGCTCGACGTAAAGCTGGCGCTCTGGGTCTTCCTGGGGCTGCTGCCGCTCGACATCGCCTTGGTCCTTCTGGACGCGCTTCACCTGCAGGCGCTGGCCGGACACGCGCCCGGATGGTTGCGGAACGACATCTTCGGGATGCACCTGGAGCTCGGCCTGGCTGAGGGTTTCGAATACCTGAAGTCGTTGGTCACCGCCGTGGCGGTCGGCCTCCTGGCGCGACGCCGGCGAGCGTTGATCCTGTGGGTGCTCTGCGGCCTTAACGCCTGGATGGTGTTGGACAATGCCCTCGCCCTGCATGAGCGCGTCGGGCAGCGGCTGGCCCGGGATGTGCTGGACGGCCTGACGCTCGGCCTCGACCGGTCGCGCGACCTGGGCGAGCTCATCTGCTTCGGCCTGGTGGGCGGCGGCTTCCTTGGGCTCCTCGCACTCACCTGGCGAAGCGCCTCGCCGGTCGCCCGCCGGACCACCGTGATCCTCGCGGCCGCCATCGCAGGCGCGGCGGTCTTCGGGGTGGGCGTCGACGCATTCCACGCCAGCCCCTGGGCGAACGGTCTGGGCGAGCTGTTGGATCAGGCGGAGGACGGCGGCGAGAGCGTGATGATCTCGTTGGGCTGCGCCCTCGCCCTCGGCTGTCTGGCGGCCGCCCGGGTCGCGGTTCGCGCGACGAACGCCAGGTTCGCCGTGAACTAGATGGGCGTTTCCCCCGCCACGGTCGTCCTGTGCATCACCCGCCGGTGGCCGTCGTAGCCGCCCAGCGCGTTGTGCATGGTGCAGCGGTTGTCCCAGATCACAACCATGCCTTCGCGCCAGTGGTGGCGGTAGACGAACTGGTCCTGGACGATGTGCTTGTAGAGCTCGGCCAGCAGCGGATCGGCGTCGTTGGGGGCCATGCCTTCAATCCCCACCGTGTAGACCGGCGAGACGAACAGCGCCTTCCTGCCCGTCACGGGATGGGTGCGGACCAGCGGATGGACGCACGTTTTCTCGGCGTCCGGGCTGACGATGATCGGCATGGCGCGCAGATGCAGCTCGCGGGCGTAGAGGCTGTTCGGTCCATAGGCGCGGCTGGCCGAGTGTATGGCCCGCAACGGCGCCAGACGGGCCTTCATCTCGTCGGAGAGCCCGTCGTAGGCCCGCGTTGCGTCAGCGTAGAGGGTGTCGCCGCCGACGGGTGGAATGGTCTCGGAGCGCAGGATGGTGGCGGCGGGCGGCTGGGCCTGGAAGCTCCAGTCAGAGTGCCAGTTGCCGCCGAACGGGGTGACCTTCTCGTCCGGCTCGCGGCGCACCTCCAGGACATTGGGGTGGCCCGGCATGGGGGCGACGTAGGGGTCCTCGCCGAACGGGCCGAACTGCAGGGTGAAGGCCTCGAGCTGGTCCAGGGTGAGCGGCTGGTCGGGAAAGGCCAGGACCGCGTGGCGCGCCCAGGCGTCCCTCACCTGCGCCAGGGTCTCCGGCGGGAGCGGGCGCGCAAGGTCCACCCCCAGGATCTCCGCCCCGAACCCGGAGGGCTGCGGCCGCACCTCAAGCGCGCCGCCCGTTGCTCCGTCCGCCGCCATGGCGTTCCTCCCCGATGCGATCAGGCCCCGAGGGCCCGGGTGTAGGTCGAAAGGTCGAAGTAGTCGCGCCAGACCTTGATCTTGCCGCCCTGCATCTCGAACACCCCGCAGCAGGGAAGATCGATGCGCTTGTCGCCGACCCGGGTGCGATCCAGGCGCTCCGCGATCACCAGGTCGCCCTGGACCACGATGTTGAGAATGTCCCACTCGGTGGACGACCAGTCCTTGGCGAACGCCGCGATGAAGGCCTTGACGTTCTCCCGACCCGACACGGGGCGAGCGGGCATGTTGTGATAGACACCGTCTTCGGCGAAGAAGCCGGCCAGCTCGGCGGCGTCCAGCCGTGGCCAGGCGGCGACGAAATCCCGAATAACGCGTTCGTTGTCGCTCATGGCGCGCCTTCTCCCATCGACCGCCCCTTCGCTGAACGCGGGGCAGTTCGCTTTGCCTTCAAAACACCTGTTTGCGTCCGCCACGGCAAGCTTGTAATCGAACCCAACCATGGCCGCTTTCGACACCACCGAAGACAAGCTCATCACGCTCACGCCGGACCGGGAGGTCGACGTGCGCGAGACCTTCGGCATCGACATCGACATGAAGGCCCCGGCCTTCAGCGAGCGCGACCCCCACGTGCCGGACATCGATCCGGCCTACAAGTTCGACCCCGAGACCACGCGGGCGATCCTCGCGGGCTTCGCCTTCGACCGCCGGGTGATGGTCCAGGGCTATCACGGCACGGGGAAGTCGACCCACATCGAGCAGGTGGCCGCCCACCTGAACTGGCCGCTGATCCGGGTGAACCTGGACAGCCACGTCAGCCGGATCGACCTGGTCGGCAAGGACGCCATCGTCCTGAAGGACGGCAAGCAGGTCACCGAATTCCGCGAAGGCATGCTGCCCTGGGCGATCCAGCGGCCCATCGCCCTGGTGTTCGACGAATACGACGCCGGCCGTCCGGACGTGATGTTCGTGATCCAGCGGGTGCTGGAGGCCCAGGGGAAGCTGACCCTGCTGGACCAGAACCGGGTGATCCGCCCGAACCCCTGGTTCCGGCTGTTCTCCACCACCAACACCATCGGCCTAGGCGACACGACGGGGCTGTACCACGGCACCCAGCAGATCAACCAAGGCCAGATGGACCGCTGGTCGATCGTCACCACGCTGAACTACCTCAGCCACGACGTGGAGGCCGAGATCGTGCTGGCCAAGAGCCCGTCCTACCAGACGGCCGAGGGCAAGCGGACGATCAACGCCATGGTGCGCGTGGCCGACATGACCCGGAACGCCTTCATGAACGGCGACATCTCCACGGTCATGAGCCCGCGAACGGTGATCACCTGGGCCCAGAACGCCGAGATCTTCGGCGGCGACATCGGCCTGGCGTTCCGGATGACCTTCCTGAACAAGTGCGACGAGCTGGAGCGCGGCACGGTGGCCGAGTTCTACCAGCGCGCCTTCGGGACGGACCTGCCGGAAAGCACCGCGCGGGTGCGGGTGGCCTAGCAGCCCGGCCCTTGCCGCCCTGCCCTTTCCGGCGCGATGCTGTCGCCGGGAGGACAAGGCCATGAAGACGACATTGATCGCGCTTGGCTTGGGGCTGGCGTTGGGATCGGGCGCGCAGGCTGAGGGCGGGCGCCCCGACCTCGAGGGCGCCTGGACCAACGCCACCATGACCTCGCAGACGCGGCCGGCGCAGTACGGCGCGCGCCTGGCGATGACCGCCGAGGAGGTCGCCAAGATCGAGACCGCGGCGGCGGCCCAAATCGAGAAGGGCAACCAGCGGACCGACCCCAACGCGCCCACCGTCGCGGACGGCACGGTCGGCGGCTACAACCGCGGCTTCCTGGATCCGGGCCTAAGGGTCATGCGGGTGCGCGGCGAACCCAGGACCAGCCTGATCACCACGCCCGACGGCCAGGTCCCGCCGCCCCGCGCCGGCTCCAAGGTGTCGGCGGCCGAGATGCGGACCTTCTCGGGCTCGCCCTACTACCTCGACCAGTACGGGGCGGCCGCGCTCTACGGCGAGGACCAGCAGACGGCGCGCCGCTACGACAATCCGGAGGAGATGAGCCTGGCCGACCGCTGCCTGACCTCGTTCGGACGCAACGGGCCGCCGCCGATGATGTCCAACGGCTTCTACAACAACAACTATTCCATCGTTCAGGGGACCGACGCCGTCGTCATCGTGGTGGAGATGGTCCACGACGCGCGCGTGGCGCGGCTGGGCTCGCGCGAGCACCCCGCGACGTCGATCCGGCCGTGGTTCGGGGACTCGGTCGGCTGGTACGAGGACGACACCCTGGTGGTGGAGACCACCAACTTCCCGAAGTCGCAGGCGTTCTTCGGCGCCTGGGAGGACCTGAAGGTCACCGAGCGGTTCCGGCGCGTGGGCAAGGACCGGCTGGGCTATGCCTTCACCATCGAGGCGCCCAGCGTCTGGGACAGGCCGTGGGGCGGCGAGTACGAATTCGCCGCGCTGGGCGGTCAGGTCTACGAATACGCCTGCCACGAGGGGAACTACGCCATGCCGGGCATCCTGGGCGGCAGCCGCGCGGCCGACCGGGCGGAGGCGACCGCGCCGGCCAAGGCGGGTGGAGCGAACTAGGCCATCCGCCGCGCCCGCCGGACGTCCAGCGGGTGGTCGATCAGGGCTTGGACCGTCTGCAGGAACCGCGCCGTGTGCGACAGGCTCGCATGGAGCTCGAAGGCCGCCTCGTCGGGCCAGCGGGAGTGGATGAAGAAGAGCCTGGGGTCGCGCGTGTCGGCATGGCCCTCGATGCCCAGGCAGGCCGGCTCGGCGCGGGTCGGCGGCACGACCTGCGCGATCGCAGCCGCCACCTGCGCCTCGCAGCCCTCGCGGGCATGGAAGCGGCCGAAGATGGTCAGCTCGCCTTGCTGAAGGTCGAGATCCAGTTCGTCTCCCACGTCTTGCCTCCGTCGTCGGAGAACGCCTGCTCGATGCGGAACGCGCGCGGCGTGATCTCCGAGAAGACGAACCGCACGAAGATGGCGCGGCCGTCGAATGTCTCCTGGTTGTAGAACTCGCCGCGGCCGTCCTTGAAGCCGCCGATCATCGGCCGGCCCAGTTCGCCGCCGCGGGCGCTGGCGAAACTCACGCCCCACTGGCCCGACTGGGGATTGTAGACGCGCACGCTCATGCCCTGGATGCGGCCGGCCGGGCCGGAGATGTCGATCTCGCCCACATTGGCGGCGCCGCCCCAGATCTTGTGGACGACCGAGGCGCCCTCGTACTCCACCCATTCCTTCGAGCCGCTGAGCGGCCTGACCAGCCGCTTCAGCCGCATGGTCCAGTCGCCGAACTCGAAGTCGAAGTCGCGGCTGCCGTCGCGGACCGCGGCGGCGGCCGGCGGGGCCGCCTGGGCATGGGCGGCAAGGGGCGCGGTCGCGAGCGCGATCGCCAGCAGGATGGGCTTGATCTTGGCGGTCGGGACGTGGGCTATCATGGACTCCTCGGGTCAGACGACCAGCGACGCTAGCGGCGCGCCGGCCGCGCCACGAGAAGGCACCTGAAGGTAACCATGGATTCCGTCCGCCGCCGCAATCCCGTCAGCGACTGCCCGCTCACCGCCGCGCTGGCGGCCCTGGGCGGCAAATGGAAGCTGATCATCGTCTACTGGCTGGCGCGGGAGCCGCGCCATTTCGCCGGCCTGCGCCAGCTGATGCCCACCATCTCGCAGAAGGTGTTGACCGAGCAGCTCCGCGAACTGATCGCTGACGATATCGTGCATCGGGAGGCGACCGGTGAGGCGCCCGCGCCGGTGATCTATTCCCTCACCGCCTATGGCCGTTCGCTCATGCCGCTCGTCGAGACAGTGCGTCACTGGGGACGCGGGCACATCGAGCGGTTCGGGCCGTAGGCGGCGGGGCCGGGCGGTCACTCCCTTCCTGCAACAACCGTTCGTCGCGGCGGGCTGGGGGCAGCGCTGCGACGCGGCTAGGCTCTCCCTCCCCCACCGGAGGCATTGCGATGCGGTTTCTGCTAGGCTTGGCGCTCACCCTCATCGCAGGCGCCGCCATGGCCCAGACTCCAACCCTCCCGCCCGAGGTCGTCGCGGCCGCGCGCCGGCCGGTGGTCGTGACCCTGCCCGGCATGGACCAGGCGGTGGTGACCCGGGACCTCCGCTATTCCGACGTGACCGAGGCCCGGGTGGCGATGGACGTCTATCGCCCGGCCGGGCTGAAGGCCGACGAGCGGCGGGGCGCCGTGGTCTTCATCCACGGCGGCGGGCCGCCGGGCGCGCCGATGAAGGAGATGGGGGTCTACAGGTCCTACGGCCGGCTGATGGCGGCGCAGGGGCTGGTGGGCGTGACCTTCACCCACCGCCAGGGCTATCCGGAGGGGACGGAAGCCGGAGCCGCGGACGTGGCGGCGGCGGTCGCCTACGTCCGGGCGCACGCGGCCGAGCTGAACATCGACCCCGACCGGCTGTGCCTGGCGGCCTACTCACTGGGTGGCGTGATGCTGACGCCGTACCTGAAGGATGCGCCAGCCTACGTCCGTTGCCTGGTGGCCTACTATCCGCTGATGGACCTGGAGGCCTCGGCCCGCCATCGCAGGGCCGAGACGCCCGAGGTGTTGGCCGCCTGGTCGCCCATCCGCCATGTGGGCGAGAAGGGCCGCAAGGCGCCGATGTTCCTGGCCCGGGCCGGGGCGGACGAGATCCCCGACCTGCTGCCCGGCCTGGACCGTTTCGTCGCCGAGGCGGTGAAGACCGACTATCCGCTGACCCTGGCCAACAACCCTGGCGCGCGCCACAGCTTCGACATCATCCCCGACCCGACGCCGCGCACCTTGGAGATCCTGGCCGAGACCTTCGGGTTCGTGCGCCGGCATCTGGAGGGCTGAGGCGACACGCGTCCGCCCTCCCGGCGAACTGGCCTCCGTTTTGCGCAGCTCCAGCGCAACTGGAGAACGAAAATGACTTCACCGATCGGCGCGCCGAGTGCGCATGTCCACGTTCCGAAGGCGGATCGCCCGCTGAACCCGGCCCAGCAGGCAAGGGCTGCCGATCCCGCGGCAAAAGGCGCCGCTTTCGGCGCCCTGGTCTCGGGCTTCGCCAAAGCCAAGCACGCCCCGGTCACCCCCCCGGTCGTCACGCCGCCGGAGCCCACCGTCACGGACACCGGCACGGCGACGCCGCCGGCGACCGTCGTCGACATCAGCGCCTGAGTCCCACACCTGTGAGTAGCGGGGAAGGGCGCTGAACACGCCCTTCCCCGCCCCGCTACAATGCCCTGGCCAGCTCGGGGCGGTCCAAGCGCAGGTAGACGCTGTCGCACCAGGTTTCGCCGACCTTCCAGGTCCGCGACGCCCGGTGCGTTTCGCGGAAGCCGGCGCCCGTGAGCAGCGCGAGGCAGGCGGCGTTGCGGGGATCGACGTCGGCGATCAGGTGATCCGTGCGGCCGCCGAAGGCGTGCGCGACGAAGGCCGCGAGCGCTTCCGCCGCATAGCCCCGGCCCCAATGGCGGCGCGAGAGCATCACGCCGATCTCGGGCATGCGCCAGGCGCCAAGCTTGCCGATCGCCATGCCGTCCAACGTGATGATGAAGTCGTCGCTGGTTTCGGGCGGCGCGGTGATCATGCTGTCCAGCCATAGCCGCGTCGTCTCACGATCGGGATGCGGCGGCGTCGACCAGAAGCGCATGGTCTCGGCGTCGGCCATCATCTCGTGCACGGCGTCGAGGTCCTCAGCCACGGCGCGGCGCAGCGCGAGGCGGTCGGTCCGGAGGATCGTCACCCGCGCCCCCTTCAGTCGCAGCAGGCGTCGACCATGTCGCGCATGTGGCTGCCGCTGGCGGGGCTGGGCTGGGCCAGGTCCGGGGGCTGGGCCAGGACGCTGACGATGTCGGCGCCGCGCTCCAGCGTCCGATGCACCGGGCAGCGCTCGGCGATCTCCAACAGTCGGCGCTGCTGGGCGGCGTCCAGCGGCCCTTCCAGGGTGATCTCGCGGGCGAAACGGTCGCGGGCGGTAAGCGCGACGCGGGTGTGCAGGACGCGGACAACAACGCGCTTCAACGGCCAGGCCTTCTTCGACGCATAGAGCCGCAGTGTCATGGCGGTGCAGGCGCCGAGGGCCGACGCCAGCAGGTCGTAGGGGTTGGGCCCGGAGCCCAGGCCGCCCGCCTCCACCGGCTCGTCGGCCAGGAACACCGCCCCCGGCGCGATCACCTCCACCTGGAAGCGCCCCACGCCGGTCTCGGCCACCGTGACCGTGTCGAGGTCATTGTCGTCGGCGTCTGTCATCGGGGCCTCCTTGAACGCCGCAGCCTACGGCAGGGCGTAGGCCACCACATAGTCTCCCTTGGCGGGCGTCATGGCCGCGCCGCCGGCGCTGACCACCACGTACTGCTTGCCGGTCTTGGGCGAGACGTAGGTCATGGGCGTGGCCGAGGACTGCACCGGCAGGGCGGCCTGCCACAGTACCTCGCCGGTCGCGTTGTCGTAGGCCCGCAGGTAGGCGTCGGAGGTGGCGGCGCGGAAGGTGACGCCGCCGGCGGTGGTGATCGGGCCGCCGATGCCGATGGTCCCGATCGGGATCGGCAGGTGGGACTTCAGCCCGAACGGCGCCTGGGCCTCGGCCGTGCCGGCCGGAACCTGCCAGACGATCTGGCGCGTGCGGACGTCGATAGCGGTCAGCATGCCGTGCGGAGGCTGGACGCAGGGGGCGAAGACTGGGCTGAGGAACCAGTCGTTGCGGGCCTTGTAGGCGATGGCCTTGAGGCTGGGCGGCGGGCGGTCCTTGTCGGCGCGGCTGAGCGCGATCTCGGGCTTGTCGGACTTGGTCAGGGCGACGGTCTGGGGCATGCGCACGTCGCTGACGATCAGGAGGCCGCGGCGGGCGTCGAAGGCGCCGGAGCCCCAGTTCATGCCGCCGGCGTTGCCGGGATACTGCAGCGACGGCGTCTTGGCGCTGCCGGGCGGGGTGAAGTCGCCCTCGTAGCGCACCGACTGGAACATGATCCGGCAGGCCAGCTGGTCCAGCGGGGTGGCGCCCCACATCATCTTCTCGGACAGTCGCTCGACGCCGACGGTGGGCATCTCCACGGAATAGGGCTGGGTGGGGAACACCCACTCGCCGGGCTGGGCGCCGCCGGGGACGCGCACCTCGACCACGCGGGTCAGGGGCTCGCCGGTGCGGCGGTCCAGCACGAAGACCTGGCCGCGCTTGGTGAGCTGGACCAGCGCCGGGGCCGTGCCGCCCTTGACCGGGAAGTCGATCAGCATCGGCTGCGACGGGACGTCGTAGTCCCAGACGTCGTGGTGCACGGTCTGGAAGGCCCACTTCATCTTGCCGGTGTTCACGTCCACCGCGACCACGGAGGAGGAATAGGCCTCCGACGCCATCGAGCGGTGCGAACCCCAGTAGTCGGGCGTGGCGTTGCCGACCGGCAGGTAGACCAGGCCCAGGTCCGGATCGAAGGCCGGCGTCGACCAGACGTTGGGCGTGCCGCGGGTGTAGGTCTTGCCCTCGGGCGGCAGCTTGTCGATGTCCGGATTGCCCAGGTCCCAGGCCCAGACCAGCTCGCCCGTGACCACGTCGAAGGCGCGGACCACGCCCGAGGGCTCGGCCAGTTCCTGGTTGTCGACCACCCAGCCGCCGATGACGATCTTGTTCCCGATCACGGTGGGGGTGGAGGTCTGGAAGTAGAAGCCGGGCTTCATCGTCCCGATGCCCGTGGCCAGGCTGACCATGCCGTCCTTGCCGAAGCCCGGGCAGCGCTGGCCAGTCTCGGCGTCGAGGGCGAAGAGCTGGGCGTTGATGGTCGAGGAGATGATGCGGCGCTTGCAGAGCGGACCGGCCGGCGCGGGCGCGGCGGCGGTCTGCACGGTCGGGGCGGCAGGTTTCGGCGCCGGCGTCGCGGCCTTGGGGGCAGGCGCCTTGACCGCGGGCGCGGCGGCCTTCGCAGGCGGAGTCGCGCCCTTGGCGGCGGGGACAGCGGATGCCGCGCCGGCCAGGGCCACCTTCGGCTGGGATCCGTCCCAATAGCCGACGCCGCGGCAGCGGTTCCAGAAGCGCGGCTTCACCTTGGGATCGTGGCGCCACTTCTCCTTGCCGGTGTCGGCGTCGACGGCGATGACGACGTTGGTGGGGGTGCAGAGGTAAACGCTGTCGCCCACCTGCATCGGGGTGTTCTGGTCCTGGCTGCCGCGGCTGGGTTTTTCACCGGTGCGGAAGGTCCAGGCGACCTTCAGGTCATCGACGTTCTCGCGATTGATCTGGTCGACCGGGGCATAGCGCGAGCCGCCGGGGTCGCGGCCGTAGTAGCGCCAGTCGGACGCCGCGTCGGCCGGAGGCGCGGCCCCGGTGATCTGGGCCGGGACCTCAGCCTGGCCCCAGGTGTAGGTGGCGGGGACGGCCGTGCCCAGGACCCCGATGCAGGCCAGCGAGAGAACCCCCACCGCCAGGCCCGACTGGTCGCGCAGCCGCCCCTTGGGCGCGGCCGGGATCACCAGCAGCATGAAGAGGCCCAGCACCGCCGGCGCGAACAGGCGCGGCAGCAGCGGCCAGAAGGCGAAACCGCCCTCCCAGATCCCCCAGCCCAGGGTGACCGCCAGGACGACGGCGTAGACCAGGCCCGCCGCCGGGTGGCGGCGCACCAGCATGACGCCGGCCGCGAGGATCGCGGCGCCGGCCAGCATGTAGTACGGAGACCCCTGCAGGAAGATCAGCCAGCCGCCGCCCGCCAGCAGCAGGACGCCGACCAGCGAGACCAACCCGCCGCCGATGGCGGCCCAGATCCTGGCCGGCCAGCCCGCCGTCTTCTCCGCCACCATGCCTCATCCCCCGACTGTGTCGCGCGGACTTTGGCTTGAATCGCCTCGCGCATGAAGGGTGCTGGACCTGACCCTCCACGCGGGCGATGATCGTACGCATTCTTCGAAAACAACAAGCCTTCCCGGGGGAGACCATGACCGCACGAAACCTCGCCATCCTGGCGCTGGCCGCCGCCGGCCTCGCGGCCGCGCCCTCGCTTGCGCAAACGAGCTACCCGAAGAACGACTACGCCAAGCCGGAGGCCTGGCTCTGCTGGCCCGGCAAGGCGGGCGACGCCTGCGCCGTCGACATGACCACCACCGTGATCAAGGCCGACGGGTCCTCGACGGTCGAGGCGTTCAAGACCGATCCCAAGGCGCCGATCGACTGCTTCTACGTCTATCCGACCGTCTCGACCGATCCGGGCGTGGTGTCGGACATGACGGCGAACGCCGAGGAGCTGAACGTGGTGAAGCAGCAGCTCGCCCGCTTCGGGTCGAAGTGCCGGATCTACGCCCCGCTCTACCGCCAGTTCACCCTGACGGCGCTGCGCTCGATGATGACCGGAGCGCCGATGGCCGGCGCAGCCGACCCGGCGGTGCGCCAGGTCGGTTACAACGACGTGCTGGACGCCTGGAACCACTACCTGGCCACCGAGAACAAGGGCCGCGGCGTGGTGCTGATCGGGCACTCACAGGGATCGGGCCTGCTGCAGCGGCTGATCCCCGCCGAGATCGACGGCAAGCCGGTGCAGAAGCAGTTGGTCTCGGCCTTGATCCTGGGCTCGAACCTGCCGGTGACGAAGGGCCAGGACACCGGGCTCTTCACGTCGATCCCGCTGTGCAGGACGGCCACCCAGATCGGCTGCGCGATCAGCTACGTGACCTTCCGCGACACGATCACGCCGCCGGCCAACACCCGGTTCGGGAAGGTCGCGAATCCGGAGATGGAGGCCGCCTGCGTCAGCCCCGCCGCGCTGCTGGGCCGCAAGGATCTGCACGCCTACCTGTCGAACGCGGCCAATATCGCGAGTTCGGCGGCGGCGACGCCGGAATGGGTGAAGGGCAAGGCCGCGCCCACGACGCCGTTCGTGTCGCTGCCCGGCCTGATCAGCGGCCAGTGCGTGTCGAAGGACGGCTTCAACTATCTGGAGGCGCGCGTGAACGCCGATCCGGCCGACCCGCGCACCGACACGATCAACGGCGACGTGGTCGGTCCGGGCGGCGTGGTGGCCAAGGACTGGGGCCTGCACCTCATCGACGCCAACATCGCCATGGGCGATCTGGTGGAGGTGGTGGGCGAGCAGGCGAAAGCCTACGCGGCGAAGAAGTAGGGATGGAGGGGGTCATCCACGGCGTGGCCGTTGAGGATCCCCTCACCCGCTGCACGGGAGCTCCCCCGTTGGGGGAGCAACTGCGCTCTACAGTCTATCGTCCGGTCAGCTTGCGGCCGGCGAAGACGCCCAGCGCCAGGAACAGCAGGAAGCCGACCACGGCGATGAAGAACAGCAGCTTGGCGATGCCGGCGGCGGCGCCGGCGATGCCGCCGAAGCCGAGCAGACCGGCCACGATGGCCACCACGGCGAATATCAGGGCCCACTTGAGCATGAACGTTTCTCCTCAGGTCTCGAACTCGGCCTTGGAAACGCCCCGGAAGCTTCACCGTTCCCGCGCACACGATTCCTTGTTTCACGCGGGGTCAGGCCTGATCTATTGACCGTCTGACATGGCGAAGAACCC